>Ga0268359_11000_pt1 | contig 57389 bp, 56 predicted proteins | sample BioMet11_FD_194416 | JGI IMG/M metagenome (GOLD analysis project Ga0268359, IMG submission 194416) | Sewage microbial communities from Oakland, California, United States - Biofuel 11 (PacBio Assembly) | ecosystem: Engineered > Wastewater > Sewage > Unclassified | place: USA: California | collected...
GCCCTGCCGGTCCACCTGGTGGCAGGTCAGGACGGAGCACAGGCCAAAGCCGAGGAGGCTGACCACGGCGTCGCCCACCAAGAATCCGCCGTAGCCCGTCGTGTGCATGATCCAGGTGCCGAGCAGCGGGCCGAAGAAATTCCCAAGTTGCAGCGACAGCATCATGAGGTTGGAATTGAGCGCCTTGAAACGCGGCGCCGAGATGCTGAACATGAGCCCATAGAGGGCCGGCGACCCGAGCCCCATGCCGATGCCCATGGCCACCGAGGAACCGTAGAGCCCGGCCAGGCTGCCCACCCGGGCGGCCAGCAAAAAACTCACGGCGGACAGGCCGAAACTCCAGCGGATGAGCCGGATCTTGCGCACGCGGTCGAAAAGCCGGTTGCCAAACAGACGCACCACGATCATGCAGCACATCTGAATGCTGAAATAGTAGCCCACCGAGGTGTAGCCGCGCGACAGGAACAACCCCTTGGCCAGAAAAAAAAGCGAGGAAAACGTCACGATGTAGAGGGTGTTGAGCAGCAGCACCAGGGCCACCGGCGGCGTGGCGGCGTTGCGGTACATGTCGGGCAGGGAAATGGCCGCCGCCTTCGCTCCCGTCCCGTCCCGCCGCTTGAGCCGCCGGCCGATCAGGGCGATCAGCACCAGCCCCGGCACCAGCAGCAGGGCCATATCCAGATAACCGTAGGCGGCCGAGGGCAACAGCGGCACCACCGCGTCGCACACGGCCGGCACGATGGAATACGGCAGCAGCAGGGCCACCGAATAGAGGCTGAAGGCCTGACCGCTGCGTTCGGCCGGGAGTCCCGACACCATCATGGTCATGCAGGCGGCCGACAAGAGATAGATGGCCACGCCGTGGGCCAGCCGCACGGCGATCAGCCCCGGCACCGACCGGACCCACAGATAGCAAAAACCGCAGCCGATCAGGATCACCGCCCCCACCGCGGCCCAGCGGGTGGCGTTTTTCGTGGTCAGGAAGGGACTCGCCACCAGAAAGAAGGCAATGGTGGACAGGGCCGAACTGCCGATCAGAAAGCCGCGCCAGCTCCTGGGCACGCCGATCTGTTGCAGGTAGAGATAGAGATTATAGAAAACTGTAATATTACAATATGTTACAAAAATAACCAGACACGCGGCCAGAAACTCGAAGGTATACAACGACGACTTCCGTTCATGAAAACATCCTCAGGCAGGGGTGCAAGGACTTAGACGGGACGGCCCAGGCCGCTTTCCACAAAGGCGGCCAGGACCCGACTGATGGCGGCCACGTCCTCGGGGGCGTACTCGGTCAGGCCGGCAAAACGCAGGAAGGTGATCTTGTTGCGGGCAAAGGCGCTGGCCATGATAAAAACGGCGTAGGCCAGCACCGTGGTGTCTCGGCCGCCGCCGTCCTGGCCCGTGGCCTCGGCCACCAGCCGGGAAATGGCCGACAGCGTCGGCTCGATGGCCCGGGTGTAGATCTTCTCGAACGACGGGGTCGGCGCGATGAACTCGCGCTGCAACAACAGGCTCATCCACTGGGAGCGGTTGGAGGTGAGCAGGGCGGTGACCAGACCGGCCATGACCCGGCCGGCCCGCCGGGCGGCGTCCTCCCCGGCCTCGTTGCTGGCCTCCCGGGCAGCGGCCAGGGCCCGCTGGTGAATGGTGGCCAGCTCCCCGGCCACGGCTTCGATCACGGCGCTGTAGAGCCCTTCCTTGTTGCCGAAATGGAAGGCGATGGAGGCGACATTGGTGCCGGCCGCTCCGGCCAGCTCCCGGGTGCCGACGGCATCGGGGCCCTTCAGGGCGAAAAGACGCAAGGCCTCCTCCAACAGGCGTTCCTTGGTCTGCTGGCCCTTGGCCTGGCGCGTCAGATTCATGGCATTCGTCGTGGGCATATCCGCCTCCCGGAAAGTGATGGGGCTCTAAGCCCTCCCGCCTCATCGTGTCAATCAATCGTTTGATAGAAAAGAGCGGCCGCGCCGGAGTGTCCAGGATCACAACCTGGACATGTTAAGAGAACATGTCCAACAAATGGACACTATCCGCTCGATCCGCATCCGGGCCGACACGTCCAACCACCGAACATCACAAAAGATTTTTTCTTTTCCCGCCACCGCTGACGACTGGTCCGCATTTTGCTTTCTGGCTCCGCACTGTCGTACAGCAGGACTGTTGTTCACTCCTTGAGAAGAAGTTGTTAACACAGTAACGACAGAGACACGAAAAATTCTCGTGTCGTGACAGGGCAGGCAAGAAAATATCCTTGCATTGTTGTGTCTACAGCTGCACCTTTTTTCCATAATAGTACCATACTCTGGTACATTTTTGGATGTTGTCGGTTGGCAATCATTTCACATGACTCTGTAACATTCAGGAGAATTTCATGGCAGTCCGCGAACAAGTCTACGGTTTCTTCATCCCCAGCGTGACACTGATCGGCATTGGCGCCGCCAAGGCCATTCCGGAGAAAATCAAGGGCCCTGGGCGGCAGCAAGCCATTGCTGGTCACCGACAAGGGCGTGGTGGCCGTGGGCATCTGCAAGCAGGTTACCGATCTCCTCGACGCCGCCGGCTATGCCCTATGTGATCTACGACGAAACCGTGCCCAACCCCACGGACAAGAACGTCGAAGCCGGCGTCGCGATCTATGCGAAAAACAAGTGCGACAGCCTCATCACCCTGGGCGGCGGCTCCTCGCACGACTGCGGCAAGGGCATCGGCCTGGTCAGTCGCCAACGGCGGCAAGATCCACGACTACGAAGGCATGGACAAGTCCACCAAGCCGCTGATGCCCTACCTGGCCGTCAACACCACGGCCGGCACCGGCTCGGAAATGACCCGGTTCGCCGTCATCACCGACTCGGCCCGCCACGTGAAGATGGCCATCGCCGACTGGCGCATCACCCCGGGCATCGCCATCAACGACCCGCTGCTGATGGTCGGTATGCCGCCGGCCCTGACCGCCGCCACCGGCATGGACGCCCTGACCCACGCCGTCGAGGCCTACGTGTCCACCATCGCCAACCCGCTGACCGACGCCTGCGCCGTCGAGGCCGTCAAACTCGTCTTCAAGTATCTGCCCAAGGCCGTGGCCAACGGGCCGACATCGAAGCCCGCGACATGATGTGCTACGCCGAATACCTGGGCGGCATGGCCTTCAACAACGCCAGCCTCGGCTACGTCCACGCCATGGCCCACCAGCTCGGCGGCTTCTACAACCTGCCCCACGGCGAATGTAACGCCCTGCTGCTCCCCCACGTCGAGCAGTTCAACGTCATCGCCCAGATCGAAAAGTTCGCCGAACTGGCCAAGATCATGGGTGAGAACACGGACGGCATGTCCAACCGCGATGCCGCCGACCTGGCCATCAAGGCCATCCGCCGCCTGTCCGCCGACGTCGGCATCCCGGCCACCCTGGTGGAGCTGGGCAAGCGCTACGGCAAGGACGTCAAGGCCGCGGACATTCCGACCATGACCGCCAACGCCCAAAAGGACATCTGCAACCTGACCAACCCGCGCCGGGCCACCGACAAGGAAGTGGCCGCCATCTACACCGGCGCTCTGTAAACGCCCGACGCTCCCGGTTTCGGAACGGCCATCCGGCCGTTCCGGCCGGGATGCGCTGGAGCCGCCGGGAGGGAAGGGCCCGTTGTCGCGGCGAAAATGGAATCGTCATCATGGTGCCAACCGATGGGATCCGTTTCGCGTAAACGTCGCCCGACTGGCTCTTCCCCCCCGGCAGCTCCGCTGCCCCGCCGTCGTCCCCGCTCACCCCGCCCGACGGACGCCGCCCTGCCGGGAAAGGCCCTCCGGCGCCCCCTTGCCTCCGAGGAAATCCGTGTTATGCATTGTGGGTAGCCAGGGAGCACAGGATGGCATCCGATTCCATAACGCCGCACCGCGACGCGCTGCTCGCCCGGGCCCGGCCCGACGGCTCCTTTGCCGTGGCCCCGGGGTCCGACGCCCGGCCTGACGCCACGGCCTGGGCGGCCGTGGCCCTGCATGTCACCGGCGGGGCCGAAAAGACCGTGGCCGCTGCCCGCCGGAACCTGGCCACCCTGCAACAGCCCGACGGCTCGGTGCCCATTTTGCCCGAACGCCCCAGCGCCGCCTGGCCGACGCCGTTGGCCCTGCTGGCCTGGCTGCCCGATCCGGCCTTCCGGCCCCAGGCCAATGCCGCCGCGGCCTGGCTGCTTTCCCACCCCGGCCTGCACTGGCCCAAGGACCCGAAAGCCACCTACGGCCACGACCCGTCCATCAAGGGTTGGCCCTGGATCGAAGGCACCCACTCCTGGGTGGAGCCTACCGCCCAGGTCATGCTGGCCCTGGCCGCCATGGGCCGGGGAGAAGCACCGCAACTGGCCGAGGCGGCCCGGATGCTGCTCGACCGCCAGTTGCCCCGGGGCGGCTGGAACTACGGCAACACCGTCGTCTTTCACCACACCTTGCTGCCCATGCCCGAATCCACGGGCGAGGCCCTGACCGCCCTGGCCGCCCTGCCCAAGCCGCCGGACCGGGCCGCCGTGGCCGCCAGCATCACCTATCTGGCCAGCCCGGAATGCGCCGTGGCCACGCCCCTCACCGCCGCCTGGCGGGCCTTCGGCCTCACCGCCTGGAACGCCGCCACGCCGGACGTCCTGGACCGGGTGACCGAGGCCCTGGCCAAGCAGACCCGCTACGGCCCCTACGACACGCCGCTGCTGGCCCAAGGCCTCGCCGCCCTGGCCGGCCACGGCCGGTTCGCGGCCCTGACCCAAGGAGGCCCGCACCATGGATGACCGCTCCTCCACCCGCGGCCTGACCCGCCGCCAGGTGCTCAAGTGGGCGGCCGGCGCCGGCGTCGTCCTGGCAACCGGCGCCCTCGGTTGCCGCTCCCGGACCGACAGCGCGTCCTCGGCCGCCGTGTTCGTGGCCAAGGCCGCCGACTACGACGGCGACCTGGCCGGCATTCTGCGCCGGGGACTGGCCGAACTCGGGGTGCGCCGAGGGCGAGGTGGCGGGGAAAACGGTGCTCGTCAAACCCAATCTGGTGGAGCCCCACGCCGGGGCCGGCCACATCAACACCCATCCCCTGGTGGTCCAGGCCACGGCCGCGGCCTTCCTGTCCCTGGGCGCGGCCAAGGTGCTGGTGGCCGAAGGGGCAGGACATCGGCGCGATGCCCTGCTCGTCCTGGAGGAATCCGGCCTGGCCGACGTGCTGGCCAGCGAGGGGCTGCCGTTCCGGGATCTCAACACCGGACCCGTGCACCGCGTCCACAACGCCGGGCACTGGACCCGGCTCGGCGACCTCTGGCTGCCCGACGCCCTGGCCCAAGCCGACATCATCGTGTCCGTGGCCAAGATGAAGACCCACCATTGGGCCGGGGCCACCCTGTCCATGAAGAACCTCTTCGGCGTCATGCCGGGCATCGTCTACGGCTGGCCGAAAAACGTGCTCCATTTCGCCGGCATCGAACCCGCCATTTTGGACATCAACGCCACCGTGCGGCCGCACTTCGCCATCGTGGACGGCATCGTCGGCATGGAGGGCGACGGCCCCATCATGGGCGACCCGGTCCGGGCCGGCGTGCTGGTCATGGGCCGCAACCCCGTGGCCGTGGACGCCACCGCCTGCCGGATCATGGGCATCGATCCCAAGGCCCTGGCCTATTTGCGGATGGCCGACGGCCAGCTCGGCCCCATCGATCCCCGGAAGATCGAGCAACGGGGCGAGGATCCGGCCGCCGTCCGCCACGATTTCGTTCTGCTCGACGAGGTGCCGGCCCAACGGGGCATCCGGCTGGCGCCGGCCGCCAACACCAAGGAAGCATCATGACCAACGACGCCGAAGACGCGGCGGCGACCAAACGCCGCCACCACATCCGTACGCTGCTGCTGGGCCGGGTGGCCCGCACCGACACCGGCCGGGAAGAGGCCATCCGCGACTTCGTGGGGCTCACCCGCCCGGACCTCGGCCCCGACGCGCCGGAGGTTTTCGCCGCCAAGGCCCCACAGGTACCGGCGGAACTGACCGAAAAATGGGTCGGCCTGTTCGTGGACCGGCTGCTCGAAACCGTGCCGGCGGCCCAGGTCGACCTGTTGTGCGACGGCAGCGAGGACAACGAGGCCGCCCTGGCCCTGGCCTACGTCATGTTCCTCGAATCGGCCCGCATGGAACGGCAGATGGCCGAGGATCTCGCGACCTGGGGAGGCGGCGCCACGGCCGCCGCCGTGACCGAGGACATCCGGCAGGGCATCATCCGGGCCAGCGAAAAACGCCGCCAGGAAGCCCGGCATAAGGCCGCCCACTACCAGTCCGCCCATCGCCGCACGGTCAACTGACCGACCACCCCGGCCGGCATCGGGGATTGTCCGGCCCGGGGCTTTGGCGTACAACTCGATGCACGTCCATTCCGGCTCCACGTCCAGGAACACGCCATGTCCAGCCCTGCCCACATCCCCTTTCGTCGCCGCCTGCCGGCCATCCTCGGCGCCGGTCTGACGCTCCTCGGTGCCTTCGGGCTGATCGCCTGGTGCTGCCGCACCCCGGAGCTGGGCACCCGGCTCTTCGACCGGGGCGAATACGCCAAGGCCGCTGCCGCTGCTGGAAAAGGCGGCCTCCGCCGGGTCGATTCCATCCTCGCTGCGCCTGGGGCGGCTGCTGGAAGAGGGCCGGACCGTGCCGGTGGACGCCTGGCGGGCGCTTTCCCTGTACCAGTACGCCGCCGGCCGGGGGTCGCTCCCGGCCATGGTCCGGGCCGGCGATCTGACGCGCCGGTTGCGCGGGGACCGGAAGGCCGCCGCCAAATGGTATCGTCTGGCCGCCAGGCGCGGCGACGCCCTGGGCATGGTCCGGCTGGGAGGAATGCTGCTCGACGGTGCGGGGACGGACGTGGTCAAGGACACGGATGCGGCCCTGGACCTGCTGCACCGGGCCGCCGCCACCGGCCTGCCCGAGGCGGCCACGGCTCTCGGCCGGGCGCTGCTCGTCCTGGAGGCGGCCGGCGATCCGCGCGGCGGCACGCCCCGACAGGCGGCCGCCTTCTTCCAATCGGCCGCCAAGGCCGGCGACGCCGAAGCCATGGGCCGCTTGGGCGACCTCTACGCCGCAGGCCAGGGCGTTCCCCAAAATTTGGACGAGGCCATCGCCTGGCGGCGGCGGGCCATGCAGGCCGGCTACGCCCCGGCGGCCCATGCCCTGGGGCTCATGTACCTGTCCGGCCAGGGCGTCACCGCCTATCCCCTGGAGGCGGCCCGGCTGTTCGATCGGGCGGCCCGGGCCGGCTACGCCCCGGCCATGCTGCAACTGGCGGACATGTATTTCGAGGGACGCGGCGTGTTCCAGGATCGGGAAAAGGCCTTGGACCTCTACGACGCCGCCGGCGCGGCCGACGACAAGGCGGCCGGCCTGCTGTGCCAGCTGTTCGCCGCCGGCGACGCGGACCACCGGGACGCCACCCGGGCCGTCCGCTTCTGCGGCCGGGCGGCCAAGGCCGGTGACGCCGAGGCCGCGGCCCTGCTCGGCTTCGGCATGTTGCGCGGCCGCCTGCCCGGCGACACGGCCACGGCCACCAAACTGCTCTCCCAGGCGGCCTGGGCCGGCAATGCCCGGGCCATGTACGCCATGGCCCTGCTCCATCTGTCCGGCCAGGGCGTGGCCAGCAATCCGAGCGAGGCCTTCCGCTGGTGCAATCGGGCGGCCAAGGCCGGCTTGCCCGAAGCCAAGGGCCTGCTGGCCGCCCTGTCCGAAGAGGAACTGCCCTCGGCCGCCAATCTGACCCGGGCCATGGAATTTTATCGGGAAGCCGCCAAGGCCGGCGACGTCGAGGCCAGCTTCGCCCTGGGGTCGCTGCTCTCCAAGGGGTTGGCCGGGCCGCCGGACTTCACCGAGGCCCGCAAATGGTATGCCCGGGCGGCGGCGGCCGGCGATGCCCGGGCCCAGTTCAATCTGGGGCTCATGTACCTGACCGGCAAGGGCGGACCGGCGAACGACGCCAAGGCCTTGCGCGAGATGCTGGCGGCGGCGGGCCAGGGCGATCCCCACGCCCGGTTCAACGTGGCCTCCATGACCCTCACGGGCCGGGGGACCACCGCCGACCCCAAGGAGGCCTTCCGCTGGTACACCCTGGCCGCCGACCAGGGGTTCGCCCCGGCCCAGGCCATGCTGGCCGGCTTTTTCTACGAGGGCCGGGTGGTGCCCCGGGATTACGAATCGGCCGTGTTCTGGCTGAGCTTGGCCAGCGGTTCGCCGGGGAACGATCCCCTGCTGCTGCGAGCCGCCAAGGCCAAGGCCATCCTCGAAAAGGAACTCACGCCCGATCAGCGGCAACGGGTGGCCGACCGCCTGGCCGCCTTCAAGCCGGCCGCCTTCGATCCACAGGCCGAAAAGGCGATCCTGGCCGGCATCAAATTCCTGCCGCCCAGCGCCCGGGGGCCGGGATTTCCGCACAGCTTCCGCACGGCCGGGACGGACATCTCCACGCCGCCGCCCGTCGCCGACGAACCCAAGGGCCTTTTCTAGACCGCACGCGCCGCGACCACGCCGCCGGCGGCCCGCTTCAGGGCGCGCGGACGGAGGGCGCTGGCATCGTATCAGGGTAGGGAAGGACCGATCGGGACGGACTTTACGGCACGGGGACCGCGGCCAGGATCGATGCCACCACCGCGTCCGGGGTCAGGCCCTCGGCCAGGGCCTCGTAGGAGAGCAGCACCCGGTGGCGCAACACGTCCGGGGCCAGGGATTTGATGTCGCCGGGCGTCACGTAGTCCCGGCCGGCCAGCAGGGCCAGGGCCCGGGACGTCTTGGCCAGGGCGATGGCCGCCCGGGGCGAGGCCCCGTATTCCACCTTCCCTTCCAAGGCCGGCAGGCCGGCCGCGCCCGGTGTCCGGGTGGCCCCGACCAGGGCCACGATGTAATCGAGCAGCCGTTCGTCCAGATGGACCTCCCGGGCCAGCTCGGCCAGGGCCAGGATGTCGCGGCCGGAAATGACCGGCGCCACCGCGGTTTCGACGGGGCGGCAGGCCCGGCGCACGATTTCCTTTTCCGCTTCGGGCCGGGGATAGGCGAGATGCAGTTGCAGCAGGAAGCGGTCCACCTGGGCCTCGGGCAAGGGGTAGGTGCCCTCCTGCTCGATGGGATTCTGGGTGGCCAGGACCAGGAACGGTTCGGGCAGGGGCAGGGTCTCGCCGCCGATGGTCACCCGGCGCTCCTCCATGGCTTCGAGCAGGGCCGACTGCACCTTGGACGGCGCCCGGTTGATCTCGTCGGCCAAAAGGATGTTGGCGAAGATCGGCCCCCGGCGCACGGTGAACCGGCCCTCGGCCGCCTGATAGATCTCCGTGCCCAAGATGTCGGCCGGAAGCAGGTCCGGCGTGAACTGCACCCGCTTAAATTCGGCCCGGATGGCTCCGGCCAGGGTCCGTACCGCCAGGGTCTTGGCCAGGCCGGGCACGCCCTCGATCAGGATGTGGCCCCGGCACAACAGCCCCACCAGCAGCCGGTCCGTGAGCCCCGAAAGGTCCACCAGCACCTTGGCCATGGCGGTGCGCAGGCCGGCGATGCCAGCCGTGGCCCAGGTCATGCGCGAAGCGTCCATCATGCCCTTTCCCTTCGACGGCGTCTCGGGCCGTCCGGCCAGGAGTACCCGGCGGCCTAGCGAAAGTCCATGACCAAAGGCGCGGCCTGGCCCGGCTTGCCGGAACGGGTCACCGGCACCGGCGGCGGCGCGGCGGAGGCCGTCGCCGGGATGGCCAGCACCCGGCCCACGGCCAGATGCTCGGAATCGATCCCCGGATTGGCCCGGAGCAGCGCCTCCAGCGGCACGCCGAAACGGACGGCGATGGCGACCGGACAATCCCCCGGCGCCACCACGTAGGAAGGGCCGGGGGCCTCCTCGTCGGGCAGGACGGACCGGGCGGCGGGAGGGGGCGCCGAAACGGCGGACGACGGCGACGCGGGCGACGGCACGACCAGGGTGTCGCCCACCTTGAGCCGGCAGGGATCGATCCCCGTGTTGCGGGCCAGGATGGCGGCCACGGGAACGTGGTAGTACTTGGCCAGAGCAGCGGGAGTGTCGCCGGGGCGAATGATGTGCGCGATGTCCTTGGCCGAAGCCGTAGCCGCAAACACGGTCACGACCGCCAGGACCGCAAACGGCGCGCGCCAAGGCATGCTTGCGTCCTTGTTGGAGTGACGTTTTGGAAAATTCTAGCAGCCGGCGGGGGATTTGACAATCTGGCGGCCGTTTGGGATAGGCAGTGGCGTTCGATTCCTTCTGGAGGTGTCGCCATGACGTTCCGGTCGCTTGCCGCGCCCGCGGCATTGGCCGCCCTGCTGGTCAGCCTGTGGGGATGCGCCGGCAAATCGCTTTCCGGCAAACCGGCCGGTCAGGATGCCCTGACCGCCGGCAACGCCGCATTCGATCAAAAGGACTATGCCACGGCCTGCGAGAAACTCGGCCAGGCCGGCGGCGGAGCCGAAACGCAGTACAAGGCCGGCGTCTCCTGCGCCCGGGCCGGCCAGGCCAAGGCGGAACGCGCCTACAAGGCAGCCCTGGCCGACAATCCGCAATACGCGGCGGCCATGGAGGAACTGGGCTTGGCCGCCTTCGCCGCCAGCGACATGCGCCAGGCCCGGGATATGCTCGAGGCCGCGGCCAAGGCCGGCGGCACCAATCCCCAGGCGGCCCTGGCCCTGGGCGACGCCTCGCTGCTCCTCGGCAATTGCCGGGCGGCCGTCGCCGCCTTCCAGGAAGCGTTACACCGCGATCCGGGATTGCTGACGGCCCGGGCGCGCCTGGACGCGAGCCGGCTGCTGTGCGGCGCCCACAAGATCGCCGGTCCGGCCCCGACCGCCAGCCCGGCCGCGCGGACGGCGGTTCCGAGCGTCTCCGGCGCCGCCCCGTCCGGCGGCATACCGGCCGCCGGGCCAAGGAAGCGCCCAAGGGCAAGCCGCCCCCAAGACCATCGACCTCAACGATATTTAAGGAAGTCGCGTCGCCGTACGGCGCGAGCCGGGGCCGTCCGCGGACGGCCCCGGCTTCACGAAAAAAGCTGGTTGGCGGCGGGTCGGTCCGCTGCGGGATCGGAACCGGGCGTCGGCGTGTCGCGCGCCACGGGCAGTTCCACCACGAAGGCCGTTCCCCGGGGCGCATGGGCCTCGGCCCGGATGTCGCCGCCGTAGCGTTCCACGATATGCTTGCAGATGGCCAGCCCCAACCCCGTGCCCCGCTGTTCGCCGGCGGTGGTGTCGCCGCGCTGGACCTGATGGAACTTGTCGAAAATCCGCTCCCGTTCCTCCTCGGGGATGCCCGGCCCGGTGTCCGTCACCCGAAACTCCACCCGCTCCGTCGTCAATTGGCGCACGGTGAGGGCGACGTCGCCCTCGCGGGCATAGCGGGCGGCATTGGTCAGGAGGTTGACCAGGACCTGCATCAGGCGGTCGGGGTCCACCAGCAGCGGCGGCAGCGCCGTGGGCACGTCCACGACCAGCACCAGCTGATCGTTTTGCTCGTATTCCCCGCTCACCGCCTCCACGGCCAGGCGCACCACCTCGCCCGGGGCGACCAGGCGGTCGTGCCAGTCCAGACGGCCGGCCTCGATCTTGGAAAGGTCCAGGAAATCGTTGACCAGCCGGGTCAGCCGCGCCCCCTCGTTTTCGATGATCCGGAGATTTTCGGCGATGCGCATGCCCTTTTTGGTCAGCCGGCTGCTCACATCGGCAAATGGCATGAATTCCTTGACGAATTCACGACGTGTCAGCTTGGCGAAGCCCAGGACCGAGGTCAGCGGCGTGCGCAGATCATGGGTGACCGTGGCCAGGAAGCCGGATTTCAGGGCGTCGAGTTCGATGAGCCGGGCATTGGCCGCCAACAGGGCCTCGGACTGGCGGGCCAAAATTTCCGTGCGCTTGGCCACCCGGTCCTCCAACTCGCGGCCGAGGCGCACCAGCCGGTCCATGGTCCGCTTGCGCTCGGTCACGTCGTGCAGCAAGGACAGCATCAGCGGCGGTCGGTCGGGAAGGGACAGGACGGTGCTCACGCTTTCGAGAAACAGGCCGTCCAGGGGACTCTGCACTTCGACGGTGGCGGTTCCGCCCCGGGAGAGCCGATCCCGGGGACACCAGGGACAGGGCTCGGTCCGGCCGTGCAGCAGGGCGAAACACGGCTTTCCCTCCGGGGACTCCCGCAGTCGATCGCCCAGCCGGTCGCTGGCGAAGGCCACCCGGAAGGAGGCGTCCGTGACCATGATCGCACCGGAGAAGGCCCCAAGCAGGGCGTCACGCCAAGCCAGGCTCTCGGCCTCGGCCCGACGGGCCCGGTCGCGCTCGGCCAGCATGTCCAAAACGGCGGCCAAGCCGTCGGCGTCGAGACCGCGCCAGGCCAGCCAACCCTCGGGGCACGGCCGCTCCTCGCCGGCCAGGCAGACGATATGGGACGGGGCGTCCGCCCAGTCGGCCAGCAGGCCGGCCATCGCCTCGTCGGCGTCCGTCGCCGTCAGGGCCAGGATGGCCACCTGGGGGCGCTGCGCCGGGGCCAAGGCCCGGGCCGCCGCCAGGGACAGCAGGCCGACCCGCCAGCCCGCGGCGGTCAGACGGGACGCGGCTGCCGCGGCGGTCAGAGGACCGAAAACGAGCATCCGACCGCCGGTCATCGCACAGACTCCGGCAGCCGGGCTTCCCGGTGGAATCCGGGTTTCCCGGGACGTTTTTTCGAACGGAACGCGTTCGAGAAAGGCAATGTTCTCACGGCAAACGTCTCCGATTGAACGGTAGCCGATGGAATACTATCCTAAAGCAACTATTTAAGTAGCACAGGTTCCCGCCCAGGACAACACGGTCCATGCCTCAAAATCGGGAGCGCCGCCAAACGGGGCCAGCCCGTCGCGCAAGGAGTTTTTCATGTCCGGTTCGTCCATGAACGAGGCCCTGGGCCGGGCGGCCCGCCTGGCCCGGGTGGCCGGCCTCAAGCAGGCCGCCCGAACGGCCTTCGCCGCCGTCCTGACCCAGTGCGTGGTCAGTTGGCTGGACCTGCCCCAGGGCTATTGGGCCGTCATCACCGTCATCATCGTCATGCAGGCCAATATCGGCGGCTCCATCAAGGCCGGCTGGTCACGGCTGGCCGGCACGGCCGTGGGCGCCGTCTCGGGCGCTACCGCCCACTTTCTCGGCGGCAGCTCGCTACTGGCCCTGGGCCTGGCCATCATGCTCACGCTGTCCGTGTGCACGCTGGTGCGCCAGCTCCGCAACAGCATGCGGGTGGCCGGCCTCACCGTGGTCATCGTCCTTCTGGCCAGCCACGGCAACGAAGCCCCGCCCATCGTCGCCTTGACCCGGTTCTCCGAAATCGCCGTCGGCATCGTCATGGCCCTGCTCGTCTCGACCACGGTGTGGCCCACCCGGGCCAGCCGGGCCGTCTCCCGGGGAATGGCCAAGGTATTCGACGACCTAGCCGCCCTGTTCGTCCTGGCCATGGAGGGTCAAATCGAGGAGCGCTACCCCGCGACCCGGGCCTTTGCCCTCAAGGACCGCATCGTGCGCACCCTGGCCCGCTGCCGGGATCTGTCCCAGGAGGCCGACATGGAGGACCGGAGCGAGGCGGCCACCCAGCGCGCCATACTGCTTTTCCGCAGCGAGCGCCTGTTCGAAAACATCCTCAGCATGGACCGCATCGCCGCCGAAAACACCGGCCCGGGGCTGCACCGGCATCTGCCCGAGGAGCTGACGACCCTCAAGACCGCCGTGGCTTCGGTCCTCACCGCCCTGGCCGCCACCCTGCGGGACGGCGTGCCCCTGCCCGAACGCAGCACCTTGGAAACGGCCGTGCGCAACGCCCGGGAGAAGCTGGCCGCCCTGCGCCGGGACCGCACGCCGGCCGCCTACGCCTTGCGCGAAGTGCTGGGCTTTTACGGCTTCATGTACGGCACCTTGGCCTGCGCCGCCGAAGCCCTGGAAATCACCGGCCGTCTCGATCCGACGGCGCACCGCTAGGACGGCTTGCCGCCGGGCGTTGCCCCTGCTAGCCTGCCGTCGGGAGCGTGGATGGGAATGCTGGCATCAGAGCTGCTCGCCCGGGCGCGCCGCGTGCGCATCCACGGCCGGGGGCCGGCCGACGCCGCCCTGACCGGCGAATATCGATGCGCCTTTCGCGGCTCGGGCATGGAATTCGAGGACACCCGCGAATACGCGCCGGGCGACGACGTGTCGGCCATCGACTGGAAGGTCACGGCCCGGCTGGGCCGGCCCTTCGTCAAACGCTTCCGCGAGGAGCGCCAGCGCACGGTCATGCTGGTCGTGGACGTCTCCCGCTCCATGCGCTTCGGCGTGCCGCCGCTCCTCGAAACCGCCGCCGAGGCCGCCGTGGTGCTGGCCATCAGTTGCGCCGCCAGCCGCGACCGGGTGGGCTGCCTGCTCTTTTCCGACCGGGTGGAACGGTTCGTGCCGCCGGGCAAGGGACCGGGGCAAGCCTTCGCCGTGGCCGCCGCCCTGGCCGAAACCGTCCCCGCCGGCACGGCCACCGATCCCGGCCCGGCCCTGACCTTTCTGGACGCCAGCGTGCGCCGCCGGGCCATCCTCTTCGTCTTTTCCGATTTCCTGGCGGACGGCTTTTCCCCGACCTGGGGCCGGTTGGCCGCCCGCCACGACCTGACCCGCCGCCTTCGTGGCCGCCCCGGACCTGACGCTGCTGCCCACGGCCGGGCTGATCCGGGTGGCCGACCTGGAAACCGGCCGGGAAAGCCTCGTCGATTGCGGCGACGCCCGGGCCAGACGCCGCTACGCTGCCGCCCGGATCGACCGCCGCCGGCAGGCCATGGCCGCCCTGCGGGGCGTCGGGGCCGATATTCTGGAACTGCCGGCCGCCGGCCCCATGGCCCCGTCCCTGGCCGCCTTCTTTAGACGGCGGGAGAGAAGACGATGACGATGCCTCCGGCGGCCGAGGGGATCATCCCCCCGGGCCCCTTTCCCGGGGACCCGCATCCATGAACGACATCCACGACATCAAACCGCCGGTGGCGCTTGACGACGGGTCGCGTTGGCTCGCCTTCCTGGGCGGCGCGCTCCCTCCTGGTCATGCTCGTCCTGATCGTCCGGCGCCTGTTGCAGCGGACGCCGGAGCACCGTGCTCTGCGCCGGCTTCGGGCCGAGGCGGACGGCCTCGACGACCGGACCTTCGCCTACCGGCTGGCCGAGTTGCTGCGCCAAGCCCTGGCCCGGCGCACCGGCCTTGCCGCTCCGACCATGACCACCCCGGAAATTCTCTCGCTGCTGCCCGACACGCCGCTGCCTCCTCCTTTGCAACGCGCCGTCGCCGATGTCCTGCGCCGGTCCGATCTCCCGCGCTATGCCCCGCCATCGAGGGCGTCCGGAGGGGAGCATTCCCCCCGGCCGCCGGAGGCATCTTCCTCTTCAGCTTCTCTCCGCCACACGGACCTCGGACACCGTGCGCCGGCTGCTCCGCCGTCCGAGGCGCGCATGCTAACGCTGAGCCATCCCCTGGCCCTGCTGGCCCTGCCGCTTCTGGCGGCGCTTTTCTGGTGGCGGCGGCATCGGCCCCGGCCGAGCCTGGGCCTGCCCGACGGCCGGGCCATCGCGGCCGCCGGATCGGGGCCGGGCTGGCGCTGGCTGCCGGCGGCCTGCCGCATCGGCGGACTCGTCCTGCTGGCCCTGGCCCTGTCCGGCCCCCGGTGGGGACACGAGACCATCCGCTACCATGGCCGGGGCGTGGACCTGATGCTGATGCATCGACCTGTCCGAATCCATGGCGGCCATGGATTTCCGGCTGGGCAACCGGTCGGTCAGCCGGCTGGAAGCCGTGGCCGACGTGGCCGAACGCTTCGTCGCCTCCCGGCCAGGCGACCGGATAGGCCTGGTGGCCTTCGGGTCCCGGGCCTACACGGTGCTGCCGCCGACGGACGACCACGCCGCCCTCATCCGGGCCCTGCACGCCCTGACCGTGGGGGCCGCCGGCAAAACGCACGGCCCTGGGTGACGCCCTGGTGCTGGCCGTCAAACATCTGTACGGCGCGCCGGGCCGGTCCAAGGCGGCGGTGATGTTGAGCGACGGCACCTCCAACGCCGGGGAGACTTCGCCCACGGAAGCGGCCGCCCTGGCCGCCGGACACGGCATAACCGTCTATGCCGTGGGCGTCGGCGGCGACGCGCCGGCCCCCTTTCTGGTGGACCACCCCCTGCTCGGCCCGGAAATCGTCTACGAAAAGGCGGCCATCGACGAGACCGGCCTGCGGGAACTGGCCAAGACCACGGGCGGATTCTTCTGGCGGGCGTCCGCAATGGCGGGGCTTGCCCGGACCATCAACCGCATCGGCGACATGGAACCGACCGACATGACGGCTCGCCGCATCGGCGAAGCGCTTTTCCCTGACCCCGCCGCTCATCGCCCTGGCCGCCCTGCTGCTCACCGCCTTCGCCGTCCTGGCCGGCAGCCGGTTCACGGAGCTGCCATGACCGTGCTCCGTCCGGACTACCTTGGCTCTTGGCCCTGCTGCCCCTGGCCGCCTTCGGCCTCTATCGCCGGCGGCGGCGCCGGCAACGGTTGGCGACGCTCATGTCCCTGCCCCGACGGCCCGGCCAAACGTGCCGCGACGGCTGCTTTCTGGCCGGGCCTGGGGCTCGTCATGCTGGCCGCCGCCGGACCGGGCATCGGCCAGGGACCGGCCGCCGGCCCCGAGACGCCGGGACGGCTGGTGGTGGCGCTCGACTGCTCCAAAAGCATGTGGGCCCGGGATGTGGCGCCCAACCGGCTGGAAGCCGCCAAGGCCCTGCTCCGGACCGTGCTGGCCGGACTGCCGGAAGTGCCGACGGGGCTGGTGCTCTTTGCCGGCCGGGCCCGGCTGGTCTGCCCCGTCACCCGCGACCGGGCCGGCGTGCGGCTGTTCCTGGACGCCGCCTCGCCGGCGGCCCTGGACGTGGGCGGCACCAACCTGGTCGCCGCCCTGGAAGCCGGCCGACTGGCCCTGGCCGGCGGCGGGCCCGGGGTCGTGCTCCTCGTCTCCGACGGCGAGGCGACCGTGGCCGCGGCCGACGCCGCCCGAAAGGGCGGGCCGCCGGTATGCTGCGTGGCCGTAGGCGGCGCATCTCCCGTGACCGTGCCGGACAGCCGGGGCGGACTGATCCACGCGGGCGAACGGCCGGTTCTGGTCGGCACGGACATGGCCGGCCTGACCGCCCTGGCCGCCGCATCGGGCGGCTGCGCCTTCCCGCTGTCGCCGGACGCCCCATCGCCGGCCCAGGCCCTGATCAAGGCGCTCAGGCAGCGACTCGCCTCCCGGACCGCCGAGCACCAGGCCGGCAGCCGGCCCGCGGACCGCACCATCCCCTGCCTGGGCCTGGGGCTCCTGCTTCTGGCCGGAGGACTTTTCGACGGCCGTCAGGCGCCATCCGGCGACGCTTGTGCTCGGCCTCCTCTGCCTGACCTGGCCGGCCGCGCCGGCCAGGGCCGAAAGCGCCGAGACGGCCGTGACGCAGGGCATCCGTGCCCTGGCCGAGGGGACGCTACGAGGCCGCCCGGGACCGGTTCCTGGCGGCCCGGGTCCGCCGGCCGGACGCGCCGGTCATCCTGTTCGACCTGGGCACGGCCTATTACCGCCTGGGTGCGTTCGACCGGGCGTTGCAAGCCTTTGATCCGGGCCGCCCGAACCGCGACCGGAGCCCTCCGGGGACAGGCCCTCTACAATCAGGGCAACGCCGCCTACCGCCTCGGCCGCGCCGACCAGGCCAGGTCGCTCTATCAGGCCGCCCTGGCCCTGCTGCCCCAGGACTGCCGACGTCCGGGCCAACCTGGACTTCCTGCGCACCCGGCCCCGGCGACCGGCCACGGCCACCGGCCGTCCGGACCAGCCCCCTTCCTCCGGCGGACCGCCCGCGACCGCAGAGACCGGACAGACGACCCGGCCGGGACAGGCGCCGGCCAGCCAGGGCCAAGACGCGGGCACGGGGCGGGAAGACGCCGCGCCGAACGCCCCCCAGCCGCCCATGGCGGGACCGGCCGGGTCGTCGGGACAGGACGCAACGGCCGCCGTTCCCCTGGCCGCCGCCCAGGGCATGGCCGGCGGCATCCGGCGCGCCCGCCCCGACGACCGGCCCGGCGAGCCCCTTCTCCGGAAGGTGCCGGATCTGCCCGGCCTGCCCCTGCCGACGCCGGTCTACGGCCGGCCGAACGTGGAGAAGGACTGGTGACGGCGCGGTGCGGTTTCCGGCTCGGCCTGGCCCTGGCGGTCTGGCTCATGGCGGCGACGGTCTGGGCCGGCGTCACGGCCGAGGTGGTGCCCCGGGAGATCGGGCTGGGCGAATCGGCGCTGCTGCGGGTGACGGTGGACGGCGCCCAAGCGGCTACCGTCGATACGGCGCCGCTCAAGGACTTTTGGGTCACGCCCCGGGGACGGGTGGTCGGACGGCGCGGGGACGGCGACAACGCCGCAGCGGTGGCCGTCTACCGCTTCGAACTCTCGCCCAAGCAGGCCGGCGAACTGCGGCTGCCGTCCCTGACCGTGACCCTGGGCGACCGAACGGCCCATACGCCGCCCCTGCGGCTGACGGTGCGGCCCCGGCCCACGCCGCCGCCGGACCTGACCGACCGGGAATTCGCCCTGGACGCCACGGTTTCGACCACCCACCCGTTCGTGGGCGAAACCTTCCGCTACACCTTGCGCCTGTTCCGCTCCACGGCCGTGGAAGCGGCCGCCGTCACGCCGCCGGCGTTTCCCGATTGCACCGTGGTCGCCCTGCCCGGGCAGCGGGATAGCGAAGCTCACGGCCGGCGGCCGGACCTTCGCCGTCACCGAAGTGGACTATCTGCTCACGCCGCACCGGCCCGGACGGGTCGATCTGGCGCCGGGGGAGGCCGCCTGCCGGGAAGCCGTCCATCCCGACCGACGCGGCGGCGCCCGGTCGCGTTCCTGCGCCGGACCGCCGCTGACCGTGACGGTGCGCCCGCTGCCGCCCTTTCCCGGGCCGGGGACCTGGAGCGGATTGGTCGGCCACGTGCGGCTGACCGCCCGACTGGAGCCGCCGGGACTCGGCGTCGGGCGGCAGCCCGTCCTGACCGTGACCATCGCCGGCCGGGGCAACCTGCCCGATACGGCGCCGCCGGCAGTCCGCCTGCCCCCACCGCTCACCGCCCGGGCCCTCGCGCCCCAGGACGAGGGCGGCTACGGTCCGGCGGGCTATCAGGGCACGCGGACCTTCCGCGCTCTTCTGTCCGCCCTGCCGCCAGCCGGCGAGCGGCTGCCCGCCATCGTCCTGACCTTCTTCGACCCCGAACAGGGGGCCTATGTGACCGTCCGAACCGAGCCGGAGGCCCCGCCGACCGATGCGGCCGCACCGCCGACGCTGCCGGCGGTACGCTCCGGCGACGCCACGCCGCCGGCGGGCCCCCTCGTCCTGCTCCTGGCCCTGGCCGCGCCGGGGCTCTTCGTGGCGGACGGGCTGTGGCGGCGGCACCGGAATCGGCTGGACAGGATTGCCGGCCTTTCCCCGGCGGCCCTGGCCGAAGCGCTCCGCCGGGCGTTTCCCGAACCGGACGCCACGCCGGCAGCGGTCCGGGAGGGCATCGACCGCCTCGAACGGCTGCTCTATGCCGGCCGGCCGATCGCGCCGGCAACGATGGCCGAGGCCGTGGCCGCTGGACGACGGCTCTTGCGGAACTGGGGAAGGGAAAGAGTCCTCCGGTGGCCTCGCACCAGGAGAAAGGGGCCCGGAGGGAACACATGATGACGGGGGTTCGTATGCGAACGGCACTCGGGACCTTGACGCTCACGCTCCTCATCGGCCTGGCCGCACCGGCCGCCGGACACGGCGCCGATCTGGCGGCGGCCCAAACGGCGTTCGCCGCCGGGCACTACGCCGCCGCGGCAAAAAACGCTCGAAGCGGCCTACGCCGACGGGTTCCGCAACGCCTCCTGCTGCCTGGCCGCCGCCACGGCCTGGCGGTTGGCCGGCCAACGGGGACGCACGGTCCTGTGGCTGTCCCGGGCCGCCCTGCTCGATCCGGGGAATCCCCGGGTACGCGGCGCCCTGGCCGCGGCCGACGTCGCCATGCCCGGCCGGCTTCTGCCCCTGGCCGGACGATTTTCCCCGAACGCACTCGTCTGGCTGGCCCTCGCCGGCAATGCCGTCTTCTGGGTCGGCCTGACGTTGGTCCACCGCAGCGGCCGCCGCCTGCCCCGGACCGTGCTCATCCTGGGCGCGCTGGTGGTGGGTTGGCTCTGGCTGGAGGCCGGCGCCTCGGTCCTCACCCCCCGGCTGCACCGTCGCGGGGTGATCGTGACGCCGCTGCCGGCCCGCAGCGCCCCCGAGGCCGCAGCCGAAACGCTGTTCACCCTGCCGCCCGGCCGGATCGTCGCCCTGGGACCACGGCGGGACGGCTACCGGCAGGTGGCGGACGGCCCGGACCGGCTGGGCTGGCTGCCCGAACAGGGCGTGGTCGACATGCTTCCCTAGCGGCGGGCCTTGGCCGGCACCTTGGCCACGGCCAGCGAGGGCACGGCCCGGCCGAACGCCGGCGCGACCGCCTCGGGCCGCTCCTCAAACCGATTGGCAAAGCGGTTCGCCAGGACGGAGCAGGCGAACAGTTGCAGCGAATGGTAGAACATGATGGGCAAAACGATCAGCCCCAGGGCCGGGTTGCCGTCGAAAAGCACCCGGGCCATGGGCACGCCGGCGGCCAGCGTCTTTTTGGAACCGCAGAAAATGGCCGTGATCCGGTCCTCGATGGGAAGACCCAGCTTCCGGGACAGGCGGGAGGAGAGCGTCAGCCCCAGCCCCAGCAGCAACGCCGCCCCCAAAAGGGTCACGGCCAATTCGCCGAAGCCGTTTTCGGTCCACAGCCCCGAGGTGGCCGCATCGCAAAACGTGCCGTAGACCAGCATCAGGATGACCAGCTTGTCGAAGGTGCTGATGTATTTTTGTAGCGGACCATCCAGCCGGCCACCAGCGGCCGAAGGGCCTGCCCCAGCGCGAACGGCAGCAGCAACATGAGGGAGATGTTGGCGATGGCGTGGCCCAGGGGCAGGCTGGCCCCGCCGCCGAGGCCAGTCACCAGGCTGACGATGGCCGGGGTCAGGAAAATGCCGATCAGGCTGGACAGGGTGGCGTTGAAGATGGCCGCCGGCACGTTGCCCTTGGCGATGGCCGTCATGGCCACCGAGGACGAGATGGTGGACGGCAGGGCGCACAGATAGAGGAAGCCCAGCATGAGCCCGGCCGGGATCAGGCCCCCGAAGGCCAGCCGGAACGGAAACCAGAGCAGCGGAAACACCACGAAGGTCAGCGTCTGGACCAGCAGGTGCAGCTTCCACCGGGACATGCCGTCGCACAGGCTCTGGGTGGACAGGGCCATGCCGTGAAACAGGAAAATGCAGAAGATTCCGGCATCGGTGGCCACATCGGCGTGCATGGGGCCGCCCTTGGCGCCGAAGGAAGGGAAGAGCGTGGCCACCAGCACGGCCCCGACCATGCCGAGTAAGAACCACTCCCGCCGCAACCCTTCCAACAACCGCTCCACCATGTCCCGTCTCCTTTTCTCCCGCCCCGGGCCTCGATTCTCGTCCCCAGGGTGCGGTCGCAGCCTAGGGCTGGACGGGGTGGCCGTCTCCCGCTAGAATGACAAAATATACCTGGAAACAGACATGCACCGCGTGCGCCATCCCCCGACATGCAACGGCTGCCCCGGCCGGTGTTCGCCCGAAGCGAAAGCCTGGCGGCGGATTCCGCCTCCCGCGCCCACGCCCATCCCTGGGTGCAGTTCTCCTGGGCCAGCTCGGGCAGTCTGGTCGTGCGCACGCCGACCTCCAGCCACGTGGCCCCGCCCCAGCGGGCCGTCTGGGTGCCGCCGGGCATGGTCCACGGCGTGGCCAACACCGCCCGCACCGAGATGCGCAGCCTCTATATCGACCCGGCCGCCGTCCCCTTCGCCCCGCCACGCTGCCACGTGCTCGGCGTGACGCGGCTCGTACGCGAACTCATCCAGGCCGTTTCCGCCCTGCCGACGCTCTACGACGCCGCCGGGGCCGACGGACGGCTGGTGGCCGTGCTCCTGGACCAATTGGCCGTGCTGCCCGAAGCCGGCTTTTCCCTGCCCTGGCCGGCCGACGACCGGCTGGCCGCCGTCTGTCGGGGCATCCAGAACGCGCCGGACGACCGTCGAGACATGGCGGCCTGGGCGGGTGCGGCCGGCATGACCGAACGCACCCTGGCCCGGCAGTTCGTCCGACAGACCGGCCTGACCTTCGGCCGCTGGCGGCGACGGGCCCGGCTCCTTGCCGCCCTGACCGCCCTGGAGGCCGGCGGCAGCGTCACCAGCGCGGCCCTGGAATGCGGCTACGACGCGCCCTCGGCCTTCATCGCCGCCTTCAAGGACGCCTTCGGCCTGACGCCGGGAGCGTATCTGACGCGGCTTTCCCCGAAGGCCCCGCCCGAACGCACCCGTTGCCTCCCCCACCCGTTCATGGGATAGGTGGTGCCGCACCCGTCCGACTTGTCTCCGAACCATCCGACGCCCCAAGGAGCCCCTATGCGCCTTCTCACCGAATTCAAACAATTCGCCATGCGCGGCAATGTGGTGGACCTGGCCGTCGGCGTCATCATCGGCGCCGCCTTCAACAAGATCGTGACCTCGCTGGTGGCGGACGTCATCATGCCGCCCATCGGCATGCTGCTCGGCGGCGTGGACTTCACGAGCCTGAAACTCACCCTGGCCGCCCCGCTCCCGGGCATGCAGCCGGCCACCCTCAATTACGGCGCCTTCATCCAGACGGTGGTGGACTTCACCATCGTGGCCTTTGCCGTGTTCCTGCTCATCAAGGGCATCAACGCCCTCAACCGCAAGGAACAGGCCGCGCCGGCCGCCCCACCCCAGGACGTCGCCCTGCTGACGGAAATTCGGGATCTGCTGAGGGAACGAAGGGGCTAAGATACGACAGGCGAAGCGATGCCTCCGGCGGCCAAAGGGCGGCGCCCTTTGGAAACCGGCGGGGAAAAATAAACAGGGCGGGAGCCGAACGTTCCCGCCCTGTTCCATTGGTATGGCCGGGGAAAATCAGCCGACGCCGCCGTAGGTGAGGCGTTCGGCGTACTCGGCCTGCTTGCCCTTGTTCCACAGGGAGACCGGGCGGTAGTAGCCGACGATGCGGGTAAAGACCTCGGCCGGCTGGCCGCACTCGGGGCAGGTGAAATGCTCGCCCGTGAGATAGCCGTGGGTCTTGCAGATGGAAAAGGTCGGCGTGATGGAGAGGTAGGGAATCTTCGTCATGGTGAAGGCCTTGACGATGAAGTGCTTGAGCGCCTCGGTATCCGCCACGGCCTCGCCCAGGTAGGTGTGGAACACCGTGCCGCCGGTGTAGAGCGGCTGGAGCTTGTTTTGGTGCTCCAGGGCGTAGAACACGTCCCGGGAAACCCCACCGGCAGCGTCGTCGAATTGGTGTAGTACGGCGTGCCGTTGCCCGAGGTCTTGATGTCGGCGTACAGCGCCTTGTCGATCTTGGCCAGCCGGTAGCTCGTGCCCTCGGCCGGGGTGGCCTCCAGGTTGTAGAGGTTGCCCGTCTCCTCCTGGAAACGCACGGAAAGCTCCCGCAAATGCGTGAGGGCCCGGGTCATGAGCCGAAGCCCCGCCTCGGTCTCGATGCCCTTGCCGAGGAGGTTGATGCAGGCCTCGTGGCCGCCGATCAGGCCGATGGTGGAAAAATGGCCCCGGAAGCCGTTCTTGAGGTAGCGCTGGGTCCAGGGGAAAAGCCCCCGTTCCAGGTTGTCGCTGATCATCTTGCGCTTGAATTCCAGGGCGTCCCGCGCCAGCTCGGCGTATTCGGTCAAAAGGTCGAGGAAGTCCTCCTCGCCCTGGGCCAGAAAGGCCAACTTGGGCAGGTTCAGCGTCACCACGCCGATGGAACCGGTCAGATCGCCGGCGCCGAAAAGCCCGCCCACCTTGGTGCGCAGCTGCCGCAAATCCATCTGCAACCGGCAGCACATGGACCGGACGTCCTCGGGGGACAGGTCGGAATTGATGAAGTTCTGGAAATAGGGCGCGCCGTACTTGGCCGTGAGCTCCAGCAACAGCGTCCCGATCTCGGAATCCCAGGGAAAATCCTTGGTGATGTTGTAGGTGGGGATGGGGAAGGAGAAAATGCGGCCGTCGAAGTCGCCCGCGCCCATGACCTCCAGGAAGGCCTTGTTGATCATGGCCATTTCCGGCTCGAAATCGCCGTACACCGCGTCCAGCATCGTGCCGCCGTGGATGACGGCCTCCTGCGCCAGGTGCTTGGGCGGGGCCAGGTCGAAGGTCAGGTTGGTAAAGGGGCTCTGTCCGCCCCAGCGCGAGGCCGTGTTCAGGTTGAACACGAATTTCTGCATGGCCTGCCGGACCTCGGGATAGGTGAGCCTGTCGTAGCGGACGAACGGGGCCAGGTAGGTGTCCACGTTGTTGAAGGCCTGCGCCCCGGCCCATTCGTTTTGGAGCGTGCCCAAAAAATTGATCATCTGGCCCAGGGCCGTGTCGAAATGCTTGGGCGGCCCGGCGCAGGAACGGCCTTGCAGGTTGAAGCCCTCGAGGAGCAGGTCGCGCAGGCTCCAGCCGGCGCAGTAGCCGGCCAGGCCGAAGGACAGGTCGTGGAGGTGGAAATAGCCGTGCTCGTGGGCCTCGCGCACCTCCTCGGGGTACTTGCCCAGGGCGTAGCGGGCCTGGACCGTACCGGACAGGTGCAGCATGAGGCCCTGGAACGAATGGCTCATGTTGGCGTTTTCCGCCACCCGCCAGTCGGTCTTGGCCATGTAGGTGTCGATGACGTCGGCGATGTCGAGGAAGGCGGCCTTCTGTTCGCGCAGCTCGCGGCGCTTCTCCCGGTAGACGATGTAGCGCCGGGCCACCGCGTAGAGACGCGACTCCATGAGCACCAGCTCGACCGCGTCCTGGACGCGCTCCTGCTCCGGGACGTCGATGCCCTCAAGATGGTCTTCGACTTTGTGGGCCAGCCGCTTCGCCAAAAGCGGGTCCTGGATGCCACTGGCCCGTAGCGCCTTCAGGATCGCCTGGGCGATGCGCTGGGTGGACCACGTCTCCAGGCATCCGTCGCGCTTGCAAATCTGCTTGGGCATGCCGCTTCTCCTCCCCTCGGTTCCCGATGTCGCGAAACGGTTGCAGGGTATGCGGGCACCCCGACGGCAGGACCTCCCTGATGGCCTCCACGTCGGACCCGGCCAGTTCCGGCACAAGGGTCGTGCGGAACGCGAAACGCCCCGGGAAACGTCCGGCCAGGACGAACACCGCCTCCAGGCGCTCCCGGGCCGCGGCGGCCTCCACGGCCCCACCCGTCACCATGGGGTACTTGGCGAAGGGCGCCTTGACGTCCACGGAAAAATGGGCCTCGGGATAGCGGGCCAGCACCTCGGCCAGCACGTCCGGCCGCATCCCGTTGGTGTCGATCTTGACCGCCGGACCGCCGTCGGCCAGCTCGGCCGCGAAATCGGCCAGGCCGGGAACCAAACTCGGTTCGCCGCCCGAAAGGACCAGGCCGTCCAGCCAGCGGGCATGGCCGGCGACGAAGCGGCGCACGGCCGTAGCGCCAAGCGGCGGCACGCGCTCGGGCCGCCAGGCCAGATCGGCGTTGTGGCAGTGCGGGCAGCGCAGGTTGCAGCCGCCGAAAAAGAGCACGGCGGTCAGCCGCCCCGGCCAGTCGCAAAACGACGTCGGCTCGATGCCGCGCACGCATTCCCAGGCAGAAGAAACGCTCATTGGTGCCGTCGCATACCGCTTTGCGCCGTCAGCGAGACCCAGGCGAGGCCCCTGGTGCCGACAGCTATGGAGGAAACGCCCCTTCCCCAAGAGACCTATTTTTCATACGCCCGGGCCGGATGATTGCAAGGGGCCGGCGTTTCCACAGCCTTGGGAGAACCCACCCAAGGCCGCGACCCGCCGCATGATCCCGGACCGAAAAATTTTCAGGCGGTCTGCGGCGGCAGCACCCCGCCGGCCGGGGCTCCCTCCTGCTCCGGGGCATCCAGCAAAATGGGCATGATGACGAACGGCAGCCCCAGCCGGTAGAGCTGGCGCTGGAGGGTGAAGACGACGTAGTTGTGCAGAAAACGGGTCAGGAAGGACTCCTTCTCGAAGACGATCTGGCCGCCAAAGAAGATGGCCCGGGGGAACCGCGTGTGGATGGTCGGGGCCAGGTCCAGGATCTCATGGACCACGTCCGTGCCCACGGCCGAAAAGGCCTCGGCATGGTAGCCCCGGGCGCGCATGGCCTGCACATAGGTCGCCAGGCTTTCCCCCATGCTGGCCTTGAGCTGGGCGATTTCGTCGACGCCCTTGAACACCCCGGCGTCCACCACGCCGACCTGCACGAACACGTAGTTTTTGATGTCCTTGCCGAAAAGACGGGTCACGGACAGCAGGGTATGGATGCCCAGGCCGTTGTAGCCGTTGACGAAAATGACGGCCGTCGGGGCGAACAGATTCGGCTCGGGCGAAGGGTTGGGGTTGGGAGGCAGGGCCGGCGAGCTGTCGCTGTCCGTGTCGACCACCGCCTTCAGGATGTCGAGCTTGCGGATCAGCCGGCCCACGCGGTTGTAATGCCGCTTGATGCCGAGGGCCGTGGCCGCCAGCAGGCCGGTCACGAACAGCGTCACCCAGCCGCCCTCGAAAAACTTCACGCAGATGACCATGATCAGGATAAATCCCGTCATGAGCAGGCCCAGGCCGTTTAAGCACAGGCCCTTGCGCCAGTGGGGACCGCCCCGGCCCCGGACCTGCCACCAGTGGCGCACCATGCCGAGCTGGGACAGGACGAAGGTGATGAACACGTTGATGCTGTAGAGCACGATCAACAGCGACACCGAACCGTGGGAGACGACCATGAGGATCAGCGCCCCCAGGCCCATCAGCAGCACGCCGTTCTGGGTGACCAGCCGGTCCGACAGCAAGGCGAACCGGGCCGGCAGCCAACGGTCGATGGCCATGTTGGACAGCACCCGCGGCCCGTCCACGAAACCGGCCTGGGCGGCCACGAACAGAAGCAGCGCCTCGGAGAACAGGGTGAGCAGCACGAAGCTGCTGGCGACGTTGCGGCCCCAACCCGCGGTCACGGACTCGAAGAGCACGGCGTTGAGCGTCTTGCCCTCCACCGGCCCGACCCGAAAAAGCAGATAGCACAAAATGATGCCCACCACCGTGATGGAGAGCGACAGGGCCATGTAGAGCATGGTGCGCTTGCCGGTCTTCTCCTTGGGCTCGCGCAAAATGGGCAGGCCGTTGGACACGGCCTCGATGCCGGTATAGGTGCCCGCGCCCATGCTGTAGGCGTGCAGCACGAGCAGCACCATACCGAACATGCCGAGTTCGCTTCGGGTGGCGGCCACGTCCTGGCCCAGCCGGACGACCACCACCGGCAGCTCCCGGGCGTGGAAATAGAGGCCGTAGCCGATAGCGATGGCGTGGGTGACGACGAAGGTCATGAAGATGGGCACCAGGGCCATGACCGATTCCTTGACCCCGCGCAGATTGAGCAAAATCAGCATGAATACGCCGATGACGGCCACGGTCAGCCGGGAGGACTGCCAGGAGGCGGGCAGGAAGCTGAACACGGCGTCGGTGCCGCTGGCCACCGACAGGGTGATGGTGAGCACGTAATCGATCAGGAGGGCGCAGCCGGAAACCATGCCCACCTTGGGCGAGAGCAGCTTGCTGGCCACGATGTAGCCGCCGCCCCCGGAGGGAAAGAGTTCGATGATCTGGGAGTAGGCGGCGCTGATGACGAAAATGGTCAGGGCCGTGCCCAGGGCCACGAACAGGGCCAAAAACGTGTGGTGTCCCAGGGCCAGATAGGCCTCGGCCGGGCCGTAGCAGGACGAGGACAGGCCATCGGCCCCCAAGCCGACCCAGGCGAAAAAGGCGATCAGGGACAGCTTATGGAAAATCGACTGATCGGCCAGGCTCAGGGAATCGCCGATGACGGCGCGACGCAGACGGTGCCAGAACGACGGACGGGTAGTGGACATGGCAGGCTCCCCCCTAGTGACGGCGATGTGACGGACAGCATCCCGGCAGGACCGGGCGGCAGCGGGCAGGCGGAGCGAGCGGATCGAAAAACGCGGAAAGGGCGCCGGGAGAAACGGATCGGCGCGGCCCCCTGGCAGGCAGGCAACCGGGCATAGTCAACCCTCCGAACGGGCGGTTTACGGGAAACCAGCGGCGCTCCGGAGGTTTCCCCTTCGACGTCTGCGAGGTTAGCTGACGGGCTCGGGCCGAAGAGGTTGCCCTACGCGATCACGCGATACGCCCCAAGAGTGGTTCCCCCGCTCCCGCCCCAGGCGGGACTCGACGTTGGCCTCGGAGGTAGTCCCTTCGCCATCCGCTGTCAATGGGAGCCCACGGCGCGGCCGCAGCTGCCCGTTGCCCCCGGGGCGGGCCTCGGCTACTCTGCCGGCCATGGAACGTCCCGGCTTTTTCTTTCTGGCCTGTCCGGACCCGGAGATCATCCGGGAGAAGGTGGATCGGTTGCTGGCCGACGCCGGCAACGGCTTCACCAAGGCGGTCTTTTGGGGCGACGAGGACATCGGCCCCGCCTTCTGGAACGCACTCACCGTCCAAAGCCTCCTGGGCGGCCGGCGGGCCGTGGTCGTCCGCCGGGCCGAAGCGCTGCCGACGGACTTCTGGCCCAAGCTGGCCCCGGCCCTGCGCGGCTTTAACGACAACGTCTGGCCGTTTTTCTGCCTGGAAGGGCCCTTTGACCGCAAGGGGCCGAAAATCCCCAAGGGCCTGGCCAACCAGCCCTATTTCACGGTGGCCGAAAAACGCAAATGGCTGTTCGTCTCGCCCGGACTCACCCGGCGGGACATCCCGCCGCGGCTCGGCGACTGGGCGGCCCGGCGGCAGCTGACCCTGGGGCCCGGCGTGGCCAAGGCCCTGGCCGACGCCCTGCCCCTGGACCTGGCCCGGGCCGACAACGAGCTGGCCAAGCTGGAGCTGGCCCTCGGCGACCGCACCGAAATCGAGATGGCCGACCTGTCCCTGCTCTCCTACCACGAGGGCATGGAGGGCTTCGCCTTCCTGGACGCCCTGTCCAGCCGGCGCGACCCGGCGGCGGTCTGGCGCGAGATTTTCGACAAGGAGCTGGCCGGCGAGGAGATGATCTTCCCCTTTATCGGCCTGCTCCTCTACGAGGCCCGGACCATGTGGCGGCTGGCCGCCGGCGAGGGCGGCGACATCCGGCTGCCCCCCTCCATCCGCCAAAAAAAAGAGGCCATGGCCCGACGGCTGGGCGCGGCCGGCCTGGCCCGCATCTTCGAGGCGGCCTTTACCGCCGAAGCCGGCATCAAATCCGGAGCCAGACGGCCCGATCAGGCCATGGAAGGCCTCACTGCCGAACTTTTCCGGATTTTCGGGGCCGCCGACGGCGGGAAAGCCCGTTTTTCGTGATGGACCGGCCCGAAAATCGCCTTTTCGGCCCCCAACCACGGCCGAATATCCCGGAAAGTCTTGCCGAGGCCGACAACTATGCTTACTAAGAAGGAACGTCCCCACTACCTCGGGCATCGCCGCCGCTTGAAGGACCGGCTGATGGAGAATTCCCGATCCCTGGCCGACTACGAGGTACTGGAGCTGCTGTTGGGCTATGTGCTCGTCCGCCGCGATACCAAGCCCCTGGCCAAGGAGCTGCTCGACCGGTTCGGCAGCCTGCGCGGGGTGTTGACCGCCCGGATGGGGGAATTGCGTGAGGTGGACGGCTTCGGGCCCGGCCTGGAGGAATTTCTGACCCTGTGGCGCGAAGCCTGGGCCCGCTTCCAGGAGCAGCCGCTCCGTGACCGGGTGGTCCTGAACAGCCCCGACATCGTGGCCGCGGCGGCCAAGGCCCGCATCGGGGCGTCGGAGCACGAGGAATTCTGGATGGCCCTGGTGGACAACAAAAACCGGCTGATCGGCTGGGAACAGGTCAGCAAGGGCACCGTGGACCAGGCGGCCGTCTACCCCGGGAAATCCTGGGCGCGGCCCTGGCCCGCCAGGCCAGCGGCATCATCCTGGTGCACAACCATCCCGGCGCCGACCCCCGGCCGTCGGCCCAGGACGCCCAATTCACCCAACGCATCAAACATGCGGCCCGAGAGCTCGATATCCGGGTGCTGGACCATTTGGTGGTCACCGAAAACCGCTTCTTCAGCTTCCAGGCCGAAGGCATGCTGTAATCAAGGAGAAGGGACCATGACGCCAAGCCTGCATGCAACCGTTACCGGCAAGGTCCAGGGCGTGTATTTCCGGGCCTGGGTGTGCGATCAGGCCCAAAGCCTGGATCTGACCGGCTGGGTCCGCAACCTCCAGGACGGCAAGGTGGAGGTGCTGGTCCAGGGCGCACCGGACGCACTGGAGGAATTCAAGAACGTCTGCCCCAGGGCTCGCCCCTGTCCCGGGTGGACGCCGTCACCGTCAAAACCGTCGACGACGAAAAACACTACGCCGACTTCCAGATACGCGGCTGATCCCGGCCCCGGCGCCGGGAAGGCGCAGCGCCCCCGGCTTCCGCCAACCGCGAAGGAGAACCCACAATGGCCGATCAATCCGATACGAAGACCTCGCCTGAGACCGGACACCCCAAAGGAGCAGACCGCCTCCGAGGAGCGGCAGCAGGCCGCCCGAGAACGCCACCCCGTCCGGGGACGCTCCGGTTCCGAATCCGAACAGGGCGAGAAGCCCCAACCCGATATTCCGCTGGAACTGCCGGTCCTGCCGGTGCGGGACATCGTGGTCTTCAACTATATGATCCTGCCCCTGTTCGTCGGGCGGGAAAAATCCGTGCAGGCCGTGGACGCGGCCCTCAACCACTCCCGCTATATCCTCATCCTGACCCAGAAGGACGAGAAGGTGGAGGAACCCGGACCGGACGACCTGTACCGGGTCGGCACCGTGGGCATGATCATGCGCATGCTAAGATGCCCGACGGCCGCCTCAAGGTGCTGGTCCAGGGGCTCTACCAGGGCCAAGGTGGAGAACATTCATCCAGTCCGACCCCTACCACGTGGCCAAGGTGGAAATCTTAAGCGAACGCGAGACCAAGGAGGTCACGCTGGAGCAGGAAGCCATGATGCGGGCCGCCCGCGAGGAAAGCGAGAAGATCCTGTCGCTGCGCGGCATGGCCTCGTCCGACATCATGGCGGTCTTAAACAGCGTCAACGAACCCGGGCCGGCTGGCCGACCTGGTGGCCTCCAACCTGCGGATGCGGGTGGAGGAGGCCCAGCGCCTGCTCGAATGCGAGGACCCCATCGAACGGCTGCGGCTCGTCAACGAGCAGCTCGTCAAGGAAGCCGAAGTGGCGGCCATGCAGGCCAAGATCCAGAACATGGCCAAAGAGGGCATGGACAAGGCCGCAAAAGGACTTCTTTCTGCGCGAGCAGATGAAGGCCATTCCGCCGGGAACTGGGCGAAGGCGGCGAGGAATCCGACGAGCTCGACGAGCTGAAAGACGCCCTGGACAAGGCCGGCATGCCCAAGGACGTGAAAAAGGAGGCGGACAAGCAGCTCGGCCGCCTCATCTCCATGCACCCCGACTCGTCCGAGGCCACCGTCATCCGGACCTACTCTGGACTGGATGGCGGACCTGCCCTGGAAGAAAGATGTCCAAGGACCGGCCTCGACATCAAGGAGGCCAAGCGCATCCTGGACGAGGATCACTTCGACCTGGAAAAGGTCAAGGAGCGCATCCTCGAATACCTGTCCGTGCGCAAATTGAACCCCGGCATGAAGGGCCCGATTCTCTGCTTCGTCGGCCCTCCCGGCGTGGGCAAGACCTCGCTCGGCCGGTCCATCGCCCGGGCGCTCGGCCGCAAGTTCATGCGGATGTCGCTCGGCGGCATGCGCGACGAGGCGGAAATCCGCGGCCACCGGCGCACCTACATCGGGGCCATGCCCGGTCGGGTGATCCAGAGCATCAAGCAGGCCGGCACCCGCAACCCGGTCATCATGCTCGACGAGGTGGACAAGCTCGGCTCCGATTTCCGGGGCGACCCGTCGTCGGCCCTGCTGGAGGTGCTGGACCCGGAGCAGAACTTCTCCTTCTCCGACCACTACCTGAACGTGCCCTTCGACCTGTCCAAGGTCATGTTCATCTGCACGGCCAACATGCTGGACACCATCCCGCCGCCGCTGCTGGACCGGATGGAACTCATCCAGCTGCCGGGCTACACCGAGCAGGAGAAGGTGAAGATCGCCCGCCGTTTCATCCTGCAGCGCCAGATCAAGGAGAACGGCCTGGAACCGGACGACATGCGCATCTCCGACACGGTGCTGGCCCGGATCATCCGGGACTACACCCGGGAGGCCGGCCTGCGGAACCTCGAACGCGAGGTCGGGGCCGTATGCCGCAAACTGGCCCGGCGCAAGGCCGAGGGGGAACAGCCGCCCTTCCGGGTGACCATGGCCTCCTTGGACAAGCTGCTCGGCCCGCCGCGCTTCCTCGACGACGAGCGGGAAACCGATCTGCCGCCGGGCGTGGCCGTGGGCCTGGCCTGGACGCCGGTCGGCGGGGTCATCCTCCATATCGAGGCCGCCACCCTGCCCGGCAAGGGCGCCCTGCAACTGACGGGCAAGCTCGGCGACGTCATGAAGGAGTCGGCCCAGGCGGCCCTCACCTACGCCAAGTCCCGTTCCGCGGAACTGGGTATCGATCCCGAGGTGTTCGAGAAGCACGATATCCACATCCACGTTCCGGCCGGGGCCACGCCCAAGGACGGTCCGTCGGCCGGCGTCACCATGGTGACGGCCCTGATCTCGCTTTTGACCGACACGCCGATCCGCAACGATCTGGCCATGACCGGCGAAATCACCCTGCGCGGCCGGGTGCTGCCCGTGGGCGGCATCAAGGAGAAGATCCTGGCCGCCGTGGCCGCCGGCATGAAGCGGGTCATCATCCCGGCCCAGAACGTCAAGGACCTGCGCGACATCCCCCGCGACCTGCGCGGACGCATCAAGGTCTTCCCGGTCAAGCGCATCGACGAGGTCTGGCCGCTGGCCCGCAAGCAGGACGAGGAACCGGCCGCCGCGCCGAAATCCGCCGAAAAAGCCGCGAAATAACGGCACTTTTGCCGATACGGGCCGGGAGAGGACGCCGTCCTCCCCGGCCTTTTTTGGGGGCGTCCGACCCATGGCAACGCCCTCGACATCAGCTTCCGCGACCCCAACCGATACATCCGCAGCACCCTGCACTCCGACCACTCTGCTGCTCCGGGCCGATTACCGGCGCACCATCGAGACCTATGACCGCGCCGCGCCCGGGGCCATCCTCTCCCTGTTCTACGAACGCCTCTTCGGCGACGCCAGCATACGCCGCCTGTGCGACTTCTGCGGCCTGGACTCCCGGCCCGGCCCTGCCCGCCAACCGGCGGGCGGACGTGGCGCGCTCCGTCTGACGCTGGCCGACAAGCCCCCTGCGGCCGACAACCGCTCTCGCATTTGAACCATTCGCGCCAATTGCGCGTGTTGCCGCTACGACGTCACGGCAGCGACCGAGCATACGGAGCCGGCGCCGCCGTCCTACAATCGCCGCGCGGCCTCCGGCCGCAGGGGGACGGCACCGGCCAAGGCGGCGTCGATGCGGTCCAGGCCGGCCACCTTGTCGCGGGGCAGACGCAGCCGCAGGGGCAGGTAGTTGGAAGCGTGGTTGGCGAAAAACAGCCCACGAAAATCGGTATGGGCAAGCAGGGTATGAGTTCCCGTAGCAGGCCGGCCGCATCGGGAAGGACGAACCGCCCCGCCGTGACCCAGGCGTCCAGGGGCGTGCCCGGAATGCACATGAGGCTCAAGGCCGCGGCCTCATGGGGCGCCATGGCCGTCAGGGCCTCGCCGGTCAGCCGGGCGTGGATGGGCGAACGCGCGACGCCGGCCAGGCCGAGCAGGACCGTGGCCGAGACCGTCAGGCCGGCCGCCTTGGCCCGACGGCCGCCGGTGACGATGGCGGACACGTCCGTGGCCTTGCCCATGGCGGCTAAAGTGGGCGCGTCGCCGGATTCCAGGCCGATGTAGACCTTGGCCAGGCCGGCGTGCCGCAAAGCGGTCAGGGCGTCGTCGGACAGACGGGCCAGGCTGGCCCCGGAGGCGTAGGACGACACCCGGGCGATCCAGGGAAGTTTTTCCCGGATGGCCGTCAACAGCCGCAGCAACCGATCGACGGGCAGGGCCAGGGCGTCGCCGTCGCACAGAAAGATCCGCCGTGGCCGGCGGGTGCCGGCGGCAACCTCGTCCAGATCGGCGGCCAGGGCGGCCTCGGATTTGATCCCGTAGGGTTTGTCGCGGTAGGCGCCGCAAAAGGCGCACGCGTTATGCGGGCAGCCGTAGGCGACCTGGAGCAGGAGGCTCTCCGCCTCGCTCGGCGGCCGGATGACCGTTCCCAGATACTCCATGGCGGACAGGCAGGTCGGGATAATGGGCCGCGGGCGGAGGACGGGCGTCCCGGCGGACACCTGTACTCCCGACCCGGGGACCTGCCGGCGGCGCGGCAGACGTCGCGCCGCCGACGGGGAGAGGCCTAACGGCCGGGATTGCCCTTGCCGCAGCCGGAACGCACGCTGCCGCAGAAGGCCCGACAGGCGCTGTCGCCCCGGCAATTGGACAAACAATTCTGATATTGCTGCTCACAATACTGGAGCGACTCGTAGCCCGGTTCGCCCACTGCCGACAGCATCCGGTGCGTCACCTTGATCGTCCGCAGCCCGGCGGGAAGCGGGGTCTGGCCGTTCTGGAACTTCTGCACGGCGCTGCAGGTCAGAAAGCACTGCGGCACGACCGCGTTGCAGACCACGCTGGGATCCGCCTTGGCGCCGCGCGGCATGATGATGCCGGCCACCGGCGCACCGTCGGGCTTGATGCAAATGTACTTGCCCTGGGCAAACGCGGCGGGTGCAGCGGCCACGATCAGGCACAGAACCGAAAATGAAAGCAGAAAGCGTTTCATGAATTTCCTCCTTGGCAGGAATACGCGCGGTATCCTACCCTAGAGCCCGACGCTTGTCATCGCGCAAAGCAGCTTCTCCACCCCTCCTTTCGACTTGTCTCCCCGTCCCTTCGGGCGTATGACGACCGGCGGTTCCCCGTGGGAAAGATTTGGGAACCAGGGCCTTTCCGTTGACTTTTTACGGAAGTCGCGGTAGCCATTACCGGTTTTTTAAACGGGCAACACGAGCGTGGCCGCCATGGCCGCCAACCGCGAAGTCGCTCCGGCTTCCAGGGGACGGCAGGGTGTTCCGGAACTGATCAAGGACCGCAATCTGCGCGAGGCCATCGCCTCGGCCTCGATGATCGGCCTCAATCTGGTCTCCGCCACGTTTATCGGACTGGCCATCGGCTATTGGCTTGACCGGTGGTTGGGAACCAGCCCGTGGCTGTTGCTTGTTTTTTTGGTGCTCGGGATCGTGGCCGGGTTCAAGAACGTGTACCTGGAAGTCAAAAAGATCCAGGACGCCGACAGGGAGACGCCGAAAGATGACGATGACGCATAAGCTGCGGGACGGCCTGGACGGCTGGCTCTGGCGCCGGGGGTACGATCACCCCGAGGTGCGCGAGCTGGTACGCTGGCAGGTGCTGCTGGCCGCGCTGATTACCGTCGTCTGCCTGCCGCTGTCCCTTCTCTGGCCGGGCGCCTGGTCGCTTCTGGCCGGAACGGGCATCATCTCCGCCAATTTCTGTTCGCTGGCCCGCTTCGGACAACGGGTCGTGGGGAAGCGCAACACGCGCACCGCTATTGCGGGTATGGTTTTCGGGTTTTATCTCCGGCTCATTCTCACCGGTGCGGCGCTCTACGCCTGCATCGTCTGGCTTGAGGCCCGGCCGATGCCGCTTTTGATCGGCATTTCCACGGTCGTGGTAAACATCATCATCTGGGGAGTGGCGCGTTACGCCCAGACACGGGCGCGCCAAACGCTTACGGGAAAGGAGGCTTAGGGCCATGGCTGGTGGGATGCCGCATCCGCTTCTGCTCGTGAACGAGGTCGCCAAAAATCTCGGCCTCTACAAACTCAACGATATCTATCAGCTCCATCTGATCGACACCAACGTCGTCTTTGCCTGGTTCGTGATGCTGCTGCTCATCGTCCTGGGCATGCTCGCCACCCGAAAACTGGAGATGATTCCCTCGGGACTCCAGAATTTCTTCGAAGCTGTCATCGGCGGTCTGGAAAGCTTCGTCGTGACCAATATCGGCGAAAAGGGACGCAAGGTCTTCCCGCTTTTGTGCGGGTTGTTCCTGTTTATCGTCACCTGCAACCTGATCGGCCTGGTGCCCGGCTTCGATTCACCGACCGGCAATGTCAACACCAACGCCGCCATGGCCATCACGGTATTCCTCTACTACAACATGTGGGGCCTGCGGATGTGGGGCTTGGGGTATATCAGACATTTCACGGGGCCGTTCCTGTGGCTGGCGCCGCTGATGCTGCCGTTGGAAGTCATCTCCCATCTGGCCCGGCCGCTCTCCCTCACCCTCCGTCTTTTCGGCAACATCCGTGGTGAGGAAATCGTGTTGGTGCTGCTGTTCGGCCTGGCCCCGGTGGTCGCCACCTTCCCCTTGTATTTCCTGTTCACCTTGTCCGATTGCATCCAGGCCTTCGTGTTCTTCATGCTGACCATGATCTATCTGAAAGGCTCGTTGGAACACGCCGAGTAAATCGGGGGAAATGGTCCTTTGGACCACAACACATAACACCTGCTCGCAGGAGGATTACAATGCGTAAGGCATTCCTGACCATCTTCGCCACGGCCGCCCTGCTGACCGTGTCCACGGCCGCTTTCGCCGCCGACGCTGCCGCTCTGAACGTCATCAACACCATTTCCTGGGCCACCGCCTTCGCCATGGGCTTGGCTGCCGCCTTCTGCGGCCTGGCGCAGGGCATGGGCCTGAAGGCCGCCTGCGAAGGCACCGCCCGCAACCCCGAAGCCGGCGGCAAGATCACCGTTACCCTGATCCTGGGCATGGCCTTCATCGAGTCCCTGGCCATTTACGCCCTGGTCGTCTGCCTGATCCTGCTGTTCGCTCATCCGTTCAAGAGCGTCATCATCGGCTAAGCGCATCATGTCTTGCACAGGAGGCCGGAATCCGGTTCCGGCCTCCTGACGCGGCTCCCGGCAATCCCCCGCCCCGTGCCGCCCGGCACCCAAACGATGCCGTCCTTAAAAAGCCAACACATCCCCAAGGCCACCATCAAGCGTCTGGCCCTCTACGTCCAGGTGCTGGAGACCTTCAAACGGGACGGCACGTCGGTCGTTTCCTCCGAAGCCCTCGCCCGGGGCTGCAGCGTCAACCCATCACAAGTTCGGAAGGATCTCGCCTACTTCGGCGAATTCGGCGTGCGCGGCGTCGGCTACCACGTCCAGGATCTCATTGCCGCCATCAAACATGCCCTCGGCGTGGACCGGGTCTGGAAATGCGCCCTCGTCGGCGTGGGCAACCTCGGCAAGGCCCTGCTCCGCTACCAGGACTTCACCTACCGCGGCTTCTCCATCGTGGGGCGCGTTCGACTGCGACCCCTTCAAGGTCGGCGAGGAAATTTCCGGCCTCGAAGTGCTGTCCACCCGGCGCCTGAAGGACGTCGTGGCGGAAAACGGCATCGAAATCGGTCTCATCACCACCCCGGCCAACCGCGCCCAGCGGGCCGCCAATTTTCTGATCGCGGCCGGCATCAAGGGCATCATCAACTACTCCCCGGCCATGCTCACGGTGCCGCCCGACGTCACCCTGGAATACGTGGACTTCTTCCACCATTTTTACGCCGTGGCCTTCTCCATGACCCTCGACCGGCTGACGGCATTGCCGTAGGACGAGAAGAAAAGATGCTCCGGCGGCCGAGGGCATGATGCCACCCGGACCCCCTCGCACCAGGAAACTGGGGGACGGGGGGAAATGCTGCCCCGGCAGGGTCCAGGGCAGTGCCCTGGACGCACGACATTGCCGGAATTGGGAAGATTACGGTGCCCCCCCGGACCCCTCGCACCGGAACAGGGGAACCGGTGGGGAATGCTGCCCCGGCAGGAGGACACCATGCGCCAGCCATCGCCCAAGCGCCGCTCATGCCTTGCTGACGGATTTCGGTTGTCCGAGCCCCTATGTCGGCCAGATGAAGGCCGTGCTGGCGGCGGCCGCGCCGGCCGTCCGGTGCTCGACCTGTGCCACCAGGTGGCCCCCCAGGATTGTTTCCAGGCCGCGTTCTTCCTGGCGGCCAGCCTGCCCTGGCTGCCGCCGGGCTCGGTGGCGGTCGCGGTGGTGGACCCGGGCGTCGGCACGCAGCGGCGCGTGGCCCTGTCGAGACGGACGGACGGCGCATCCTGGCCCCGGATAACGGAATTTTGACGCTCGTCCTGGACCGGACGGAAAACGTCCAGGCCTTTGACGCCACGCCGACCACGCCGCCGGCCAGCGCCACCTTCCACGGCCGCGACGTCTTCGCCCCCCTGGCCGCCCGGCTGGCCATGGGCGAGGATGCCGCCCGGCTGGGGCGGCCGCTGGACGCGGCGAGCCTGCGCCGTCTGGACGGGCTGACGCCGGTCCGCCGGGGGAGCCGGGTGACGGCCCGGGTGCTGGCGGTGGATCATTTCGGCAACGTGGTGACGAGCTGCGACATCGCCGGCTACGGCCGGCTGCCCCAGGCTCCGGCCCTGGTCAGCCCGGTGGCCCGACCGCTCTCTCCGGTGACCGCCTACGCCGCCATTCCCCCGGGTGGCATCGGCCTTTTGGCCGGCAGCCAGGGCTATCTGGAACTGGCCGCACCGTGCGGATCGGCAGCGGCGACGCTCGGCCTGGGCCCCGGGGACAGCCTGGAATTCGACCTGGCCGAGGAGGTCTGACATCCATGTCGATCCTTTCCGATTACCTGACCGCCTTAGGCTTTCTGACCCGGCTCGGCCCGGCCCGGCGCGATCCGGACTTGGCCGCCAGCCTGCCCTATTTCCCGGCCGTCGGGGTCACCCTGGGCCTGGTCCTCACCGTGCCGCTGGCCCTGGGGCTCTTTTCCGGCCATCCCCTGGCCGGGGCCTTCGCCTACGCCGTGGCCAATCTCATCTGCACGCGGGGGCTGCATCTGGACGGATTCGCCGACGTGGCCGACGCCTGGGGCAGCCTGGCCGGCGGGGACCGCTTCTTCGCCATCATGAAGGACAGCCGGGTGGGCGCGTTCGGGGCCATGGCCATCGGCGTGGCCCTGCTCGGCACCGTCTGCCTGGGCGCGGAACTGCTCGAACACGGTCGGATCTGGATGCTGGCCGCGGCCCCGGCCCTGGGTCGGGGATCGGCCGTGGTGCTCTTGCGCCTGTGCCGGGACATTCCCCGGCCGGGCCTCGGCGCCCTGTTCCTGGCCGGAGCCGACGGCGGGGCCGTCCTGGCGGCCGTCGGCTCGGCCCTGCTGCTGAGTCTGCTCCTGGTCGGCCCCCTGGCCACCTTTTGGGCCTGCCTGTTGTGCGGCGTGACGGTCCGCATCCTGGTCGGACTGGCCCGGCGGCAAGGTGGCATCAACGGGGATTTCTGCGGCGCGGCCATCGTGGCCGGCGAGCTGGCCGCCTGCCTGGCCGGGCTCTGCTGATCCTGGCCCGGGATTTGCTTGCCTTCCTGACGATGCCATATTTCCGGCGCGATCCGGCGTCGAACAGGGGCTCCGAGCATGGCCAAACCTTTCCGCTTCAATCTGGAACGCATCCTGGATCTGCGCGTCCAGCTTGAAGACCGGGCCAAAATGGAGCTGGCCAAGGCCAGCGCCGCCGTCCTGACTCAGCGGAAGGTCGTTGACCGCCTCCTGCGGGAGCTGGACGCCCGCGACGCCGCCATGGTGGAGAAAAAAAGCGTCACGCCGGGCGAACTCTGGTTGTGGCGTGCCTACCGCGAACGTCTGGTCCAGGATATCGCGGCGGCCAAGGCCCGGCTGAGCGAGCTGATCGAAGAGCGGGAACGCTGCCGCCGCACGGCGGTGGTTCGCTCCAAGGACCGCAAGCTGCTCGACAAACTCAAATCCAACAAGGCGAAGCGACATGCCATCGAACAAAACCTCGAAGAGCAAAAGGAAAACGATGAAATGGCCTCGGTTCGGTATCATCCGCCGGTGGTCTGACGCCCTGCTCGGCCGCCTGGAGCGGCTGACCGGCGCCGTTGCTCCCCGGGCCTCCAAGGTACTGCGCGTCTTCGTCGTCATCGCCGCCGTGAAGCTCGGCATCCTGGTCTTTCTCGGCCTGGACCTCATGCTGCCCAATCCGCCGGTCCGGCAAGCCGCCATGCCCCGTTGGAACGTGACCGAGCCGACGGTGGCCCTGGCCCAGCAGGCCCCGGCCACAGCCCCGGCCAACGCGGCCCAACCCACGCCGGCGGCACCGCCGGCCAATTCCACACCGCCCACGACCCAGGCCCTGCTCAAGCGGCAGGCCGAACTCGACCAGAAGGAACAATCCCTCAAGGCCCTGGAAGCCGACCTCAACACCCGCATGGCCAAGCTCAAGCAGATGGAGACCAATCTGCGCACCATGCTGGACGAGGCCAAGGGCATCAAGGATCAGAAGCTCAAGCACCTGATCAACGTCTATTCCAACATGAACGCCAAGCAGGCCGCCAAGGTGCTGGAGACCCTGGACAACAACATCGCCGTCAAGATACTGGCCGGCATGCGCGGCCGACAGGCCGGCGACGTTCTCAACAACATGGAGGCCAAGAAGGCGGCCGGCCTGACCGAAATGCTCACCCGCCTGCAACTGCCCGAGCAACCGCCCGCGGGCGCGGCGCAGCAGTAGGGAAAAACGCCTCCGGCGGCCGGGGGAACCCTTCCCCCGGCCCCCTTCTGGAAACACTATGGCGCGTCTACGTCTCGTCGTCGCCTATGACGGCACGGCCTTTTCCGGCTGGCAGCTGCAAGCCCGGGACCGCACGGTCCAGGGGGTGCCTGGAGGAGTCGCTGGCCACGCTCTGCCACGCTCCGGTGCGGGTGATCGGCGCCGGCCGTACCGATGCCGGCGTCCACGCCCTGGGCCAAACCGCCCATGCCGACATCCCCGATGCCGTGGCCGACCGGCCCTGGCAACGGGCCCTAAAACGCCCCTGCTGCCGCGAGACGTCAGCATCCCTCGACGCCAGCCCGGCCGCGCCGGATTTCCACGCCCGCTTCAGCGCCCGGGGCAAGACCTACGCCTATACCTTGTGGACCGAGCCGGCCTACATCCTGCCCTGGCGGCGGTCCTACGTCTGGAACGTGGGCCGCCGGGACGGCCTGGACACGGCGGCCATGACGGCGGCGGCCCGGGAGTTCGTCGGCGAGCACGACTTCGCCGCCTTCCGCAACGCCGGGTCCTCGGTCCAGGGCACCGTCCGGCGCGTGCTGGCCGTGGAGGCCGGCCCCGGCCTCTCCCCCCAGGAAACCGTCTGGCGCTTCACCGCCACCGGCTTTCTCAAGCAGATGGTGCGCAACATGATGGGGGCCCTGGTGGAGGTCGGCCGCGGCCGGCTCTCGCCCGCGGACCTCCGCCGCCTTTTGGCCGAGGGCGACCGCCAGGGCGCTCCGGCTACGGCGCCCGCTTCAGGGCTGTGCCTGGAGCGTGTGCTTTATGACGGGGCCCCTCCTTCTTCTCCTCCCGACGACGAGGCGTGACGTCCGGCGCGGCTTCGACCGGCACCAGCCCTTCCCGCAGGCAGACCACGGTCCAGCCGGTCTGCCGCAGTCGATCGCGGGCCAGGGCACTGGCCGCACCCGTCACCACGAGCTTTTTGGCGCCGGCCCGGCCGGCCCGAGCGCGCTGTCCCAAACGGCGGCCCGGGTGACCATCTCCGGCGTCCAGGCCAGGTAATCCAGGGCCAAGGCCACGAGGAATCCGCCCCCGGCGGTGGTGGCGGCCATAACGGCGCCGATGGGCTCGAAGCGGGTCAGCCGATCCGTGGTGGCGTTGATGTTGGCGTAGAGCACCGCCAGACGCTCGCGATACCCGGGCCAGGTCGTCATCGTCGGTCAGGGCGCACAGCGGATAAAGGCCGCCCGGTTCCGGACGGACGGCATCCCAGAAAGGGCGGCCACCAGACGGCTTTGGCCGGTGGGCGTGAAATGGACGTTCTCGATGAAACGCGCGGCCACCGCCGCGGGCACGCCCATGGCCTCCATGCGGACGCGATTGCGGGCGAACAGGTCTTCCGGCGGCGTGCTCACATCGATGTCGTTGAGGGCCTGGGTGCCGCTGGCGGCGCCCACGGCCAGCCCCACGCCCGCCGGGGATGGCCACCTTGGCCACGGTCCCCGTCAGACCGCCGGCGGTTCCGGCCCCGGCCAGGCGCTTGAGGCTGGCCTGAAGGATGCGGTTGCGGGCATAGGGGTCCACGCCGAACTGCTTGGCGTATTCCCGTTTGGCGGTTGTAGCCGACGAGGCCGGCGGCGGTCCCGGCCTCATCGTCGGGCCGGCGGCTCTGCATGCTGTCGCCGGTGCGCCGAAAGGCCTTGCCCACCCCCGAGGCCGCCCCGGACAGGGTGTCGATGGGGTGGATGACCAGATTGAACGCGCCCTTGAGGGCGTCCACCCCGAATCCACACGATCGCCCGAATTCGGCGCCGGTATTGACTTGTCCATGGCCGCGGCCGCCTGAAGCTCGTGGATGCGCCGATAGAGCATGGCCGTGGAGGCCACCCGCAGATGCCCTGGGGCGCTGCAGGATATAGATATTGATGCCGTCGACATTGCGGACCAGGGAGTCCACGCGATGGGGGCCGCGAGGACCGATCGGGGCAACAGGTCCGCCGCCCGAAAGTACGGGGCGCTTTCAGTCGCGGGCGGTTGCGGCGGAGCCGGGGCGGCAAGGCCAGCCAGCAACAGCAACACGGCGAGAAGAAGACCGGAATGATACGCAAACGAAACATAGACGCTCTCTGGCAGACTGCGTTGCAAAGGCCGGGTGGTGCCGAGGGGCCAATCGCGCTATGACGCGTTGCCTATAGCGCAAAACACCCCACCTGTCATAGCCGGCTTTACAGCCTGCCCGCCTTGGGCTAGAGCCCGCGGAAACAGGGAGGATCGTCTTGGATATTCTGGCCAATCCGGCGCAGGTGCGCGAACGCTGCTACGACGCGTTCCGGCGTCGCGTCACTGTCGCTCTCGTTCCGACCATGGGCTACCTGCATGCCGGCCACGAAAGTCTGCTCCGCTACGCTCGCGAGCACGCCGATCTGGTGGTCACGAGCGTCTTCGTCAACCCGACCCAGTTCGGCCCGGGCGAGGACCTGGATGCCTATCCCCGGGACCTCGAACACGATGCGGCCGTGGCCAAAGCGGCCGGCGTGGACATCCTGTTCACCCCCAGCCCCGAGGCCATGTACCGGCCCGGCGCGGCCACCTGGGTGGAAGTGCCCAGCCTGGCCAACCCACCTGTGCGGCCTCACCCGGCCCATCCATTTCGGGGTGTGTGCACCATCGTTTCCAAACTTTTTCTGCTCACCCCTGCCCACCATTGCCGTGTTCGGTCAAAAGGACTGGCAGCAGGCGGCCATCCTCCGGCGCATGACGGCGGACCTGGGCTTCCGCGTCACCGTCGTGGCCCGGCCCATCGTCCGGAGCGGACGGCTGGCCCTGTCCTCGCGCAACGTCTACCTGAGCCCCGCCGAACGCAGCCAGGCCGTGCACATTATCAGGGCTTGGCCCTGGCCGAACGGCCTGGCCGGGGACGGCGAGCGGGACGCGGGACGCATCCTGGCCGCGGTTCGGGAGTATTTCGCCGCCACATGCCCGACGGGACCATCGACTATCTGGATGCGTGGACCCCGAGCAGCTGACGGCCAGGAACGCCTGGACGGACCGGTCCTTTTCGCCGCGGCGATCCGATTCCCGGCGCCGGCTGATCGACAACCGGCTGGTCGGCGGCGACCCGGCTAACCGCCGGCGCACAGCGGCAATCGCGTCGGGCCAGGGCAGAACCGGGATGCCGGCTTGCTTTCATCCGTCCGATTCGCTTATGAAATTCGCTTCACTTCACAACGTAACTTGGTCGGAAGCCGCTCTCCTCACGGCAGGGAAGGGGAACACACCATATCGATTAATTCTAGGGCCCGGTACCTGTTCAGTTCCGAATCCGTCGACCGAAGGGCCATCCGGACAAGGTCGCCGATCAAATTTCCGACGGCATACTGGACGCCATTCCTGACCCAGGACCAACGGATGCCCTGTGGCAGTGCGAAACCCTGGTCACGACCGGCCTGGCCTTCATCGCCGGCGGAAATCACGCACGCAGGCGTACGCCGACTTCCCGGCCATCGTCCGGGAGACGGTCAAGGGAAATCGGCTACAACAGCTCCGGATATGGGTTCGACTGGAAGACCTGCGCCGGTCATCTCCTCGGTGGACAAGCAGTCGTCGGACATCGCCCAGGGCGTGGTGCGCGAGAAGCCCGAGGAACAGGGTGCGGGCGATCAGGGCATGATGTTCGGCTTCGCCTGCACGGAGACGGAAACCCTCATGCCGGCGCCGATCTATTGGGCCCACAAGCTGTCCCGGCGGCTGACCTACGTGCGCAAGAACAAGATTCTTGATTTCCTGCGGCCCGACGGCAAAACCCAGGTCGCCGTGGAATACGTGGACGGCAAGCCCGTGCGTATCGACAATGTGGTCATCGCCTGCCAGCACGACGAACATATTTCCTATCAGGATCTGGCCGAAGCGGTGCGCCAGGAAGTCATTTTCCAGACCCTGCCCGAGGCCATGGTGGACAAGAAGACCAAAAATCTACATCAATACCACCGGCCGGTTCGTCATCGGCGGCCCCATGGGCGACTGCGGCCTGACCGGACGCAAGATCATCCAGGACACCTACGGCGGCATGGGCAACCACGGCGGCGGGCGTTTCCGGCAAGGACCCCTCCAAGGTGGACCGGTCGGGCGCCTACATGGCCCGGTACGTGGCCAAAAACATCGTGGCCAGCGGCGTGGCCGAACGGTGCGAAGTCCAGATCGCCTACTGCATCGGCGTGGCCGATCCCCTGTCGGTGCTGGTCACCTCCCAGGGCACCTGCGAAATTCCCGACGAGGAGCTGACCCGGGCCGTACGCGAGGTCTTCGACCTGCGCCCGTATTTCATCAGCAAGCGCCTGGACCTGAAGCGTCCCATCTACAAGCCGACCTCCTGCTATGGCCATTTCGGGCGGGAACGGCCGGAATTCACCTGGGAGCGCACGGACGCCGTCGAGGACATTCGGACGGCGCTGAAACTGTAGGCCGCGTGGGATATGTTGCGACGGCTTTCCGAATCCATCGACCGATTCGTCTCGGCCCAGGAGGCGTCGAGCCGTCGCAACTTTGTGGAAGCCTGCCGGCGCTGGAAGGAAATCGTCGGGCCGGAGACGGCGGAACTGGTGCGCCCGCTCGGGCCATCGACGCCGGAATTGCTGCTTCGGCGCCGACTGATCCGGTGGCCATGCAGGAGATGGTTTTTGCCGCACCGCGCATCATTTCCCAAATCAATGCGGTTTGGGGCACGATGCCTTTGACAGGGTGCGGTTTGACTTGCTAGGGAACCGAACTTCTTTGGATGCGGCCCGGGCGGAGCCGCCCCGCTTTGCCACCCCGCCGGTTCAGACGACCGGAGCATTGGGAGACTTGGCGGGGCAACTCGATCCTGCTTCGCCGGTGGGGCGCTGTTACGCTAAATACGTCGCGTATTTCGAAGCCGGGCCGACGCCGTCCGGCACGACAGGCCGGGGCAGGCGCCGCATGAGGACTCCGGACGGCAGATAACGGCGCGAATCCTTTTCGTGGAGGCAAAAATGACTGAAGGGCTTGCAACTGATCTGAAAAAGCCCTTGGACAAGATGACGGCCAAGGAGCTGCGTGAGCTGTGCCTGAAGCAAATTCCGCAGATCACCGGGGCCTCCGGCCTGGGCAAGGAAGAGCTTCTGGTGCAGATCAAGGAAGTGCTTGGCATCGGCGGCGAGGAAGGCGAACATCTCTCGCCGTACAAGTCCAAGATTTTGTCCATGAAGGGCAAAATGCGGGAACTGCGGACTGCGCGCATCGAGCTGGCCGGCGACGGCGCACGGCAGAAGCGGGAAATCCTGCGTCGCCAGATCAAACAAACTCAAGAAGCGGACGCGTCGTCTGGCCAAGGCTTCCTAACCGTTCGAAAAAAAATTGTTGACGGGCGCTCAAGTGCCGGATATGTAGTTTCGCTCTTGAGCGTTCACCTGCTGGGGGGTCGTCTAGTGGCAGGACTATGGACTCTGACTCCATCAACCTAGGTTCGAATCCTAGTCCCCCAGCCAATACAAAACAGGTCCCCATCGTCTAGCCTGGTCCAGGACATCGGCCTTTCACGCCGGTAACAGGGGTTCAAATCCCCTTGGGGACGCCAAGCTCATTTAAGGGCTTACAGTCAAAACGGCTGTAGGCCTTTTTTTGTACCCAACGCTCTTTCCAACAGAGTTGGGTAATGTGTGAGGCTTCCCCTCCCCTACCGTGCCGGACATCCCCTCCTCTGGAGGGAACGGGCCGGTGTCTGCGACGACGTGTAGCGCCGTGCCGCCCGGCCGGCACGGTATCGGTCATCGCGTGATCCTCCCCCCTGCCCCGGCGTGACCGCGCCGCCATCATTCAATATTTTTATAAGAATATTCAATATGCTATCGTACGGCGATGGCGCCGACAATTTCTTTAACTCATCCGGTTGACTTATCCATTTGGATAATTACCATGGTAACTACCGAGCGCGCAGCGGCGCGCACCCATAAGGAGCCGCCATGCGACGAACACCTGCCACCCGAGGCGACGAAACACGCAAGAAGTTGGTGGACGCGGCCGTGCGCCTGTTTGCCACGCTGGGCTACCACGCCGTCTCCACCCGGGAAATCGCCCGGGCGGCCGGGGTCAATCCGGCTGCGATCGGCTTTCATTTCAAGGGAAAGGAGGGGCTGTACACGGCCGTCATCGACACCATGGTGGAAACATTCCGGGATATCTGCACCCCGATGGTGGCCGTTATCGACGACAACATCAAGGCCTGCGCCGGGGATCGGCTGCGACTGCGGGAGCTGACCCGAAAGGCTGCCGACCAATTCCTCTCGGCCGCCACGCGCACGGAATGGTCCCGCTGGCTGGGGATTCTCCTGCAGCGGGAATACGTGGACCCGACGAATGCCTTCGAAACCATCTACACGAAACTGATCGAACCGGTCCTGGAGGCTATCGAGCGCCTGGTCCAGGCCGCAACCGGCCCGGAGGAAACTCCTCTACACCGGCTGCGGGTCTGCTGCATCATGGCGCAACTCACCAATCTGGGCGGGGACCGGGCCATCCTCCGCCGCCGGTTCGGTCGCAAACTTGATGCACCCGAGATGCTCGCCGCTCTGGTGGCAGTCGTCACCGAAGGAGTATGCGGCCTTCTCGGGCTGTGATACGCGGAGCAGTTTCTATGCGGCGACAACGGAAATTATGGATCGTTCTGGCGGGAGTCGTGGTTGTGTTGGCGGCGGCCGTCGGCGTCGGGTGCCTCCTGTTCGTTCCCCCGACCCGGTACATCCAGGGGGAAATCGAGGCCACGCAGATCGATATTTCGCCCAAAATCACCGGACGGATCGCCTCCGTCCTGGTCCAGGACGGCGCGAACGTCCAAAAAGGCCAACCCCTGGTCGTTCTCGACAGTCCCGAAACCACCGCCAAGGTGCGGCAGGCCGAAGCGGCCCGGCAGGCCGCCCTGGCCGCCAAGAAAAAAACCGACGAGGGCAGCCGGGAGGAAGAAATCCGGGCAGCCAGGGATCGCCTGGCCGAAACCAAGGCCCAGACCGTACTGCTGGAAAAAACCTACCAACGCATCCGGATGCTGCGGGAACAAGACGCCGTCGCGGTGCAACAGCTCGACGAGGCCAAGGCCAACTGGCAAACGGCCCTGGAAAAGGAACGGGCGGCCAAAGCGGCCTACGACATGGCTGTCACCGGCAACCGGCTGGAGGATCGCGAAAAATCCGCCGCCCTCGCCCTCCAGGCGACCCGGGCCGTGGACGAAGTCCGTTCCCTGGCCGAGGATTTGCGCCTCTCCTCGCCGATCAACGGCGAAGTCAAGGAAGCCGTGGCCAAACGCGGAGAACTCGTGTCCCCGGGCTATCCCGTCATGACCATCATCGATCTGTCCGATGTCTGGGTGACGGTCAACATGCGGGAAGACCGGTTGGCCGACGTGCACATGGGCCAGGAAATCCTGGGTCGCGTGCCGGCCCTGGGCGGCACCCCCCTGCCGTTCGTGGTCAACTACATCTCGCCGTTGGGGGATTTCGCCACCTGGCGGGCCACCAGCGACAGCGGCGATTTCGATCTCAAGACCTTCGAGGTGCGGGCCGTGCCCAAGACGCCCGTGCCGGGACTGCGGCCGGGAATGAGCGTGCTGTTCGCCGCCAAGGCGGCCTCATGATCGCGCCGGCGCAAGCGCCCCGCCTCGCCCGGCAGGCGTGGCGCTTCACCGTCGGCCGGGAATGCAAGCGCATCGTCAAGCAGCGGTTCAACCTGGTCTTCCTGGTGGTCCTGCCGAGCCTGGGCTTCGCGGCCATGCTGCTCATCTTCCAACGGCAGGTGGTGCGCCAGCTGCCGGTGGCCATCTGCGACATGGACGGCACCGTGACGTCGCGGCGGCTGATTCGGGAAATAGCCGCCGCGCCGACCATGCGGATATTCCGGCAGGTCAACGCCCCCGAGGAGGCCGTGCGGCTCATGCGGCAGGGGAAAATCTACGCCTACGTGGTCATCCCCGACCATTTCGAGCGGGACGCCAAACGGGGGCACAAGGCCACGGCCGCCGCCTACTACAACGCCCAGTGGTTACTCCCCGGCAACATGCTGAACCGGGACTTGAGCAATGTCTCGGCCACCCTGTCCGGCGCCGCCGAGGGGAAAATACGACGCCAGGAAGGCCAACCCCGGGCTGCGGTCCTGTCCCTGGACCAGCCGGTGGTCATCGACGGGCATCCGCTGTTCAACCCCTTTCTCGATTACCGCTACTTCCTGACCTCGGCCCTGCTGCCGTCCATCCTGCAGATATGTGTCCTGCTGGCCACGATCCACGCCCTCGGCATGGAACTCAAAAACGGCACCGCCGACAACTTCCTGGCCGCCGCCAATGATCATGTCGTCCTGGCCGTGGTCGGCAAGATGCTGCCCCTGGCACTCTTTTACGCCATATTCGGCGTGGGCATGGTGGCCCTGCTGTTCCGATACCTGCAGATGCCCCTGCGCGGAAGCTTTGCCCTGATCTGCGTCGCCACCGTCCTGTTCGTCGTAGCCTATCAGGGCGTCGGCATCCTGTTCGTCACGCTGATCGGCAACCTTCGGCTCGCCATCGGCTTGGCCGCCATCTACTCCGCACCGGCCTTCGCCTTTACCGGCATCACCTTTCCCGTCCTGGGGATGCCGCTTTTCGCCAAGACGTGGAGCACGCTGTTACCCTTGACCTGGTATCTGAAATTCCTCGTGAGCTACGGCTTTCATGGCGCCCCCTTGGGCATGGCGCTCCCCTCTCTGGGCATGCTCCTCGTATTCGCCATCGGCTGCCCGCTCGTCTCCATGCCCTTTTTGGCCCACCGTCTGCGCACGCCCGCTTTATGGGGATCCATATGAACCGCTTTTTCGCAAGCTGGCGGCAGGAACTGCACGCCATCTTCACCAACCGCGGCGCCCGACTCATCCTGATCGGCGCGGCCCTCCTCTATTCCCTGTTCTACCCCACGCCCTACGGCTACGAGGTCCCGCGAAAGGTCCCCTTGGCCGTGCTGGACCAGAACCATTCCGATACCAGCCGCACCCTGGTGCGGCTGGTGGACGCCGGGGAAGCCGCCGCCGTGACGCAGCACCCGAGTTCCATCGAGGACGCCCGAAGGCTCCTCCTGAGCGGCCAGGTGGGGGCCGTCCTGACGATTCCCCATGATTTCGAATGGAAGCTGCGGCGCGGAGAACAAACGACCCTGGGCCTGTACGCGGATGCCAGCTATTTTCTCATCTACCGGCAGACCTTCCTCAACGTCAAAGAGGCGGTGGGCACCCTGTCCGCCGCGAGCGCCATCAGCCGCTTCCGGGCCGCCGGCGTTCCCCGGGAACAGGCCCACATCCGCCAATCCCCGGCCAGCCTGGTCCTGCGCCCGCTGTTCAACCCCTGGGGCGGCTACGCCCACTACACCGTCCCCCCGGTGCTGTTGCTCGTGCTGGAACAGACGCTGCTCATGGGGGTGGGATTTTTGGGCGTGGCCAACTGCGAGCGCAGCGCGCGCTATCGCGGCAAGGGGGAGCTGCTCTCGACCATGCTCGGGGAAACGGCCGCCTACCTCACGGTCTACTTCGGGCACGCCATCTATTTCTTTTTCGGCGTTCCCCGGCTCTACGACTTCGTGCAGTGCGGCCGTCCCCTGGACATCCTGGGCTTTATCCTGCCGTTTTTCCTGGCCACCATTTTTCTCGGCATGGCGCTGGTGCCGATCTACCGCTACCGGGAAATGCCCATCGAACTGCTGCTGCCCCTGTCGCTGCCCTTTCTCTTCCTGTCCGGGTTCGCCTGGCCGCAGGAGTGCATGCCGACGGCCGTGCGCTGGCTGGCCCAACTCGTGCCCACCACGCCGACCATCACCGGTTTTTTGCGTATCAGCAAAATGGGCGCCACCCTGGGCGACGTGCTTGCCGGAATGGACGACCTTGTGGCTGCTGACGGGCCTCTACGGCTTGGCCGCCTGGTGTTCCCGGTCCTGGGGGAAAATCCTCCGCCCGGCGACCGTCGCGTGCCCCGTCCCGACAGAAAGAAGATGATGCGTTCCCCTCGCGGCGCGGACGCGCTTATGGCCCCGCCAGGACCTTGGGCAAGGCCGCGGCGAAGGCGGCCATGGCCGGTTCCTGGGCCAGGGAGACACGTATCCAGTTGGGATAGCGAAAGCCGGTCATGGTGCGCACCATCACGCCTTCCCGCATGAGCTTGCGGTAGAGCAGGGTATCGGAGAGCGGCGTGCGGACCATGATGAAGTTGCCGGCGCCGCTTACGTATTCGAGGCCCATGGACGTAAACCGGTCGCAAAGAAATCGCTTGGCATCGGTCACCATGCGGCGGGTGGCGGCAATGTGGCCGGCGTCGTCGGCCAGGGCCGCCGCGGCCGCGATCTGGCCCAGGATGTTCACCGAATAGGCGATGTGGGTGCGCCGCACGCAATCCACCGCCTCCTGGGAGCCGGCGAGGTAGCCGATCCGGAAGCCGGCCAAGCCGTACATCTTGGAGAAGGTGCGAAACACCAGGACGTTGGGGTGGCGCTCCATGACCTCCAGGCCGTCGGGGAAGTCCGGATCGTCCAGGAATTCGCGGTAGGCCTCGTCGAGCACCACCAGGGCCCGGCCACTCAGACCGGTCAGGAAGCGCTCCAGCGTGGCCCGGTTCCACCAGGAACCGGTCGGATTGTTGGGATTGCACACGAAGACGATCTTGGTGTGCTCGGTGACGGCCGCCAGCATGGCCTCGGGGGACAGGGCCTGATGCACGAGCGGGACCAGCCGGGCTTCGATTCCGGAAAATTTCGCCACCCATTCGTAGACGGCAAAGGTCTTGTCGGCGGTGACGATGGCGTCGCCCGGCCCGCAAAAGGCACGGATGACCGAGCTGATGACCTCGCAGGAGCCGTTGCCGACCAAAAATTGGTCCGGGGATTTGCCGAGCCGGGCCCCCAGGGCCTGGCGCACGTCATAGGCGTCGCCGCTCGGATAGATGGCGCCCTGCGGCGCCGAAAAGGCGGCGATGGCTTCCTGGGCCAGGGGCGGCGGACCCAGGGCGTTTTCGTTGTTGTTGAGCCGGTACAGATGTGTCACGCCGAATTGGCGCATCAGCACCGGATCGGGGCGGCTGGGGACGTAGCGTTCGAAGGACCGGACATAGTCCGGGACGCGCTCAAGCAAGCTGCTCATACTGCCAAATGACCTTGTCCGCCTGTCCCCCCTGGGGGAGGACGACCACCGGCGCGAAACCGGCCTGGAACAAATCGCCGGCCAGCGCCGCCTGCCAGGGGACGGCCAGGTCCATGATGCACAGGATGGTGCCGATGCCCTTCCGGCGAAAGGTCGCCACATGGGCCGCCAGGTTTGCCGCCAGGTCCTCGCCGTCGAGAAAGGGCTCCAATTCGGCGAAATTCCGCACCCGGTCATACGTGGCGCCGAGCAGCGATTCCCGCCGGGGGCGGCCGGACGGCGCCTCCACGGGCAGGATGTCCCGCGGCAGGGCCAGCCGGGCATAGGCCCGGCGCAAAAAGTCCTCCAGCAACGGGCTGCACCAGACCGCCGCACCGTTATCCTCGCGCAATTGGCGGAACACCACCGGGCGAGTTCCCAAACGGCCGTCCTCCAAGGATTGAAGGGCTCCCAAGGTCTCGAAGGAGGCCTGCGGCAGCTCGGCCGTGCTCCGGAAACTGAGCACGATGCTGTAGGGCTCGCGGGCCACGGCCGCAAGGAAGCCGTCGACCAGGAGCCGGGCCACGTCGCCCACCATGGCCGGAGGGACGAACACGAAGGGACCGGAAAAATACAGGGCTTGCCCGCTGTACTGGCGCCAGGACAGCAGGCCGGCGATGTCTCCCTTGGCGTCGCAGGCCAGGGTGCAGGTGATCCGACCGTCAGCCACCATGTCCGGAAGCTTGCCGGGGGTCCGGAAACAGCTCGGGCACTGCCAGAGCGGATAGGCGGCCACGGCCAGGGTGGCGGCCTGGGCGAGCTGGGCCGGGCTGGGGTTCGCCCGGATCGTGAAGGGCGGGCGCCAGTCCCCGGGAAGGCGGGCCGGGGGAGCCTCGGGATAGGCCCTGTCCACCTCGACTTCGAGGCAGAACCGGTCCTTGCCCAACAGATTGAGGATGGAATCGGTCCGCGGCCTTGCCGGCCAGCAGCAGGCCCATATCCTCGGCGGAGGTGCCGGTCGCGCCGGGCGTGGCCCGCGAGGTGAGGTTGAGCGACCCCAGGGAAAGCTGGGCCGCGCTGAAGGTAAACGAGGCCTGCAATTGGTGGCGGACGTCCGGTGAGACCGATGGCGAGCGGCCGCTGCCCCTCGGCCAGGCCGGCGAGGCACAGACAGCATTCCTCGACGGTCAGTTGGAACCGGTACTTTTCCCGCTGGCCGAAGCCCGCCCGTTCCGCCAAGACGTCGGCCAACCCGGCCACGGGACAGGCAAAAGCGGTTTCCGGCGGGATCTCCAGCGAAACGGCTACGTCTGCAGGCATACGGCGCTCCCGGGAAGGCGTGATGGACCTTTGGACCTAAAACAATTTGGTGATGTTAGCGAATTTTCCGCCCATCAGCAAATCGCCCCGGCGGCATTCCGCTCTCGACGCCCTGTGCCGCATGGTTTAGGAAAAGGGACCCGTCCGCGCTTCCCAAGGGGCTCGGTGAACGGGAAGCGACGCAACCCTTTTCACGAACGCGTGCCGCAGCCGAAGCGAGGTCGCCATGCCGATGCCTGCGTATCCCGTCCTCCAGTACCGATGGGCGGTGCGAGACTGCCGAGAGGGAAAGGTCCTGGTCTATTACGGGCTGCGCAATCCGCCCCACCACCAGGAGGCGGTCCTGCCCGTGCCGGCTACCCTGGCCGAAAGCGCTGACCGGGCTTGACGGGACGGCTCCCTGGACAGCCTGCCGGCGGCCGTGCGCGAAAACGCAGTCTTCCGCCGGCTGATCGAGCAGCGAATCGTGGTGGACCGGACGGAACGGCGCCAACCGTCCACCGCCGACCACAAGCAGACCTGCATCCGCTGCGTGGCCGACGACCACCTGCTGCCGGGGCTGGAGTTCGATGCCCGCGGCGTCTGCGCCTTCTGCCAGTGCTACGAGCAGGCCGAACACGAGGGCGGGCCCGCCGGGCCGGCCAACGCGGTGGACGACGCCGCACTGCTGTCCATCGCCGCCCACAACACGGACTCCCGTTTCGACGTCATGGTCCTGTGCACCGGCGGCAAGGACTCCACTTATCTGCTGTGGTATCTGGCCAAGAAACTCGGGCTGCGCGTCCTGGCCGCGTCCTGGAACCTGCCCTATACCAACGAGACCTGCCGCCAAAACATCCGCCGCTCGCTCGAACTGCTGCCCCAGGTCGAACTGGTGGAACGGACCCTGCCCATGGACGCCGTCCGCGACGCCATGCGGGCCCAGTTCGGCCGGGTGGGGCTGCCGTGCCTCTGCCCGGTCGTGGCCCACGTCCTGTTTTTCCCGCTCGCCGCCGCGGAACGGATTCCGGTGGTCATGCAGGGAGTCGAGGAAGTGCAGCTGGCGGTCATGAGCTACGTCCTGCGCACGCTGCAATCCGGCAAGGGGGCATCCCGGCCGGCGCCGCCCTCCCTTCGCGAGCAGACGCTCAGCTTCCTGGAGATGGCGGCCAACGCGCCCGAACCGTCCGAGCCGTTTTCCCTCATGGCGGATTACTGCCGCTACCAACGCTCCGTCCGCCGCAGCCTCGACCCGATCTACCGGCCGCTCGACCGGCTGCTGCAACAGGCCCGAGCGGACGCATCCGTCTTTGTGCCGCAATTTCTCCGCTTGAAGACCAACACGCTCTACGGCTCCTGGAGCGAGGCGGCCGAGCTGATGCGCACGGAGATGGACTGGCGAATGCCCCCGGGCCAGAAGAGTTTGCTGCACACGAGCTGCCGCATCGAAAAGGTCAAGGACTATTGCCAGTCCATGCGGTTTCGCAACATGCGCTCCACGTCCTTCCCGCAATCCGTCGTGGAAGTGGCCGCAGGGGTCTACTTCGGGCTGCTCTCCCGCGAGGCGGGGCTCCGGGAGATAGCGAGCTCGGCTGCCACCGGGAGCCGGCGGTCATGGCCGAGCTGCTCGACGATCTGGGCATAGGCGACGACGATCGGCACCGCCACGGCGAAACCGTCTACTCCCTGTGCGACCGTCCGTCAGGCGGAGGAAACGATGGCCAGTGAATTCCTCCACCGGGCCGTGCCCATCTTCACCGAGATGGGACTGGCGGTCCTCGGCCGCAAGGTCGTCGCCATTGCCGGCTTGGGAGGCGTGGGCGGCGGCGCCTTCCTCGCCCTGGTCCGCTGCGGGGTGACCCGGTTCCGGCTGGCGGAAAACGGCATTTTCGACCCGCCGGACATGAACCGGCAGGCCGGGGCCTTCGGTCCGACCATGGGGCGCCCCAAACTCGACGTCTATGCGGAGCTGGCCCGGTCCATCAATCCGGCCGTGGAGCTGGAAGGCTTCCCGGAAGGGGTCACCGGCGACAACCTCGACCGGTTTCTGGCCGGTGCCGACGTGTATGTCGGCGTCATCGATGTGGAAAAGGGGGACGACGTCAAGGCCATGACCCCTCCCCTGCTCGAACGGCACGGGCTGCCCATGTTCACCTGCGGGGCCATCGGCTTCGGCGCCCTGCTGGTGGCCCACGAGCCGGGCGGCATGATGCCGGAGACCTTCTGGCGGCTGGTGCACGACCGGTCCGACGGCGGCCCGGGCTTGCTGCCGTCGTTTCTTGGCGACTGCTTCGACGGCCCGGTCATGCGGCGCATCGCCGACGGCTACGCATCCGGCGTCCTGCCCACCACGGCCATCGGCGGACTGGCAGCGAACACGCTGCTCGCCTGCGAAGTCCTGACCTGTCTGTTGCGGGGAACCGGCCTGACGGACCGCGAGCCGGTCTTTGCCCCGCGCTTTACCGCAGTGGATTTTCTGCACCAAAAACTGGTGGTGGGCGATGTGCGCCCGGGAAATGACGGCATGACCGCTTCCCCAGCCGACGCCCAAGGCGAGGAGTCGAGGATGCAGCGCGCGACGTTACTCCAGCGGCTTGCCGAGTCGCATCGGGCAATCGAGCCCGACCAGGATGTCCATCTCGGGCTCTTTCGTCCCGAGGACGCCCAGGGCATCGCCCTGGCCTACTACGAGACCTACGGCGACACCTTTCCCCTGGACCATGTCTACGATCCCGAGGAAATCGTCCGCCGCAACGCCACGAACGACCAATACACCGTGGTCGCCCGGACGCCCAAGGGCGAGATCGTCGGCCTGTTCGGGCTGTTTCGCCACGCCCCCAATCCTGGCGTCTACGAGGCCGGTCAGCTCATGGTCCTCAAAAGCTACCGGAAACGGGACGTGGGCAAGATGTTGAGCCAGTCGGCCCTTAACAGCCTGCCCGAGCAGTTGGGGATTCCCGTGGTCGTCTGTGAGGCGGTCAGCAATCATCCGGTGTCCCAGCATCTGTCGCTCGAAGAGGGCATGTCGTTCACCGGACTCGAGCTGGAATGCATGCCGTCCCGGGATACCGTCGGCAAGGACGGCGTCTCGCACAACATCTCGCTGTTTTTGATGTTCAAGGTCTTCGATTCGGCCTCCTGTGACGTCTGCCTGCCCGAGGCCTATCGCGCGTTCTGCCAGGGGGTCTACGAGGAAATGGCCCTGCCGCGCGTCGCGCTCCCGCCGAAACGCAGCACGGGGGCTACCATGGCCAGCCGCTTCTTTCTCCAGGAGATCGGCTTGCTGCGCCTGACCGTGACCCGGGTCGGCAGGGATTTCGGCGAGTGCGTCGGCGCGGCCGAAGCCCAGGCCGGCGAGCGCGGCCTGGTCCAGCTATGCCTCAACCTGGGCGATGCCGGGGTGCCCGAGGCCGTTACGGCGCTGCGCGACCGGGGGTATTTTCTGGGCGGTGTGCTGCCGTTCTGGTTCGGCGCGGACGGCCTGCTCATGCAGAAGCTCCGCCGGGAACCGGACTGGGGACGCCATCCACGGCGCCGGCCCCAAGGCCGCTGCCATGCAGGCCCAGATCCGCCAGGACTTCGAGGCCGCCAACCGTCGGGGACACGCCCCCGTCTGATCCGCCGCCCGAAGCGGCGGTGCCACCGCCGCGGCCACGTCCACGCCAGAAACAACAACACTCGGGAAGAGGGAACGTCCGGCACAAACGGTCGTACGCCCTTTTTTTCTCCGCACGTGCTCCCCTATGCGGGAGCGATCGGTATCGTGCGGACTGTAGCGCCTGGCGATTGTGCCATAGCGTTTGACAAAAAACGCCGTACAGGGAATAGCACTTCCTCCGGCACTGGGGGATTTGCAGGGAACGGCCTCCGGTGTGGAAAAAACGGCATCGGTTGCGGGAGAGGGCTATGAAACGTTTGGCGGGAATGCTCCTGGCTATGGGCCTCGTGTGTTGCATCACCGGGGCGGCCATGGCGGATACCACGGTGAAGATGCGCGGCGACGCCCGAATCTACGGCGTCTACTACAGTGGGCACAGCTTCACCGGCTGGAACACACCGGCCTGGACGTCCACGACACCGACATGGTCCAGGGGTGCGACCAGGACGGAAGAGCCCTTCGGCATCTGGGAACGTTTCCGCTTGCGTTCCGATTTCTCCTCGGGTGAGTCCGTGAAGTTTCGCCTGTCCATGAAGATCGAGGACACCTGGGGGCATGGCATCTATACCGCCGCCAACCCCACGCCGGGGATGTCGACCCCCGT
>Ga0268359_13150_pt1 | contig 57379 bp, 61 predicted proteins | sample BioMet11_FD_194416 | JGI IMG/M metagenome (GOLD analysis project Ga0268359, IMG submission 194416) | Sewage microbial communities from Oakland, California, United States - Biofuel 11 (PacBio Assembly) | ecosystem: Engineered > Wastewater > Sewage > Unclassified | place: USA: California | collected...
CAATCGTTGATAATTTGTAGTAGAAAGATTGGTTTACAAATTGTTTAGCGCTGTAAATTTAAGCATTTGATTTTTTTCGAACCAACTTTTCAAAAAAATTGTACGAATAAAAAAGGTCGGATTTCTCCGACCCATATGTTTGGTTATTTCGTTGTCCGTTTTTAACTGTTGAATTTAATCTGCACCACCTTTGGGATTCTTCTTGTTTCCTTCGTTGCATTTTTCTATTTTCCAGGCAACCAACGAGTAGAATGAAAGGTGGTCTTTTCCACTATCATTGAGCTGTTTTTTTAAGGCTTCAACCTGCTTCATAGAGCCCATTCCCTCGTGAAGATGTGCTTCACCGGCAACCTTTTCTTTCTTTTCGGCAACCGTTGAAGAGTTAGCCATGGCTCGCTTCTCCATATTTGCAATAAAGGCTGCATCTACTTTTTGTTCTTGTAAAATGCCTTAACAATCACATTCGTTCCCTCCAACGATTTATCGAATATTTTAATAGAATCACTGGCTACAACCTTAAGGGTGGAATCGCTATTTGATCTATAAATAAACATTTTCTTTCCTGTTTTCTCTGCAGGTATGAAAAACGATCCCTTTTACAGTTACCGATGACCCTATATATGCTTCAGGATGCTTTATTAGGCTATCGATACTTACCGTTCCTTGAGACTGTCAGTGGCCGTTTCAACTTTTTTTTGTGTCGGGCTACAAGAGGCCATCAATATTCCGGCCATAATTGTTAGATAGATTCTGCTCATAAGTTCTATTTTTTTTCGCAGTTAAATTTACTATGTTTAACCCAATTAATTATGAAATGGTAAATTTTTGGAACAAAATAGTTGGATTAGTGCCACTCAAATTTGCCCGCCAATGTTTAACATTTATGCTTGTGTGTTTAAATCAACGGTGTTCTGTTGTAGTTTGGGCGATACAACCGATGTTGTTTTTTGTCTTTCCTAAAAAGTGCTACCTTTCACAATGCAATTTTAATATATGAAAAGAATAGGGCTGCTAGTATTATATTTTTTTTGCGCATGTGCAAATTTAGGAATGTCGCAAACAGCCGAATTTTTTGATCAGGAGTTAGCGCGTACCACCGGGAATGATAGAATTATTTGCTTCTTAAACTTTCTGACTCAACACTAGCCCACGATCCGGCCAAAAGTTTAGAGTATGGGCTCAAGGCCTTGGTTGTCTCAAAACATATTAGATCGCAGGATTTTGAGGCTGCCTCATTACTTAGAATGGGAGTTTTCAAGTGTAAAAAACAATTCATTCGAAAATGGGATTAGATATTTACAAAGAGCTTTAACACTCTATGAAAAGTTTGATCGCTATGAAGATGTAGGAAAGGTTAATTTGGTCTTAGGTGCCATATACTCCGACGAGAAAAATTTTGATTTATCCCATAGCTATATCGACAGTGCAATAGTAGCTTATCAGCAGGGTGAAAAGAGTATTGGGTTGCTTAAGAGTTATCTACAAATGGCCTCACTTACTCTTGAGTTTGGTAGGCTACGAGAGTCGAGTAAATATGGACAACTTGCATATAATTTGGCCATTTGGTTTCACAATAGACACCATCCCGGTGGATCGGAATTTCTCGTTAAAGCAGGGATTACCTATGCAGATGGTCAGCAAGGTCTTAAAGATTATAAGATTGCAAAGGAGACTCTTCAGTATGTTTATGGTATCGCCAAGGAACAGAGAGATACGGCCGGAATGGTTTCATTGCTTATTCATAGGAGCAATATTCTGTTTGCCCAACAAAATTACACATTGGCGGGTGAACTGCTCGACACCGCGTATATACTTGCTAAACAGGCACGCAATGTGAAAGAGTTGGCTCACGTTTACGCTAGTCAAGGTGATATCTATTTTGTGAAGAAGAATTACACTAAAGCATTAGATTGCTATGAACACGCAAGCGAACTGTTTCTGAAGACAAAGAGCCATAGAGAGCTTGTTAACACCTACGTATTATCTTCCAGAATAATGAGCGCCGAGGGAAACACAAAGCGTGCGCTTCAACTACTTACTCATGCCCTTGAAATTTCGAAGAAAAATAACTTAAACCAAACGGTATCTGAAATTTATCTCTCGCTTTCCCTTGTTTACGAGAGAGAAGGAAAGTTTTTCCAAGCGCTAGAATTTCATAAACTTTGGTCCGAACTACGGGATAGTATTTATAGCGAAGAATCGGGCGATAAGTTAGCTCGATTACAAATGTTGTATGAGATATCGCAGAAGGATCAGGAGAATAAGATACTTAGACAAAATTCTGAGATACAGCGATTGCAGATTGCCAGTAGCCAGTTTCAACGGCTTTACCTTACCTTGGCTATATCTGCTGTCGTATTTCTCTTTTTTATCCTTTTTATTCGATATCGAACCAAGATGAAGGAGGTGAAGCAGCAACGTGAAAATGAACAACGCATTACCGAACTGAATAAAAATTTGGAGCGACGGCTTGTTGAGGAACTTCGTAAGCAGGAAAAGCAGCAGGAACTATTGGCGCAAAAATCTAAGTTGGAATCGTTGGGAACCTTGGCTGCCGGAATTGCGCATGAGATAAATCAACCACTTGGTGGCATATCCATGGGGTTGGATAATATTCAATTCAAACTATTGGAGGGACATCTTTCCAACGACTATTTGAATAAAAAAATAGACAGTCTTTTTAAGCATGTCGATCGAATAAAAAAAATTATTGAACATACCCGAACATTTTCACGATCTCAGCGACAAGTTCTTTTTGGTAAGATAAATGTGAATGAGGTGGTAAACAATGCACTTTTGATGATTGCCGCCCAAATGGAGGAACATGGTATCGATTTAGAAGTGGCCTTGGGCAAAATTGATGGGTTTGTGCTGGGCGATGCCTATCGCATCGAGCAAGTGGTTCTCAATCTCCTTTCCAACGCAATTCATGCAGTGGAGGAGCGTGAGAGAGAGCGTGTAGGTGATGAACAGTATAAAAAAAGAATTAAGATTCAGACATATATGGAGACGGCTGTGGCAGTTCTTGTGGTTTGGGATAACGGTGTTGGAATTCCACATGAATCGCTCGATAAAATATTTGATCCTTTTTTTACCACCAAGAAGGAGGACAAGGGTACCGGGCTTGGCCTATCCATTACTTATGGAATTGTGAAGGATACTCTTGGTGAGTTGAAGGTGGAGTCAAAACAGAATGAGTTTACACGAATGCAGGTTATTTTACCCATTTCAAATTAATTACAGATGAAGGATTTATCAATTCTTGTGCTTGATGATGAGAAGGCGATTCGCGAAGAGATATTGGAGTATTTAACCGAAGATGGGTATAGTCTATTTGAGGCTGATAGACCCTCCAAAGCCTTTCGAATTATGGAGGAGGAGATTATCGATGTTATCATTCTCGATATTCAACTTCCGGAAATGGATGGACTCGTCGTACTGCAGAAGATAAAGGAGACCAATGACCATATTGAGGTGATTATGATAACCGGTCATGGTGATATGGATGCTGTAATTAAGGCTATGCGACTTGGTGCCATGGAGTTTTTTACTAAGCCTTTCCGATTGCTCGACATGAAAGCGGCTATTCAAAGAAGTCGTCGATTTGTGGAATTAAGCAATCGACTCAAGGAGGCGAATCTTGGATACTCATTGCTTTCCAAAGAACTTCAGGAAAGCGTGGGGCACCAAATTATGGGGAATAGCGTTGCCATTAGGAAGGCTGTGGACTTGATGCAAAAGGTAGCTAAAAGTGACACTACCTCCGTCCTTATTACCGGTGAGAGTGGAACAGGAAAGGAGTTGGTTGCCAGGGGGATTCATTATTTGAGCAATCGAAAGAAGAATCTATTTTGTCCAGTAAACTGCTCCGCCATACCCGACACCCTTTTTGAAAGTGAGTTCTTCGGTCATAAAAAGGGGTCATTTACCGGTGCAATGGAAGACAAGATTGGCTGGTTTGAAATTGCCAATGGAGGCACACTGTTTTTAGATGAGGTGGTGGAGATGCAACCTCAGATGCAGGCCAAACTGCTACGCGTGCTGGAGGATAGAAAGGTTCAACGTATTGGCTCACATATCGAAATCGAGGTTGACACAAGGATTCTTGCGGCTACGAATAAAAATATTTCAGAGCTGGTGGAAAACCATAAGTTTCGTACTGACCTTTTCTACAGACTTAATTCTTTTATTATTAACATGCCTCCACTTAGGGAAAGGAGAGAGGATATTCCAATTTTACTGCATCACTTCTTGGGATACTATAGCAATAAGTTTAACAAGAATCTTCCAGAGGTAGATTCAACGGTTTACAAGTTGTTGAGTCAATACGATTTCCCTGGGAATGTTAGAGAATTGCGCAATATGGTTGAGCGAGCCATCATTCTTTCTGATGGAAAGCGTATGAAAGTTCGCGATTTTTCAATAGGTGAATTACCGCAAGATCAGATTTCGGCAGGGGAGGAGGTTTTTGATCTCGAGGTGCTTGAAAAAAGACCTATTCTCCGGGCTCTTGAAAAATCCGATTACAAAAAGGTGGAGGCAGCTCAGCTTTTAAATATTACTCGGCAGGCTCTTGATAGACGAATGGAGAAGTATAATTTGTTGTTTTAACTTAGCAGAAAGGAGTAGAGCTCTGCATTTTCGCTGTCGAAGCAAACAAAGGTTACCTCCATGTCGAGCAGTGGGTGAGTTCTAAAAAACTCTTTTACTGTATTTGTGGCAATGGCAGCAGCATCTTCCTTTGGGTATCCATAAATGCCGGTACTAATATTTGGAAAGGCAATGGTTTTTATTCCCATGCCAAGAGCCACTTCCAAACTTCGACGATAGCAGCTAGCCAGCAATAGCTCCTCATTGTTGCTGCCACCTTTCCAAATTGGACCTACGGTATGTATTACAAAATGCGCCAGTAACTTGTAACCCTTGGTTATTTTGGCTTCGCCAGTCGGGCAGCCATTGAGTAGTCTACACTCCTCCAGGAGGCCTGGTCCTGCTGCTCTATGTATTGCACCATCAACACCACCACCTCCCAGAAGCGAATTGTTGGCTGCATTAACAATAGCATCTACTTCCAAGTGCGTAATATCACCTTTAATAACTTTAAGGTTCATGTTTACCATGTTTTCTGTAAAGGTAAAAAGATCGTCAAGCAATATCAAGTCCGTTTTTTGAGTGCTGTTGATTTTTCGCTCACGATATAGGAGAACTCCATCTTAATGCAATGGCTTAGTAATAAAAATGGCCAGGTTATGTACCTAGCCACTTATTATAAATAATGATCTCCAATATTATCGTAGCATGGCACCTGCCTCTTTTTGGTAAGCAGTAATCAAATTGGTCATGATCTTGTCTATTTGAGCATCGGTGAGCGTTTTTGTATCATCTTGAAGGACGAAGCTTAGTGCATAGGATTTTTTTCCAACGCCGAGCTTTTCTCCCTCATAAACGTCAAAAAGTGAAACTGATTTTAGCAGCTTCTTTTCGGTTCGAAGAGCTATTTCTTTTAATGTTTTAAAGGTTATCTCTGAATCAATCAGGAGAGCAAGGTCGCGCTTAACTTCCTGGAATTTTGGAATCTCATTATACACAACTGTGTTACGACCAAATAGCTTTACAGCCATGTCCCAGCGAATTTCGGCAAAGTAGGTATCCTGCTTAATATCGAACTGCTTTAGGAGTTTGGAATTAACCTTTCCGATGGTGAAAAGCTCTTTTTCTCCCATACGATAGGTAAGACCATCGGAATATAGGTCGTTTGCAATTTCTTCCACAGAACCCCTATCTATGTGGGCGCCAAATTTTTCCAGCAACTTTTCTGCGTACGATTTAAGCACATAGAAGTTGGTTGGTTCTACTTTTAGGTTCCAGCTGGCCATGGTTTGATTTCCCGATACTAGCATACCCAGTCGAAAATCTTCATTATAGCTTGCTAGTGCGTTGTCGCTCTCCTTTTTTACGTAGGAGTAACAGTTGCCAAACTCGTATAGCTTGAGGTCACTATTTCGTCTGTTGATATTGAAAATAGTTGTCTCCAATGCATTAAAAAGCAAGGTTTGACGCATGCCGTTGAGGTCGGAGCTGAGAGGGTTTACAATTTTAACCGTATTTTCTTCCTTGAATGTTTCAAGTCCTTCGTAGTAGGATGCCTTTGTTAGCGAGTTCGACATTATTTCGTTAAACCCATTGGAACTAAGAAATTCGGAGGCTAGGTCGGTAATCCTTCCCTTGTCCGGTTTCTTTTGAGTAGTGATGGCGCTCTTGATTGTATGGGAAATTTCCACATTATTGTAGCCATAAATGCGGAGTACATCTTCCACCACGTCTGCCTCACGCGTAACGTCTACACGGTAGGCAGGAACAGCGAGCGTTATCTCATCGCCTTTCTCCATGCTAATCTCCATATCCAACCCCTTGAAAATGCGCTTGATTGTGTCGTGAGGAATCTCTTTTCCAATGAATCGGCACATGCGGCTTAGGTTAATCTCCACCTTTTGATTCTCAATTTTTGATGGGTAAACATCTACAATTTCGGATGAGATAGTGCCACCGGCAACCTCCTTTATGAGCATTGCTGCGCGCTTGATGGCGTATACCGTAATGTTGGGATCGGTGCCACGTTCGAAGCGAAAGGATGCGTCGGTGCTAAGACCGTGTCTGCGTGCAGCCTTTCTCACCCAAACGGGGTTAAAGTATGCGCTTTCAATAAAAATATTTTTGGTCTCTGTGGTTACACCGGAAGTTAAACCACCAAAAACTCCGGCCATGCACATACTCTCTGTTTCGTTACAAATCATAAGGTCGTCGGCATGTAGCTGGCGTTCAATACCATCAAGGGTGGTAAATGGTGAACCATTGGAAAGTGTTCTCACTCTTACATGGTTACCCTTAATTTTATCGGCATCAAAAGCATGCAACGGTTGTCCTAACTCGTGTAGAATAAAGTTGGTAATATCTACAACGTTATTTATTGGGTTGAGCCCTATGGCTTTTAACTTTTTCTGCAACCACTCGGGCGATGCTGCCACCTTGATGTTGGATATGGTAAGGCCGGTATAGCGGGGGCAAGCCTCACTATTTTCCACCGTAATTTTTATGGGGAATTTAGTATTGTCGACTTTAAATTCGGCAACTGATGGCTTTATCAATTGGTAGCTCTCTTGGTTGGCGTATAGGTATGCAGCAGCATCGCGGGCTACGCCATAGTGCGAGGCTGCATCAATGCGATTTGGTGTAAGACCAATTTCAAAGGCGTAATCGTCCTCAATATTGAAGTAATTCCGAGCCAGCGTTCCAACTGGAGTATCTGGTTGTAGCACCATTATACCGTCGTGTGAAGCACCAAGTCCTAGCTCGTCCTCGGCACAAATCATCCCTTCTGAATCAATCCCACGCAACTTCGACTTTTTTATCTTGAAACTCTCATCTCCATTGTAGAGCGTTGTGCCAATAGTGGCTACTGGTACCTTTTGACCCTTTGCAACATTGGGCGCTCCACATACTATTTGAAGTAGCTCTGGGCCACCAACATCTACCTTGGTTACATGTAACTTGTCGGCATTGGGATGTTGTTCACATTCTACCACACTACCAATAACGATGCCTTCTAGGCCTCCTTTTACTGATTCTTCCTTCTCAAGCGATTCAACCTCTAGCCCAATGGCTGTCAGTATTTCTGAAAGTTCCTTTGGACTCTTTTCCGTCTTCAGATAGTCCTTAAGCCAGCTGTAAGATATTCTCATGATGTAGTTATTTTTTCTCTTTATGCTTCATATTTTTGCAGCAAGCAAAAGTATGAAAAAACATATAACGGGAATGGCAATTGACCACATTTTCTTTAAGCGATTAGCTATTTATCAAACTATTGAGCACTCCGCCAGAATTGATATTAACTTTTTTGAAAAGCATGTGGATAAAATTTGTACATTTGGTTTGTCGAAATGTATTCGACTGAAACATAACGAATAAGATAATGTGAAGTGGAGTTCAGAGACCACTCTAAAAAACGGGGGGCTTTAAAAAACCTCACGGTAGAAACCTAAAATAGAATATATGAAAAGTGTTTTTTTTACATTTATTAAACCTTACCTCGCCTACATCGATGATGGCCACTTCTTTCGTAAACCTTTTAGTTGGCTCTACATGGTAATGGCTATTATTAGCCTTTTAATACCTTTCGTTGTATTGTATAGAGCGGTAGATATCGGTATTTTGGATATGCAGGGAAAGATTGTTTTTGTTTTTATTTTATTCTGGATTATTCTGGCATTTGCCGGCTGGGTTGGGTTTCAACAGTGGTGGGATAGGCGCACCAAGGTTGGTTCAACTTCATTTGAGGGTGATGACTTTACCGCTACTCCTGCTTTCTCTCACTTTATTCAGACTTTTGGCGAGTGGTTTGGCACTTGGCTCGGTATGGTTGGTTGTGGATATGCCATTCTTTCCACCTTTCTTCTGGGCGATAGTAATGGCTATCTTAGCATGCAGCTCGGTATTCCATACCTTAGCACAGGATTGCTTTCAATTATTACTATGCCAATTTATGGTTTTCTGATTGTGGTTTTCTCCCGCTTCATTTCTGAGCAGATTAGAGCGTTGGCTACCATTGCCAACAATACAAAAAAGTAATATCTGGGTTATAGTAAGCTGCGTTCTCAACCTTAATTTTATGGTTGGGAACGCTTGTTTAGTATATCATTGCTTCGCGTAGTGTTTAGTTTTCACTAATGCTATAGTTTGTTAATTGATTCCGGTTTCAGCTATTTTTGGTCTATAGTTTGGACATATTTAATTGCATGGCTTTTGTCTATTCTGTTGGCTATTGTCAATGGTGCCTTTCGAGAGAAGTGCTATAAACCGTTGGTTGGTAATTTGTTTGCACACTGGATTTCTACAGCTTTAATCTTGGTGCTTCTCGCGTTTTACCTTTGGTTGGTTGGAAAATGGTGGCGCAGAGATTCTGCTATGCAAGGATGGCTTATTGGAGGTATTTGGCGTGGACTTACCATCTTGTTGGAATTTGGATTAGGGTATTATGTTATGGGTCATCCATGGACAAATTGTTGCACAATAATAACATATTTCAGGGACGAGTGTGGGTTTTGGTATTGGTAGCCCTTTTGGTTGGCCCAAGAATTTCTTATAGCTACTTTCAGCAATGTATTGCGCAGTAGCTGTTTGTCTTTTTATCGTGCTATAAATTTAAGACTAGTTACAACGGTAAAGAGTCATTGTCGTTGAGTAATTTGCGCTTAAGCAGGAACATCTCTCTTCGTTTTGCGTTACAACCGTAAATGTCTAAATTTGCAAATCTTATACAAAAAGCAGGAGATAGTTTATGATGCCGCTAATTTTTATTACCAATGATGATGGAGTTCAGGCACCTGGAATTCAGGCTCTGATTGAGATGGTGAAACCGTATGGTCGAGTATTGGTGGTAGCACCCGAGGTGGGAAATAGCGGAATGAGCCATGCTATTACAATAAATGTGCCCTTACGACTTAAAAAGTTACGGGAGGAGAAGAATTTACAGGTATACTCCTGCAATGGAACACCAACCGATTGTGTAAAACTCGGCATGAGTGAACTCTGTCATGATAAAAGGCCGGACTTACTTGTATCGGGTATTAATCATGGTTCTAACTCTTCCATAAGCATTGTATATTCTGGTACTATGGCTGCCACCATCGAGGGATGCCTTTTTGGTGTTCCGTCTGTTGGCTTTTCGTTACTCGATTACTCCTTCAATGCCGATTTTTCTGCGGCAGTTAAATTTGGCCGACTGATAGTGGAAAAGGTACTTAATGAAGGCCTTTCTCAGGGTGTTTGCCTCAATGTGAACTTTCCCGTTTTAAGTGAGGATAAGATCAAAGGTATGCGGGTATGTCGACAAAATAAGGGTTCATGGCGTGAAGAGTTCGAAAAAAGAATCGATCCACGTGGTGCGGAGTATTTTTGGCTTACGGGTTATTTTCATAACGAGGAGCCCGAGGCTGTCGATACCGATGAGTGGGCCCTTACCAATGGTTACATCTCTATTGTTCCTATTAAGATAGACTTTACCGACTATAAAGAACTTGCAAATATGAAAACTTGGGAAAATATTTTCATTCGATCAACCTATGAAGAAAAAATTTGATTCTGCCCGAATTGGTTTCGGTCTTGGAATGCTGCTTCCGATAATTGTTTTAATTGCTATCTACTTTATAAGAGAGCCAGAATTAGGCTTTCTCCTGTTTTTTAAGGCGATGCTTGGACATCAAATTTTATCTAAAATGCTGAGCCTTTGTGTTTATCCTAACCTAATTCCTTTTTTTATCTTCATTTGGACCGATAGGTTACAGAGTGCGAGGGGAGTATTAGGGGCAACTATTGCCTTGGCTATTCTGGTTTTTCTTACCCAACTTCTATTCTGATAAATTCGGGATTAATCTATGCGATACTACATTATAGCAGGTGAGGCATCCGGTGATCTGCATGGATCGATGCTGATAAAGGGTATTAAGCTGCATGATGCTGCAGCTGAAATTCGTTTTTGGGGTGGTGATCTTATGAAGGCCGAAGCGGGTACTCCGGTTAAGCACTATCGGGAGTTGGCTTTCATGGGCTTTCTGGAAGTAGTGCTTAACATAAAGACAGTTCTAGGAAACATCCATTTCTGTAAAAGGGATATTACTGTTTGGAACCCTGATGTGATTATTCTTATTGATTATCCTGGTTTTAATTTTCGTATTGCGGAATTTGCCCATAATGCCGGGTTTAAAGTTTTTTACTACATCGCACCAAAGGTGTGGGCATGGAAGGAGGGACGCGTAAAGCGTATTAAGAAAAATGTGGATAAGCTTTTTGTCATTTTCCCCTTTGAGAAAGAGTACTTTAAACGCTTCGGAATTGATGCTTATTATGTTGGAAATCCTTTAGTCGATAGCGTTGCACAAAAATAAAGCTTATCCCGTTTGAGGACAACTTTAACCAAAAACATGGACTTGACGACAGGCCAATCATCACTCTGCTTTCTGGTAGTAGAAAGCAGGAGGTAGCGTATTGCCTACCAACTATGGTCAAGTTAGCCAGCGAGTTTCCTGATTTTCAGGTGGTGGTGGCTGGTGCGCCATCTCTTACAGAGAATGATTATCGAGCTATACTTCAAGGAACAAGCGTTAAAGTTGTCTTTGGTAAAACCTACGAATTGTTGGCCATGGCAAGAGCTGCCGTAGTTGTTTCGGGAACTGCTACCCTGGAAGCGGCACTCATAGGTACGCCACAGGTGGTATGTTATAGAGGGTCTATAATATCTATTACCATCGCCCGATGGTTTATTAAGGTAAAATATATTTCGCTTGTGAATCTAATAATGAACAGAGAGGTTGTTAAGGAACTTATTCAAAAAGATTTCACGCTACATAGTACAGTATCTGAGCTTAGGGCGTTGTTATTGGATGGACCTCGCCGTAATGCCATGTTGTCTGATTATGCTATCCTTCGTTCCATGTTAGGAGAGCCGGCCGTTGCCGACAGAGTGGCTGCTGAAATGGTTAAAGAACTGAAATCTTGAATAGCTTAGAATGAAAAAGCTCTATTGTCTCTCCATAATTGCACTGCTGCTTCCTGCCAAGTTATTCTCCATTACCGATTCTTTGAGAATTGCGCTGTTCTATACCGAGCCATTATCGTCTATCGTAATAGTTTCACAGGGCAACTACTCCTTGTTACTCGATAGCATTACCACTCTCGCTGTTGATTCGGGCGAGATGCTTTTCTTCTCGGAGGCCGATGGTCTGGTTCGAGTTCGAACGGCAATGTCTCATATCGGAACATTTAAGTCGGTGGCCTTGGTGAGTAAGAGCATTGATGGAACCTTTCGGATTGTTCCCACACTGCCAAAGCTGTCTTCTAGGATGTATGATAATAATGCCATTATCACTTGCCAAAATGATAAGCTGTTGGTGGTAAATCAGGTTGAGTTGGAAAAGTATGTGGCAGGCGTTGTCGATGCCGAAGCAGGTCCAAATGCTAAGTTGGAATTCTACAAGGCTCAAGCGTTGCTGGTTCGAACCTATGCGCTTGGTCATACTGACAAGCATGCACCCGAAGGGTTTAATCTTTGCGATGATGTACATTGTCAATCGTTTAAAGGACGTTCTACTCGCAATCCCGAAATATTTCAGGCAGCCGAAGATACTAAGGACCAGGTGGTGGTGGATACCACTGGTACGCTTATTACCGCAGCTTTTCACTCTTCTTGTGGTGGGCAAACAGCTAACTCCGAACAGGTGTGGCCAAAGGCTCGTTACTATTTGGTAAGCGTTAACGATCCATATTGTGTCGGAAAGCGAAACGCCACTTGGGAAAAGCGTATTTTAATTAAGACCTTTACTGACTATCTTGCTTCAAAGGGCTTTGGAAAGGAGTCGTTGAAAGTGTCTCGACTTGGATTTAATCAGGCTAGTAGAACTTCCTATTATCGCGTCGGTTCCGACTCGGTATCATTTTCACGGATTCGAACAGATTTAGGGTTGCGATCTGCATTTTTTTCTGTGTTAGTGGTGGGGAATAGCATTGTTTTTCAGGGGAAAGGGTATGGTCATGGTGTAGGAATGTGTCAGATTGGGGCGATGGAAATGGCCCAAAGAGGCATGGACTATAGGGCGATTATTCAGTTTTACTTCAAAAATATTTTGATTGTACCGATGCAGCAGGTTAGAAATTTTTTCCCCGATGCGCGAGATGAGGAAGAACCGGCTTCAGACATTCCAATACCGCAATTTTTTTAGTTCGATGCTGTATAATTAATTGTGTGCTTTTGTTGCAATCATTCTTCACTTTATGAAAACAATGCAGCTCTTCTTGGAAAGTTTTCACACTTTTTTGCTATTTAATTCGTTTACCATTACTAATTTCAAGCACTCGTTGATGAGGTTTAGTATGGAGTTTAGTGAATTGTAAATCTTCTTGTTGCAAATAAGCCAAACCATGTTTTATATTTTTTTAAAGGAGATTAGGCTCTTTTTTTCATCTCTTACAGGTTACATTGCCATTCTAGTTTTTTTGGTGGTTAATGGCTTGTTTATGTGGGTTTTCCCTGGCGAGATGAATGTTGTCGATGCAGGGTATGCCAACATCGATACTCTATTTATGCTTGCTCCGTGGGTTTTTCTTTTTCTGGTTCCTGCCATCACTATGCGAACTTTTGCCGAGGAGCGAAAGGCTGGAACCCTCGAACTGCTTCTTACCAAGCCACTCACTGAAATTGATTTAGTGGTTGGTAAGTTTCTTGCATCGGTGTTTCTGGTAATTTGCTCACTTATTCCTACGCTTATCTTCTTTTTTTCGGTTTACAAGTTGGGAAATCCTGTTGGGAATATTGATACCGGGGGAACCTGGGGATCGTTTATTGGTCTTTTCTTCTTAGCCTCAATTTATGTGGCTATTGGCGTTTTTGCCTCCTCCCTTTCAACTAATCAAATTGTCTCTTTTATTGTGGCTATGCTACTCTCCTTCTTGCTTTACATGGGGTTTGAATACATTGGTAGCTTACAAATGTTTAGAGGGCTAGAATCAAATATTGTGGCGTTAGGCATCAATGATCACTATAAATCTGTTAGCCGTGGGGTGGTAGACTCAAGAGATCTTCTTTACTTTTTAAGTGTTGATAGCTTGTTCCTGTATGCAAGCAAATTAATTCTGCAAAGGAGAAATTAGCCATGGGAAATATTATGAACAATTTACGCGCAATGGTAAAGAATAGCGTGGGCTATAAATTGCTACTTTTTTTGTTAGTGGTGATTATAATCAATGCTCTTGCTTCTATCTTTTTCTTTCGAATTGACCTCACCTCCGATAAGCGACATAGTATTAGTCCCCAATCGAAGCAAACTCTGCGAGAACTTAATGATTATGTGAATATCACCGTTTATCTCGATGGTGAGATGCCAATTGGCTTTAAGAAGTTGGAGCATAGCTTAAAGGAGATGCTCGATGAGTTTAAGATATATGGAGGCAAAAACTTCCGATTTACCTTTGTCAATCCCTCGGAATCGTCCGATCCCAAGGAACGAGACAATGTTTACAAAGGCATCTACCAGAGTGGAGTGCTCCCCGTTAATATTCATCAGAAAGATGTGGAGGGCGGTTCTACCGAAAAAATTGTTTTCCCCGGTGCTGTTATTAACTATAGAGGCAAATCTGTTCCGGTAAACTTTTTAACCAACGTATCAGGACTTAGTGGCGAGGAGAATCTCAACCGTTCGGAGCAGAATTTGGAGTATAACATTATAAATACCATCGAGAAGATGAGCCTCGATTCGTTGCCTAAAATTGCGTTTATCGATGGGCATGGCGAGTTAGATGAGGCTGCGGTTGGCGATATTACCCAAAATCTTTCTGCATATTATAATCTTAGCAGGTTAACCATTAATGGAAATCCTCATGCGCTAAACGGTTACAAGATGGCCGTGGTGGCAGGAGGAACAAAACCATGGTCAGAAGTGGATAAGCTGGCTCTCGATCAGTTTATAATGAATGGCGGGAGGGTAGCCTTTTTATAGATCCAGTGGTGGTTAGCGAAGATAGCCTTTCTAGAGGTAGTATGACCGTGGCCATGATCAATAATCTTAATTTGGAAGACCTGTTTTTCACCTATGGATTAAGGGTTAACTCGGTACTTCTTCAAGATATGCAGTGTGCGGTTATACCCGTAAATGTATCTCTTGCCGGAGAACAACCCAACTTTGTTCCCGCTCCATGGTATTATTATCCGCTTTTTGATCCATCCAATGGCTCTGCAATTACTCGTAACCTAAATTTGGTGCAAGGAAAATTTTGTGGAACGCTCGATACACTGAATACTTCCACTAGAATGATCAAGTCGGTATTGCTGGCTTCGTCACCCTATTCACGAACGCTAAATGCCCCACTTATTGTTAGTCTGGAGCAGATACGCAATAGTCCGTTGAAGTATCAGTTCGATCAAAAATACCTCATTGCTGCGGTGATGGAGGAGGGGCACTTTAAGTCGGTATTTCGCAATCGAATTGCAAGCGAGTATTTGGGCGTTAATACAATCCAAATGAAGGATAGTAGCATCAATACCAAGATTGCCGTGGTGGCCGATGCCGACATCATTCGTAACGAGGTAAAGGTTCGTCCCGATGGTATTTCCATCTCTCCGTTGGGTTACGATAAGTATACCAACCAAACGTATGGCAATAAGGACTTTGTAAAAAATCTCATAAGCTACATGGCCGATGAGCGTGATCTCATTTCCCTACGGAATAGGGAATTGAAGCTAAGATTGCTCGATCGAAACAAGATGCTTTCGGAGCGGACTAAGTGGCAGCTCATCAATGTTGCAGTACCGTCGGTGGTGGTGGTGCTATTTGGTGTTCTTTTCATCTATTTTAGGAGGCGTAAGTATGCAAAACGTTAAAGGAAAACTTTTATGGGTATGGGTTTCGGTGGCGTTAGTGTTTTTACTAGTGCTGTTTATCTCTATTTTTTCCATTCAAAATGTGCGTAGCCTTTTCTTTGGTGGCCCTTTAAGTGCTGCTACATACTCCATCGGCGATACCACCCTTGTTGATGGCATTTCCATTCGCCAGGGTTCCGATTCAGTTGAAATTGTAAGAGATCAGCGAGGTTGGACTATTCAGGGCAAACCAGCAGACGTTAAGGCTGTTTCCAATTTTCTTGGTGCATTTCAGAGTGTTGATATATTTTCCCCTATTCCTCGTTTAGTCGATTCGATGCTGGAAGCCAGGCTCAGGAGCAATGAGGCCGCTGTGTTGACGCTGCAAAAGCATGGCAAACTTTTTAAGCAAATTAGGTTTTTATATACCGACACACTTGGACTTGGAACAGTTGCTTTAGCTTCGGGAGGTGCCAGTGGGGCCGTTATCAGAACCAATTCTGGTGGCACTAAGCTATTCTATCTGCTGAGTTCACAACCCTCATCTTGGATTAATAGCAAACTTTTTTCCATTCCGCTGGATAAAATTAGAGAGGTCACCTTTACTAACCATCAATACCCCGACAGCTCTTTTACCATTCAATTACAGGGCGATAGCTGCTATGTCCTAAACCATGCAGGACAGCGGTTGTTGGATAAAATTGATCGCGATGCCGTGTCGCGCTACCTGATTTATTTGTCGAGGGCAACGATGTTGAGTGTAGCCTCCAACCTACAGAGTAACATGCAGCCTCTTTACACCATTAATGTGATTGGCAGTAAGGAAAACGATACGGTTGATTTTATACCGCTGCCTCCATTAACACCAATCGATGAGGCAGGGCACAAGGCGCTATTTAACTACAATCAACTGATGATACGGAAGAATGAAACCAATTTATATACAGCCAATTGGGTTGATGTAGACCTTACCGTTAGAACATTTCAATACTTTGTGAAACGATAATTGTCCTTTGGTTGTCATCATAATATTTTGTAATATTGAGGTTCGATTTGAAAAAGGAATTAATAAAAACTTAAATATCTGAGGGATGAAATTTGTTGTATCTAGCACCGAGCTGCTCAGCCACTTGCAAACGGTGAGCAGAGTTATAAGCAATAAAAACACCTTACCAATTCTCGACCATTTTCTATTCCAACTTACGGGCAATGTTCTTACCATTACCGCTTCCGATTGGAGACCACCTTGGTAACTAGCCTCAACCTTGAGAATGTATCAGAAGAGGGCGTTGTAGCTGTTCCTGCTAAATTGCTCACCGACACCCTCAAGGAGTTTTCGGAGCAGCCGTTGACCTTCGACGTTAACCAGGATACGAAGGCTATTGTGATTAACTCCGAAACCGGTAAATTTACTCTGCCCGGACAGGATGGCGACGATTTTCCGGCTATTCCAACCATTAGAGAGGAGCGCAAGTCGTCGTTGCAAGCTAGCGCCGAAACTCTGTTAAGCGGAATTTCGAAGACCCTGTTTGCCACTGCCGACGATGAACTTCGTGCCGTGATGAATGGTATTTTTATTGAGCTCACGCCCACAGACGTGACCTTTGTGGCTACCGATGCTCATAAGCTGGTTCGATACAAGAGGATGGATATTAAAAGCGAAAACGCAGCCTCATTTATTTTGCCTAAAAAGCCTGCTGGTTTGTTAAAAACCGTTTTGGCGAAGGATGCTAATAATGTGTTGGTGGAGTTTGACGATAAAAACGCATTTTTTACCATGACCAGCTACAAGATGATTTGTCGCTTGGTGGAAGGAACTTATCCTAGCTATGCTTCGGTTATTCCTGCCAGCAACCCCAACGCACTTACCATCGACCGACTTGAGCTATACAATGCGCTTAAAAGGGTTGCCGTGTTTTCCAATCAGGCTAGCAACCTTGTGAAGCTGCAGCTCACCGGAAACCAGATTACCATTTCGGCACAGGATCTCGATTTTTCCATTTCTGCCTATGAGCGGTTGAACTGCCTCTTTGAGGGTGACGATATGGAAATAGGATTTAAGTCGACTTTCCTCATCGAAATACTCTCAAATCTATCCTCGCCGGATGTGGTATTGAGACTATCTGATCCATCACGTGCCGGTCTTATTCTTCCCAGCGAAAAGGAAATTGACGATGAGGATACGCTCATGCTCCTAATGCCAATGATGATAAACGCTTAATCCATAATTCATAGAGTAAGGCTCGATTCAGTTGAATCGAGCCTTTTTTTTGTCCTTTTGCCAACCGCTAAAACAGATTGTAGAAAATTCTTTAATTCTCCCCACTTTTTCAAGAAAGAAAGGTAAATTGTGCCTGAATTAAGCCATTGAGTAGAGGCTGCTGTCAGAATTGGCTGGTTTATGTGACCTTTGAGTATTTATGTTATTGTGGCAATGTAATTTCACTCAATTCTTACCCGAAGCCAAAGGGAGCTCTACTATTGGATGATTGTTGTGGGAAACGACAAACTTAACCGGTTATAATCTGTTGAATGTTGCTACGTGGTGTGCACCCAATAATTAACTAAAATAGTATTTCAATGAAGTTGAATCTCAGGAATCCGTTAGCTTTTATCGATTTAGAAACTACTGGTATCGACCTGGCCAAAGACCGGATTGTAGAAATTTCAGTAATTAAAATATTTCCCGATGGAAAGGAAGAGGTAAAAACCCGAAGGGTAAATCCTACCGTTTCTATTCCCGAGGAGGCAACCGCCATCCACCATATCACCGACGATGATGTTAAAGACGAGCCTACCTTCAAGGAAATAGCCAAATCGCTGGCCAATAATCTCGAAGGCTGCGACTTTGCCGGATATAACTCCAACCGTTTCGACTTCCCCCTGCTGGCAGAGGAGTTTTTGCGTGCGGGCGTCGATTTTGAATTCAAAAAGCGCAAGTTTATCGACGTGCAAACCATCTTTCACAAAATGGAGCAGCGAACGCTTGTTGCTGCCTATAAGCTATATTGCAGCAAGGACCTTGTTGGTGCCCACAGTGCAGAGGCTGATACCCGCGCCACCTTCGAGGTGCTTGAGGCGCAGCTCGATCGCTACCCCGATCTGAAGAACGACATCGATTTTTTGGCCGACTTCTCGAGCCAGAGCAACAACGCCGATTTTGCCGGTCGAATTGTTTTCAACGATAAGAATGTAGAGGTTTTTAACTTTGGCAAGCACAAGGGACGTCCGGTGGAGGAGGTGTTGCGCGCCGAACCTAGCTACTACGCCTGGATGATGAATGGCGACTTCCCGCTCTATACTAAGAAGGTGCTCACCAGCATTCGGCTACGAATGAAGTAGCGCTTAGCTTTACGTGGACGAATTAGTGAGTAACCGCAATTTTTTCTGCAATGAAAATAATTTGCATAGGTAGAAACTACGAGGAGCATGCTCGGGAGCTGAACAACCCCAAGCCCGAGCAGCCGGTATTTTTCCTTAAGCCCGACACGGCGCTGCTGCGCAACAACCAACCGTTCTACATTCCCGCCTTCTCCAACGAAATTCATTACGAGGTGGAGCTGGTGTATAAAATTAATAGGCTGGGCAAGGGCATCAGCGAGCAATTTGCCCACCGCTACTACAGCGAGGTGGGCATTGGCATAGACTTTACCGCCCGTGACCTGCAGCGCGACTGCAAGGCCAAGGGGCTGCCGTGGGAGTGCGCCAAGGCGTTCGACAGCAGCGCTCCCATTAGCATGGAGTTTATTCCGCTCGCCCAGCTACCAAGCCCCAAGGCCATCACCTTTAGGCTCGAAATAAACGGCCTGGTGGTGCAGCAGGGAACCTCCGCCGACATGATTTTTAGCGTGGACGAGCTGGTGGCCCACGTCTCCAAGTTTATCCTATTTAGAATGGGTGACCTGCTCTTTACCGGCACCCCTGCAGGCGTTGGCCCCGTAGCCTCCGGCGACCACCTGCAGGCCTACATCGAGGATAAGCTGATGTTGGACTTTTACGTGAAGTAGAAAAGTGAAAAGGTAAAAATAAATTGCTGGTTTTATGTTAGCATAATTAGACAAGTTTTATTTAACAGTTAATTGTAAAAGAATGAAGAAGTGTAGCATTACAAAGCGTGAGATTCTATTTTTCTTTATAGGAGTTGTAACGATGCTGGTGGTTGAAATAGTTTTTGATTGGAGCGATTTTAAAAGGGGCTTTTGTGGTGGCATGAGTGGCACAAATACTGAAGTTGTAAAATAGTATGCTAATTATTCGATCATATTAACGAAAAGTAAACAGTTAGGATTATGGTTCAAGAGTTGCACTACAAAACGTCCTATACCCAAGATAAGTTTAGCATTTATCGCGACGACAGATTGATTGGAAAGCTATTTAAATATTCGTGGCTGTGGAAAGTGATGCTGCAGCTCGACGGTGAGAACTATCGCTTTTTTCGAAAGGGAGTTTTTCGCCGACGGTTACTGGTTGTTGGGGCGATAAAAACAAGGAGGCGCTTGCCGTGCAAATATCATACAACTTACTACCTTTCTTGCTTAAGGCTGAAGCTAACCTCTCCGATGGACGAGAATATTTCTATAGGCAAAGTGGAATTCTTAATCCCAAATGGGAGTGGAGAGATCAGGAAGGTTTGGTAATGGCGGCAATGGAGCATTATAGGCTATTAAAAATTAGTGGCCATATTACTCAGGAGCGCGATATTACACAAGCGGAATTGATTGCCATTGTTGGTATCCATCTTCATGGCATTTCCTTGAATGGTAATCGTAACTTTTTATTAAGCCTTTTCATTCTTCTATACACCATATTTCGTTTGTTCTAGTATAAATATTTGTTACAAGTATACCGAACTAACTAAGGCTTATACGACCATTAACTAAGTCTCGACATTACGTTACACTACTGCTTAGGCTCTGATCTATTTATATTGGCTGATAAAAAGTTGGATTTTCTAATCAACTTTAATACGAAGCTGCTAAAGGAAGGAATTCACAGAATTATTAATAATTTATAGGCAGATATGTATCTCGCAAAGGACGCAAAGGGGTTCACGCAAAGCTTTTGCGGGTATTGCGCATTTCTTTGCGCTCTTTGCGTGAGAATAATTTTTTATTTGTGCATGGATCAATTTTATTCCGCCCATTTACGACATAAACACAATTGCGCTTATATGCTCATTCGCCATAATCCTAACCCATCCTAAATTTCCCTCTTCTCGAAATGTCGCGCTGAACCATCCCCCTGTTTTCTTGTTAGTTGACAACGAGAGTTTTATTCGCTAATTTTACTTGAGCTCGAATAACCGCTTCCGATGTAACCAATAACTTAACACATATGAAGAGAACAATTCTTTTAATCGGCATTGTGGTAGCCTTTGCCGCTGCCAATGCTCAGGAGCCCCAGAAGGAGGCCTTCAACTCCAGCGATTTAACCACCGTGTATCCGTTCCCTTCGCTACCTTACGCCTATGATGCCTTGGCCACGTTTGTGGACAAGGAGACCATGGAAATTCACTACACCAAGCACTATAAGGCTTATTATACCAAGTTTTTGGCTGCTTTGTCCGGTAGCGGCTTCGAGGGAAAACCGTTGCCCGAACTATTTGCTTCGGCCAGCAAGCTTGCTCCGCGCTCAAGAACAATGCCGGAGGGTATTTCAACCATAAGCTCTTTTGGGAGGTAATGTCGCCAATGGGAGGTGGTGAGCCAACCGGAAAGCTGTTAGCTTCCATCAACGAGGCCTTTGGGTCGTTCGATAGCTTTGCTAAGCAGTTTGAGGCTGCAGCTAATGGAGTTTTTGGTAGCGGTTGGGCCTGGCTCGCCGTGGATAAAGCGGGTAAGCTATTTATTACCTCCACTTCTAACCAGGACAATACCTTAATGGATATTGCACCGCGGTTTGGCGTTCCCATTCTCGCGTTGGATGTGTGGGAGCACGCCTACTACCTGCGCTATCAGAATAGACGCTCCGACTACGTGTCGCTTTTCTGGAAGGTGGTAAATTGGCCTGCTGTTGAACAAAAGATGACGGATGCCGTTTCTTCAGAAGTAATTTAACATAGTCATGCTCTATTGAAGGGAAGGTCAGCCATTATCACGGCTGGCCTTTGCTTTTTCTGCCGCATGTTTGCCGGCCAGGTAGCCAGTGGAGAAAGCGATTTGAAGGTTGTAGCCTCCGGTGTCGGCATCAAGGTTAAGCAGTTCGCCCGCAAAAAAGAGCCCTTCGTGCAGCTTCGACTCCATGGTTTTGGAGCTTACCTCCTTTAACTCCACGCCGCCAGCCGTAACTATTGCCTCTGAGTAGCCACCATAACCCACAATCTCCAGCGGGAATTCCTTGAGCATCCTCAGCAGCTTCTTTTGCTCTTTCGTATTTATTGAGTTTGTTGGCCTAGAAAGTTCAATGCCTAGCAGTTCACCCATTGGGGTAAGCATGGCCAGTGGGAGTAATGTGCGCAGCACTCCTTCCGCCGTTTTGTTGGCCGGGTTGGTCAGCTCCCTTCCAATTCGATTGGTCAGCTGCTCCTCTGACAGTGCCGGCTTTAGGTCGATGGTGAACTTTACCGGTGACCCTGCCTCAATGGCCTCTACCGCTGTTCTGCTCAACCTTAGCGTAATTGGTCCGGCCAGCTTACCATCAAGCACCTCCATCTCCCCAAACTCCTTATCCACCTTTTTGTTGCTTACCCATAGCGTAAGCTCAACATTTTTCAGTTGGGTTTTTTCCCGAAGCACGCCTGGTTGATGGGCCATCACTAGCGGAACTAACGATGGATGAAGAGGACAAACCGAGTGCCCTAAATTACTTGCAAAGTTGTAGCCGTCACCAGTGCACCCGGTGGCAGGATAGGAGAGGCCTCCGGTAGCCACCACAAGACTTCTGCAGGCGAGAATGACCTTTACGCCCTGCTGCTCGACCGTGAGTTGATAACCTTCATTACTCTTCACAACTTCGGTAACCTTGACGTGGCAGCGGATTTCAGCACCCTGCTGTTTTGTCCAGTTTATAAGCCCTTCGGCCACGTCCCACGCCTTTTCGCTTTCTGGAAAAATACGCTCACCTCGGTCTACATAGGTTTTAACGCCACAGCCATTGAGAAGGGTAATGATCGCCTCGTTCGAAAATTCGTAGAGCGCAGGCTTAAAGAAGTTTGGTGAAGGGTATATTTTTCGTAGTATTTCGGGAATCGAACGGGCGTTGGTAATGTTGCACCTCCCTTTACCAGTGATGCGCAGCTTACGGGCCGTTTTTTCCATCTTTTCGAGTAGTACAACTTTGATTCCACTTGACGCTGCAGCACCGGCTGCCAATAATCCAGCAGGACCACCACCAATAATAATAACATCAAATTGTTCCATGGGTTAGTGGCTAATTTCAGATATAATTCCATTGATAGTGGGCGAGATATGGCTCCACGATTTCTGGTTGAGTGCTGCTGAAAGCGTGTTCCAATTTCCCTGCTCCTCCACAATTATTCGCTGTATTACGTTGGCAAATAGAGCATACTCTGAGGCAACGGTACTACAATCGGACCATCGTTTAAAGAATTGGTAAGTTATTTGATAACGATTACGGTGTATAGTATAAATGTCAGGGAGTTGAAGGAGCAATGGCTCAATAAATTTCCATCTTGACTCCAGATTGTGAACTACCTTTAGCGGTAGGTTGATTGGTGTTGCGCCTCGTAACAGGTTAATTTCAGTGTATCGAGCAATGCCAATAAAGCCGAAGGCATCCAAATCGTCAGCAATGGAGAGAAGCGTTAAGGTGTCTCCTGCAGCTAGGGGAGTTGATCTGTTTAAGTTCGATTTGTAGGTTTTATCATCATGGAGTACAATGGCTTTTTTTGCCCTTTCGTCTGTGATTTCTGTAATGCTGGGATGCTCTTCTATCCATCCATTGTAGAGTTTGAGGGAGGCTGCTCCATGCTCCTCACCTGGATCGATGGTAAGACCGGTATCGTGGAAGTAGGATGCAGCAAGCAAATTTCCTAGGTTTAGGCACTTCTCTGCCTCCTCGCCATCGTCAATCTTAGTAAGTATATCGTATCCATAGCCCCACACCCGCCGATGGTGTGCAAAGTCGTGTGAAGGAATATGCGTGTCGGCGAATGCCTTTTTACATGCTGCCTCCAAAATTGGTCGCCACTGCTTCTCGACGGTTTTGCAATTCATTTTTTTTGCAAATGAACAAAAAAAATGGGCAGAATTCAATTTCTGCCCAATACTTCGATAAATGTGTAGTTAACTTTGGGGAGGTTGGTCAGCAATTATTCGTTCCGCCATATCTAATATTGTAGTGTCGTCTAAGGTTACCAAACCGCCGTCGGGTCCTTGTTCCAGATGGATACCAACACTTTTCCCGTTATTGTAATTAGCTCCCCCAAAATAATTTCTTACGGTTTCCACAGAGATTTTCAACTCATCTGCAATGTGGTGCATGCTACCGTCTGGAAGATTGTCCTTGATCTTGCGTAGATCGTTGAATGTTATAACCTTGGCCATATCCATAACTATTTAGGTTAATTAGTGGTTAAATATAAAAAATCGACGGTTAATTGCAAGCTATTTCTTGCCATTGTCTTTCTGCTTTAGCTAAAAAGTTTTAAATAATGATGATGTATCTTTGAGGCAAATATTTGACCATGGAATGATGCAAAATCCGGTGAAGCGGGTAGCTGCCATTCACGATCTATCTGGATTTGGCCGTGCTTCGCTTACGGTGGTAATCCCTATTCTTTCAACAATGGGTATTCAGGTATGTCCACTACCCACGGCGGTTCTATCCACCCATAGTAAGTTTAAAAATTATCATTTTGTAGATCTTACAGAGAACCTCATGCCTATTATTGAGCATTGGGCATCGTTAGGTCTTAACTTTGATGCCATTATAGCGGTTTTCTGGGTTCTTCTCAGCAAATTGAGATCGTGGCTACCTTGATCCAGCGTTTTAGGATAGAAAAGACATTGGTGGTAGTCGACCCGGTTATGGGCGACGATGGTGTGCTATATGGCCCCATGACACCCGACATTGTGGATGGTATGCGTCAGCTGATTACCCATGCCGACATAATTACCCCCAATATTACCGAAGCCTCTTTTTTGTTAAATGAGCCGATCCCTGAACAAGTTTCGGAAACAATGGTTAAACAGTGGCTTCGGAGGCTGGCGGACATGGGGCCTCAAGTAGTGATTATTACCAGTGTTCCCGATCGGGTAAAGAAGGATCATACCTCGGTATATGCCTTTAACCGTTCCGATGGTCGCTTCTGGAGAGTAACCTGTACTTATCTTCCTGCAGCCTATCCTGGCACTGGCGATGCATTTGCCAGCGTGTTAACTGGATCTTTACTGCAGGGCGATAGTCTGCCTATGGCTATTGATCGAGCCGTGGCATTTGCCACTCTCGGTGTAAGGGCTTCTTTTGGTTACGACAATAGTGCCAATGAAGGCATCCTGCTCGAGCGCATACTTCCCTCGTTGCAGACGCCAGTGCAGCCATTCAGCTATGAGTTAATTGAAGGTTAGTAAACGTAATAAAACTTAGTGCAAGATTAATATAGTTGATGCATATAGATCAAAGTAGTATGAAGGTAAGAATGGTAGTTACCGATTTGGATGGCACATTACTCCGTGCCGATCATTCTGTGGGTAATGAAGATATGGATGAATTGATTAAGCTTGGAAAGCAAGGTGTAATAAGGGTGGCGGCTACTGGTCGCTCGATTTATACTGCGGCTCAGGTGCTAAGTTCTGACTTTCCCATCGACTATCTCGTTTTCTCTACCGGATCGGGCGTTATGCGTTGGGTCGACAAGCAGTTAACGCTTGTGATGCAGTTGCTGTCAGAGGAGGTTACCCATATCACCTCACTGCTGGTGATGGAAGGTTTCGACTTTATGGTTCATGAGGCCATACCCAAAAATCACCTTTTCCAATTCCATCGCTCGGGAGTGGAAAACGTTGACTTTAACCGACGCTGTGAGTATTACCAAACCTTTGGTACCCCGTTTATTCCTGGTATTCCTTTTCCGGAGTCTGCCACCCAAATTCTGATTATTCTGCCACTGGAAAAGTCCAACTTAGAGGAGGTAGTGCGACGGTTGCTCCCTGAATATAGCATTATAAAGGCTACTTCACCATTCGATGGTTGTTCCATCTGGTTGGAGGTGTTTCCGCATGGCGTTTCCAAGGCTCATGGCATCGATTGGATTGCATCTGTCCATGACATTGCTACCTGTAACATTGTGGCCGTGGGTAACGACTACAACGACGTGGAGATGCTCGACCATGCTGGATGCAGCTTTGTGGTAGCCAACGCCCCCGACGACCTCCGTGCCGTGTACCACGCTACCACCGGCAATGAGCAGTGCGGCTTTTCGCACGCCGTAAGACTGGCGATGGAGGGGTAAAGGTAAAGGTAAAGGTAAAGGTAAAGGTAAAGGTAAAAGGAGTTGTAACCTAGTCTTAGTTAGGGATTGTGTTTAAATATTAACTAATTTAGGACAAGAATGTTAAATAATTCATGACGAATTCTACTTAACTAGGTGGATAGATAAGTTCAGCATTGTTGGGGTTATAAATTATTATGAGAAAATTTCTGCTATTTGTATGGCTTGCAATATTTTCCAGTCAGCTGCGCCAAGGAATTACATCAGTATAATGGTAATTTTTTCTTTACACGTAAAGTTGAAAATAGAGAACCTAGTTTTTTAAATAGGAAAAGGGTCGAACTGTTTTTTGCACAATGGAATGCTAAATCAAAATCAATAACAGACAAGGAGTATTGTAATCTTGACCCTGTATCGCAACTTGGATATACTCTTTATGAAAGCTTTATCTCTGACACACTGTTGAACAATTGCCTATGTGGACCGAATATTGAGTATTTTCTAGTTCCATTTAAATAAATGTTCAGGTTACAACAAGTAACTTTCAAAGACTTCAGAATGACTCCATTTTGAAAAAGACCAATAGCGTTAGGAATGATTTTGTGCATCTGGCAATTGGTACCAAAGAACTTAATAATTTCAGACCTAGAATTACGGTAAAAAAATGTCTCTATTATTTTTCAGAATATCAAAGCAAATTCCCAAATTTTTCAGCGCGTTATGGAGTTAAACCTTTTCTTTCGGTTTATTCCCCGCTAATGCGAGGTGTTACCCGATTTTATGAATCATCCCCATTGGTTTATGATATCATTATTTTGAAGGATACAGGAAATGTTATAATCGACTATTCAATTGGGACAGATGATTATAGAACTCTCTATGAGTATAGCAACAGCCATCTAAGATTTCTAAAGCATTTAATGATTCTTGCCATCGATTAAAATTGTTGATACATAATACCCTAACAAGAGTAAATATTTGAGGAAGATTAATACTTATATCCAGCATTTAATATGCATAAAATTTTTATAACTCAAGGTGAAGGTTAGTCCTTAACTTATTTGCGGCCATATTGTTTATTTCTGTAAATAAACTATTTTACATTTTGATTTTATTGATGAATTTTTCGAGTATTAATGATCAATTAAAATTTTAGGAGAACGATTATGAGTCAAAATTATCCTGCCTATTATGATGAACTTAACAGCATAATTGGTAAGTATGGCAAAGAGAATCCAGAGGTTATGGGGGCTTTTATGAAATTGCACCAGGCCGGTTCGAAGGATGGTGAATTGAAATCATATATTAAGGAGTTAATTGCTTTGGGTATTTCCATCAGCACCAAATGTGATGGATGTATCACCATGCACATTCACGATGCCCTTGAAAAAGGCGCTACCCATGCCGAAATTGTTGAGACAATTGGAGTGGCAGTTTATATGGGAGGTGGACCATCGGTAATATACGGTGCCAAAGCTTTTGACGCCCTTCAAAGCGTTTGAGGAAAAAAAGGCAAAACCATAAATGGTTACAGCAGCTCTATTCTTTGTGACTAACATTATGGCGACCCCAGTAGGGGTCGTTTGTGTTTAGAGCTACCTCAATTATAGAAGTATGTGACCCTGATTGGAGTCAAGCATTCGTAGAGGTCAATAGTGTTTTTTATGGGAAATTATGCGGCAAATCTTTTTCTGATTTGGCAGGGGCAATACTGACCAACAGTAGGTTGGAGGTGAACTATTACCTTGCCATGCCTGTTTCTTTAACGTATATTGCATTTCCATGAAAACGCAGCAAATTATTTTGGGCGGTTTTCGTGTTTGTATAAACTCGGTATTTTACCATGAATGACAGCATTTTTACATTTTCGTTAACCGTATTTACGGGGTTCTTTGCCATAATGAACCCCATTGCTAACGTGCCCATCTTCCTCGGTTTGGTTGACGGTAAAAGCGACTTGGCAAAAAAGCGTATTGCAAAAACTGCTACTATAACCGCCTTTTTGATTGTGGTGGTGTTTGTTATTCTTGGGAAGTATATTTTTGAGCTGTTTGGCATTACCATACCGGCGTTTAAGGTTACCGGCGGTATCCTTATCTTCTACATTGGCTTTGAGATGCTGCTTTCTCAAAAGTCGAAAATACATAACCCTGAGGAGGTGGAGCTCGACGATGGAATTGCCATTTCGCCACTGGCCATTCCCATTTTGTCCGGTCCCGGGACAATTGTTACGGCTATGAACAGCGTTACCGATGCTAGCCTGCTACGCATTGGTGTTGTGATTATCATTTTTGCGATCATGATTTACCTAACCTACTGGGCCTTTCAGTTAAGTGATAGAATTGTGAAAACCTTGGGTGCTAACTTGATTGCCGTTATTGGGAAACTCATGGGGCTAATTCTTGCCATTATGGGCACGGGCATGGCCATATCGGGAATAAAGTTGGCATTTGGACTATAGTGTCAGCTTATAAATGACTATCTCTCTTATATGATGATGGTGTTGGAATTCTTCCATACGCTTGTGAATCAGAACGAGTAGTAGATTCTTCTTTTATTAGTGTATCTTGCAACTCTGTGATTTTAAGCATTTAATCCGGCAATGGCACCTAAGCTAGCCGATAACAACTACAATAATGAGAGGAATACTCCTAGTTTTTTTACTATTTCTTGCTGCCTGCACATCAACCACTAAGCTTCACAATACTTCTGCAAAGAACAATGATACGGAGCTGCTCAGCAGCAACCTTATGGCTTTCCATAGCGGTGCCAATGGCATGGCCGACATTTTATTGACGATAAAAAAGGATAATACATTTTCACTATACATGAGAATTCTACCGCAGGAGGAGTCCGATGGCAAGGGGTCAATGGTAAATTCCACCGGAAAATGGACAATGAATGGCGAATGGACGAGACTAACGTTTAAGAAGGGGAAGTTGCATGTTCGCTCGCTTTTCGACAGCACGTATACCGAAGGTCATCAGTTTAAGCTTATCGACGATAGAACGGTGGATATTAAAGCCGACCTTAAGGAACTTACCATTTGGGGGGTTGTATGCAATAAGGTTGTGAAGTAATACTGATGGTGATAATTGGAAAGAGGATTTTTATATCCACCTTTTGCTCTGTAGTCATAAGCAGAAAGCAGTAATTTGGTTTCTCAAGCGCATGCCGTTTGCTGCTTAAAATGGTTGGGCTAGATACACACAACCTGCTGTCTACCTAACCCTGATTTAGCCTTTATTAACAGAAATAGCTGCTCAATGTAATCGCATTGGAGCATTCTTCTGCCACAATCTCCCTATATTTAACCGTCAAAATATTTGCTTGGCTTTCACTCTATTTTCTACAATGAGTGAGCAAAAGCACGGCGAAATGGTTTAGTGTTAGGAACTATTTTTGAAAACATCCAATGAAGAAGAACTCCAATTTTGTTTTATGGCAGTGGGAGCTTGCTTGGTTGTCTCTGTAGGTGAGCTGCTCAGCACCTTTGCCATGGGGCCATTTTACCCAGGTTATAGCCAGCTAAAGGAGACCATGAGCGCTCTGGGTGCCTCCGATAGCCCCATATCTGGTCCAATTTCGGCATGGTGGATATTAATGGGTTTTCTCTTAATTCTGTTTGGTCTTGGCTTTCGTAGAGCTTTTCTGGAGCGTGGAGTGAGTGCCCTAGTGGCTTCATGGTTAATTATGCTATACGGTTTTGGGGAGGGTTTTGGATCGGGAGCATTTAAGGCTAACTACATTGCAGGGGAATATACAAACTCGGCCATGGTGCACGATACTCTTGGAGGTATTGGCGTGGTGGCCATACTGATTCTTCCGTTGATCATGTTGTGGGTAATTTCGAAGGAGGAGATGCCCCGATTTCATCGGTTATCGAAAATACTGTTTGTTACGGGTATTGCCACGGTGCTGCTTTTCATGTTTCGGTTCTCCTCCAGCAACGATACTTTTCTGGCCGAGTATAAGGGATTGTGGCAGCGCCTTTTTATGCTAAATACCTACATTTACCTGGTGGTGATTGCCGCAATAATGTGGAAGCAGCAAGTAAAAAAAATCGCTAGCGGTTTGTAAGTGCGCCATGGCTGTTCTAATTTTCAACAGCATGAATTGAGGTGCTTGCTCAGGAAGCATCTTCAAAAATATTGTGGAAGATGTTCTGTAGCCATTATGTTGGCTCAGCGATGATTTACTACGGAGGAGAATGGTAATGAAGAGGATTGTTTTGTTAGAATTTAGATTCATTGGTGGAGTAAACCAAGCATTCAAAAATATGAAGTTGGCGTTGGCCATGCGTTTGATGCTCTTCCTGTTAATTGCCCTTGCCGTAGCAAGCTGCACCAAGAAGGATGATGGGGCTTCCACCGGTACCACTGTAGCGGTATTTGAAACACCAGCCGTTGACGATATCGTGATGTATGAGATAAATCTCACGTCCTTTAGCGCAACCAAGAATTTGCAGGGGGTGATCGACCGTCTCGACCAGATAAAGGCGCTGGGTGTAAATACTATTTGGCTGATGCCTATTTACCCAATTGGAGTTCTCAAATCGTTTGGTTCGCCCTACTGCGTGAAGAGCTATACGGAGGTAAACCCCGATTTGGGAACTATGCAGGATTTGCAAACGTTGGTCAGCGAAGCCCACAAAAGGAATATGGCGGTAATCTTGGATTGGGTCGCAAACCACACCTCGTGGGATAATCCGTGGATTAGCAACCCCAGCTGGTACACACAGGATGCTAATGGAAATATTATTAGTCCGGCGGGAACAAGCTGGAACGACGTGGCCGATCTGAACTACAACAACAGCAATATGCGCCAGTCCATGATTGCCGCAATGAAGTATTGGGTGACAACTGCCGACATTGATGGCTACCGCTGCGATGCTGCCGACTTTGTTCCCTTTGACTTCTGGCAGCAAGCCATTACTGCGTTTAAGGGAGCCACCAAGAAGAATCTGATATTGTTGGCCGAAGGCTCACGTGGGGACCACTTTATTGCCGGTTTTCAAATGAACTATGGCTGGGACTTCTTGGCATCGCTAAAGAGTGTTTTTGGCAGCAACCAGGATGCTGGAGCCCTATTTGTCACCAACACCGCCGAGTATTCCGTGGTGCCATCTGGATGCAGAAAGCTTCGCTTTACCACCAACCACGATGAGTCCAACATTGCCACCCCAGTTTCCGTTTTTGGTGGTAACAATGGAGCCTTGGCCGCCTCTGTTATAGCCATCTTTTTGCAGGGCGCACCGCTAATTTACAGTGGGCAGGAGGTTGGAGTTAGCAGCACATTGGTGTATAACGGTGGCGGACCAATTAGCTGGAGCGATAATCCCAATATGCTCGCATCCTATACCACGATGCTCAACTTTTACGACTCATCGGCGGCTGCGCGTAATGGCACGCTAACAACCTATACCGACCGCAACGTGGTTGTCTTTCAGAAAGTCAGTGGGACGGGCCATGTTTTGGTTATGGTAAATGTTCGTGCCACCAGCGAAACTTATGCTGTGCCATTGGCGCTGCAGGGCGAGTGGACCGATGCGCTGGCAGGAGTCACCGTAACACTTGGGACAAACACCTCCTTGCTGCCATACCAATACTCTGTTCTAAGGCGGTAGTTTCGTCTTATCGTGTCCTATAGGTAAGCGTTTGGGCTTGTCCGGTGACGTCCCTTCTCTGTCCGATGTCCTTCGATGGTTGTCCGGTGACGTCCCTTCTCTGTCCGATGTCCTACGATGGTTGTCCGGTGACGTCCCTTCTCTGTCCGATGTCCTACGATGGTTGTCCGGTGACGTCCCTTCTCTGTCCGATGTCCTTCGATGGTTGTCCGGTGACGTCCCTTCTCTGTCCGATGTCCTTCGATGGTTGTCCGGTGGCCTCCCTTCTCTGTCCGATGTCCTACGATGTTTGTCCGGTGACGTCCCTTCTCTGTCCGATGTCCTTCGATGGTTGTCCGGTGACGTCCCTTCTCTGTCCGATGTCCTTCGATGGTTGTCCGGTGACGTCCCTTCTCTGTCCGATGTCCTACGATGGTTGTCCGGTGACGTCCCTTCTCTGTCCGATGTCCTACGATGGTTGTCCGGTGACGTCCCTTCTCTGTCCGATGTCCTTCGATGGTTGTCCGGTGACGTCCCTTCTCTGTCCGATGTCCTTCGATGGTTGTCCGGTGACGTCCCTTCTCTGTCCGATGTCCTTCGATGGTTGTCCGGTGACTTCCCTTCTCTGCCACGATGTCTGTCCGATAGTTGTCCTTCCAGCCTAGCGCATATTTATGGGCATAAACACCCTCGCAGCAGCTGCATGGCCAGCATCAAGATTATGAGATAGTTGGCTGTGCACTTCCACGGTATTGCAATTCTTGTTACCTTTAAGGATGTTAAACCGAACTAAAAGGGGAGGATATAAACGAGTTAGGTAAAACGCAAATAATTGGTGCTTCAAGATATTGTCGTGAAAATGTCGTGATATTGTAGTTGGATTGTAACATTGATTAGGGTGATATTTGCAAAAAAAATATGAAAACAGGACTAGTAATTAAAGAACTACGTATTAAAAAGGGGTTGACCCAAGAAGAATTGGCCGAAAAAACAGAATTAAGTGCACGGACAATTCAACGCATAGAAAATGGTGAGGTTGACCCTCGAGCTTATACGCTTCAAATGATTGCCAAAGCGCTGGAAGTCGATTTTAGCTTGTTTACTGAAGATGCAGCAGCTAAGGAAAAGGATCTAGATATGGATAGTAAACGAATCTGGCTGGCATTAATCCATTTGAGTGGGCTACTTCCTCTTTTCTTTCCTACCATCATTCTCTGGAATAAAAAAAAGGCTGAAATTAAGGAGATGACTGAGCATTATCGTGCTGTTATTGCTTTTCAATCCATGATTTTATTTTTAGATGTGTTAATTCTTTGGGGATATATTCACACCGGGAAGTTAGCTCCCATCTTTGGCATTCTATTTCTTAGTGTGTCTTTTTCGATATGGAATGCGTTGAAGGTATTAAATGACAAACCTTATAAATATTTTGGTTTATTTAAACCTAAACCTAAACCTAAACAAACTGGGCAAGACCTTCTATAAAGCAATGCACTTTGCCTCGCAACTTCAACCGTTACGGCAGCTGCAGGAGAGCTCGGCTGAGTCAATTTTTCAAGCACAACAAGGAAGCGGAACTTTAGAGGGCACTATGGTTGAATCAAAGAAAAAGAACAGCATGAAATTATATTTAAAACTATTAATAGGTCTCGGGCTCCTTATAATTGCAGGGATATTTCTATTGTATTTAATAAGATGTTACAATCCAGAAAGGATAATTTCAGAAAGCCCATATGACAACCATAATATAACATTTAAGAATTTGGACTGTATGTTTGTAGCAATGTCTGGACATGGACGGAGGGGTTCTATTTCAAGATTTAGTAAATAATTTTAAGACCTTATTTGTTTATCGTTGTGAGGAATCGTGAGAAGGCGAAGAGATATTCAATGTTTTATGGTATCAGGATTTCGTATGCTTATATCTTAGTGATAATTTTTCCTTAGAAAAAGAAACTATTTATTATGATTCTTACAATCGAAAACGAAAAATAATCTCAGGAGAAGTTGGAAACAAAGAGATAACAGAGTATTGTATTAATAGATTATTGGGTAGTTGGGTTTTATCACTTGATACAATGATTTTTTGTAGACCCTCACATGGTTGTCGTGAAATTATTTGTTTTGGACTAGATAAATTTGAAGTGTTAATTTTTAATTGGAATAACAATAAAAAAAGACAAGTCACATACAGAAAAATGAATTAACGCCCACTGATAAATAGAACTCTGTGCGGTATGCACACCCGAGCGATGAGTTGTTCTTGAATTGCTCCCTGGTAGAAGTCTTCTCCAAGGTGATTATCGATGGCTATTTAGGTTTTTTTGCAGCTAGGTAATGCGCTAATGCTCTTTAGAGCTAGTTCTATTGCTAGCCAGTAGTCAGCGTTTTCTAACCTCAAATCCACCATTTTTAAGCTGCAGCGTTATTGCATTTCCTATTTAGCACGAAATTTCCTATATTTCTCTAGCTAAAAAGTTGTGATTATGGCCAAAGCAAGAAAGTTTGGGACGTTTGGTGGCGTGTTTACCCCCTCCATTCTCACCATTTTAGGGGTGATTATGTACATGCGATTGCCCATGATAGTGGGCGAGGCCGGCCTTTTTGGCGCCTTAGGCATCATCTTCGTGGCGCACCTTATCTCCATCACCACAGGGCTTAGCGTTTCCTCCATTGCCACCGATAAGAGGGTGAAGGAGGGCGGAACCTACTACATTATTTCGAGGAGCCTTGGCCTCTCCATTGGGGGAACGCTGGGCTTGGCGCTCTTTGTTGGCCTTTCGTTTAGCGTGAGCCTCTACCTCATCGGGTTTTCCGAAAGCTTTTTGGGTTACTTTGGCCTTCCATTCGACATAAACCACATACGGATAGCCGGTAGCATTATTCTGCTGCTTGTTACCATCATCACCTTTATTAGCACCTCACTGGCCATCAAAACGCAGTACCTTATTATGACGGCCATAGTGCTTTCGCTGCTATCTATTTTTTTTGGTCACCACAGCTTAACATCGGCATCACCAAATCTTGTTGGCTTTAGCACCGGAGTTCCACTTATGGTGCTATTTGGCATCTTTTTTCCGGCAGTAACCGGATTTGAGGCGGGAGTCTCCATGTCGGGCGATCTGAAGGACGCGAAAAAGTCGATACCCTTGGGGACAATCTCCGCCATTTCCATAGGCTTAGTGGTCTACATAGGTTTGATATTTTTTCTATCCTATACTGTTGATGGAAAGCTGCTGGCCACCGATCCTCAGGCACTATTCAAAATTGCACTGGTACCCTCAGCTGGTAATTGCCGGTATTTGGGGCGCTACGCTGAGCTCTGCACTGGGTAGCATCTTGGCTGCTCCAAGAATTCTGCAGTCCACCGCGCTCGATAAAATTACACCCCGGTTTTTTGCCCATGGTACGGGTGCTTCCAAGGAGCCTCGCAATGCCCTGTTGCTCACCTTTGTGATTGCTGAAGCGGGTATTCTTATTGGTCAGCTCGATGTTATTGCGCGTATCGTTTCCATATTCTTTATTACCACGTATGGTTTTTTAAACTTGAGTGCAGCCTTTGAGTCGCTCACCAGCGCCGATTTCCGCCCCTCCTTTAGAACACCCGCATGGGTGAGCATTGTAGGTTCGTTGGCCTGTTTTTTGGTGATGATTCAGCTCGACTTTTTGGCCATGGTGGGAGCCGTGCTAATTCTTGGCACTCTATTCCTTATTCTGAAGCGTAGGCAGCTGGTGCTGGAAACCGGCGATGCCTGGAGCAGCGTTTGGTCCACGCTGGTTAGGACCGGACTTCGTAGGTTGAATAGATCGACCCTACATGCTCGTAACTGGCGACCTAATATTATTTTATTCTCGGGTCAAGATACTGCTCGACCTCACCTTGTTGAGTTGGCAAAGGCATTTTGTGGAAGGCTGGGGATGTATTCAGCCTTTGAGCTGGTGGAGTCGAATGAGAAAAATTTGACAAGGGATAATCGGTTTTTCACCGCTTCTAATAAAAAGGAGGAATTGTTGATTCATCAGCATAAGTGTCGAGATATTTACGATGGCATGAACGATATTTCTCGAGTTTATGGCTTTTCAGGAATTGAACCCAACACTATTCTCATGGGGTGGAGTAGAAGCGAAAAGAACAGGGAGAAATTTTTAAGGACAATCAAAAATTTTGAGGCGAGCGACTATAATACCATATTTCTCAACTATAATTCAGAAAAAAAGTATGGGAAGAAGAAGAGCATTGATGTTTGGTGGAGCGGATGGGGCAGCAATTTTTCCTTCTCCATTTTTCTGATGCGCCATTTTACGGTGGAGGGCGATTGGAAGGATGCACAAATTCGGGTTCTTGTTGTGAATGGAAAGCAAGACAAGGCGGAAGCTTTATATAAATCGCTGCAGCATATATTGAATCGCTATCGCATAAATTTGGAAATTAAGATTATTGATAATAGTGTAGATGGGATGCCTCTGCAGGAAATTATTGCTAAAGAGTCGTCCAATACCGACCTCACGGTAATAGGCATTCCGGATAAACGATATACAAAATTGGAGCAGACTTACGATGAGGTTGTTGCGCTATCGAAGCATTTGGGCACATTTATTCTCATCAATAGCTCATCGCAATTTGAGTCGTTTAACCTTGGCTTGGAGGATAAGGTGGGGGACGATGTAACGATACCATTGCAGCAAATGGTTGAGATGCCGGAGTTACAATTATCGAGTTACACGGTTATTTCCGAAGCTATAGGGAAAATGGATATCGATGGGCAGGCGGTATTAAAACAATTCTATGACAAGGCATTTGTTCCGGTTTTTTCTGAGATGGAGAGGTTTTCAACCGAGCTACAGGTTGCCATTGAATCTGCTTTTCAGCAGCTTTATAAGGTTGATGGCTTTGATGATGCTTATCGTCGTCGAAAAACATTAATAAAGATTAAAAATGATTTTTACTTTCGCATCAATAGAATTTATGGTTCACTTACCAAGGAAAAGTTAGCTCTGCAGCAGGAAGCTTTGGAAAGTGGGCTAACATGGTATATTGACAGGTTAGACCAAGACCTTAGATCAATACCAGCAAAGATGGTCATTCCATACGAGCGTAGAGATCTTTCAATACAAACAACCGATTCATTTCGATTGAGGTGGTTTAAGCTTCACCGGCGCTTTGCACATCCATTTTCCGGTGCAATTATTCCTGTAAAGGTGAGGTATCGTGATATTGCAGATTACTATTTGTGTAAGGGACGCCATCGTTTTCTATCCGTATACTTAAGTCAGCTACAGCTAGATATTTTAAAATCCTATTCGGAGGGTCGTTCACTTGTGGTGATGGTGGATACATTTTTGAATCTCTTTATGGAAAAGTCAAGCAGAAGGATGACCTACTTGCATTGTTGAATGCTGAAACCACTAAAATACAGGATAGCGTATCGGTATTAAAACATAATCTTGCTACATTTAAGAACAAGGTCCTTTATGACCTCATGGTAGAACTTCGGAGCAGTCTAGTGAGCATGAGTAACGATTTGGAGGCGGTTGATATCAATTTCCGTATTGGTTATATGGGGTTACGAAAGAGCGACCGCGAGGAGTTGCTCAGCAAGATTACTGCCTTTCCCGAAAGCTGGTATCAGCAAACCCTCCATCAAGTGAATAAAATATACCTCGATATGACTATGCAGTCATTTAGAGGGAGGATTGTCGATAAGGTAAATGATTTCAATCTTATTGTGGTAAAGCAGCTCGACCAGCAATTTCTTGTGGAGCTGGGTGAGGTAAAAACAAAGTTCGAAAGCTACAGTGGTAAGCAGGGCGAGCTGGCATCGTTTAGGTTGAGTGTTCGAACTTTTGAGGAGAGAATTTCCTTAATCAGGGAGTTTGAACGATTTGGTGATGAGGTGCTTAAGTTTACAGATACTCTGCCGGCCAGTCTTACCATTGCAGCCTCAAGCGGCACAGGTGCAGTGGAAGTATCGGACGATGACTATGTAACCATACCGTTGAGTAAAATTGCTCGATTTTATATTGAATCACGATTTTTAGGGTCGACGCACGATCAGCTCGATGCGGTGATTACATCACTTAGGGAGGCGTTTCATGTAGCACAGGATACAATAAGTTTAGGTCATTTTAACCTAGAGAATATTCCTGACGATTTGCCAGATAGGGAAGGGGTAATGAAGGCCTTTACCGATGATGCTGTCAAAAAGATAACGCTGGAGCAGGCTAAAATAGAGCAGGCTGGTGACCATGTTTCGCAGCTCATGTCATCGGGCCTTCGAGAGGTATTCGACCAGCTTTCTGCCTACAAGATTGCCCAAACAACTCAGGAATATTCCCGAATTATAAGAGAGCATCAGGGAAAGAGAGCCAAACGAAGAATTGATGAATCGCTTGAACGGGTTCGATCCTTTTTCAAGCATTTTACGGCAAGGTTACTTTACTCAAGAAGTGAGGGTATTTTGTTGGCAAAAAAGATGTTGGAGGTTGAACCGCAAAATTTGGCCAACCAAAGAATCATCGATCTGGTTGAGCGGGTATCTCCTCGCGAAAAGGTGTTGGCCACACTGCCTCAGTTCTACAAAAATCTTTTTAGTGGAAATTCACTTATCAGCGAAGATTTTTGGATAGCTCGCATGGAGGATGAGGCGTTATTTCATACTGCCGTGCGTCGTCATCGTGCAGGATATGGTGGTGGTATTCTGGTTGTGGGAGATGCCAATATTGGTAAGTCGGCCTTTTGCCGCTATGTTGCCGAAAAGAGTGGCAAGAAGGAGAGGATCATCCATCTTCAACCGCTCTACAACGGTTCAGCTCAACTTTCCGATTTTGAGTTTGCGCTTCAAAAGGCAACTGGTATTGGAGGAAATGTTAAGGAGATAATGGAGTCGCTTGCACCCGATACCATGCTTATTATTCATGATCTGGAGCTTTGGTGGGAGCGCTCGCTAAATGGTTGGGGAGTTGTAAGGCTTCTCATGCAGCTTATAAATACATATGGGCAGCAACTTATCTTTGTGGTTAACGTAAATCCATTGGCATTTGGCCTCATGAACAGGCTGGAGCAGCTGCAGGATTCATTCATTGCAGTTATCCCACTTCGTCCTTTCAATTCCATGGAGTTGCAGGAGCTGGTTTTGCGTCGGCATCGTTCCAGTGCAATGAAATTTATGCTGAATAAGCGGGAAGAAAATAAGATTACAGAGATACGGTTGGCAAGCCTATTTAATCGCTACTTCGATTACTCCGAAGGCAATCCGGGAACAACGCTCAAGGCATGGTTGGTGAACATTGCAAAGGTTGCTGGTACGCAACTAACCATTGAGGTGCCCCAAGTACCTGACACCACTTTTTTGACACAATTGGAGGAGGAGTGGAAGGTTATTCTTATACAGCTGCTATTGCATAAGCGTATGTCGAGCGAGAGGGTTGCTCGTCTTATATACGCTGGCAATTTGGAGCATACCGATAGGATTCTTAAAGCCATGCAGCGATCGGGATTGGTTGAATCGTTGAAGGATGATGTGTATATGGTTAACCAGTATCTCCAGCCGCATATTGTTGGAATTTTTAGGAGAGAAAAATTGCTATAGCTGTTTTAGCGTTGACAAAATATTTTCGCCAATGAAATACCCCTGTAAGAATGCTTGTATAAACACGAACAAAGTATGGGTGTTTCATTATTCTGTTAAGAAGTTTTAAAGCTGTTAAGTCATCGTATACTTAATCAGTAATTAATAAAGTTTGGACGGATGAAAACTTTTATTTCTATTATTGTAGCCATGGTGGTGGCATTTTTGGTTTACCTCTTTCTAAAGGTCATTCGGTTTGGACTAAAACGGCTACTTTCCCGCTTTTCGCAGCTTAACCTTACCCTGAATCTACTTGTAGCCATTAACTTTATGGTGTGGCTGGCCTATGCATACTGGGTGGCCGATTTTTTGTTTGGGGATAGATTTTACTACCCCTTTCTGGTGTTTGTTTCCATACTCATTGTTGCGGGACTGCTCTCCTGGTTTTTGCTAAGAGACATTTTTGCTGGCATGGTATTCAGGGTGCGGCACAACCTGAAAAACGGGTCGGTAATTCATGCCGGAACCATCTCGGGTCAAATTATTTCGCAGGACCTTACCTTTCTGAAGATTAGAACCGAAAAGGGCATGCTCCTTAGAATTCCCTATTCGCGGCTTAACCACGAAATAGTCTCACAGCTGGCCAATGCCGGATCGCAGGAGGCACACATTTTAACCATTGAGATAGATAAAACGTCAGGCAAAGTTGCCGCCGAGCAGCTGATACGCACCACCATTCTGAATATGCCCTGGAGCAGCCTAAAGGAAGATGTAGCCATTAAGTCGGTTGGCAAGAGCGAGGAGGGGGGCTATCTTTTTGAGGTCTCCATCTTCTCCATGAGCGCCAAGCAGCTGCAGCAAATAGAGATGGCACTGGAGAAGAGTTCAGCAATACGTGTGATTACGCAATAAAAAATTCGTACAATTGCTATGCTGTTCGTTAATCAAACAACCTAGCTCATGACCAAAAGAAAAACAATTTTCGTTTCAGTTTTATTGATAGCTGCAGGAGTATTGATAGTGCTGCTCCTCAACGATAGCAACACAAGTATTGACAAAGAGCTGGTTGATTTTTTTGCCGGGATATTGCTGGGTTCGGGAGGATCCATTCTACTTATGACTTTATTCAAAAAGAGGAGATAGGTTTTGTACTTTTGCTTGCGTAAGATGAGGTTATACATTCCAAATTAGGGTTACAGCTGTATTCTTGGATATGGCTGGCTTATTAATGGGTTGTCGTTTTAATTGAATATCCCTCTTACCTCAAATCTCCAACCCTTCGTAATTTCTAATGATGTAAACGTCGTAGTCGCCGAGGTAGGTGAAGCCCAGCTTGGTGTAGAGGGCAATGGCGTTGGTGTTGTCGCGGTGCACCTCCAGCTTAATTTGGTAGCCCTTAAACTTGGCAAAGGCTAGGCTGGCTCGAGCCAACTTTTTTCCTAAACCGGTACGCTGTAATTCTGGTTTTATGCCAAAGTGGTGCAGGTGAATCCGTCGTCCGTCGAAGGTCATCCAGGAGGTGCCCACCAAGTTTTGGGAGTTGGTATCCTCTATTACCAGCATTTTGCCTCCCATGTCGAGCGAGTTGGCAATAACCTGATCGTTATCGCCACGATGTGCACCACCCAGGCCAGTAGCTTGCCAAAGGGTAAGCACGCCCCTATAGTCGTTAGGTCTGTAGTCTCTGATTACATATTGCGTGTCCATGGTCTTTTTTTTTATGATTTGGTAACGTAGAGTTGTCCAGCAAGGTCTTTCTTCACCATTACTGTATCACCTTTTGGTGTAAACCCTTCGGTGGATATAGCATCGTACACTTCTCCATCAATTTCAACCTTTCCAGAGGGACGTAGCACCGATACCGCTATGCCTGTTTTTCCAACCATGTTTTTTTGGCTGAGGTCCACACCCACAAAACCATCCTGCTCGGTTAGCCGAGCATGGAGTGCCAGCCGGTATAGTGGTGAACGCTTATTAGAAAAGAGGTTCTTGCTCAGAAAGAGTACCATCACTAGTGATAAAAACATGCTTACTGAGACAATTACCACTGGTTGAACTATTAAGTAGGTTGGAACCGATCCTTGCTCTTTAAAGAGGTTATTGTCGATCATGCTTAGCGTAAGGCCCAGAAAGGCAAGAACTATACCGGTAATGCCCACAATACCAAAACCAGGAATGGCAAACACTTCGATGGCAATAAGCGCAAGACCAATTAAAAACATGATGATCTCCCAGTTTTCGGCAAGCCCTTCGAGGTAGAGTGGCGCAAAGTATACCGCAGCTGCAATAATGGCTAGAATAATTGGAAAACCTACACCAGGGGTTTGCAGCTCGAAGTAAATTCCAGCAAAAATAAGGATGATAAGAATGCCTTGCACAACGGGGTTTAGTAGCCAGCCCATAATACTGTCTAATCCGGTGATACGCTGTTCGTGAATTGTGTAGTTAGTAATGCCACCCATTGCTAACACTTGACTTACCGATTCGGCTTCACCTTCACAGTAGTGATTTTTGATAGCCTCCAGCGTGGTAAAGGTAAGTACCTTGGTGGAGTCGATAATTCCAGGAATCACCGTTCGTGGGTCGACCATGGCCTCTGCAATTAGTGGGTCGCGTTTCCATCGATAGGCGGTATCTTTGCTGGTAACTATTGTGTCTTTTCCGTGCGATTCGGCCGTGGCGCGCATCATGGCGCGCATGAACGATTGGTATTTGTCAGGTAGCGCCTGACCTGTTTGGTCTACCACGGTGGCAGCTCCAATGCTGGCTCCCTTGCGCATGTATATTCGTTCGGCAGCAATGGAGATAAGTGCACCGGCCGATGCCGCTTGGTTATCAATGAATATCCATACAGGGATGGGGCTGTTCAGAATTTTGGTTCGAATGGAATCAGCTGAGTTAAGCATTCCTCCATAGGTGTTCATTCTAATGAGCACCAAGTTGGCATTCATCTCTTGTGCTTCTTTAAATCCACTTTGCACCATGCGCCATGATGCTGGGTCGATTTCACTCAATATATTAATCTGGTATACTATCTGTTTGGCATGATGCGTGGTATCGGCTGGTAGAGCCTTTGCGTTGTTGATGGCAGCAACGGTAACCAGTAGTGAAAATATAAAATGCAGCATATTTTTCATGGTCAGCAGGAGGTTTTAGTTAGAGCCACTTCCTTCGGCGGAAGAGGTATAGGGTTAGCAGTGAGGAAAAAATCATGATCCCAATGGCAAAAGGATAACCCGCCGTCCACTGGAGTTCTGGTATTGTTTTAAAGTTCATGCCATATACGCTGGCTATGAGGGTAGGTGGCATAAACACTACCGATGCCACGGTAAATATTTTTATAATCTTGTTCTGCTCAATGTTGATCAACCCAAGGAAGGTGTTCTGCAAGTATTCCAGACGCTCGAAGCTAAAGTCGGTGTGGTTTATCAGTGAACTTACGTCTTTGAGCATGATGGAAAGCTTTGGATAAATGTCGGTAGGAAATCGCTCGCTCTTCATTATGCCCGATAGCACCCGTTGTTTGTCGATAATGTTTTCGCGGATGAGCATGGTATTTTCCTGTAGCTGGTTGATGGTAAGGATAATTTCCTCGTCGATATCGGTGTTGAGCGACAGCCGTTTTGACACTTGTGAAATTTCTCGCGCAATGCTCTCTACCATGTCAGCATCAACATCGATTCGAGTTTCGAGTAGTGCTACCAAAATGTGGAAACCGGATGGATAAGCTTTGTAATTAATCTGAAACTTTCGGGTAGCCTCATCAAATACTCGTAAATCGGCGTTACGCATGGAGACGAGTATACCATCTTTCAGAATAAATGATACAGGCTCGTAGGTGAAGGTATCCTCTTCCTGAATTAGAAAGTTGGAGTTGGCAATTACCAAATTTTCTGTTTCAGAATAGCGAGAGGAACTTTCAATTTCTTCTGCTTTTTGTCTGGAGGCAAGGTTGGTTCCTAAAAAGGATTCCAGCGCCTTTTTCTCTTTAAGGCTAGGGTTAACTAAGTCGATCCAGAGAATTTCCTCCGGGTTGAGATCGTCAAATACTTTTACATCCGCCTCAGGGATTATTTTTTTTAGCGCTTTGTAGTATATTGAGATCATAGAAACATTCAAATTTAGACATTAAACACATCGGTAGATGAGAAGATGGCGATTTCTGAGTTTAGCCGGGCACCAGTTCCTTCTGGGCTTGTAGTTTCAGAAACAGCTTTATCGATTCCATCTTTTCGTTGTCGAAAATGTAGCTAATATTCTCGGTAAGGTAACGTCTTGTTTCATGGGGTGTGAGTATTCCATTATCATTGCCATTTTGCACCGCTTCTTTCAAATGGTTTACGCCATACTTTAGGGCATTATTGAACAGAATTAAAAAATTGTTCGGAAGCTTGCGATTTGAAACCCATGCTGCCATTACCAACGGTAACCCTGTATATTTTCTCCATTCACGTGCAATATCAATTTTGCAACCTAATTTTTTCTCCGCGTCTAAACATTATTGCCAAGTAGAATAGCACCTTCCCCTGCACCAAGGTGTAGTGCTAATTCAAAATTGGTTAAGGGTTTTATTATTGGATTAATTCTCCATGCATATCGACAGAGCAACCTCGCTGTTGTAGTGGCGGTAAGGGAGTTTGTATCTATGTATAGCGTTGATAATTGATTTAATGCCCCATTCATGTTTAGTACAAAGGAGCGAATCTCATGTTGTGCCGCGACACAGTATTGGCTTGTCACTTCGCCATCAATAATGTCAGGCATAAGCACAATCGGGATAAGAGCCAAATCTACTTCTCCTGTATTGAGCATTTTTGCACAGTTTGACGGACTCGCTTCAATTAGCTCAATGGAATCTTTTACAACTTGGTGCTGAAGACCATAAAGGAATGGGATGGTATTGATATTGGTAACGGCAGCAACTCTAAATTTTGCCATACTATGCCGGTATATTAATTTCTGAAGACAATAATTTATCATACGAAGGTAACAAAAACCATCTTAAAATGGTCAACAAATAATAAAATAGCAGCTAGTTTTAAACGAGTGATGGGTAAATCTGTGGGTGAAAAACGCTTGTATTTATTACCTTTGTACCATCAATTAAACTGTTACCATGGAAAATTTCTTTTTATCAGCAATTTCACCCATTGATGGTCGATATAGAAGCAAGGTAGAGGAGTGTTCGCGTTTCTTTTCGGAGGGGGCAATCATTCGTTACCGGGTGCAGGTAGAGGTGGAATACTTTATAGCACTTTGCGAAATTCCGCTTCCGCAGCTTAAGGGGGTCGATGAAGCAACTTTTACAAAGCTACGAGAAATATATCGACATTTTACAACGGCAGATGCACTCCGGGTTAAGGAGATAGAGACCATTACAAATCATGATGTAAAGGCGGTTGAGTATTTCATAAAGGAGCGGATGGATACCCTAAAGTTGGGTAGTGTGAAGGAGTTTGTTCATTTTGGACTTACATCGCAGGATATTAATAATACTGCTTTCCCCTATGCGCTAAAGGATTTTGCTCATGAGGTTTATTACCCATTGCTCGACAATCTCCTTGAAAAGTTAAATGCGCTAGTGGAGGAGTGGAAGGATGTGCCGATGCTTGCCAGAACGCATGGTCAACCAGCATCTCCAACGCGGTTGGGCAAGGAATTGGCTGTGTTTATAGAACGTATCGGCAAACAGTTAAATCTGTTACGTGATATTCCTTGCTCTGCAAAGTTTGGAGGGGCAACCGGTAATTTCAATGCGCATGTAGTGGCATTCCCTTACATCGACTGGGTAAGTTTTGCAAACCATTTTGTAAACCAAACGTTGGAACTCGATCGTTCACAAACAACTACTCAGATTGAACATTACGACAATCTTGCTGCTATTTTTGACAACTTTAAGCGAATCAATACCATATTAATGGATCTTTCGCGCGACATGTGGCAGTATATCTCCATGAACTATTTTAAACAGAAGATTGTTCAGGGGGAGGTAGGCTCATCGGCCATGCCACATAAGGTTAATCCCATCGATTTTGAGAATGCGGAGGGAAATTTGGGAATGGCCAATGCTATGTTTGAGCATTTGAGTGCTAAATTGCCAATTTCAAGAATGCAACGTGACCTTACCGATTCCACTGTTATGCGCAACATGGGAGTACCGGCGGCTCACTCTGTCTTAGCATTTAAATCGTTGATGAAGGGGCTTGATAAGCTGATTCTAAATCGAGCATCCATAAATGCAGACTTAGAAAACAACTGGATGGTGGTAGCTGAGGGTATACAAACCATTCTTCGAAGAGAGGGAGTACCTAACCCATACGAAATGTTAAAGGAACTTACACGTACCAACCAAAAGGTTACCGCTGAAACCTTTCGACAATTTATTGCAGGGCTTCCAGTTGCAGCGGAGGTCAAGGAGGAACTTTTAGCTATAACACCTTATTCATATACTGGTATATAGCTGCTAAACTTGAACACAACTTCTGTATTGGCAATATTGCTAGGGCTACTTTTGTTTTGTATCCTCTTATTAACTGATTACTCACTTGATTTTTTTACTTTTGCTTTCTGTAATATGGTTCTTTATGTAGGTTAGTGGCATACTTGCCGAATAGAACTAATGCATTTTACTTTTTTTTGTGGACTTGGTATGCTAAGGAATTTGGGCTTTTGGATTGAAATTCTGAACAACATTTAATTGAATTCGAATGAAAAAATTTGGTAAAATACTTCGATATCTGATTCCATATAAGTGGACTGTAGCCTCAATCATTGGCTTCAATATTCTGGGTGCTATTTTTTCACTCTTCACCCTTACGATGGTTATTCCATTTCTTAACGTCTTGTTCAATCAAATTCCTGCGGTGACAGATCTGGTTCCACTTAACTTTTCATACGATTCAATTTCGCACAACTTCAACTATTATGTAAGTTCAATTAAGATGGAGTATGGAATAACCAATGCTCTACTTTTTATGTGCGCCTTGGTTGTTATAACAACGCTACTGAAGAATACCTTTACATATCTTTCGCTCTACTACCTATCTCCATTTAGAAACGGAGTGGTCAAGGATATCCGGAACCAAATGTATGCAAAGGTAATTTCACTTCCTCTTGGTTACTATTCGGAGGAGCGAAAAGGAGATATAATTTCAAAAATCACCAACGATGTAAACGAGTTGGAAGTGAGCATTATGCGCTCTATGGAAATGTTCTTCCGCGATCCAATTCTCGTAATTGTTTACCTTATTGGACTGGTAACCATGAGCCCTCGCCTTACACTTTTCGTGTTTGTTTTGTTACCAGTATCGGGGTTAGTAATTGGACGAATTGGAAAGAACCTTCGTAAACATTCCTTCAAGGGACAACGTAGATTAGGATTTTTACTAGCTATTTGGAAGAGACACTTTCCGGTCTGAGAATTATTAAAGCTTTTAATGCCGAGGATAAGATGATAAAGCGGTTTGAAAGTACAAACTCTTTTTATACCCGTATCCTGGTAAAGGTCAATCGTCGTCGTGACCTGGCCTCTCCCTTGAGTGAAACTTTGGGCGTATTGGTGGTAGTTATTCTAATGTGGTATGGCGGAAAGCTGGTTTTAGCAGGGCAGGGTGCCATTACTGCGGCTAGTTTGATTGGGTATCTTGTCATTTTTTCTCAGATTATTACTCCAGCAAGTCATTTAGTCAAGCGTACTACAATGTGCTTAAGGGGCTCGCCTCAGCCGATAGAATAGATGCCGTTTTAGAAGCAGAAAACCCAATAGTAGAAAAGGAAGACGCCATTGATATGCAGGCGTTTAAAGAGAAAATTGAATATCGCAATGTTAGCTTTAAGTATGAGGATGACTATGTGCTGAAGAATATTAACCTTACTATATATAAAGGCCAGACAGTTGCATTGGTAGGGCAGTCAGGATCGGGGAAGAGTACCTTTGTCGACATGCTCCCTCGTTTTTACGATGTTGACCAAGGCGATATATTGATAGATGATGTTAGTATTAAGGATATTAAAATTAAGAGTCTTCGTGCTTTAATGGGGAATGTAAATCAGGAATCTATTCTATTCAACGATACCTTTTATAATAACATTGCTTTTGGGGTTCCAGGGGCATCACTTAGTTCGGTAATTCAAGCAGCTAAAGTTGCCAATGCGCACGAATTTATTCAAGCCACGCATAACGATTACTACTCTAATATTGGTGATAGGGGAGGAAAACTTTCTGGTGGGCAGAGGCAGCGTGTGAGTATAGCCCGAGCAATTCTTAAAAATCCGCCCATCATGATTCTAGATGAGGCTACATCTGCTCTTGATACCGAATCGGAAAGACTGGTGCAGGAGGCTTTGGAAAATCTGATGAAGAATAGAACGTCCATTGTTATTGCTCACAGGCTTTCTACAGTAAAGAATGCCGACCTTATTTGCGTATTGCAGGATGGTTGTGATTGTGGAACAGGGAAAGCACGACGAGCTCATAGGTAAAGGTGGCATATATTCGAAGTTGTATACCATGCAGTTGTAATTTCTGAGTTTTCGTTGGCTCAAAGCGGAACCCTTGTATTAGCTATTTATATTAGAACCAGAGTAAGATAGTTTGTGGTTCGAAAACTAAAAGATAGGATGATGAAATTCTTTAAAAAACTTTGGGATTCCAATCCGCTGCATGTTATTTTGATAGGCGCTTTTCTTATTAGGCTGTTGGCTGCCATCTTTTCACAGGGGTATGGAATGCACGATGACCATTTTTTGGTGCTCGAGGCGTCACAATCGTGGGTAGATGGTACCGATTACAACGACTGGCTGCCCAAAAGTCAGGTGAACCCTGTTCCATCGGGTCATAGTTTTTTTTACGTGGGAATTCACTTTCTTATTCTATCTACCTTTAAGGCGGTAGGAATACATAATCCGAAGTTATTGGTTTTTCTTATCCGGTTACTTCATGCTTTATTTTCACTTATTGTAGTTGCATTTGGTTACAAATTGGCCGATCGAATGGGAGGTAGGAAGGCTGCTATTCAGGTGGGGTTAGCATTATCGTTCTTATGGTTTATGCCACTGCTTTCTGTTAGAAATTTGGTTGAGGTTGCCTGTATACCATTTATTATGACGGGGGTTTGGATGACCTACGTAGCAATTGAGGAGTCACGCTCGCTTAAGCATTATCTTTTTGCAGGATTAGTTATTGGTCTCGCTTTTTCGATTCGGTTTCAAACGGTCATCTTTATAGGTGGTGTTGGCCTTGTTATTTTATTTAGAAGGAAATTTTGGGAGGCCATAATTTTTGGACTGGGAGCGCTCATATCTATTATTCTCATTCAGGGCGTAGTAGATATGTTTATTTGGGGTCGCCCCTTTGCCGAACTAATGGAATACATTCGTTATAACATAGTTCATAAGGCAGATTATGGGACCAATAATCCATATATGTATGCCTCCATAATTATTGGTGTACTGCTTCCACCATTAGGTTGGCTTTGGATTGTTGGCTTTTTTAGAAGTTGGAAGAAGACTTTAATTATTGTGGTACCGACGCTATTATTCACCGCGTTTCATTCATATTTTCCCAATAAGCAGGAGCGGTTTATTTTTCCTGTATTGCCTTTTTTTGTAACAGCGGGTATCATTGGTTGGTATAAAATTAGAGAATCAAAGTTCTGGGTAAATCATCCTGGATTTATTAAGTGGCTATCCATTGTATTTTGGGTATTGAACATTGCCCTGTTGTTACCCATATCAGTTTCCTCTTCAAAATTGTCACGAGTAAATGCGATGTATTACCTCTATGGCAAATCTGTTCCTCATGGCATTTTGGTGGAGGATACATTACATGAAAACGTTAATCTGCTACCTGGCTTTTATGCGGGAAGTTGGTTTGTGCAGTATAACTTGGCCAAAGTAAGTGGCAAGGATACTTCCTCCGCTCTGGTTCATAAGCTTATTGAGGATGGACATTACCGTAAAATGATACGTTCTGTTCACTATTTTGATAGCATTTCTGTGGTACAGTTGCCTGAATACGTGTTTATTTGTGAGAGCAAAGATCTTGAACTTCGTAAAAAAGCGATAGAGCAGGTGTTCCCTCCACTTAAACTGGAGGCAGTGATTGAGCCGAGTATTCTTGACAAGATACTCTACAAGCAGAGTAAATCGAACAGAAATCAGACAATCTATATTTATAAAGTATCGAAGTAGAAAATAGCTACTGAGAAGGTGGAAAATGAGGGTGATTTACGAATCGCCCTTTTTTTAGAAATGCGCTGGATGACTAATTACGATGGCTATACAAAGGTTATAGTTATGTTGATAAAAAAATTCCACAATGTAGCGGCTCCAATGGCAAACAACTTGGCAAAGTAGAAGTTCCATTTAGCCTTGCTAACAAGGAGCCAGAGCACAAGCGTGTTGATTCCCAATCCAACAATGGAAACGCCAATGAACTTGCCGTATTCCATAAGCAGGTGTGGGTTTTGGCTATGAAATGTATAGACTCTATTGAGGATGTAATTGGTGGAGGCCGCTGTGATAAATCCGGTGGCATTTGCCACGTATTGATGAATTTTGAGTTTGTTTCGCAGGATAAAGGTGATTCCAAAATCGACGAAAACGCCGGAAATACCAACCAGTCCAAATTTTAGGAATTTTGCTATAATCTCCGCATTAAATCCTACCTGTTCCATAGCCTGATTAGTAAAAAAAGCCCGTTAAGGGCTTTGGGTGGCGGAGAGAGAGGGATTCGAACCCCCGGTCCCAGTTACCCAGAACAACGGTTTTCGAGACCGCCCCGTTCGACCGCTCCGGCATCTCTCCAATAGTAATAGTGGGAAGGAAGACCATTGTCTTCCTTTTTGCGGAGAAAGAGGGATTCGAACCCCCGGTACCCTCACGAGTACAACGGTTTTCAAGACCGCCGCATTCAACCGCTCTGCCATTTCTCCTGATGTCGGGCGCAAAAGTAGTGTTTTTTTTTATTCAGCCAAGATCTTGATGCCAATAATTAAGAAAAAAAGCCAGTTCTTTGATAAGTTTAGGTAGCCATTTATTTGTAGGGTTTTTCAAATACGCAAGAAAAAGTGACGAAAATCAAAAAAAAAGAGAAAAAAAATCTCAAACATTTGTAAACGCTAAGAAAAACGTTATATTTGTCTACGATTGTTTGACCAACGAGAATTACTAACCTAAAATTTAACTGGTTATGAACAAAGCACAACTTATTGATGCTATTGCTGCTGAGGCTAACCTTACAAAAGCTGATGCAAAGAAAGCTTTAGATGCTTTCGTAAAATCTACCACCGATTCCCTTAAGAAGGGTGATCGCGTTGCGTTGGTTGGTTTTGGTTCTTTTTCTGTAACAACCCGCAATTCAAGAACTGGAAGAAACCCTAAAACTGGTGCTCCTATCAAGATCAGCGCTAAGAAGGTGGTTAAATTCAAATCTGGTAGCGAATTAAATGACGTTGTTCAGTAGCATCTAACTGCATTTTTATAAGGGAGACTTCGAGTTCTCCCTTTTTTTTTGATTAATTTTACTCGAAAAGTGCACTATGGATAACGCTGTTGTAAACTTTCTCTCTCAATTTATTCAGGATGATCGGCAAAATCTTATAAAACAGGTGCTGAGTAATAGGACTCGCTACCTCACTGTTTGTCTTGAGGATATTTACCATCCCCATAACGCTAGTGCAGTACTTCGTACCTGCGATTGCATGGGGCTTCTTGATGTCCATATTGTTGAGCGTGACAATCGGTTTTGTCCTAGCCCTCAGATTGCCAAAGGAACATACAAATGGCTTAATATTCATCATTACAGAGAGGAGCAGCAGTATACGGCGGGGTTAATTCAGCATTTACGCAGTCAAAATTACCGGATTGTTGCAACCACACCCCATCAGCAAGACGTTAATTTAGAAGATTTTGATATTACCAAAGGAAAGGTAGCCCTCTTTTTTGGTACTGAGCATTCTGGCATTTCTTCAACGTTAATGGAGGAAGCAGACGAATTCTTGAAAATTCCAATATTTGGATTTGCTGAGAGTATGAACATTTCTGTGGCCGCAGCGATTATTATACATCACCTCATGTTGCAACTTCGCCAGCAGACCACGCTAAATTGGAAGTTAACCGAGGATGAGTATAATGACCAGCTAATCAATTGGATGAAGAAGGCTGTGAAAAATTCAGATGGGCTAATAGAACATTTTCTTACAAAATCGCATTAATTTTCTCCTATTATTGATTTTTTTTGACGAAAATTCGTAAATTTAGGGGTGTGAGATGCAAAACTTTTATGGGATGCTGAACTGTATTATAATTGATGATGATGAGCTTTCGAGCCGAATCATCGAGGAGTATGTGAAAAAGACGGAGTTTCTTAATCTCGTGAAGGCGTTTCCTTCGGCTATTCATGCAATACGAGGTATAGAGAAAAGTGATGATGTTCAGCTCATATTTCTGGATATAGAAATGCCAGAAATGACTGGAATTGAATTTTTGAAAACGCTAAAGGTAGCGCCTCAGGTAATTATTGTCTCCTCTAAGGAGAAGTACGCCCTGGAAGCATTTGAATATGATGTGACGGATTACCTTTTGAAGCCTGTTTCATATGCCCGATTTTATAAGGCTGTTTCCAAGGTTTTCGATCGCTATACTTCGGGCAATAAGCCTGCCGTGGAGGATGATGAAATTTTCATTAAAAAGAATAGCTCACTTGTTCGTCTTAAATTAAGCGAGATACTCTGGGTTGAAGCATTGGAAAATTATGTTGTGGTTAATACGGGTAAGGAGAAGCACACTATTCATTTTACCATGAAGGCCATTGAAACTCAGCTACCTTCAAATACTTTTAAGCGGGTTCATCGATCGTTTATAGTGAACATTAAAAAAATATCTAGCATAGAGGATAACTCCATTCTTTTGCGTTTTACAAATGGATCAAAGCTAGTTCCAATTGGTAAATCATACCGTGAAAAACTTTTAAAGGAACTTAAGCTAATTAGTAAATAATTTTTCCCATGATTTCGCTGCGAACATTGTTTTTGCAGCACGTTGGCCAAACCTCCGAGTCTCCTATGGGGTTGGAGATTAAACGTGCTGAAGGTGTCTTTATTTATGACACTAATAATAAGCCGTATTTAGATTTGATTTCAGGAGTTTCAGTTAGCTCTGTTGGTCATTGTAACCATTTAGTGGTTAGAGCAATACAAGATCAGGCTGCGAAATATCTTCACCTAATGGTTTATGGTGAGTATATCCAGGCTCCTCAAGTTCAATATGCTGCTGCGTTAACTCGCTTACTCCCAGAGAGTCTTTCTCAAGTTTATTTTGTGAACAGCGGAAGTGAAGCGAATGAGGGCGCTCTGAAGCTGGCGAAACGCTATACTGGTAGAACCGAACTAATTGGTTTTGATAAGGCTTACCATGGAAGTACTCACGGTGCACTTAGCATGATGGGGGATGAAAGCTTTAAAAACGCATTTAGACCTTTGCTACCCGATGTTCAACATTTACCGTTCAATCGCATTGATGAGTTAAAGCGAATCACTACCCGCACTGCAGCAGTGCTGATTGAACCTATACAGGGAGAGGCTGGTGCTATTGTTCCTGATAAAGAATTTCTGATTGCCCTTCGTCGTCGATGCAGTGAAGTTGGTGCGTTACTTATTTTCGATGAGGTTCAAACGGGGTTTGGACGTACTGGTTTCCTTTTTGCTTTTCAAAAATTTGGGGTTGTACCTGATGTAATGACTATTGCCAAAGGAATGGGTGGTGGCATGCCTATAGGTGCATTTATTTCTAGTGCTGAAATAATGGGGTGCCTCAAAACCAATCCTATCCTTGGTCATATTACCACTTTTGGTGGGCATCCGGTATCCTGTGCCGCAGCAATCGCAAACCTTCAGTTTATTATGGAGGAGCATTTGATAGATACGGTTTGCGAAAAGGAATTATTATTTAAATCGGCTCTACATCATTCCTTAATTAAGGAGGTAAGAGGCTGTGGCTTGTTTTTAGCGGTTGAACTCGGTGACGCTGATTTGGTTCAGAAAACAATTAAAAAGTGCCTTGAGCGAGGTGTAATTGCAGATTGGTTTCTATTCTGTGATACTGCTTTTCGAATTGCTCCGCCGCTCATAATTACAAAAGAACAAATCCAAATGGCTTGTTCCACCATTATTGGTGTTCTCGACGAACTTGCTGGTGGTTAAGATGTAAGTAATCCACCCATAATTGATCCCAAAAGAACCATTTTAACTGGCGATGAGGTTATGGGACAGGTGCCATGGCAACCCCAAAAGTGAAAATAAACAAATCCGATAACTCCACCCATAATAACCCCTGCAAGGATCTTCCATGAAAATAATTTTCGAATTTTTTCGTTTGCTATCATGCAATTCTATTTTTCGTTTCTTTTTAACAGCAAATTTGAAACTATGTTCATGGGAGTAGTTTGGAAAGCTATTATCGGGTTATTTATAGTACTGCCATTATTCGGATTTGGGCAGCAAATCAACGGTGACAATTTTAAGAAAGATGAAAATGCCATTTCCGGTTTGATGGAGGAGGTTGGTCGACAAACCGAATTGCCTGATATGGCCCGATTAAACAGTAAGGTTTTAGGCATGATGAAGGATATACTGAGTAAATCCGGCTCATTTGAATATCCCTTTGATTCTTTGGTTCACATAGGCAAAGTTATTTCTGATGATAAGCTAGTCCGGATATTTACTTGGAATATACCTCAAGCGGGTGGAACTCAGCAAGTGTTTGGCCTTTTGCAGGTAAAAAATAGGAAAAGTGGTGAAGTTACACTATTCGAACTTACCGATCTTCGTGCTAAGATGCAAGATCCAGCTAATCAGATCGTCGGTTCTCAGTCGTGGTATGGCGCTCTTTATTATCAAATCGCAGAAAAGAGGAAGGCGGGCATTACCTACTATTTACTTTTGGGAGTAGATTTAAACAATATTTTTACCAGTAAACGAGTAATTGATGTGCTGCATTTTGATGACAGCAACCAACCCCAATTTGGTGCGCCTATTTTTAATAACGGGAAAAGGATCTTCGCCCGAATTATATTCGAATATTCCGCTCGGGCATCCATGATGATGCGCTATATTCCCGAATTGGATATGATAGTTTTTGATCATTTAAGCCCGTCTCGTCCTGAGTATGCTGGCGATTTGAGATTTTATGGCCCTGATTTTTCTTACGATGGTTTTAAGTTTATAAAAGGGGTTTGGGTGTTACAGTCTGATTTAGACCTTCGAAATTCGTTTCATCCGAAGCTGAAAATACTTCCGCAACCACCTAAAGTCAATTGAATTACTATCTCTAATTTGTGAATAATTAGGGTTAACTTTACCTATTCCTAATGAAAAAATGGATGGTGATGAAAAAACTTTTAATTTCAATGGTAGCAATTACAATAATGAGCATGATTTCTTGCTCTTCTGAAAAGAATAATAGCGATACAAATTTTAAGTGGCAGATTGATCAATTTGCCGATTTAAAAATTTTACGTTATCAAGTTCCAGATTTTGATAGTTTATCGTTGGACCAAAAGAAGTTAGTTTACTACTTATCACAGGCAGCATTGTCGGGACGTGATATTATTTGGGATCAGAACTATAAATACAACTTAGCGGTAAGAGGAACATTGGACGCTATTTACTCTGGTTATACCGGTGATCGTAACGACCCTAATTTTGCAAAATTCATGATCTATGTCAAGCGTGTGTGGTTTTCCAATGGCATACATCATCACTACTCCAACGAAAAGTTTCTCCCTGAATTTTCCAAAGACTATTTTGCTGAGTTGGTGAAAAATACTCCAGATGACTACTTTCCTAAGGAGCTAGGAACAAAAGAGGAGTTACAAACGGTGCTGATACCAATCATATTTAATCCGGAGGTGGCTCGTTTTCGTTTAAACCAAGGTGAAGGGGTGGACATGGTTACCTCTTCGGCGGTTAATTTTTACGAAGATGTTACCCAAAAGGAGGTTGAGGCATTCTATGCCAAAATGGTAAATCCAAAAGACACACAGCCCGTATCTTTTGGCTTAAATTCCAAATTGGTTATGAATGATGGCAAACTTTTGGAGAAGGTATGGAAAGTGGGTGGGATGTATTCCTCTGCCATAGAAAAAATTGTGTATTGGCTCAATAAGGCTCTCGACGTTGCTGAAAATAACCAACAAAAGGCCACCATCCAGTATTTAATAGATTATTACAACTCGGGCGATTTGAAGATGTTCGATAAATATAATCTCGCTTGGGTTTCAGATCTAACTTCCAAGGTTGACTTTGTAAACGGGTTCATTGAAAATTATGGCGATCCGCTTGGATATAAGGCAACTTGGGAGTCGATAGTGAATTTTAAGGATATTGAGGCCACCAAAAGAGCAGAAATTATAAGCAGCAATGCTCAATGGTTTGAAGATAATTCGCCAACTGATACTATTTATAAGAAGAAAGAGGTAAAGGGTGTTACTGCAAAGGTAATTACAGTGGCATGCCTTAGTGGCGATTGCTATCCTTCAACACCGATTGGTATAAATTTACCCAATGCCGATTGGATTAGAAAAGACTATGGATCGAAGAGTGTAACTATTGAAAATATTTCCCATGCATATGATATGGCTGCGTTAGGAGATGGGTTCATTGATGAATTTGCTTACTCACAGGAGGAGATTGAATTAGCCAAGAAGTATGGTGCCATTGCAAGCAACATGCTTACCGATTTGCATGAGTGCTTGGGACATGGCTCTGGTCAGCTGGCTCCTGGGGTAAAGGGCGATGAACTTAAAAATTATGGATCGACATTGGAGGAGGCTCGTGCCGATTTGTTTGCCCTTTACTATATTGCCGATCCTAAGTTGGAAGAGTTGGGTGTTATGCCCTCATTTGACGCAGCAAAAGCTGAATATAATCAGTATATTCGGAATGGACTTATGACTCAACTTACTCGAATTGAACCCGGGAAGAATATTGAAGAGGCACACATGCGCGACCGTGCGTTAATTTCTCAATGGTGTTACGAGAAGGGTAAGCCAACCAATGTTATTGAGATGGTCGTTCGGGATGGAAAATCTTTTTTTAAAATTAATAGCTACGCGAAGTTGCGCACTTTATTTGGCCAGCTTCTTCGCGAGGTTCAACGTATAAAATCAACTGGTGATTACAACGCGGGAAAAAATTTAGTTGAATCTTATGGTGTACCGGTTAATCAGAAGTTGCATCAAGAGGTTTTGGCACGTTACAAAAAGTTGAATTTGGCTCCTTATGCTGGATTTGTCAATCCCTTGCTTACGCCAATAGTAAAGGATGGTAAAATTGTCGATGTTATGATTACTTATCCTACCGATTTTACTCAACAAATGATTGAATATGACAAGAACTACTCGTTCTTACCTATTTTCAATTAGTATGAGATGATAAAAGTGGAGTGGTAATATTCCGCCCCACTTTTATTATAAATTCAATCGTTGCCTTAGCAACTTTTGCCCAGCATCGCTCGATCGTAGCTTCTCTCCATTTTTTAGTGCTACCATGTAGGAGTCCTTCTCATAAAGTTCTAACCGTTGTATTTTCTCAACGTTAACAATAAAGGAGCGATGAATTCTTACAAATGCCGATATTGGAAGATGTTCCTCAAAGAATTTCATGGTTTTTTTCCTTCATAAATTTGCCGTTAGCGGTGTGAAGGATTACGTAGTCGCCATCGGCTTCAAAGTAAATAATCTCCTTAACTGGGATCACCTCAATATTGCCAGCTTTTCGAACAGCAATCCGTTCAAGGTATTCTATGGAATCTTCTGCTGATTTAATGAGTGCTTGGGCTGTCTTTATATCGTGTTTTGCGGTATGGAAACGTGTTATAGCTCTTTCTACCGCCTCGTTGAATCGTGTAATTGAAAATGGTTTGAGTAGGTAATCAACCGCGTTCATTTCAAATGCCTTGATGGCGTATTGGTCGTAAGCAGTGGTGAAAATAATAAGGCATTGGTGGTCGAGCAATTCGAGAAGTTCAAAGCCGGTAAGCTTAGGCATCTGGAATGTCAAGAAATATTAGGTCAGGCTTGAGGTCATTAATGGCCTTGGCTCCAGAAAATCCATCTCCTGCCTCGCCAATGATTTCAACTTGAAGGAACGTTTTCAAATACTCCTTTATAATTGCCCTGGCCGGTTCTTCATCTTCCACCAACAAGGTTCTTATTTTAGTTAGCTCTGTATTCACGATGTTAGTTTTTTTAGGATTCCAAAATCAACTTTTTTATAGCAAATCATTTGCTGGCTTTTAGCCGATTAGGTGAGCAACGTTGTTAAGCATTAGCGTGTTGAGGGATAGATACAGTGACTTCAAATAGCTGATCGTGTTTGGTAGTTTGGAGTAGTTGTTCGTTGGGTAAATAGTCT
>Ga0268359_12940_pt1 | contig 57347 bp, 48 predicted proteins | sample BioMet11_FD_194416 | JGI IMG/M metagenome (GOLD analysis project Ga0268359, IMG submission 194416) | Sewage microbial communities from Oakland, California, United States - Biofuel 11 (PacBio Assembly) | ecosystem: Engineered > Wastewater > Sewage > Unclassified | place: USA: California | collected...
AAAATGTGAACCATTTACCCATTTCTTTACCGTTGGGATAGTATATAGTGAGGGAGTTCGTTTAACCGCCCCATTACGTATGTTGCTATCGATTGAAGTTGACCATTTTCGTAATGTTGGGTATACTTACCATTACCATTTGGGAGCGTGGCAGAATCGAGCACGTTTCCGTTGGAGTCGTATTGCTTAATGGCAACAAGAATGTTGTCATCGTTATAAACCTGATCCATGTCAGGGTTGCCGTTACTGTAAAAATAGTTTATTGTTCCAACGTTTTTACCTAGCATCGAGATAACCGGTGCTATGAATTTTACCATTCTTGTAATAGTTGTAATACCGTCCCTGCTGAAGATTGTTGATGAACCAGCTTTGCGATTTTAACTGACCATCTTTATAGTATTCTTTATAGAGACCATTGGTTTTGTTGCTATCGCAGTAGTAAACGGTGTTAATTTTTCCGTTGGAATAGTATGTTTTTTGGGGCCCTGATTGATCATCATCCACGTAAGTATTCTCGCCAGTTAGTATTCCATTCGGGTTGTAGAATCGCCATACTCCATTTCGCTTTCCGTTCTTGATCCCACCTTCTAGCTGTAGCACGCCATTGGCGAAGTAGTCCTTATCAACAAAGCTTTCACTGGTTGAATCGTCCTTCATAATTACATTGCCCGCAAGGTCAAAGACAGTTTCCGATTTAAGTACATTGTCCTTATAGGTATAAATCTCCTTTTTCTTGCCATTGGGGAAATATTCGGTACGGGTTCCATTTAGTTGCCCATCATTATACGAATCTTCAATAGTTTCGAGCACGCCATTGAAACTATAATAATGCCAAACGCCTGTTCGTTCGCCCATGTTATTATAATTTCCAGTAGCTTTTAATTTTTCGTTTGCAAAGTAGTAGTTCCACGTTCCAACTTGGTTGCCTTCATTGTGGTTTCCTTCTGCCTTTGTTACTCCGTTTTTATAGAATGCTTTATAAGGACCGGAAAGACTGTCGTTGGTAAAAGAATATTTTTCTGATAAAGTGCCGTTCATCCAGGTTTGATCTGCTGGACCTTCGGCATTACCCGTCTTGTTTTGTGAGGTGGTGATAATGCAATCGCTGTAGTCGTATTTTTTAGAGATCCCGTTTAATTTACCTTGGATGTATTCATTGTGCTCATCTACTAAGCCCGAAGAGTTGTAGTATGTACAGATACCATTTCTGTTATCATTTTCAAAATGGTAATCTCCCGATCGCGTGCCATCCATAAAGTAGATGGTTGCATTGCCATCCAACTTTCCTGCAACAAAGTTTAAGTCTTGTTTTATAGAACCATCGCCATAATATATTTTGTAGTTGCCTTCAATTTCACCATTCTTGTAGTTGCCTCTTTCAATTATACAACCTGCACTATTAATCTGCAACCATGAACCTGTTTTTAGAGAATCCGATCCAGGAAGGTAGCTTCCGATGGTGGTTATGTTACCATTGGAAGTGAAGTTTACTGTAAAATTGTTGGGCGAAGCGTGATCTTGTTCAAAACCATGGCCACGCCAAGTGCCAATATGATTTATTGACCAGGTTACAAATTTATTTAGGGCCGATTTGTTTTTCTCGTTCCATTGGGTAACAGCAGCAATTCCTGTGTTTTGGAATTGGTAATAAATGTAATTTTCAAAGTTGTTGCTGTTTATTACATCCTTAAAAAATCGCAGGTAAAATTGATTGTAAATTGAAGTATCGGTGGGGTCGTAAATGGCTTTTTGAAATAGGAGGTATGATTGACGGGTAGCAATATAGTCGAGCTTAAAGGGAAAATTGAAAGATTTACTAATGGCAAATTCCGATTGTAATAACCATCTTAGCTCGTTCCATTTTTCGGCATTTACCTGAGGGGGATAAGGATAGTCGACATAATTGATCTTGTCGCTATACTTTCCGGTAATGGCATCTTCAAATTCCGAAATATAGTTGGACTGGGGACTCATTAAAGTAGCCATATTGTAGGCGAGGTAGGCCTCTGCTGTGTGTCCCATGTAAAGATTAACCTTTCCCAATGCTAGATGTGTTCGGGTATGATATGGAAAATAGCGTGCAGCCTTTACTAGGGCTGCTTCTGATTCTTTTAGCATTCCTGCATTGAGGTAGCAAATACCAAGGTTGTATAGTAAGTTTTGGTTGAAGGGCCATTTGGAATAGACCGATTGAATTATGGCAGCCCCCTCTTTCGATTTTCCTTCATCGTCGAGGATGCTCCCAAGGAGGGTGTATAGTGCCGGATTGCTAAAGCCATGGGAAATTGCCTCCCTTGTCTTGCTTTCTGCCTCATCGAGATGGTTTTGGCTGTATAATGTTAATCCACATTCATAGCAAGCCCACGAGTAGTTCGGATCGTTTATCTCAACTTGCCTGTAGAAAACCAATGCTGAGTCGTAACTTTCTCTATCGTGGCATTGAATTCCTTGTTCAATAATTTCGTTCGAATTTATGGGACATTGAAGATCCACTTGTGCAAAACTCTTGGAAAAGCAAAGCAGTGTAATGGATATAAGCAATAGAACAATTTTTTTCTTCATCATAATGGGCTGTTTTTGTCGAAAATACGGGAATAGATCTTATGGCCATTCAAATGTAACAACATGTTTTAAACTTCAAATACAATTTATCAATGTGAGTTAATAATTACTGCTATTAATTGTGTTAAGAGTGGCGTGTTTGGTTCTTGGTTTTGTGAAATTCGATCGAATAATTATCCTTGGTTAAAGTGGACATAAGGCTTATTTGCTAAATAGTTGATGAAAAATCATCATATTACCGCTCTTCCCCATAGACTCGAAAAGTTGCTTTTTATTTCTGTTGTTGTGCTAGTTTCGCTAACACTTGTGGTTTAAATTGTGAACGATAAGGGCACAGTTATATCAATTGGTTCAGTTCATTGGGTGTGAAAGTCAGAAGTTTAATGCCGTGTTATGATTGGCATATCGTTCAGAAATTTGGCGTGCATGGATAGTCTAACTATGGTGCAGGTTCTGGATCAAGTAACCGTCGCAAGAGGAAGCGATAGTTCCCGTGCTAAGCTTTTCGGTCGGTACATGGCTATATTGAAGTAGTGTAGGTTAACGAGGAGTCTTATTGAGTAGGGATAGCTCGTAAGGGTCAACCTTTTTACCTTTGGTTAATGGAGTTTCTTATCATCACCGTACAACCCATGTTGCGCTGCCTCTCTTTATTCTTGTGTGAAATTACGAGTGGACAGAATAGTTGTTAAGTTTTATTACAGCTGGTCAATATATATACTCCATGCATTATGGCGGATACTCCATCCAAAAAGTATTTTTCATTTTTTACTTCGTAAAACCTTTTTCTACCACACTTCTAACAATGGCGTTGAACCAAGATAGGGGCAGCATCCAGCGAATAAAGATTAGCAGAGGGCCATTACCACCCACAGGGTATCTCAGTCGGTAGGAGCCATCGTTGGCTGCTTTGAAAACCTTCTTGGCAACCACCAGCGGTCCCGGTGCATTGTTACTCTCTTTGAGCATGTTTTTGTTTGCAATGCTTACGTATGAATCGTAAGTTGTAAGACCTGGCTTCGTTGCAAAGTCGAGTGAGCGATCGTAGAAATCGGTTTTGATTACACCGGGCTCAACGTTTTTTACCTTGATGTTGAACTGCCTTAGCTCAAATTGTAGCGATTCCATGAAACCCTCCAGTGCCCATTTGGTTGCATGGTAAACGCTGTAGAGCGGGAAGGTTAGCAACCCGCCCATGGAGGTAGTGTTAATTATGGTACCTCCCTTTTTTGCTCGGAAATGGGGCAGAATGGCGCGCGTTACGTTCATCACGCCAATTATGTTGGTCTCCAGCTGCCGCTTTATGTTTTCATTGCTCATGGCCTCAAAGGCGCCCACCAGTGCATAGCCCGCATTATTGTAAACTACATCGATAGAGTTAAAAGCGGCAATGGTATCGGTTATAGCCTGGTGGATGGACTCCTCATCCATTACGTCGAGATGGAAGGTCTTGACGTTGGGAATGCTTTTTAAGGTCTGTTCCTTTTCGGGCGTGCGCATGGTTGCCGCAACATTCCATCCCTTGCTGGCAAAGTAAAGTGCCGTCTCCTTGCCAATACCGGTTGAGGCTCCTGTGATAAAAATTGTCTTGCTCATAAGTCAAATATTTTTGGGTTTAAACACGTAAAGGTGAATAATTGTTCATTTATGTGGTAAAAAAATTATTGTTTAATGCTATCCCAGGCCATATCGAAGCATTTTTGCAGCTGCATCTTATCCAGTGATTTTCTCTTCATCATCAGTATTTTAACAATTTCGTGCAGGGCTCCCTCCATCTGTGCCTTAAGCAATTCAACGTCGATTTGCTTTATAAGCCCGTTCTTTTGTCCCTCGATGAGAAACTGGTCGAGGGGTGAGACCATCTCCTCGATTTTATTGTAAATCGAATCTTCGATATAGCCGCTGTAGAGGAACTGCTCCACAAAGAGCATCTTCTCGGGGTTCTGGTAGCAGAAGGCAAAGTAGGCAAACCACATGTTTCGGAAGGTGGTGTAGAAGGTTTCGCTCCGATGGCTTGGGTCTACCAGCAGGGCAACAATCTCTCGCTTTGTTTTGAGGTAAATGTTGTTAATGAGTTGGTTCTTGCTCCCATAGTATATGTATAGCGTGCCCGTTGCCATACCGGCCTCCTTGGCCACATCGGCCATCTTTAACCCCGAAAATCCGGTTTCGATTACCAGCTTCATGGCAGCGGTGTGTATAGCCTTTGCCTTTTGGGGATCTTTTGCTTTGGGCATTGCAGATTATTTTTGGGTGCAAATAAAAGTGAATTTATATTCACCAACAATAGAGCATGCAAAAATGTTTAAAAACGGCTTAGAATTGCTGATGCCATTTGGTTGGGTGATACCATATGATGCTTACCTGCAGCTGCAATAGGCAGAAGATAAGCGGCTATAACAGCTTGTAAATTTTCATGATACCCTCCAGAATTTTGTCGAAATCGATTTTTAGGTCAACCAGCTTACCTGTGTAGATATCGAATACCCAACCATGCACCGTTATTCGCCGCTCCTTGATGGCGCGCTGCACATCGGCTGTCTTGATAACGTTTACGCACTGCTCTTGCACATTCAGCTCCACCAGCCGGTTGTACTTTTGATCGTTGTCGGTAATGGCATCGAGCTCATTCTGGTGTAGTCGGTATACATCGCGAATATTTCGCAGCCAAGGATTTAGAAGTCCAAGGTCGGCCGACTGCATGGCCGAGTCCACGCCACCGCAGTGGTAGTGACCACATACCACAATGTGGTGCACGCGGAGATGATTAACCGCATAGGTTATAACCGACATGGCGCTAAGGTCGGTGTTGGGAACCATGTTGGCAATGTTGCGGTGCACAAACACCTCACCCGGCTTAACGCCCATCATCTCCTCGGCGCTCACACGGCTGTCGGAGCAGCCAATGTATAGAATATCTGGGTTTTGCCCCTTCGACAGCTTATTGAAGTATTCCTTGTCGACAGCGAGCTTTTCTGCAATCCACTGCTGGTTGTTGGTGAAAATATGCTGGATGTCCATGGTTTAAAGTTTATGCGGTTGCTTGCAATAACGTAAAATATTTTCGAAGAGCCATCGGGCTAGTAACAAAATGGGGGAAGATTAGTTTTACGGAGGGTTACCGTTAGATTTACGATGCAAATAATTTTCCCTAGGCAATTGGACTTTTGTTATAATTATGCTGGTAATGGAAAATTGGGCGCAGATTTAAAATCCGGCCCAATTCTATTCAAAGTTACATTTTCAAAAAAATGGTTGTCATCCATCCAAATCAATACAGGTTAAAGTTTGGAGCCGTTTTTATGTGCGGAACTCGAATTCTGATATCATTCATCCAGACGGCCTGTGGCGGTTCTTGGTTGTCGAGAAGTTGCTGTTGCCACTCCTCGTCCGTAAGCCGCTCGGAAGTTGGTTGAATAAACTCGTAATGGCTAAAAACAGCACCGCGCGTTAGGTAGAGCAATCCATTGATTTCGGCTACCACATAAATCTCGTCTCCGAGGCCTACACCCTCTTCCAAACACTTGTCGTTGTAGGTATACACATCGGTTGCAACGGCAACATACCTGTCAGGCGTACGCACCGTGCTGGTAGTCATTTCTGTCGATTCAAGTATGTTTAAGGTTAAGCTCTCAATTTGTCCGCCAAGGAATGAGAGAGAGTCAAATTCAGGGTTGGTAACCAGCTCACCCTTCACCTCCTTACTGCTTATTTTGTTTAGAAACTTGGCGATTTTTTCCAGTTCATTGTTGCGGTAATCTACCTTTTTTGTAATTAAATTATTGGATTTCAATATTTTACTGTTGAGCTGCAGCAGCTCAAAACACTTATTCCAAAACTCCAGCTGCGGCTCAACGTAGGCAATTTTCTGAGGTGGAGGAATTTCGCCGCCATCGCCCATTTCGGCACCCGAAGGTTGTTCTATGTATAAAATCATGTCGTGCTTCAGCTCGGTCCAGTTGGCCAGCATGGTGTTGAGGTTTTTTTTCTGCCAGTTGGGTAGCTGCATGAAGTAAGGTAGCGCACTGCTGGTTTTTTGAAGCGATAGGGTCACCTCCATACTTTTGTTGTAAATATTGGTATTCCAGCTGTTAAAATTTTGAAACTTATTTTTGAGGAGTTTTAGCGTGTCGGGGTAGCCCGGCCATGATTTTTCCTCCTGATAAATATTGAGCAGAATATCTTCGGCCGTTTTATTACCCATAACAGCAAAAACGTCTAATGCTTTAGGGAATGTGCGCATGGGTGTTGGGCGAGTTATGTGTGTTAGGCGTTGCAGAATTTCACCATCGAAGGTGTAGCGACCAGCGGTAAAAAGAAATTTCTTTCGAGCAAGAAAATCAACCGTTTTTAGGTTGCCTCCCTTGGGCTCAAATTTTCTGGGATCGGAGGCATACAGCTCCTGCCGAATTTTATCCATCGTGGTTTTCGATAGAAGGTCTTCCATTTTTACGTTTTTATAGTGATTAAGAACGGTGACGAGGTTTGTCATGGAGATGTTGTTCTCATCGCCAGCCAAAAACTCAACAATGCCAGAGAAGGTTTGGAAGTTTTTGAGGGAACCAACCGATTTTATCATGGTGCTTCCTAAGAGAATGGCTCTGGTAAGTCCTTTATCCTCATCGAGAAAAATGGGGGCAGAGTTTAACCACTTAATGCACTTGAAATAACGCTTAAGAGAGTCGTTTCTTGTGTAGTTGCCCCGAGGTTGAAGTTGGGAATAGTCGAAAAGGGAATCGCCCAAAAATTCTGACTTTCGTCCCTGTGCCTCCTGCAGCTTCCCAAGTTCACTTTGGAAAGCAACACTGTAGGTTGCTGGAACTGTCTGCTTCTCTCCCGAAAGCAACGAAAGTGCAATGGCGTAATATGTTTGGTCCCACTCTGCAGCACTCTTAATTGTTGGCACCTTTGCTGTCTTAGCAATGGCTGTAATCTGTTTTAGCTGCTCAGTAAGCATGCTCGAAACAATGGGAATCATCCTATCTTGCTCTAGCGATTGCATCTCCTTACTTAGATGCATGTGCAGAACCTGCAGAAAAAGGTCGGTGGTGATAAAACTTGGCGTGTAGTCGTAGTAATTTTCGTCGTAAACCTGGAATAGCTGCTCGTAGCTGGCCTTATTAATTACAAAACCATCGCGCCTCAAATGGCTCATCATCTCCTTGGGAATTGAGTCAAACTGCTGCCAGTTTACCACGTTGTCGAGGTTGGCCATTTTATGGCCATCAACCTGAATATAGTTTTTCTTGTATTTGGCCAGCTCTTCCTGAAGCACCTTTGAAATAAATTTGCTCTCCGAGTCCGAAAGCTTAATTTTAAAATTGTCATCCCAGAACACCGGTTTATACCATTTGGTGGCATTGAATTGGGATCGGAGAACGTAATCCATGAAAAGAAACCCATGCCTGGCAAGTATCTCCGCCCTTAGCATTCGAAGTTCGTTAAAACTTTTCTTGGAGAGATCCACATTAAAATTAAAGGGTGGAGGCGCGGTTTGGTTCTTGTAATAGTCGCTGTAGTATTTTACATACTCTTCCATCTTGTATGGTGCAGCTGTGTCAACATTCTCTGAGGTAAGAGGGTATCCCTCATCGTAAGGAGCTTGCTTAATCAATGGTGCGTTTAGCTTATAAACTTGGTCATTGGTGGCTTTCTCTTTTTTGAAGCACAGCTGGCCGTTACCAGCAAACACAGCATGGCGAGGAATAATTTTCGGGTCATAGGTTGGTAGTTTAGGGTTGTTTGTTTAAAAGAGTCTTGGCCTGCGAATGGGTCAGCGAGTCGGAACATGTTCTGATGAATGTCATTCCAAAGGATGCCCATTGGTACTCGTCAATGCAGTAAAGCTTGTCCGATATCTTCTCCAGTGCATGCACGCAACATTCACCGCCTTGCTTTTTGATAACAGTAAATTCCTCAAGCGGATATACAAGTCGGGAGCTAAGCCAAAGTGGCCTAATGTAATCTCTGTCGATTTGGAAAATGAATAAGCGCTTCTTTAGCACCGGGTCAAAGGGAGTTGGCTTTACTATTCCAATAAGTATATCTGTTGTTCCGTCATTGTTAACATCAGCAGTTTCCATCTGAAAAATCCTGTAGGGGGTATAAATTCTATCGCTCTCTCCGGTTATAGTGTCGGTTATGGTGAGACGATATTTGTTGAGCTTCTCTATTTTTTCGACAGTTACTCTACCCTTAAAAAAGTTGTCTTGTATAAAAACGCTTTTGTAATAGGGCCTGTCATTACTACATCCAATAAGCGCAACCACCAATAACGTTCCCAAAACTACAATGCGAATAGAAAAATTCTTTTTGCCGAAAGCCATTAGGTTTAATTTTTTGTAGGAATTAAGTTGCCTCAAAGATGAATAGAATTGAAATTTTAAGCACAAGAACGTGGTAACCAAAAATATGATTTTCTGAATGAAAAGAAGAAGGAAACTGGAAAATTCTTAAGTCGCAACAGTATTGATGTCAATTGAGCAAGTTTTAACGCTAACAGTTAGTCAAATTATGATGGCCATATTTTTCGGTAAAACACTTATGGTAATTTCTTCTGGTCGCTTGAAATGAGCTTGCGTGAAGGGAGTTGCCAATTGCAAAATATGAATAAAGAACTAGAAACCAGAAAGGAGCATCTTAATTTACATCATTGGATGGATAGATCGCTGATGGCAAGCTAACACGTACCGCCTAATTTATTAAAATCCATTTCCTGTTAATTTTTTCCGTTTAACTTTGCGACTCGAGTATGGAAAATGGACAAATTTAAGTTTATCGACCTTTTTGCCGGTGTTGGCGGTTTCCATTTGGCCATGGAAGAGTTGGGTGGCGAGTGTGTTTTTGCTTCGGAGATTAACAAGTTTTCCATAGCAACTTACCGTGAAAATTTTGGGATGGATGCCGGTTTTGATATTTGTGCAGTTCCCGCGGAGGAGATTCCAGCACACGACATGCTTTGTGGTGGATTTCCCTGTCAGTCCTTTTCCAAGGCGGGGAAGCAGAATGGCTTCGATGATACGCGAGGAACACTGTTCTTCGAAATTAAGCGAATCCTGGCTCATCATCAGCCCAAATTTATTCTCCTGGAAATGTGAGAAACCTTGTATCGCACGATGGTGGCAATACCTGGCGCGTTATCTCAAAGAACTTGAAGGAACTGGGCTATATTATCACTGAAATGCCTATAATCATGAGTCCGCACCAGCTCGGCATTCCGCAGCTCAGGGAGCGAGTTTATATTTTGGGCATCCATAAAAGTCAAACTAGGTTGAAGAGTTTATCAATTGAGGTGCCCGTGGCTAAGAAACATCTCACCGATGCTCATTCTATTCTTAATGGTTCAGATGGAAAGGATTTCCATATTTCTGAGTATGAGGAGATGGTTTTAAATGTTTGGGACGAGTTTATGCAGGGTGTTGATGTTCAGACCATAGGTTTTCCCATTTGGGCGGATGAGTTTGGTGCCACCTACGATTATTCAAATCTTCCCCATTGGAAACAGGGCTTTATTGCCAAAAATAGGGAGCTTTATCTGCGTAATAAAATATTCTTAAAAAGCTGGCTGCGGCGGCATGAAAATTTGGATCAGTTTGTGACAACACATAAGAAGTTTGAGTGGCAGGCCGGGGATACCATTAAGAGCGTGTGGGAGGGCATTATTCAGTTTCGACCCTCAGGGATTAGGGTAAAGCGCCCAACGGAATTTCCAGCCTTGGTGGCCATGGTTCACATCCCTATTATTGGGTGGGAAAGGCGAAGGCTTTCTCCACGTGAGGCAGCTAAACTTCAGAGTTTTCCAAACAATTTTAAGATTAATTCCAATACTCAGCAGGCTTATAAGCAGTTTGGCAATGCTGTAAATGTTCAGGTGGTGAAATTTTTAGCAGATCAACTTTTTGCTTTAGGGAGGCGTTCATAGGCTTATCTTATACATTCGTTTCACTTAATTAAGTTGATATGAGTGTTTATTTTCATAAATTTTGACAATGAAAAAGGCTCAAGTTTCTAAATACTATTCACCTGCAGAGGAAAAAACAAATATTATTTCTCATGCTCTTGGTTTTGTGTTGAGTATAATAGCAACCATTCTGCTAATTTTACATGCTGCTAAATTTGGTATACCGAGGTACACTATAAGTTTTGCCATTTTTGGAATTAGCTTGATGGTGCTATATGCAGCCTCCACCTTATATCATAGTGCCAATATACCATTGAGGCGAAATAGGTTAAAGATATTTGACCATGCAGCCATCTACGTTCTTATTGCAGGCACCTACACGCCGTTTACCTTAGTTACTCTCACCGGCACAACAGGTTGGGCTATTTTTGGTGTTACCTGGGGAGCTGCATTGGTAGGGGTTGTGCTGAAATTATTCTATACTGGTCGATTTTCCATCCTATCTACCATAATGTATGTGATAATGGGAGCCGGAGGTATTTTATTTGCCATTAAACCACTAATTAATAGCCTTCCTTCAGGGGGCCTTTACTGGCTTTTTGTTGGTGGTGTTGCCTATATTATAGGCGCCATTTTATACAGTATTAAAAAAATCCCTTTTAACCATGCCATATTCCACATTCTTGTTTTGGTGGGTAGCTTCTGCCACTTTATTTCCATATTCTACTTTGTTTTACCAAACCAATAATGGAAGCTGATGGAATGTTTACATAATAGAAAAGGTGATCAAATTTAAAACTATCTAGCATTTGTGCGATGGTGATCATCATCATAGTTAATGATCTTACTTTTATTCGTTGATTTGCTAAATAATTTTTTTTCGTTATTGCTATAATTGATAGCATTAATGCCTTTTTATGAAGGAGGTCTAGAATTATGGAAAAAAATTTTTTCCATATTTTAGTGCTAAGTTGTAAGAAAATCAAGCATGCATAAATGGCAAAGGATGAGGTGGTTGCTTAAGTGTCGTATTTGATTAGAAAGACTTTTATTTTAAACCATAATTGATGTCCAATAGTGTTGCAAAGACGCCTTTGAATCTTGGCGAATTACTGAAGAATAGCGATTCTAAAAATCTGAGGCGACTACCTTGGTTCATGATACGGCTCTTTGAAAAAATTATTTGTCAGGAACAGATGAATGCCGTTATCAACAAGTATATCGATTATGTTGGTGTTAGCTTCCAACCACAAGTGATAAAGGAGTTCAATATTATACTTAATGTTCGCGGGGTTGAAAATCTTCCCGATAATTCCCGATGTTTCTTTGTCTCAAACCATCCGTTTGGAGTAATCGATGGGCTTATTCTTACCTACTATGTTGGGCAAAAGTATGGTGATTTGAAGGCTATTGGTAACGATGCCTTTCTGCATGTTCCAACGTTGCGGCCACTGATTGCTGCAGTGAATGTGTATGGTCGAAGTTCCAAGGAGTATATTTCGGCGTTAGACGAGGTATACCAATCAGATGTTGCCATTACTCATTTCCCAGCAGGGGCCGTTTCTCGCGTTTATTACGGAAAAGTGCAAGATACCCCTTGGCAGAAAAGTTTTGTAACTAAAGCAATTTCAGCAAAGCGAGATGTCGTACCATTTTATTTTGAAGGTAGTAATTCACGCTTCTTTTATTTCATCTATCGGTTGAGGAGTTGGCTTGGTATTTCTGTAAATTTTGAGCTTATGCTGCTCCCTCGCGAGATGTTTAAAAAGAGGAATAAGACAATTTCCTTAGTGATTGGAAAACCAATTCCATGGGAAAGGTTTAATAACTCAATGACACACTACGAGTGGGCCCAAAAGGTTCGTGAACACGTTTATAAAATGGGACAATCAAAGGAGGAGGTAGAATTTACGCCTTAACGTGTTTCGATGAATTGACAATTATCTGCAATTGGGCATTTATTAACTTGCTATTGTATAGCCAATATTGTCGGAGGTCCTTTATTTCAAAGACGGTTATACCCTTTTCTCTATTAATTATTTTGTTGTGTAGAAGTGGAAATAAGGTTATTAAATAATTGATACAGAGTAATTTTGTATTGGTATCATAATATGGGGGTGGTTTCGATTCACCGTTAAAACTTTTTAACAGTTTAAATGTCAGAATGACAAGACTTTAACCGTCAACATCGCCTGTGATGTGGCTTAAAGAGAATAACGGTACAGAGAAATATATACATTTACCCGTTCGTCCTAAACGGTAATCTGATGATTAAGGAGAATTTGATTCAATACATTGAGGAGAGCATCCTTACTAATTGGGAAAGTCTTGCTCTAACCGACTATAAAGGCACTTCAATAACCTATGGAGAGGTTGGCAGCCGAATTGCCCGTTTACATCTTTTGTTCGAAAGGAATGGTGTTAAGGCTGGTGATAAAGTGGCTTTATTGGGAAAAAATTCAACTTCTTGGGCCGTTGTCTATCTCGCTACTGTTAGCTATGGAGCGGTAATTGTACCAATTTTACCCGATTTTAGACCGGATGACGTACACCATATTGTGAACCACTCCGATTCGGTTGTGTTATTTGTTGGCGATGCTGTAGCCACTACCATAGACTTTGGACAAATGGAAAACCTACAGGCTATTATTTCGTTGGATACGCAGAAGGTGGTGTTCGCAAAAAGTAGTAAGGTTTTTGCAGATATTGAAGCTTTAGATGCTCTTTTTTCTAGCCGTTACCCAAATGGTTTGAACTGTAATAACTTTAAACTTCCAAAGGTAAACAATAGACAGCTTTCTGTAATAAGCTATACTTCAGGAACTACTGGGTTCTCCAAGGGCGTTATGCTAGCTCTCAACAGCCTTTCGGCCAACATACGCTATGCTAGGGCAAATATGCCACTTCGCTCAGGTGATAATATTGTATCATTTCTTCCACTTGCTCACGCTTATGGTTGTGCCTTTGACTTTTTGTTCCCATTTACGCTTGGTTGCCACATTACCTTTTTGACCAAAGTGCCTTCGCCACAGGTTGTGATACAAGCCTTTAAAGAGGTGCGTCCTCGGCTTATCTTATCGGTTCCTTTGGTGGTGGAAAAAATTTATAAAAAGCAGATACTTCCCATTATTTCTAAGTTTCCGGTTAGCTGGTTAATTAGAATACCATTGGTAAATAGAATTATTATTAAAAAGATAAATCATAAGCTTGTTGAAACTTTTGGTGGTAATTTTCATGAGATTGTGATTGGTGGTGCTGCCTTCAATGCGGAGGCTGAGACTTTCTTTCGGAAAATTAAGTTTCCTTGCACGGTGGGATATGGAATGACAGAATGTGGACCACTGATTAGCTACTCCTCATCTAAAATAATTAAGCCATTTTCTACTGGTTTGCCGGTAGATACACTTCAAGTTAAAATTGATTCAGAGGATCCCTGCTCAATCGTTGGTGAGGTACTGGTGAAGGGGGAAAATGTAATGATGGGCTACTACAAGAACGAGGAAGCCACTCAGGCTATTATCGACGCGAATGGTTGGTTTCATACTGGAGACCTTGGAGTCTTGGATAAGGAGGGTAATATCTATCTAAAGGGAAGAAGCAAGAATATGATTCTTGGAGCCTCTGGTCAAAATATTTATCCTGAGGAGATTGAAAGCGTGCTTGATAATAAATTCGGAATCATGGAGTCGTTGGTGGTGATGAATGATGGTCAGCTTCAAGCACTTATTTACCCCGATTTTGAAACGTTGGAGTCGAATAACATCAGGAGGGAAGAGATTGATTCCCTCATGAAGCATAATTTGCATGAGGCAAATCACCAGCTTCCGTCGTTTATGAAGGTGGCTAAGTTTAGCATTTATCATGAGGAATTTGAGAAGACACCTAAGCGCAGTATTAAGCGGTATTTATATTCCGATAACTAGTTGTTAGCGAATAAATAATTGGTGTTACCGTCGATAAAGCACCTCTTTTGGGGTTGCTTATTTTGTATTGGTAATACTAGATTTGAATGATAAACTACAGCCGTATCTTTTTCCAACTGTGCATTTTCATCTACCTTTATGCCTTCAAAATTCAACCACATGATTGTTACTATAGTCGAACCCATTGGCCTTACAGCACAGGAGGTATCGGTATTTGAATCTCAGCTGGCAAAGCAGGGACACGCTCTCGAGGCTCATGCTACTCGGCCATCCGATGACATTGAATTGCTCAACCGTATTAAAAATTCCCATGTTGTTGTGGTTAGCAACCTAGCGGTTGGGGGAGAGGTCATCCGCAAATGTGCCAATTTGAAGTTGATTAATGTTGCCTTTACTGGTACCGACCATATCGACAAGGCGGTTTGCAAGGAGTTGGGGATTACCGTTTGTAATGCTGCTGGATACTCCACCAATGCTGTTGCAGAACTCACCATTAGCAGTGCCATTGCCCTTTATAGAAAAATGGGAGAGATGGAACAGAACTTGCTGATGGGATCCGACCGAAAGGGATTTCTGGGTCGCGAGTTGTCGAGAAAAACCTTTGGCATTGTTGGGTTTGGTGCTATTGGACAGCGCGTGGCTGAGCTTGCGCTTGCCTTTGGATGTAGAGTATTATTCTATAACCGAAGCAAAAAGGTAATGGCTGGTGGTAAACAAGTTTCACTTGAGGTGTTGTTATCTGAAAGCGATGTGGTGTCGCTGCATCTTCCGTTATCGAACGATACTGTTGGTTTGATAGATCATGAGCGGTTGAGGTTGATGAAGCCGTCGGCCATACTAATAAATACTGCACGAGGGGGTGTGGTTGATATTCCAGCATTGGCTAAAGCACTTACGGATGGGATTATTTCCGGTGCTGCTATTGATGTATATGAAAAGGAGCCTCCGCTTGCGAAAAATCATCCACTTTTTGGGGCGCCCAACACGCTATTGCTTCCTCACGTTGGCTTTGCAACCGAGGAGGCCATTCATATTCGAGCAGCCATTATAATGGAGAATGTACGATCGTGGTTGCGAGGAACCCCGCAAAACATTGTGGACTAAAAGAACTTCTGAGTTGATCTTTTAATAATTGTTGCTTATTTTTGCTCCACAGTTTTTCTAACTGTCTGATTTATTTGGGCCCATCGCTCGTCGTTCATTTTTGGGCCCATGACTTCAATAACATTGGCCGCCAGAACAGATCCGATGGTTCCACAAATATCCATTGGATAGTTCTGTAGGAGTCCGTAAAGGAAGCCTGCTGCGTAGAGGTCACCAGCACCTGTTGAGTCGATGCTGTTGGCACGTACGGCCTCAACCTTGTAGGTAACGTTGTTGGTTCTGATGTAGGATCCATTCTTGCCAACCTTAACAACTGCTATGTCACAAATTTTGGAAATTTCTACCACGGCCTCGGGTGGTTCCATTCCGGTGAACGACCGTGCCTCCTCCTCGTTGGCAAACACAATGTCGACGTATTTCTCTACAACTTCTTTCAAAAACTCCAAGTTGCTTTCTACCACGTTGTAGCTGGCAAGGTCGAGGGTGATTTTTAATCCCTCTTGCTTTGCCAGCTCCATGGCGCGGCGAACGAGCTGTTGGTTTTGAACTAAATATCCTTCAATGTGAAAATATTTGTAACCATGAAACATGGATGCTGTGAGGTCTTCGGGGATAAGTTCAATGGCTGCGCCAAGGTAGGTAGCAAATGTTCGTTCCGAATCGTAGCTAATAAGTCCAATGGCGACGCCCGAGGGTGCTTTGCCTTCTAGTAAAATAGGTGTAATACCTGTTTTTTCCATATCTCTGCGGAAAAATTCGCCGGTTTCGTCTCTACCAACTTTGCCAATGTAGCCGGTTTTAACGCCAAGCATGGCCATGCCGCTAATGGTGTTGGCAGCAGATCCCCCACTTGCCCGATTGCGTTTGAGATTTTTGGTGGCATCCAATACTCGTTGCATATTGGCTTCGTCAACCAGCTGCATGCTACCTTTGGGCATTCCGAGTTTCACTAGAAGTTCGTCACTCTCAATACTGGTTAGCAAGTCAACCAAAGCATTGCCTAATCCAATTATCTCACCGTTCATTCCAATAATTTATTTGTTAGCAAAAAACGCACAAATGTAAACCTATCCAATCAAAGAAAAAATAGTTTGCTCTTTTTTAGAATATTAACAAATTGGAAGCACAATTCTTTAAAAAAAACAGGTTTTTTTTCATTCGCTATTGCACGAAATAAAAAATCCTGCTACTTTTGCCACGCAAATAAAGGAAAATATTCCTCTTTAGCTCAGTTGGTTAGAGCACCTGACTGTTAATCAGGGGGTCCTAGGTTCAAGTCCTAGAAGAGGAGCAAAGCCTCGACGAAAGTCGGGGCTTTGTTATTATGTTGATAATGAGATCTTTTTAGTTGACAATTTTCTAAAAAGGCGTGTTTTCTACTCTTTTCCGGAAAGAGGAGACTTGTGTAGCATACCTTTTATCTCATCAAAATTGCCCCATCGGTTGGCGATGTATTCAAGAATTCCAAAAATATCTTCCGCGTTTGTGGCTGTTACCAATTTAAGCCGTGTTTCCTTAAAGTCTGGTAATCCCTTAAAATAAGATGCGAAGTGGCGCCTTATCTCAAAAATACCAACTCTGTCTCCTTTGATTTCTAGAGATTTTTGAAAGTGCATACGTGCAATTTTTACTCTTTCGGTAACGGAAGGTTGCTCCAATAGTTCCCCTGTTGCGAGGAAATGCTTTATCTCCTTAAATATCCATGGTCTACCGTAGGTGGCGCGTCCAATCATTATGCCATCCACTCCATATCGATCGAACATCTCTTTTGCCTTAAGTGGGCTGTCAATATCTCCATTTCCAATAATGGGAATATGGATGCGTGGGTTTTGTTTTATATCTCCAATAAGCGTCCAGTCCGCCTCACCTTTGTACATCTGAGCACGTGTTCGTCCATGTACTGTGAGTGCCTTAATACCCACATCTTGTAGTCGTTCGGATAGTTCCACTATTATTTTGCTATTGTCGTCGTAGCCAAGCCTAGTTTTAACCGTTACGGGTAACTTAACTGCATTAACAATTTGGCGTGTCATTTCCACTAGCTTGTCTGGCTCTCGCATCATACCTGATCCTGCCCCCCGTGATGCAATTTTTTTAACGGGACATCCAAAATTTATGTCTATAACTTCTGGATTGGCCTTTTCTGCAAGTAGTGCTGCCTCCACCATGGCATCAATGAGGTGTCCGTATATTTGAATCCCGATGGGTCTTTCATAGTCGAAAATGTCAAGTTTTGCCACCGATTTTTTTCCGTCACGAATTAGTCCATCTGCCGAAATAAATTCGGTAAACATCATGTCGGCACCAAAATGTTTGCACATGTAACGAAAAGATGGGTCAGTTACATCTTCCATGGGTGCCAAAATAATTGGTTGAGGGCCGAAGTTAATTTTGTCAATAATCACGCTATAATTTTTTTGGCAAATATACCATTTCGCCCAGATTCTTAAAGTGGGTTGAGAACTATGACTAATCAGGAAAAAAACTGCTTTCTTTGCAAGAAAAAACATGGCACGGCGCACGTTGGAATTAATCTCTCCTGGATTGAAGTTGTTCTTGACTTTGGCAGTTTTCGCTGCTATTTTAATGGCTGTTGGAGTAGCTATTCAAGTTTTGGGGATAGGACCAGCACTGGATGGTAGCCAAATTAATACGTCAAATGGTTTGTTGTGGCTGAAGATTGGCCAGCTAGTTCAAACAATATTACTTTTTTTATTTCCGGCGTTTTTTTGTGCTTATCTGTTTTCGAATTCGCTGGTGGTTTTTTTGCATCTCAATAAATTAGCGAAGGGAAGAACTTTTTTATTGGTTGCGCTTCTTTCTATTTCCATATCGCCTATTGTTAGTTGGCTTAGTCAAGTAAATAGTTTGGTTCACTTGCCTACATGGGCTGCTGCAATGGAAAATGAAGGAGTCGCTTTAACGAGAGCTTTTTTAAAGGTTGATACCGTTGGTGGATTACTCTTTAACGTTTTTTTGGTAGGTGTGCTACCTGCTTTTGCTGAAGAACTTTTTTTTAGAGGGTTAGTGCAGAAACTATTCGCCGATTGGTCTAAGAATATTCATGCAGGTATTTGGATCTCAGCAGCAGTATTTAGTGCAGTACATTTCCAATTCTTGGGATTTCTTCCTCGAATGTTTTTGGGTGCTTTGTTTGGATACCTCTTCTACTTCTCTTCCAGTATATGGGTCTCTATGATGGCTCACTTTATCAACAACAGCGTGGGCGTGATAGCCTATTATTTCTTTTCGAAGGGGAGCCTTTCTACTGATCCGTTGAGTAATGATCCAACCGCTATCGGTTCTTGGACTCTTTTTGTGTCAATGGTTGTTGTGGCATTGGTTCTTTATAATGTGTATTATCTTGAGACAAAGGAAAAGGAGTTGGTGAAATAAAAAAACGGACTCGATGGGTCCGTTTTAAAAAGAGGTGTTGGAGGGTTGTTATATTATTCCTTGCATGGAGCGGCCAAATAGCGATAACCCACTGATCTCATTTTTTCTATAAACGTAGACCAAACCATATTCTTTGGCTTTTTCTCTCCTTAAATCGTCCGGGAGATCTTTATAAGTGTGCTCTACCTCATTCCATATGTTGAGGATGATATCGTCAGCTGTTTTTCTAACATTTTCCAAGTCAGCTTGAGCCCTAGCGGTATTTTGTTGGAATATTTTTTGTTGCCGATACATTTCATCAAAATTTTCGTAGCGCACCTTAACCAATGCAATATTGGGGTTGGTAATAGGTGTCATACCCTTTGCGTTTCTTTGTGTTTCGCCTTCAATAATTTTCTTTCCCCATTGAAGCAATTCCTTTTCGGTTGCTAAGGAAGGAATGCTATTAGCGTCCTCTTCGATTCCGTAAAAAGTTCTAATGGAAGGTTTGAGCTCTCCGCGTTGAATTGACATATTCACTACTTGGATAAATGCGAAATGTAGATTCTTGCCTTTTTAGCAACAATCCCATATTCTTTACTGTTCTCAATCTGAATGTCGAAAACACTTTTGTAGTGCTGAATGGCTTGTTCAAAGTTGTGAATAAAAAGCTGGATTCGCTGAAAGGTGCTTTGCGTATAAGCCAATTTAAAGGGAGGAAGATCTTTTCCTTTCTTGTAGGCAGCCCTGAGAGCTTTAATCCGTGCATTGTCGGTGTTAGGTAGACGGCGGTATGGCATTGTAGTAGGTTTAAGGATGTTTACATAAACTGTTAACAAAGTGTTGGTAACATGCGAATATAGCAATTTGGTTTAAAATTACCATGGCATTCGTAGGTGGCCGATGGCTGATTTGCAGGTTGTTGGTGGTTGTGGAAAAGTAAAAATGTAGTGGAATCGAGGGATGTAGGTTAGAGTGCTGTAAAACAAATTTTTAAATATTTGACGAACGGCTAAATAAATCCATATAATAAAACAGTAAAAATTGCTTTACAGATATTAATGATATTGGCTATGTCGAATTTTAAAAAATGTGAGAAGATCAATTTTTTAATTGCTGCTGCTTAACATGCAACTAAATATTACTATAATTCTCATATTCCTTTGATTTATTGCGTATTTCAGTGTTTCATCTTTTGTTTAAGAAATCGATTGCACTGAACTCTAAACGGATTTTATTTGTAATTTTGAGCATCAATCCTATTAAATACAAATGCTATGTACGGGAATTTTAAGAAACACCTTCAGCTGCAGCTTTCCGAGATCGAAGAGGCTGGTTTGTATAAAAAGGAGAGGGTAATCGTATCTCCTCAAAATGCTCAGATAAAGGTTAATACAGGACAAGATGTGCTTAACTTCTGCGCTAATAACTATCTTGGTTTGTCTGATCACCCTCGGCTGGTTAGTGCTGCCAAAAATGCAATGGATAGCCATGGATTTGGGATGTCTTCCGTTCGGTTTATCTGTGGAACGCAGGATATGCACAAGGAGTTGGAAAAACGGATTTCTGATTATTTTGGTACGGAAGATACCATTCTTTATATTTCCTGTTTCGATGCTAATGGTGGTGTGTTTGAGCCACTACTCGGCGAAGAGGATGCCATTATTTCCGATGCACTGAATCATGCCTCAATTATTGATGGGGTAAGGTTATGCAAGGCTGTTCGTTATCGCTATTCCAATGCCAATATGGAGGACTTGGAGCAGCAGCTTAAGCTGGCACAGGCTCAGCGTTTTCGTCTGATCGTTACCGATGGAGTATTTTCCATGGATGGCAATGTTTGTCCCCTCGATAAAATATATGTACTGGCCGAAAAGTATAATGCCATGGTGATGGTAGATGAGAGTCACTCGGCCGGTGTGGTTGGTAAAACAGGTCGTGGTGTAACTGAGCAGTATAATTTAAGGGGGAAAGTTGATATTATCACGGGGACGCTTGGAAAAGCATTTGGTGGTGGTTGTGGTGGATTTACCACTGGACGGAAGGAGGTTATTGACATGCTCCGTCAGCGGTCTCGTCCATATCTTTTTTCAAATTCGGTTCCACCTTCTATTGTTGGCGCTAGCATTGAAACCTTTAAGATGCTTGAGGCTAATCATGAATTGCACGATAAATTGGTGAATAACACCTCTTACTTTGCCGATAAAATGATTAAGGCTGGTTTTGATTGTAAGCCAACTCAAAGCGCTATTGTTGCGGTTATGCTTTACGATGCTAAGCTGTCACAAAATATGGCTGCCGAATTATTGAAGGAGGGTATTTACGTTATAGGTTTTTACTTCCCTGTGGTTCCAAAGGGTCAAGCCCGTATTCGTGTTCAGGTTTCTGCCGCTCACAATATTGAGCACCTTGATCGATGCGTTGCTGCCTTTATTAAAGTGGGAAAAAAATTGGGTGTTGTTAAATAATATAATAGCCGATTATGATTTTAATTGAAGGGGGAATTTTCCCCCCTTTTTTATTTCTTGTTATTGATGGTTTTTCTTTTTTTTATCTTTACGGAAGAAAACCTAATTAACTAAATAATAACAACCTGCGTAACATGAAAAATTTCGTTCTGATTGGTACTGCGGCACTAGCTAGTGTGGCCTTTTATGCCTGTTCCTCAGGAGCCGGAGGCAGTGACTCATTAGCCGATAATGCTAAAGGTAAAGTTGTTTGTGTTTGGGATAAGGTGCCATTACGCCAAAAGCCTGTAAAGGATGGAAAGTGGATGTCGGCACTGAATCTTGGTGAAACTATGGAATACCAAGATAAGACAACCGATGCCGATGATAAAGATCGCTTATATTATAAGGTAAAGTTATCGGATGGTTCGGAAGGTTGGGCCCCAGATTATGGATTGGTAATTGATGCCGTTCCGGGTGCTGTTACCGAAGAGTGCAAACTCTATAAGCGCCCAGACTTGCTTACTGTAACAAATAATGAATTTCAAGTTTCTGAACTAATTGCGGTAACCCAAGAAAAGGATGGGTGGTCAGAGGTTGTTGGCGTTAAAAAACATTTGAGGGGCTGGATTCAATCAACCAATATTTCGTTAAACTCAGTTGATGTTTCGTTTGCGGCCCTTGCCCAAAAAGAAGTTTTCAACGATAAGGGGGATATTCTTCTTGGCAAGCTACCAGAGTTTCTCAAGAATGTTCCAATTCAATCGTCTCAGCTGTTTTCAAAACTTACTGCTTTAATTAACAACGAATCTGTTGAAGAGCCATCTGCAACAGAAGATAGCAGTGCTGTTGAGAACGATTCGGAGGAGGACTAGATTTTATTTGCTATTTGTTGACAATAAAAAAGAGGACCAACGTGAGTCCTCTTTTTTATGTTAATAGCTGTAAGTAATTATGAAAAACTTTGATATTTTCTAATACGTGGATTTATACACATAATTGGAACATGTACGTCAGCCTTCTCTGCTTCTGAAGATCTAACATATCTGTCATACTTATCCGACATTATGAGAATAAGATCGGCATCAATATTTTGTGCAAATCGATATATTTCACCCGTAAAATTTTTATTCTTTTTGGCAGTTTTTATACCGTAAACAATTTTATTCCCATCGAGCATCTTCTTGGTAAAAAAGATGTTAGAAGCCATATTTCGCTTCTTTGTCTCCTCCGTAAGAAATGGCTTAATTAGGTTAATGTTGCATTTATAGTACTTGGAAAGGTGAATAATCCAATGGACTGTCTCTTTGTATTTTCGGTCGTGATCAAGTGGAACTACAATCTCTATGTAGTGGGAGTGGTTGGGTGGTCCTTCAATGACCAGGAACGGAATGATGGCATTTTTTATGCCTCGAAGGAATTTTGAAGACTCCAGGGTCTTCTTTGGTTTAATGGTATAGGTTTTATAAACTACAATTAAGTTAATAAGACCTCCTCCTAAAATCTCAATTATGGCCTTTTTTAAACTTCCAGCCGAGGCAAGGGTATCGGGACGTATACCATATTTTTCAAATAATCTCTCTGCATCTTCTTTAAGTTGATGTCGTGCCTGATCAACTTTCTTTTGTCGTACTACCTTGCCTTCAAAAAAGTTAGGTGCAACAACGTGGAAGAGTAAAATATCGTTAGATGCAGCTTGGGCAAGCTGAATAGCATGCTGAAAGGCTAATTCTGCAGATGCAGTAAAGTCCCAAGGAACTAGTATTACTTTTTGTTTCTCTTCCATAGCATATTATGCCAGATAAATCAACGCTAAATGTAGAAAAAATCAGGGAATCTACAATACCATTCCTTTTTTTTTATAATACGGGGTTGGTAAGTAAGCCTCGAATTTTGTCAAGTTGTATGTTTTTATTAACGTTTCGTAACTTCTGCGCTGTTTGGGTAAAATATTGATGTTGTTCAATGAATTTAACCTGCATCTTATTCCACGTTTCTTGCGAATCTAATTTTTTATGCTCATTCAACTCTCGAAATAGATTGTTCGATACGGGAATGAAATCTGTACGACCAAGATAATCTAAATCTGCATCGCAGATAATCTTTTCCATGAGATTTTTTGGTCTTGGGGGCATTTTTGTTGCCATTATAATGGTGCTTATTATTTCAATCTGCTCTTGGGAATACTGGTATTTTGGTAGTATTTCTTTGGCGAGCTTAACACCCATCTCCTCATGGTATTGATAGTCGATAAGATGTCCTGAATCGTGCAGTAGTGCTGCTGTTCGGATAAGCAACAACTCTTCCTCCGAAAGCCCCTCGGCGCGACCAATAAGTTCAACTTGGGTATAAACGTCAACGGTGTGCTTTAAATTGTGGTAATACAAATTTTTTGGAAGCCCTTTTTCTAACTTATCGAGTACAAACTCCTCTAGGTCGCCCAGCCGAAGTAACTGAAGCTGGGTGTTGAAATGCTTGTTAGGCATAAAAAAGTTTTCGATTTGACTGAGTTGAGGTATAATTCCATCAACAAAATACATGCTGATATCACCTTTGTTCTTTACCGGCATGCGTCCTCTAAATGTACAGTTGAAATACTCCTTTACAAACATGTAGGTGTTTTCGGTGATGTTAATTTTACCGGCTGTCGAGGATGATTCCATTCTACTTGCAACGTTTACGGTCATTCCCCAAATATCGTAGGAGGGTTTCAAACTTCCAATGGTGCCCGCTATAACTGGTCCAGTATCTATACCTATGCGTAACGACCAAATTTCTTGCCCATTATGAGTTTGCAAGTCTTTCATAAAGGCATTCATGTGCAGTGCCGCTAAGATAACTTCAACGGGATTGGTTCGGTTTTTTAACGGGATTCCTCCTGCACACATGTAGGCGTCACCAATAGTTTTAATTTTTTCGATGTTATAAAGTTCAACAACCGAATCAAATTTGAGAAAAAATCGGTCTAGTTCATCAATCAAACTCTCGGGGTTCATCTCGTCAACAATATTGGTGAATCCCTGTATGTCAGCGAATAGTACGGTGACCATCTTGTATTTTTGAGATACAGGCTTGTCAATAACAACCTGTTTCCTAATTTCTAATGGTTCAGGCTTGATAACTCTACTTAAAAGATTTTTATTTCTTTCCCTTTCTAACTCTAATTCTTCAGATTCTATGCGAAGTTGTGTTTTAATTTGGACAAGAGTTTTTGTCATTCGTCTTAAAAGATGAACAAGCAAAAGGGATAATCCACATAGCGCTGCTATAGAAATGGTAGTGATCGTGTTCAGCATGTTAGTTGTAAGGCATTTAGTTCGCTAACTTGATCATGCTTTAATTTGCCTAATATACATGTTTAGTTCTTAAATCGCCAATAAATATAAGTTTAAAAAATTTTAGACTTAAAGTAAAGGGAAACTTATAATTATTTACCTTGTAAGCTGGTTTATTAAGCCTCTAGATCTACTAAACCAATGCAACAAATACGATAAAAAAGTTAAATGGTTCTGTCTATCTCTTTTTAAAGCTTTTGCTATATTGGTCATAATAAATTGAGTCGTTCAGAACATTAATAACAATACTGTAAAATACTGATAATAATTGGTTAGTGTTAAGTGTAATGACTGTAGGTAATTGTTTAAAACTCTTGTAACAATGGATAATTTAGGGAAGACCATTCTGGTGCCATACGATTTTTCTCAAGTTGCTGATTATGCACTTCAGCATGCCATTCGGGTTGCCCAGGTTATTAACCAAGGCATTACTCTTCTTTATATTGTGAGCAGCCCAACTGAAATCTATATGATGGAGGATAAGCTGAGCGAGGTTTCTCGAAAAACGAGGGAGAAATTCGGCATTGAGCCATTGACAATTGTTCGAACAGGTAGTATTTTTGTCGACATTGCTATTGTGGCACAAGAAATTGATGCGTGCATGGTTATTATGGGTTCACACAGCATACGTGGGAAGGAGGAAATTACAGGTAGCTTAGCTCATAAGGTTATTGTTTCTTCAAAAGTTCCGTTTATCACTATACAGGAGCCTCCCATTAATCGTCGATATGACGACATTGTTTTTCCCATCGATTTTACACAGCAGAATAGGGAAAAACATGAATGGATTACTTATTTCTGTACCTATTACGTTTCTCGATTTCATCTTATTAAGCCGAAGGTGGTAGATCCAGCTTTGAGAGCCAAGATAGATTTGAATATGGCCTCGGCTCGAAAATTTTTGGATGAACGGGGTGCTGTTTACTTTGAACACGAAGCGGCAGGTGTAAAAGACTTTGCACAGGAAGTGTTGGAAATGGCCGTGAACATTCGTGCCGATTTAATTGTCCTTATGACTACGGCAAAGGGTAGTGATGATAAATTTATTGTAGAACCTCACGAGCAATATATTATTGCTAATGCGGGTCATATTCCAGTAATGAGCATTAACCCGCTCTGATAATTGCGTATGAAATTAATTTTTGCAACACAAAATGGGCATAAGCTGCAAGAGGTCCAGTCGATGCTTGGAGATAGTTTTGAACTTATTGACCTTGCACAACTTCGTTTTTTTGATGATATCCCTGAAACTTGTGACACCATAGAAGGTAATGCGGCTCAGAAGGCTTGGTATGTATACTCTAAGTTTGGAATATCATGCTTTGCCGACGATACTGGCTTAGAGGTTGAAGCGCTAAATGGAGCCCCAGGGGTTTATTCTGCTCGCTACGCTGGACCAGGTCGAAATTCGCACGATAATGTGCAGAAGTTACTGCGTGAATTGGACAATGCTTCGAATCGAAAGGCTCGTTTTAAAACGGTGATGGCTCTTGTGCTCGATGGGAAGGAACATCTGTTTGAGGGTATAGTTGAGGGTATAATAGTTGAGAATGAACGCGGCGCAGGTGGGTTTGGCTACGATCCTGTCTTTTTGCCGGATGGCTATGCGCAAACCTTCTCTGAAATGGATTCTAACCTTAAAAATTCTATTTCTCACAGAGGAAGGGCCATGGCAAGCTTGACTAGTTTTCTTAAATCGGTTGCCCATTAAACTACAACATTATTAGCCACAATGCGTTTTCTTATAAAAAATTGATGCTTCGAAGTCTTTATTTCCTTACGGCTCTTGTTTTCTTTAGCATTTCCTCTTCGACAGGGCAGGTTGCACCTGGAAAATGGCAGGATCATTTTGCCTATAAAAGTGTTAAAGGTCTCTGCGTTACCGATACCAAAATTTACATCTCTACCGAGGAGGGATTCTATTCTTACGATCCCGTTTCTGGCGAGCTATCGAAGTTTTCACGGGTAAATGGACTCTCTTCCTTTGGTGTTTCCGCATTTGCGGTATCGCCTGACAATGCCACCATTGCTATTGGCTACACTGATGGCTGTATCGATTTGGTGCACAACGAGCAGGTAACTAGCATAACCAATATTAAGGATAAAAACCTCACTGGTGATAAATCCATTTATGATTTCAATTGGTATAATGGTAATGTTTTTGTCTCAACCGGATTTGGTATCGTGTTACTGAATCCTTCCGTTCCCGAGATTAAAGACACCTACTATATTGGTGATAGCGGAAGTCCTATTACGGTTTATTCAACCACTATTTTTCAAGATAGCATTTATGCTGCCACTACCGAAGGGATAAAGTATGCCTCGGTGAATAGTGCTCAACTATATTATTATGGTGATTGGAAACGGGCAGCTATTCCAGGAGCAGGTGACGTTTTTTCGGTAGTGAGTTCCGATAATAATGTTTTGTACACCATCGAAAAGGGACAGAGCGGATTGTCCGACAAGGTTTACCGCTTTTTGGTGGGCTTTGGATGGACGGGAATTACTACTGCACATACACAAGTCTACTCGTTTTCGAATAGTTCCTATGGCCTTTGTATAGTAGGTGACAAGGGTGTAGAGATTCAAAAGGATGGAATTACGCAGCTGATTGATGATTTTGGAACCGGAAGTGTTTCGCCTCGTTATGCATTTGCTGGACCCAACGAGCTGTGGGTTGCCGATAACAGCAATGGTTTAGTGCGTTATAGAAGTGGCGATATTCAAACCTTTAGGCCAAATGGTCCCTATAGCAACGAATCGTTTCGGGGAACATGGAGTCAAGGTATTCTGGCTGTTTCGCGTGGTGGCTTCGACGACGTTGGTCAAAGCGACTGGAATAGTTTTGTGGTTAATATTTTTAAGGACAACCAGTGGTCCTCCATTGGTGGAAATGGGAATGATGCATATCAACCAATTTTTAATCCTAGTAATACTTCGCAACTATACGTTACCGGTTGGGGTAGTGGGCTGTCCTATTTTAAGAATATGGAGTTTCAGATTACCTATAGCGATACCAATAGTCCACTGCAGACAATTATTACGGGTCCATTTGTTCGAAATGGTGGTTTGTGCTTCGATTCAAATGGGAACCTTTGGGTAAACAGCCGTGCTGTAAGTAATATGCTGTCGGTTCTCAAGCAGGATGGAACTTGGGTTACATTTCCGAAAACTACCGATTTGAACACAGATAGGTTTGGAGAAATGCTTTTTCAGTCGGAGACGGGTTACCTTTGGATTGTAAATAATAAGCTTGGGCTTGCCGTTTATGATCCAGGTAAAGACCCTTATGCCTCATCCGACGACCGTTTTACCTATTTTGGAATGGTTAATTCTGACGGAGTAAGCCTATCAAACGATATCCTTTCCATGGCAGAGGATAATGATGGTAAAATATGGCTTGGTACTCAGGAGGGGGTGGAGGTAATTTACAGCCCTTCGGTAGTTTTTAGTGAAGGAGTAACCGCCCAACAAATTAAGGTGCCAATTGAGATTGAAGGTCAGGCTGCTTATTTGTTGCAAAACGATGCGGTTTCGGCTATTGCCGTTGATGGTGCTAACCGAAAATGGTTTGGTACCGCTCGAAGCGGTGCCTTTCTTCAATCGGATGATGGGGTAACGGAGGTTTTGGCGTTCAATACCGACAATAGTCCGCTACCTTCAAACAATATTTTGGACATCACCATCGATCATAACAGTGGTGAGGTATACTTTATTACCGACCATGGCATTGTTGGTTATAGGGGAAATGCTACTCAGGGTGGTGCCGATTTTGGGAATGTTTATGCCTTTCCTAATCCAGTTCGTGATAGCTATGGCGGATTAATTACCATTGCAGGATTAATGACCAATAGCACCGTGAAGATTACCGATATCAACGGTTACTTGATTTTTGAAGGTGTATCGTTGGGAGGTGAGATGCAGTGGGATGGAAAAAATTTGAATGGTAGGCGCGTTAGCACTGGAGTATACCTTATTTTTTGTTCCGATCCCACAGGTGTGGTTACCAAGGCTAGTAAGCTTCTTTTCATTCATTAACTCCAATGTCTGAATTTGAATCTCTTCGAGGATTGGTGCTTTCTGGAGTGAGGTATGGGGAAACAAGTTTGATTGTTCATATCTATACCGATAAGTTGGGTCGTCAGAGTTTTATGGTGAATGGTGCTGCGCGCAAAGGGAAGCGACCGGGTAAACTGGCCCTTTTTCAGCCGCTGTCGTTGCTCACCATTGTTGCTTCGCTGCCACGAAAGGGTTCACTGCTCCGAATACAGGAGGTGGTCTCACCCGCCTCTGGCCTATATACCAACTCCGACTTGCGCAAGGGAGCTATTGCCGTTTTTTTGGCCGAGATACTGTACAAAACGCTGAGAGAGGAGGAGCCCAATCCACCGCTTTTCGATTTTCTCTGGAATTCGGTGGAGCTGCTCGATGCGGCCGAGAAGGGCATTGCCAATTTTCACCTTGTATTTATGGCGCAGCTTTCGCGCTACTTGGGATTCTATCCCATAGTTGCAGCCGACGAATCTTCCACCATCTTTTTCGACATTAAAAATGGGCGGTTTCAAGACACGCTACCGGCGCATCCAATTGTGCTGCCTGCGCAGCTGAGCCGGCTAATGCTTCAGGTATTTCAAACATCGCTATCCGGTATCGACCAGCTGCAGTTAAACCGTGACCTGCGCAACCATCTGGCAGATGGTCTGGTGGACTACTACCAACACCACCATGAAGGGGTTGGCAACATTAAATCGCTTGCAGTGCTGAAGGAGGTGTTTGCGTAGGCGCTGTTCTCTTTTGCTAAAGCGCTAAAGGTTTTTTGCTACATCTATTATTGGGTCGATTTAGTCCGCACGAGCGGGTTTAGATGGTCAGTCGAAAATATGAGAAATTTTCACCCTAGCGTTTATTGAAAATGAAATGGATTCAGAAGTTTGATGCCTTTTTTTTATGGGTTTTTTTCTTGAAAGGAATGGCTATCTTATTAACATTGGCAAGTTTACAATTTGTGTTGGTATTTTACATTATTAGATATAGAGCAATTGGTGAGTATTGCAAGGGGAAAGACCGTTATAGTTTATCTATTGATTTACTTAAGAACAAGTTTTACTTATTCAATACAAATGCTACACCGTTGAGTGATTGTTATTATGTTGTTAAGAAGAATGAACAAATAGTATTTAAGTTTAGGATAAAGTGTATTGATGAGGGTTATATGCATCCTTACATTTATGCGCTAAAAAATGATACTTTAATTATTGGTGATAGAAAGTTTTCACAATTAGTGCTTTTGAAGATAGCAACTAATAGAGGGAGGCTATGTCTACGTGATGTAAAATTTGAGTATATTGATAAGTCCGGATTCCCCGGGGATACTAGCGTAGTTAATTATGATTTACGACGAATAAGAACTTGTTATGATAATTATTAGGGAAAACTATGCTGGCATTTTCAAAACGATGGCTCCGTTGGCCACGTCATCAAGCGTACTAATGGTATTTGAAATGTCAAATAGCTGCAAATTGCAATTAACATTGCTGAGATTTTTAAAGTCAACTTTGAATAGGTTTACCTTATGAGCGATCGAATTAAATTGGGGCTGGTTTAATGCATGGGTTGGTCTTGTTTGGATCTATTTACTGATTCCAAGCTCACTCTACCTTTTCAATAAACAGGCATATCTTAGCTACTCTTTTGACAGTTTAAATGTAAATTCAATCTCCACCAAAGTGAAGGCTGATTCATCTCTGATGTTTATTAATACGGAAAAAGGCAAGTTTTACTACTACGACAAAAACAACTATTATAGAATTGAGCGAGCGATAATAGGTACAAAAAATGTCACTATTTGGTATGATTCTGAGGATAACGGTCTGGCCGATATTGTTATTGATAAACGTGTTGTCTTGGGAAGAAGCAATCTGGAAATACTTATTTTTTTGATCGGGTTTATTCTCTCCATAACTGCTGTTGGGTCCAGTGTCTATCTTCTCATTAAAACAAAGGGATGGGGTTCGAATGATCTTATGATAAAGCATAATTCCACGCGTTAGTTGAATTTTACTTACACGCAGGTGCGAACCTGCCTAGCAGTTTGGGAATTGATAGTTTTGACTGGTAAACCGTTGAAACGGTTATGTTTCACAATCTATTTTGGGAACCCACGATTGAAACCGTGAGCTATGGGGTTCAATGGCATGGGTGGATTGATTTATGCTGGCAATTCTCTGCCATGGATGATCGTCTCTAATTTCTTGCAATATCCCCTTATGGCAGCACAATCCCCATTATTAAAATGTCGTCAACTTGTTTGTAGTGGCCCATCCAATTTTGGAGTGCGTTGTCGAGATGTTCGTTCTGAACTGCCAACGGTAGCTGCTGGATTTCAGCAATATACTTTTTGAGGTTGCTCTGTAGAAACTTATTCCCCTTTGTCCCTCCCATTTGATCACCGTAGCCGTCGCTCATGAGGTAATTTTATCATCGGGAAGTATCATGGTAGTTTGTGTTATAAACGGACGAGCCATAAGTGGGTGGAACCCAATGGGCATCTTCTGCCCCTTTAATTCCCAAAGGCTTATGCCTTCATACTCGGTAATTAGGTTGGCGGTTTCGAACGGAATGGGGCTGTTGGTTTTGCGGGCTATGAGTATGGAGTTATAGGCTCCGGAGAAGGAGAGCATGCGGCTCTTCTTGTGGTATGAGCAGAGCGCCATGTCGATGCCGTCGAGCGGGTCGTGTGCGGAACCTGTTTGGTGAAGCGTCTCCACAATGGTATCTCGCATCAGGTTGAGGATGGCCGAGGGATCGGTTAGCTGGTTGCGGGCCACCAGTTCGTTGAGTGAAGAAATTCCCAGCAGGCTCATAAAGGCGCCAGGAACACCATGACCTGTGCAGTCGGCTGCGGAAAAGAGGCTGTAGTCCTCCTGTTCCGATATCCAGTAAAAGTCGCCACTCACAAATGCTTTGGGCTTGTAGAGAATAAAGTTGTCGGTAAAAAACCCGCGATAGTGCCTGCTGGTCGGGCAGCATTACTGTTTGTATTCGGCCGGCATACCGTATGCTGTCGGTAATAACTTTCTGTTGACCTGCAATTTTATCTCTCTGTTGAGTGGTAATCTCGTGCTGTGTTTCAATTTCCTCTTTTTGGTTAAGTATCTCCCTGTTTTGATTTTCTAGAAGCATGTTGCTACGGCGCTTCTCCTCATTTCTCTTTAGAAGTACAAAGGCTAAAGCCAAGGCAAGAATAAGTCCTGCGCCAACGGCAATGGAAATTATTTTTTGTCGTTCAAGCCGTACCTGCTGCTCCGCATCAAGCTGCTGCTGCTGGAGTTCCTTCTCCTTCATTTGCTTTTCGAGGGCATATTTCTCCTCCATGCGGGTCACTTGTTGGCGGTTGAGGCTATCGCGAAGGCTCGAGAAGGCTACGTATTTACGAATGGCTAGATCCAAATTGCCTATCATGGAGTAGGCGAGTGTTTGTCCAAGGTAGATGTCTTTCAGGTCTTGCTTAAGGTTTTGCCGAAGAGCAATTTTGTAGGCTTTTTCGAAATAGACAATTGCCTCTTTTGCCTTTTCTGTTTAACCTTAACCATTCCAAGGTATCGGTAGAGCATGGCCAAATCGAGGCTGTCACCAATTCGCTGCTTTATCTCCAGTGCTTGCGCTATGTTTTGTTCGGCTTTGGTGTAGCGTCCCAACTTATATAGGAGTATTCCATCGATACCCTTTGCCATGGCCACTCCATGCTCATTGCCTGATGCAACATTGGCTAAATAAACTTGGAGATTCTGCTTAAAAGCTAGGTCAATTTTTCCTAAGATTAGGTTAATGGCAGCTTTCTCCGACATGCAAAGCGTAATACCATTGAGGTCACCTTTGCCATTATTGAGTTTTTTGTAACCACTTAACGATTTATCTAAATATTCAAAGGCCTTTTCCGGTTCGTTGGAGATGCGAAAAAGCCTAGCAATGTTTAGGGCGGTCCATGCAATACCTTCGTTGTCTTTGGTCTTTTCATAAAGGTCTAGCGCCTGAAGGCTAAGTTCAAGAGCGTCGGTATACCTTCCAAATAATCGATAAACACTGGAAATGTTGGTTAGGCTTCTGGCCGTTTTCTACTGTATCGGAGCTCTCCTTGCCAAGAACCAAAGCGCTATTGTAGGCATTAAGTGCACCCCGATAGCTTCCCTTTAGTTGGTAAACATTACCTATTCGGTTAAATGCTTTTGCTTGGCTCGATTTTATTCCAACTCGCTGGTATAGCTTGAGGGCACGGTGTAGATGCTCGAGGGCCGGGTCGAAATTGTTGCTTAGGTATTCGAGGTAGCCAAGCGAAAAGTAGCATTCGGCGGTAAGTTCACTTATGCTCTGTTTTTTTGCCTCCTGTAGTGCTCTTTCGGCCCAGTAATATGAACGGGAATTGTTGCTGTTTCGCTGCGCCCCGCTAATTTGTAGCATTAAAGAAACCTGTTGGGCAGGATCAGCAGTAGGCAGCTGTTCCATGAGCTTTAGCGTGTCTTGATCGTTACCTCCTGCCACAAGGAATAGAGGGTAGAGTAGTATGGCAAAAATTATCGCGAGAGGTTTCGTCATGGTGTTTTAATTGCCCGACTAATGTACACAAATGATGTTGATTTTTGATAATATGGTTTCAATTATTGGTTCGCCAACCACTTTTTAATTCCTACCGCTATGGTCAACGGTGCTAATCGAACACCATTTATGGTTACCTTGCAAGTTTAAGGTTAATGAATTACGTTGTTAAATTATATTGAGATGAAAAGAATTCTGTTGTTGCTATTTATTGCTCTGATTACTGGGTCACCCAGCTATTCGCAGGAAATTAGCCACGGTAAAGTTATTGAGGGGTTGTCTTTCGATAGTAAAATTCTTAAGCAATCGGTTAGCTATGCACTTTACCTTCCACCTGATTACGACGTTTCTCAAAGGCATTATCCTGTAGTTTTCCTACTGCATGGCTATTCCGATAGCGAATTGGCTTGGATACAGTTTGGCGAAATTAATAGGATAATGGATGCCGGCATTGCCAGTGGAAACATTCCTCCAATGATTGTGGTTATGCCAAACGCTAAAGTTACTTGGTATGTGAACGATTATGCTGGGAAGGTTCGATACGAGGATATGTTTATTCAGGAATTTATACCTTTTGTTGATGCATCTTATCGCACGCGTCCTACCCGCGAATTTAGGGCAGTGGCAGGGCTTTCCATGGGTGGTTATGGCGCGTTGATCTATAGCTTTAAGCACCCCGATCTCTTTTCGGCTTGTGTTGGATTGAGTGCAGCCGTTCTTACTGATACGGAGATTAAGGGTAGACTTTTGAACAATACATATGATTTCGATTCGGTTTATGGCTCCATGGTGTCCGATAGCCTACCGCGGCATTGGTATGATAATAGCGTATTAGCAATTGTGGAGAAGAGTGATCCGGCAAAATATTCCTCACTTAGGATATGGTTCGACTGTGGTGACGATGATCATCTCGCGCGAGGAAATTCTGCTCTGCACATACTGTTGCTCGATAAGGGAATTGCACATGAGTATCGTGTTCGCGATGGTGCCCACACCTGGAGTTATTGGCGAACAGGGATTGGCCCAGCACTTGAATTTGTGGGTCAAGGGTTTCGTCGGTAGTCAAAAAAAAGCTTAAATGAAGAAAAAAAAGTGATTTTATTTCTATTTTTTCCAATTATTAATTTTTTATGTCTAACTTTGTGCAAATTAATTTTTTAGTAGAATGAATAACGGAACAGTAAAGTTTTTTAACGAAACCAAAGGTTTTGGTTTTATTAAGGACGAAGATTCAGGCAATGAATACTTTGTACACGTATCTGGCTTGAAGGATCAAGTAAGAGAAAACGACAAAGTAACTTTCGACCTTCAAGAAGGTAGAAAAGGTTTAAATGCAGTAAATGTTAAGCTAGCATAGTTTAAATACTACAAGTCATTTAAGTGCCTAGGCCTCACCTTCAGTGAGGCCTTTTTTATACGGTAAGTTAGTGGCTAATTTTATGGAAGCATGGAGAATCAAAGGAATAATCCGTTGCACGGAATAACACTGGAGATGGTGCTGGTGAAGCTAGTTGATCACTATGGATGGGAGCAACTTGGCCACCGAATAAACATTAATTGCTTTAACATCGACCCCTCCATTCAATCGAGTTTAAAGTTTCTTCGAAAAACACCTTGGGCACGCAAAAAGGTTGAAGATTTATACCTTGAGGTGATTGAACCATAGGTTCTATTGTTGATTCTTCAGTTTGGCTAACTGTGATCCCAAGAAATCGATTACTTTTGCTCGTTATTAGTAAAGAACTTTTATATATAGCTATGGTTCAGGAGGAGTTATTTAAGAAGCTTATTGCGCATTGCAAGGAGTATGGGTTTATTTTCCCTTCAAGTGAAATTTATGATGGGCTAAGCGCTGTGTACGACTATGGTCAGAATGGCGTAGAGCTTAAAAATAATATTAAGCGTTACTGGTGGGATGCTATGGTAAAACTCAATGAGAACATTGTTGGGTTAGATTCTGCCATATTTATGCACCCGGAAATTTGGAAGGCTTCAGGGCATGTGGGAGCGTTTAACGACCCCCTCATCGATAACAAGGATTCTAAAAAGCGCTATCGGGCCGATGTGCTCATTGAGGATTATTTGGCCAAAATAGAGGATAAGGTTGAGAAGGAGGTTGAAAAGGCGCGAAAGCGCTTTGGTGACACTTTCGATGAAGCTATGTTTCGTCAAACAAATCCTCGCGTGCTTGAAAATCTCAATAAGTTTGAGGAGGTTCGCAATCGCATGGTAAAAACTTTTGGGGAGAATGACCTCGAAGGTGTTCGTCAGCTGATAATCGACTTAGAGATTGCCTGCCCCATTTCTGGCACCCGTAACTGGACAGAGGTTCGGCAATTTAATCTCATGTTTGAAACCAAGATTGGTTCCGTGAGCGATGAGGCAAATACCATTTACCTTAGACCGGAGACTGCGCAGGGAATATTTGTAAATTATCTTAATGTACAAAAGACTGGGCGCATGAAGCTTCCCTTTGGAATCGCTCAGATTGGAAAGGCCTTCAGAAACGAGATTGTTGCTCGGCAATTTATCTTCAGGATGCGTGAGTTTGAGCAGATGGAAATGCAGTATTTTATTCGTCCAGGAGAGGAGATGAAGTGGTATGAGCATTGGAACAGTTCCGAATGAACTGGCATAAAGCGCTAGAGCTTGGTTCGGCAAAGTATCGCTTCCACGACCACGATAAGTTGGCACACTATGCCAATGCTGCCTGTGATATTGAGTTCGAATATCCATTTGGTTTTAAGGAGGTGGAGGGGATTCACTCGCGTACTGACTTCGATTTGAGTAATCATCAGAAGTTTTCCGGTAAAAAATTGCAGTATTTCGATCCCGAAACGAACGAGAGTTACGTGCCATATGTAGTAGAAACCTCCATTGGGGTTGATAGAATGTTTTTGCTGGTGTTATCTGCTGCCTATGTTGAAGAAAAGGTTGATGATGGTGAACGTGTAGTGTTGAGAATTCCACCGGCCCTTGCTCCCGTTAAGGTGGCGGTGCTTCCGCTGATCAAGAAGGATGGATTGCCTGAGTTGGCTCACAAGATTATGGATAACCTCAAGTTCGATTACAACTGTCAATACGAGGAGAAGGATACTATTGGCAAGCGTTATCGTCGTCACGATGCCATTGGAACTCCATTTTGCATTACCGTCGATCACCAATCGCTGGAGGATGGAATGGTCACCATTCGCGATCGCGATACCATGGTTCAGGAACGCATACCCATTGAGCGTGTTCGTCAGATTGTGGATGAGCGAGTTAGCATGCGTAATATCTTACAAAAACTATAAATGCATTGGTAAGGAGTTGGCCGGAAGCTTTTTTGGCTTCCGGCTTGCTTTTACCTAATAGCTGCAACCTCATTCATCCTCGGAAGAAAGGACTAAAATGGAGAAAATATCACGCAGAGTTTTGGTAATTACCTACTATTGGCCTCCTTCTGGAGGTGCCGGCGTGCAACGCTGGTTAAAATTTGTGAATACCTCTCCATGATGGGATGGGAGGCCTTGGTATACACTCCGCTCAATCCCGAAATACCTGTTGAGGACCGGTCGCTGTTGGACGAGATTCCTCCTGGAACAACTATTATTAAAACACCTATTCGGGAGCCCTATAATTTTTATAAACGATTTGTGGGGATGAAGTCAACAGACCGTGTTGCTGCTAATTTTATCTCTGATGGTCGTAAGCCAAGTTTTGCTCAAAAGCTTTCGGTTTGGATTCGGGGAAATTTTTTTATCCCCGATCCACGTGTTTTTTGGGTTGTGCCTTCAGTGCGATTTTTGAAGGAGATGCTGCACGAAGACCCTGTCGATATTATTGTAACCTCTGGTCCGCCACATAGCATGCATCTCATTGGCCGTCGTCTTAAGAGGTCGCTGGGAATTCCTTGGGTGGCTGATTTTCGCGATCCATGGACAGATATTGACTTCTATCACGAACTTATGCTTACCTCCATTGCCGATTCTATCCATCGTCGGTTAGAGCGTAAGGTGGTTCAAACTGCCGACTTGGTGATTACCGTTAATAATGCCATGAAGGAAGATTTTACGGACAAGGGAGCCCAAAGCGTTGTGGTTATATCCAATGGTTTCGACGAGGCCGATTTGGTAGAATCCGGTGCAATTTATGGCGATAAACTCTCCTTTGTCCACATTGGAACGTTGGGCGAGTCCCGTAATCCACTTGCCTTCTGGACTGCACTTGGGGAATTGGTTAGCGAGCAGCCCGATATGGCTGAACATATTTCCGTGAAGCTGGTGGGCAAGGTCGATCACTCCGTTGCTGTTGCTGTTGAGCAAAATGGACTTACTAAGATGGTGGAGTATGTTGCCTATTTGCCTCACCTAGATGCCATCAAGGAGCAACGAAGCGCCGGTGTTTTGCTCCTTTTGGTAAATAATACCCCTATGGCAAAGGGAATTGTTACAGGGAAACTTTTTGAATACCTTGCCACGTGTCGTCCCATATTGGCCATTGGTTCTAAAAATGGAGAGATTGCTGAAATTTTGAGCCAAACAAAGGCAGGTGAGGTCTTCGATTTTATCGATACAAATGGAATAAAGCAATATATTGTAAACGCATTGGAGCAACATAGAAAAGGGTTGCTGGTAGTTGAACCTCAAAATTTGTCGTTATACTCCCGAAAGGAGCTGACACGCAAGTTGGCAAGCGCCATGGAGCAAGTGCTGGAGCAGCATAAGTTGAGGTGATGAAAAATTTGGAATGTTAGATATCTTTTAGGTTGATTGTTATGCAGAAAATTCTTACCGTTGTAGGCGCTCGTCCACAGTTCATTAAGGCTGCTGCTGTTAGTCGTCGATTAAGAGAGGTTGGTATTGAGGAGGTCTTGGTTCATACTGGTCAGCATTTCGACAAGAATATGTCGGAGGTTTTTTTTAACGAAATGGAGATTCCAAAGCCTCACTATAATTTAGATATTCATAGTCTTTCGCATGGAGCTATGACCGGAAGAATGATGGAGCACATTGAGACGGTTTTGCTAAAAGAACGTCCAGATTGTGTGATGGTTTTGGTGATACCAATAGCACGCTTGCGGGCGCACTTGCTGCTCGAAAGTTACATATTCCAGTTGTACATGTAGAAGCAGGTCTTCGCTCTTTCAATATGGATATGCCGGAGGAGATAAATAGAATTCTTACCGATCGAATTTCCAACATTTTATTTTGTCCAACCGATAGCGCTTTGGCAAATTTAAAGATGGAGGGATATGATAATTTTGATGCTAAAATTATTAAGAATGGTGATGTTATGCAGGATGCTGCCATTTTTTATTCTGAAAAGGCTGCTCAATTTTCTAATGTAATTCAGCGGTTAGAGCTCAAGGGAAAGCCCTTTGTTCTTGCAACTGTTCATCGTCAAGAGAATACTGATAATCCAGAACTTTTACGATCATTGATCGATGCCTTGAATAAAATAAATAGGGAGATTTCGGTTGTTGCGCCTTTACATCCGCGAACATTAGGTATGACTGCCAAGGAGCGTATTGAGCCAGAGTTTACCGTTATTGAACCGGTTGGCTACTTCGATATGGTAGAGCTACTTAAGGCATGCAGCATGGTGATGACCGATAGTGGCGGTGTTCAAAAGGAGGCCTTTTTCTTTGGCAAGAACTGCGTAACGCTTCGCGAGCAAACTGAATGGGTTGAGTTGGTGGAGGGGGGATATAACGTACTTGTTGGCGCCAAGGAAGAGAGAATATTGCAGGGGTATCGTGAGATGATGGTGAGGGAGAATGATTTTTCAACGAACCTCTATGGAAGAGGCGAAGCCGCACTTAAGGTAGCTAAGGCTTTAAAAGCATGGGCGTTGTAATTTGTTTTGATTTACGTTAAATACCATGTTTACAGTCTTAATAATGGTTAAATATTATCCTACGAGACGGGGTTAATACATAAGCGTATAAAAATAAGCTACCTTAGTATGTTGAAAATTGTGCTTCGTTGCAATAGGTTGATGGCTTGCGATATCTTGGAAAGCGTTCAACCAGAAAATTTTACTGTGGATATATTGTTGAATAACTAACCAGTTACTAGAGTGAAAAACAACCTGCTTAAATCATTTTGGCCACATGTTGTTGCCGTAGCAAGTTTCTTGGTCATTTCGTATGCCTACTTCTACCCTCAACTCTCAGGACAGATGCTCAGTCAGCATGACAACAAGATGTACATTGGTATGTCGAAGGAGATAAACGACTTTAGGGCAAAAACTGGAGAGGAGGCCTTGTGGACAAATAGTATGTTTGGCGGAATGCCAGCTTACCTCATTTCTACTGTTTATAAAACCAATCTTATTAAGTATGTCGAAAATGTTATTCAGATAGGACAGCGCCCTGCTGCTTACATTTTTGTGACCATGCTGGGATTCTACATCCTTCTGCTTGCCTTTGGCGTTGATTGTTGGCTTGCGCTTGTGGGGGCTGTCGCATTTGGATTTTCATCCTATTTTTTCATAATTCTACAGGCTGGGCACAACTCAAAGATGGATGCCCTCAGCTATATTGCCCCAATGATTGCTGGTATTTGGCTTGCCTATCGAGGTAAGTATCTCTTGGGAGCTGCGTTGGCAGGTCTTTTTCTCGGTTTGGAAATCAATGCTGGACACTTGCAAATAACCTACTACGGAGCTATTCTTGTGCTCTTTTTAATGGGTTACATTGTTTACCATACCATAAAACATAAAACTTGGGATAAATTCGTAAAGGGTTCGGCTGTGCTGGTGGTTGCTTCCATGCTAGCGGTTGGTGCCAACTTCTCATCGCTTTGGTTTACCTACGATTACGGGAAGGATTCCATAAGGGGGAAGAGTGAACTTACTCACAACAAGGATAACCAAACTTCAGGACTCGATAAGGATTACGCCACCGATTGGAGTTATGGTCAGTGGGAAACTTTCAATCTCTTTATACCAAACTTTGTAGGTGGAAGTTCCATGAGTGGAGTGGGCACCGATGGTGAGTTTTATAAAACTTTATCCTCGAGCGGTGTTCCCAACGCTACAGAACTTGCCCAATCACTTCCTGCCTACTGGGGTCCTCAGCCGATGACCTCTGGTCCGGTTTATTTGGGTGCAATAGTGGTTTTCCTGTTTTTCTTTGGGATGTTTTTCCTTCGTGGGAGCCTTAAGTGGTGGTTGCTTGGTGTAACGGTTTTGGCTATTTTGCTAGCATGGGGAAAAAATTTCATGCCGCTCACCAACTTTTTCCTTGATCATGTTCCTGGTTATAACAAGTTTCGAACCGTTAGCATGATTCTGGTAATTGCCGAATTTACAGTACCATTGATTGGCTTCCTGGCGTTAAAACCCATTGTTTCTGGTGACTTTGATAAGGCTCGATTCATGCATTCGTTTAAGTGGGGACTTTCCATTTCGGCTGGTGTTGCAGCGTTTTTCTTGCTTTTTGGTGGAGGACTTTTTGATTTCAATACTAGCTTTGAAGCTCAGTGGCCTCATAATATTGCAGAAGCACTTTGGTCCGATCGGGCCTCCATGCTAAAGAGCGATGCTTTTAGGTCTCTTGTCTACGTGCTGCTTACTGCTGGATTGTTGTTGGCATTTGTGTATAAAAAGGTCGATAAAAAGTTGTTTATTGTTGGATTGCTTGCTTTGGTGCTTATGGACATGTGGACCATCAACAGCCGTTATCTCAACAGTAAGAATTTTGAGATGGCCTCTCAGGCAAGTGTCCCATTTACCCCGTCGAATGCTGATTTACAAATTTTGAATGATCCTACTCTCGACTATAGGGTTTATAACCTTACCGTTTCTCCTTTCAATGATGCTTCGACTTCCTATTTCCATAAATCTATTGGAGGTTACCATGGAGCAAAGCTTCGCAGATATCAGGAGCTGATTGACCATCAGATTTCTGCTGGTAATATGGCCGTGCTCAATATGCTTAATACTCGTTATTTTATAACGCAGGGTCAAAATGGACCAGAGGCTCGGTTTAATATTGGGGCACTCGGAAATGCATGGTTTGTTGATACCCTTAAGGTGGTTCCCAATGCCGATAAGGAGATGGATGCACTTACACATTTTAATCCAGCAACTGTGGCGGTGGTTGACCAGCGTTTTGCCTCCCAGTTTACAAAAGCTATTTATGCAGCTGATACCGCAGACCGTATTGAACTCAATAGTTACCTTCCCAATAAGCTAGACTATAGTTATAGATTGTCTACTGAGAAACCTGCTGTATTTTCAGAAATATTCTATGCAAAAGGATGGCAAGCCTCAATCGATGGCAAGCCAGCTCCTCATTTTAGAGTAAACTATGTGCTTCGTGCCATGTTGTTACCCGCAGGAGATCATAAAGTGGAGTTTGTCTTTAAACCGAAAATGTTTGAGGTTGGCAAACAAATAGATTTGTTTTCAAGTTTATTGTTAATATTGGTCGTTTTTGGTGCACTAGGTTTTGAGTTGTTTAGCTATCTTAAAAAAGAAGCATAATATTGTTGATTATGAGTAAGAGTGAAAGCAAGCGAGTTAATGCACGAAGAAGTTTAAGGTCCTCCTATCTTAGCTCTATAATCAGCATTGCTTTGGTACTTTTTACTTTGGGAGTTGTGGGGTTATTGCTACTGCATGCTAAACGATTATCCGACTTCGTTAAGGAGAATATTAGTTTCTCTGTTGTTCTCAACGAGAATATTAAGGAGGTTGATGCTGCTGTGCTGCAAAAATCGCTCGATGCCTCCCCTTATGTCAGGAGCACAAAATACATTTCCAAGGATGAGGCGGCTAGTATTATGAAAGAGCAGTTAGGTCAGGATTTTGTGCAATTTCTTGGTTACAATCCTCTTGGTGCATCCATCGAGGTTTGTCTCAAAGCCGACTATGCAAACAACGATTCTATTAGTGTAATTGAAAAAGATCTCAAGTCGTTTAACCAAATTAAGGAGGTGAACTACCAAAAGTCGCTGCTCGACTTGGTTAATGATAATGTCCGTGAGATTAGTCTAATTGTGCTAGCATTTAGCGCACTGCTGCTCTTCGTTTCGCTTGTGCTTATTAATAATACTATTAGGCTTTCAGTGTATGCTCGAAGGTTCCTCATAAATACCATGAGGCTAGTAGGTGCCACCAATGGATTTATTCGACGACCTTTTTTGCTTCGTGGTATTTTACATGGTATTTATGCCGGTATAATTGCCGATTTACTTTTGCTGGGTCTAATTTGGTTTGGGCAGGAGCAGGTAAAAAAGATTCTTGAAATTGCCGATGTTCAAATACTTATCATTCTTTTTGGAACGGTTTTGTTGGTCGGGGTAGTAATTAGTTTCACATCAACATTTTTTGCCGTTCGTAAATTTTTGAGGCTCAAAGCTGATGACCTCTACTACTAGTATGTTAACTTTGTAAAAAAATATAGCTATGGCACAAAAAGAGATTAAGAACAAGGAGGTTGAGGACAAAAAATTTGATTTCGCCCTTGGGTTCGAAAATTATAAGCTGTTACTCATTGGTTTTGCAATCATTATCCTCGGATTTATTCTTATGTATGGTGGTGGCAGTAAGGATCCCAAGATTTTTAGCTATGATATTTTTAACTTCAGAAGAATAACCTTAGCCCCCATTGTGGTTATGTTTGGCTTTATGTTTGAAATATACGCCATTATGAAGAAACCAAAGGCGGAAAAGAAGTAAATCTTCACTTTTGATTTCGGTTGAATTGATTGATCCATTCTAGTTGGGCACTACGTTTTATTGGAATGGTAAAGTGATTATTTTATTTTTACTGATTAGCATCGGAATGATGATTTATAAGGTAGTTTGGAATTAGTGGAGGTTGTAAATTTGAAGGAGTACGAAGGAATTCCGGTCAACACGGTTGGGGATAATGTTCAAGAAACTGGCGCCTTTTTGGTGGTTGATAAGCCTTACAGATGGACATCGGCTGATGTTGTTCGGAAGGTTAAAGTAATGTTGCGGCAGCATTACGGGTTGCGTGATGTTAAGGTTGGCCATTCAGGCACCTTAGATCCACTGGCAACGGGGGTATTGACAATATGCCTTGGAAGAAAGGCTACTCGATTAGCCGAAACACTCCAAGATCATCCTAAAACTTATCTTACCGGTATTTTGCTTGGTGCTACAACCCCCTGTTTTGACCTAGAAAAGGAGATAGATCAGATATATCCATGGGAACACATTACCGCTGACAAAGTTAAGACGGTTCTTGCCTCCATGATTGGCGAACAGGATCAGATCCCACCTATTTTTTCGGCTAAGATGATTGATGGGCATCGTGCTTATAATATTGCCCGAAGGGGTGAAGTCGTTGAAATGAAGCCAAATCGTATTACCATTTGGGATGCCTCCATCGAATCCATCGAACTTCCACTTGTAACTGTTTTGTTAAAGTGCAGCAAGGGAACATACGTGAGATCTTTTGGTCGTGATTTAGGTGAAATACTTAATAGCGGGGCGCATCTAATTTCACTTCGTAGGCTATCGAGTGGGCCATTTAGTGTTGATGAATCTCTAACTGTAGATGATCTCGAACAAAAATTTTCAGAAAAATTTTCAGTTGAGCGAAACAAGTGAAAAAATTTCTCGTATAACGGTCAGTGTTTAAAATACTAATACATTTTTTATGAAATTATCTCAGTTTAAGTATAACCTGCCGCCAGAATTGATTGCTAAAAATCCTGCCGAACATCGGGACGAATCTCGTTTGATGGTGCTTAATCGTGCTACAGGCAAAATCGATCACCATGTTTTTAAGGATATAATTAATTATTTTGACGAAGGTGATGTAATGGTATTCAACAACACCAAGGTTTTTCCGGCACGGCTGTATGGGAATAAGGAGAAAACGGGTGCTGAAATTGAGGTATTTCTTTTGCGTGAACTAAACCGTGAGCAACGGCTTTGGGATGTATTGGTTGATCCTGCACGAAAGATAAGAATTGGAAACAAACTATACTTCGGGGAGGATGATACTCTCGTTGCAGAAGTTATTGACAACACTACTAGTCGCGGGAGGACTCTTCGATTCCTTTTCGATGGTAGCTACGAAGAATTTAAGTCTACTTTGTATCGCTTGGGCGAAACACCGTTGCCAAAGTTTATTCGACGGGAGGTTGTTCCAGAAGATAGGGAGCGTTACCAAACCATATTTGCGAAGTATGAAGGTGCTGTGGCTGCTCCTACTGCAGGGTTACACTTTAGTCGGGAACTCCTTAAACGGCTCGAAATAAAGGGCGTCAATATTGCTGAGATTACGTTGCATGTTGGACTGGGTAATTTTAGAACAGTTGACGTTGAAGATTTAACAAAGCATAAGATGGATAGCGAGCAAATCCGGATTTCAGATGATGCCGTTTCTACTGTAAATAAAGCGAAAGAGTTAAAGCGGAGTGTTTGTGCTGTTGGAACAACTGTGTTACGTACGTTGGAAACTTCAGTGACTACTGATGGATATCTGAAACCATATGAGGGCTGGACTAACAAGTTTATTTTTCCACCATACGATGTTCTAGTACCCAACCGGATGATTTCTAATTTTCACCTCTCTCAATCGACGCTACTTATGATGGTGTGTGCTTTTGGGGGGTACGATCGAGTAATGGAGGCGTATAGAGACGCGGTGAAGGAGAAATACCGCTTTGGAACCTATGGCGATGCTATGTTAATCGTGTAAAATTTTAAGATACTTGTCATAAAGAAAAAAGATGCTCTTTGGGGCATCTTTTTGTTTTTATTATGTGAACGAATTAGCACTAACGTTGTTTATACGCGGACATATTCATAAATCGTATGCTTAATATTCCAAGGTCATCACAAATGCGCATCGTTATTATAGGTGCTGGATTTGCTGGGTTAACTCTTGCTCAAAAATTAAGGCATTCTGGGTATCAGGTGGTGCTCATCGACAAGAATAACTACCATCAGTTTCAACCTCTTTTTTTATCAGGTGGCTACAGCAGGCCTAGAGCCTAGAGATATTTCATTCCCAATTCGAAAAATATTTCAGAAGTATGCCAACACGTTTATTCGAATTGCCGAAGTAGAAAAAATTGATGTCCAGGAGAAGGTGGTTTCCACAACCTTGGGCACTGTACAATACGACTATCTTGTTCTTGCAAACGGTGCTTCTACCTCGTTCTTCGGAATGAAAAGCGTTGAGGAGCACTCCATTCCTATGAAAAGCGTAGTAGAAGCATTAGAATTGTTAAATAATATATTGCACAACTTTGAAGATGCCCTCGTTACACCTAGTCATGAAGTGTGGGAGTCCGAAATGAATCTTGTTGTAGTGGGGGGGGGGCCCACGGGGGTTGAACTTTCTGGTGCTTTAGCCGAAATGAAAAGGTATGTTTTTCCGAAAGATTACCGGGAATTGGATTGTAATAAAATACGAATAGTCCTGGTTGAGGCGTCAGACCGATTGCTCAATGGCATGTCGGCTTCCTCATCAAAAAAGGCAGCGGAGTTCTTGAAAAAGTTGGGCGTAGAAATTTTACTTTCGACACAGGTTGTTGATTACGATGGGAAAGTTGTTCTTTTTAAGTCGGGAGAAAATATTAGAACGAAAACACTTGTTTGGGCGGCCGGTATCTCGGCTAATTTGGTTGATGGCGTTCCTGTAGCATCGGTTATGCGGGGGAAACGTTTGTTTTGTGATGGCTATAATCGGCTTCAGAATGCGGAGGATATTTTTGTGCTTGGCGATGTTGCCTATATTACCAATGAACGTTGGCCAAATGGTCATCCGCAAGTTGCTCAGGTTGCCATACAGCAAGCGCGAAATTTGGCAAAAAATTTTGTGAGAATTAAGAGAAACCAACCACTAAAACCATTCCGATACAGCGATTTTGGCTCTATGGCTACTGTAGGTCGCAATAAGGCGGTGGTGGATCTGCCCTTTGCACACTTCCAGGGGCTTTTTGCCTGGATTCTATGGATGTTTATTCACCTTCGATCCATATTTGGGTTGAAGAATAAAATTCAAATATTTATAAATTGGGTGTGGAGCTATATTACCTACGACCAAAGCTTGCGGTTGACCTTCCTTCCAAAAAATTTTCGCTTTAGAGAAAAGGGTTAGCTGCCAATGATTTTTTGAAGTAGGTCTCGATACTCAAGTGCAAACGAAAGAAGATTGTTTGCTCCCTTGAGTTCCATCTTTTGGCAGATGTTGGTCCTGTGATTTTCAATGGTTTTAGGACTATTGAAAAGTTCCTCTGCAATGCGTGGTGTAGATTTTCCTTCAGAAATGAGTAGGAGAATCCTTCGCTCAGTTTGTGTAAGGCTTTCAATTCTCTTTCGGTGGTGCTGTAGTAACTCCAGCCGTTCCTTATTATTATTGGTAAGTTTTGCGCATTCGGGACTAGTATATTTTTCATTGTTAAAAACTTTCACAACGCATTCTAGTAGCAGCTCTAGGGCATTTTCCTTGAATAGAAATCCAGAATAATTGATTTCCGATGCTTCTGCAAAGGTGTTAAAGTCAGCATGGCTAGTGAGGAAAATAAGTTTGGTTTCTGGATAATTCTTTTCAATGTAGTGGCCAACCTCAACGCCATTAATTTCGGGCATATCGATATCTAGAATGGCTAGGTTTATCTCAGTTTTGTTTAGACAGTCCATGGCTTCAGCACCACCACTTGCTTCAATGATTTCATAGCTTTGATTTTGGGAGAGAAGCATTTTTATACCTACTCTCATTAGAGGGTGGTCATCTACTATGAGAATCTTCTTTTTCATGCCGTTTCTTCTTTCTTCTCAACGGATAATGTGAATATTGAGCCCTTGTTTTCCTGACTTTCAACTTTAATTGTTCCACCAATTTGCTTGGCAAATTCTTGACAAATTTGAAGTGCCAAACCGGCTCCTTTTTCGTTGTGTGTGCCTTTTTTTCTTACTTGGGTGGCTGTAAAAAGTAGATTAACTGTTTGTTGCGACATTCCAATTCCTCGATCAGTAATGGCAATACTAAACTGATGGTTCGATCCTACCAGTTGAATAGAAATCGAAGCATCGCTATTGGAAAATTTGATGGCATTGCTTAGTAGGTTTCGTACAATGAATTCAACCATATTCCTATCACTTACAACTTCAAATGGGGAATGACTATTTTTTTTGATGGTAATATTTTTTTCTTTCAACAGATATTCAAATAGTGTTGTGGTATCGACAATTACCTCTGATAGGTCGAATCGAGATTCTTCATATCGAATCTGGTCGCGTTGAACTTGCGCCCAGTTAATTAGGTTGTTCAGGAGTTCATTGACTGCTTGAATGGAGTTGTCGAGTTCGGTAAAGTTATTCCCAAGCGATGCAAGGTTGTTCGTGTTTTTTGAATGTCGCAACAGGAATACCATTGTGCGAAGATGATCGATTGGGCTCTTCATGTCGTGCGCAATAATGCCAAAGAGCTTATCCTTTGTTTGGTTGGCCGCATGAAGCTGCTGCTGTGAGAGAGCAAGTTGGCTGTTAATTTGGCTTAACTCCTGATTTGCCTCATTGAGCATGCTGTTTTGTTCGTGAATCTGCCTGTTTTGAATCGATAATTTACGGCTAGTTTTAAACTTAATTATGTACAGCCAAATAACTAATCCTATCAGTAATGATATAATGCCAATTAGGATAAGCAGGTTGTTTACTTTGGCGTTTGATTTTTCAATCTGTATCCCTTTTATCTTTTGATCCAGCTGGAGGGAGGCGATACGCTGTGCCTTAATTTCCGATTCGTACTGCGCCTCCACTTGAGCCACTTTTTGTGCTTTTTCGAGGTTGTAGAGACTGTCGCGCAAAGCAAGGTGGTCTGCTAGGTAATCAAAGGCCTTATGGTAGTTGCCCATGGTGCTGTACACATTGGCAAATCCCAGAAGAAGGCGGCTCTGGATGTATAGATTTTCTGATTTTTTTATGAGGAGGTCTGCTTTCTTTAGCTCAGCAAGTGCCTTGCTGTATTGGTTGAGCTTGAGGTAGAGCCTACTCATGTTGATGTGAGCACCCGCAATTAGGGAGGGGTTCGAGAGCCCATAGGCCAATTGAAGGGCAATTTTGTGGTAATAAATTGAAGAGTCAAAATTATTTTTGTACTCGTAAATAAGGCCTAGGTTGGTGTAGTTTCGCTGCATTTGAAGATTCTCTCCAAGCATCTTAAAGTAACGGTTCGATTTTTTGGTAAAAGAAATGGCTTCGTCGTACTTCTCCTGCGAAAGGTAGGTTGCGCCAATGTTGTTTAGAATGGAGGCAATTTTTCCCGTTTCTTGATTTGCTACCGCTAAACTTTCGGCTTTATTGTAGTAGTAGAGGGCCTTGTTATAGTCCTTCAGGTTTTGGTAAACCATTCCAATGTTGTTGTTGGTAGCCGATTGCCCTTTCACGTTCTTTAGAGCTTCATCGTATTTTAAGCACTTAAAGTAGTACTCCAGCGCTTTATCGAAATTGCCCATGCCATTGAATAGGTTGCCTAGGTTATTGAGAATGGCTGCCACCCCCTCCATGTCGTTAATGTCGCTCCTAATCTTCAACGATTTATTGTAGGCCTCCATCGATAGCGAGTCGTGCCCCAGCTGGTAGTGTACAATGCCAATGACGTTGAGCAGCTGGGCAACCAACTTCTTGTCCTTCAGGTTATTAATAAAACCAATGGTTTTATACAGTGTGTCTAATGCTGCTTGATTCTCGCCTAGGTAGCGGAGGGCAATTCCCAGGTTAAGGTACGATTCGGCCTCCTGCTCCAAGTCCTTTTGCTTCTTAGCAATTATCAAAGCCCTTGCAGCATAGTTGAAGCTCTCTCGTGGTGAAGTCATAATTGCCTCATCCGAAAGTTTGTTTAGGATGGCCGGCTTCTCGCTATCTGGAACCGTATTAAGGCGAAGTAAGAGCGAATCTTTAGTATTTTCTGAATATACAGAAGTTACACAAAAAGAGACAATTAATATAACGAGGAGGTTTCGCATTGGGCATTTTGATTGCGTCTAAGATAGTAATTCTTGACCAAAATGAGGGAATGCCCCTATTGATATCCCTTGAGTTGAAAGCTAACATTGTCCCAAAGAAATCCCAAAAACGTTCTAAACCAATCTATCATGAAAAACTTTACCAGATTATTGGGGCTTTGTATTTCCCTGATGCTGTTTGCCGGATTGAGCTTTGGCCAATCGTATGTGCAATTTGGCACCGGTAACGTGGAGAGCTCCTTACCTTTTTATACCAGTTGGAAGTATGCTTATACCTCCACTATTTACACCAAGGATGAGGTTGGTGGTGCTAAAACAATCACTGCCATTGCCTTCAATAACAATTTTACCGACCTAACAGCCCTTGGTTTTGATTTTGACATGCCAAATCAAAAAATTTATTTGAAGCATGTATCGCAAAGCGAGTGGAGCGACATGTCCTACGAAAATCCCACAGCTAACGGGTATACGCTTGTATGGCAGGGAACGGTGCATTATGGGGCTCTAGGATGGAATGTAGTCACCTTTACCACTCCATTTGCTTATAATGGAACCGACAACCTGGTTATTCATTGGGAGAACGGAAGCGGAACCTCAACCTATAGCCTTAAGAATGCTGCAACTACGGTAGGAAAGAAGCAGGTAAAGTGCAATGGAGCCGATGCAGGTGGTGTTCCAATAACAGCTGGTTTTGAATGCTACCCCTTTGGAACAAAGGCTAACATTCGATTCTACTACGATAATCCTGGTATGCCTAGCAATCCCGATTTGACATTCCCTCTGAACAATAAAATAAAGGTTGATTTGAATAGCCAGCTCCAATTTACATTGGGAGACAACACCAATAGCTACGATCTCTATTTTGGAACAGATGCTGCTAACCTGACCAAAGTGGTTGATAACCTTTCGATTTCGGGTGCTAGTAGTTACAGCTATACTCCTACGGCTATTTTGCAGCCAAACACCAAGTATTACTGGAAGGTAATTGCCCGAAACGGAAATGGATCTGTTGAATCTTCAGTTAATGCTTTCACTACGCAACAGATTGTTTCTCAATTTCCATACACTCAGGATTTTGAGACTTTCTGGGTTAGCAATATCGATCCTGACCACCCCGATACGTTATCGTCGGTAATCAATACCAACTATCCAGATTCAACTGCATGGAGTTGGGACAATGGTTGGGCATGCAGTACAGGTAAGGTGAACAATTACAAGGGGCACTTCTCAGCCTATGTATACTCGTTTAGTAGCGGAAGCTATTCGCTGGTAACACCACGCCTAAATCTTCCTTCGGGGATGCGATTGAATTTCTGGTGGAAAAATGGATATACATCGGAAAGTAGAACAGCCAATGCTGATACAACCTATCTCGAGGTTTCTACTGATGGAAAGCAAACCTGGAACACCCTCCAAAAGTATTGTGCCTCCACCAACATGACAAGTTACGACAATTCCGTGGTGAGCCTCGAATCCTATGCCGGAAACAACGTGTATCTAAGGTGGAGGTATAAATCATTTTCCTCCTCCGCAACAAAATTCTACCTTGATAATATTGCCATTGAAAGTATCCCAACCAGTGCTATTGTAACGCTGAGTGATCAAACGCTCACCTATCCTGATATTGCTGTGGGTGGGAAGTGCTCTAAACGGGTAGTTATATACAATACAGGATCGTCTAACCTGACCATAAACGGAATCACAACCACCGGCCCCTTTACATGCAATTTTAATAAGACCATTGCTCCCAACGCGCACGATACGGCATGTGTTTACTTTGCACCTACAGCGGTTGGTCAATTTTCAAATAATGTAACCTTTAACATTGGTGGTGCATCTGGAAATGCGACAGTTGCATGCACGGGCAATGCCATTGCTACAGTGGATAGCTATTTCCAGAGTTTTGATGCGGCGCAAGCTATTCCTGATGGCTGGGTGGCCATTCAATCCTCAAAAGCCAGCAATATTGTGAAGAATATATGGGTGACTAACTCAGCGCCTGATGTTTATTCTGCCCCCTTCGCACTTAAGATGAATAGGATAAACGATTCGGATACGCTTGACCCTGTAATTTTGGTTGGTCCAGGTGTAACAGGTTATGCAAGCAACATACTTTCCTTTTATGCCATGAAGGGTGGCGATAGCTATGGACAGGATCTTATTGTTGGGGTAATGGATAACCCTTATGATGCTTCAACCTTTGTTGCAAAAAGCACCGTTACGCTCACTTCGGAGTATGCAAAGTATGCGGTTACCTTTAAGACAAATACTACCCAGCCCTACATCGCCTTTAAGTTTGGCAATTGGGACCCGGCCAATCCATTCCCCTATCCATCACTTAGAATTGACGATATCTCTTGGGCTGCCGATGTTGCAGCACCGCCCTCAGCAGCTCAAATTGGATTTCCTTTGGATGCCGCAATTAATGTTGATATGATGAGTGGTATTAACCTACGCTGGGCCTCAGGTTCTGCAAACACCAATGGGTTTAAACTTTACGTTGGAACCACTCCAACTAATTGCAATGAGGTGGTAAACGGTGTTGACCTTGCTGCAAACGTACTTTCCTACAATGTGCCATTCGCAAATCTCAATTACAATACGGTTTACTACTGGAGGGTAGTTCCTTATAACGAAAACGGTAATTGCGCAGAGCCTTTAACATGGTCGTTCACAACCATGTCGGATCCGACGGTAAAATCTTATCCATTGGTAGAAAATTTTGATGAGGTAATTAACTACCCCTACCAATCCGATAAGCCACTGGGCTGGACAATTGAGGATAGTAATAATGATAAGGCTACCTGGGATGCCATTAACTACCCTCCTGCTGCCCAGGGTTTCACCCGCAACGATTCCAAGGGAGCCATGGTTATCCTATTCCACCTATTTAATCCCAAGAACGACTGGCTCATAACCGCCCCTCTTCAAATGAAGCAGGGAAAACGATACGACCTTGAGTTTTATATACACACCCTAATGGATTATAGCACCGGTTTGGTATATAACGAAAAGATTTCTGTTTGGGCTGGCACGGGACGTGCTTCCACAAGCATGAACGATAGCCTTGCATTTGCAAGTGTTAATACTGCCACCGACTGGCAAAAAGTTACTGCATCTTACACCCCCGCAGCCGATGGAATCTACTACCTTGGTTTTCATGCAATCTCCGATCCGGCTCAGTATGTGCTGTTGGTTGATGACGTTACCCATAACGGAGACCTCAATTAATGGCATTGGCGATCAGTCAGTAAACGAAGGGCTAAGGATTTATCCAAATCCAGCGACCGATTACATTGTTGTTGATTTGCCTGCCGGAATATCCTCTCAGGCAAGCATAACGGTCATCGATGTGCTTGGTAAGGTAGTGAGCAACCAAACCATTGATAGTGGTGCGTCCATGGACGTTTCAAGCCTTAGCAATGGCGCTTACTTACTCAGAATAAACTATGATGGTAAATCGATAACTCGTAAGATTTTTATCAAAAAATAGCGGTTTCCGTTCCCAAGGGAGGTTTTACTCCTGGTCATGCTTTAGTTGACTTCCCGAGGGAACTTTTTTTATGATGGATCAGCAAGGTTGGTGAAGTTTCCATTGCTCGACCATGGCCTTTGTTTACAAAATCAAAATAAATTGTGATGAAGATATTTATTAAGTTAATGAGCCTTGTGGTTATGGTTATGCTAAGTATGGGTTATTCCATTGCTCAGCAATACTGTACTTCGGCGTCTACCAATGGAGATTGGGAGTATATTTCCAGCGTTCAACTCGAAAGCATCAATAATCAATCCAATTCAGGTCTTTACCAGGATTTTACAACCTCGCTAAAGGCAACGCTCTACATTGGCGAAAGCTATGCCCTTACCATCAAACCGAAAAATACGCCAGTACCGATAGGCTTGATCTGTTTATCGATTGGAATGGAGACAAGATCTTTACTTCAAACGAGAAAATTTCGGTATCGTATACAGGTGTGGAAAGCAAGCAGGGAACAGCTACCTGCACTTTGGTTGTTCCGGCCACTGCTACTCAAGCCACCTACCGCATGCGGGTTGTCCTTTACGACTCCGGCAGCGACCATTCGGGTTATTCGCTTGGCTGTGGAAATTTTGAGTATGGCGAGGTTGAGGATTATGCAGTTGAAGTTAAGGCCATTGAAACGGCACCCCAAGTTGATTTTTTCGGCGACGTAACTTCCGTTTTTCAGGAGGGGGTAGTGCACTTTTCCGATAACAGTCGGTTGGCACCTACCCAATGGAAGTGGTCGTTCAGTCCCTCCTCGGTTCAATACGTGGAAGGTACCACCGAAAACTCGCAAAATCCTGCAGTTAAATTTTTGGAAGCTACCAACTATTCTGTTACACTGGATGCCACCAATGCGATTGGAACAGCTTCCAAAACAAAGGCCAACTATATTGTAGTAAAAAATTATAGCGCACCAAAGAATTTAACAGCAACCTCCGAAGGGTCCCATGTCAATCTAAAGTGGGAGGTTCCAAATGTTCCGGGCTGGCATAGCTATATTAACGATATTGGTGAGTGCATGAATCTGATGACCACCGATACCGATTGCGGAACACTCTATGATGCCAAAGATTTCAACTTCAGCTTTCCTGTTACAATTACCCAGTTATCTACCTATTTCTACTATTCCGACAGCTACCCATGGACCAGTAATCAGTTTAAGTATAAGATATTTAGAACTTCCGATAATGCGCTGCTCTATGAATCTCCACTCCTAACTGCCCAGCATTTAGTGCAAAACGTTCATGAACTTAGCGCTCCTATTACCGTTAGCGAGCCATTTATTGTAGCTATCTCAACAGGAAACCCCGATGGTACGCCTTCTAATCTGGCAAAGGCTGTTGATCCTAACAACTGCCACACTGTTGTGTGGAATAGCACTTCCAATAAGTGGGAGATTTTTGCAGATGCTAACTCGGGTTATGAGCTTTACACCAGCATCTTTGTGAGTTTTGATGCTTCCAAAAAAAATGGTACAAAAGTATCGGTGCCATACTTTACAAAGTATAGTGGTATGATAAAGAGCCCGCTGCTGACCAACAAGATAGCCGCTCGTACTTCCAACAATAGCACGCTTTCAGGCTACAAGGTTTTGCGAGATAATAGTGAGGTAGCTACTATAACCAGGGTGGATAGCACTATGTATACTGACACCAGCCTTGCCGATGGAACCTACAGCTATACAGTTAAAGCAACCTATAGTCCAACCGGAATTTCTCCTTCCTCCAATGCTGTTAGCATTGTGGTGGATAACAGTGGTCCGGAAATTCAGCTAAAATACAATGGCGTTGATGTTTCCGTTGGCAGCCAAGTTTTTGTTCCCTCCAATGTCGATATCAACACAACACGCGATCTCCTTTTCACCATTAAGAATGAGGGAAGAGGAAGTTTAACTATTGGGAGCGTAGCGGTTGACAATGCAATGTATGCGGTTACGCAACAACCTGCCTCGACCTTAGATGGTGGCGGGCAAACCACCTTTATAATTCAGTTTCATCCCACCACCGATGGTCCTCAGGTTTGCAGCGTTAGCTTTACCAACAACGATAATAACGAGAGCCCATTCAACTTCTCCATAAAGGGAATTGGTGGACAAGACCGTTGGACTTGGATGGTTTACATGCTTGAAGATGGCACTGGTCTCGATGGATTGAAAGACCTCAACGAGTGGGAGCAAACAGGTTCGGTTCCTGGTGAGGTAAACTATATCGTATTGTACGACTCCGACGATGACACTAAGGATGGGATTTGGTACATTAAGAAGGACTCCACCGGTTATAATCGTACCTTAATTTCGGATAAGGTATCCACCTTTTTAGGAATCGACCCCAATATGTCGAGCCAAACAACTCTGAGCCAGTATTTGCTTTGGGTGAAGGATCACTACCCAGCTCAGCACTATGGGTTAACCATGTGGGATCACGGAGACGGTATTTTCAAGAAGCGTTCTGAGTCTAATGGCCACGGTGTGGATAAGGGCTTTGTTGGAACCATGAAGCTGTGGCAGATGAGCAGCGCCGTGCAGGATTTTGTTAACGCCATCGGACATAAAGTGGATGTTATTGGCTTCGATGTTTGCCTTCTTGGACAGATTGAAACTGCTTACCAGTTTAAGGATTTAGCTCACTATGTGGTTGCTTCTGAAAAAACTGAGCCAGGCGATGGTTGGGATTACGCAGCTGGATTTAAGGGGCTGAGTGAAGACTCAAATACATCACCAGTTGATGTGGCCAAGAGTATCTGTACCGCATACTGTGCTGCCTACCTCCCAGGAGGCTCCTCCTACCAGACAACATCAACACAGGCGGTGGTTTCGGTGGACTCCCTTACTCAAGATTTGATTCCAGCCCTAAATAGTTTTTCGGATACTCTGATTAAGTATGTGGCAAACTATAAGAGCCAGTTTAAAGTTGCAAAAGATCAATCATACGCGGCACCAGGCCAAAGCGGTGGTTACGATAATCCAGACCACAGAGATTTAGGCCATTTTGCCAAGTTGTTGATTGCCAATCAATCGCTTCCTGCCAATCTTAGAAATTCGGCCCAATCCATGCTCAATGCTTACGAAAAAACAGTTATTCAACATTGCTACAGTAGTGCCGAAAATGCTAATGCTACGGGAATGAAGATATGGATGCCAGAAGCAGTAAAGGATGCAGGGTACTGTATACAACTACTACTCCAAGCCGACCCAATTCCTTAAGTTTGGGGAAACCAATTGGATAAACTACCTCATTGCCTTCCAAAATCCACCTGCCACCACAGCACCAACCGCAATATTTGGTATTTCAGGGCAGGAGCTTACTGCTGGTAGCAATCTGCAGCTTACCGATCTTTCGCTACAGAGCCCCACATCTTGGAGTTGGACAATTACCCCAACTGATGGAGTGACATTTGGAAGCGGAACCACTGCAAATAGCCCAAACCCTGTTGTAAATCTTGCAAATGCAGGCTACTACTCCATTAATTTGCACGTTGCAAACGCCTTTGGCACCGACGATTCACTTTCGACCTACGCTGTTAAGGTGGTTGAGCCAACCCTCGATTTACCAGGTGAATTATCGGCAACCATAAACAGTAACAACGTGGATCTCGATTGGGGTGGGGATGTTATGTTTACCGACGATAACTTCGACAACTACAGCCCGTTTGTGCTATCGTTTGGTAGTTGGAAGCAGGTAGATGTTGACAAATCACAAACCTATGGTATAACAAACTATACTTGGCCAAATAGCGGTTATACCGGCTCCTTCATTACCTTTGATGGCACAAAAACAACACCAGCAATTACAGGCTGGGTTGCACCTTCGGGAACTCAGGTTTTGGCCTGTTTTGATGCCGCCACTCCACCAAATAACGATTGGCTAATTTCAGCCAAGGTTAAGGTTAAAGCTGGTGATGTATTGAGCTTCTACGGCTGTTCTCTTACCGATTCTTATGGCATGGAGCGAATCCAGGTGGGGATTTCCACCTCCGGAACCGAAACGGCCAACTTTACTATGATTACTCCAAATCCATATGTGGAGGTTCCCAAAACCTGGACCGCATACCAGTTTGACCTTTCGGCCTATGCTGGTCAGGACATATACTTCTGCGTGCACGTGGTTTCCAATGATGCATGGGCTCTGTTTTTTGATGATTTCCATGTGGGGGCTCCCAATTCAGGTGGTCGCTTAAACCGGAAGCATTACCATTCCTGCTGATGCGCAGCGTCAGATTAAAGAATGGGTGAACTCAAGCAGAAGCGATAGAGCCATGACGCTTACAGGATCGAAACTTTTCCGTGATGGAACTGTAATAGCCAATTTGGATGCAACAAAGACTACTTACGAGGATGTAAATCCTGGAAATGGCTACCATACCTACTTTGTTCAAAAGGTTTATAGCGACGGAAGCAACGATCACCTTTCAAACACCCAGTAACCTTGTTACCATTGGCTTAGGTGTTACCGGAATTGTTAGCAAGCCTGCATCGGGTAAACTACAGCTGTATCCAAACCCTGCCCACGACATGGTTTCGGTTCAGATACCGGATGAACAGCACGGAATGCTCAAGATTTATGATTTGACAGGCACACTTGTGATGATCAAATACTTCTCCAATGCCGGTCTATTCCAGCTGAACCTGAATACTCTCTCTGCC
>Ga0268359_12600_pt1 | contig 56780 bp, 59 predicted proteins | sample BioMet11_FD_194416 | JGI IMG/M metagenome (GOLD analysis project Ga0268359, IMG submission 194416) | Sewage microbial communities from Oakland, California, United States - Biofuel 11 (PacBio Assembly) | ecosystem: Engineered > Wastewater > Sewage > Unclassified | place: USA: California | collected...
TACGTGCCTGCTTATGCTGATGATACTATAAGTTTTCTTACTTCTCGATGCTTACAAATTTGTAGCCAGCATCTTCAACAGCCTTCTTGATGTCAGCTTCCGCGACATCCTTGTCGGTTGTGATGACAGCTGTGCCGCTGTCGTGAGAAGCGACTGCAGAAGTAATACCATCTACTGCTTCCAGTCCTTCCTTGACATGTTTCTCACACATCATGCACATCATGCCTTCAATCTTTACTGTCTCTTTCATCTGTTTCTCCTCTTCTTTCCTGTCTTCTTTGACATTGTTTTTATCTTCACTCATGTCCACTGGACATGCCGTTTGATTTCCATTCACTGCATTGACTGCTGTGGTGATCTGATCTGTACTTGGATCTTTCAGTGCCCGGTTCTTCATTGCATGATCATGTGAGGCATCATGGACTTTTACTAAGTTCAGACGCAGTGCATTCATGCATACAGTGAAGCTGGACAGTGACATGGCAGCAGCACCCCACATTGGATTTACCTGAATGCCTGGATAGAGTCCAGCTGCCATCGGGATCAAAAGAATGTTGTAGGCAAATGCCCAGAACAGATTCTCATGGATATTGCGCAGAGATGCTCTGCTGAGACGGATGGCTGCCGAAGCATCTGTGAGTCTTGAATTCATCAATACAACATCTGCGGAATCAATTGCTACATCAGTTCCTGCGCCAATGGCAATGCCGATGTCTGCTCTGGTCAAAGCTGGCGCATCGTTGATGCCGTCACCAATCATCGCCACCTTTCCGCGCTTCTGCAGATCAGCAATCACTGCTTCTTTGCCATCCGGAAGCACACCGGCAATAATGCGGTCAACGCCTGCCTCCAGTCCAATTGCCTTGGCTGTTCTTTCATTGTCCCCAGTCAACATGACTACTTCAATGCCCATCTTCTGCATCTCAGCAATTGCCTGTGCAGAATCTTCCTTGATGACATCAGCAATTGCCATCATGCCAAGGAACTGATGGTCCTGCGCGAAGAAGACCGGTGTCTTACCCTGTTCAGCAAATGCATCACTTTCCTGCAGATACTTGTCCGGAATATCAATCAATGTGCTGAGGTAGGAGCGGGAGCCGCCGTAAATCTGATGTTCTCCCAGTTTTCCTTCCAGGCCGTTTCCTGCATGAATGACAAAGTCTGTCACCTTTTCTGCATGCATGTTATTGTCCACAGCATGCTTTACAACAGCCTTCGCTAACGGATGCTCACTTTGATTTTCCAAAGAGACAGCTGTCTTCAATAAGGTATCGAAAGAGATACCTTCAGCAGTGACTGTATCTGTTACTTCTGGTTTCCCAGCCGTGATCGTGCCGGTCTTATCCAAAGCAGCAATTTGAATATGTCCAGTATTTTCCAATGCCTCTGATGTTTTGAACAGAATGCCGTTCTTTGCACCAACACCGTTGCCGACCATAATGGCCACCGGTGTCGCAAGACCCAATGCACATGGACACGAGATGACTAAGACTGAGATTGCTCTTTCCAATGCATAGGCAAGTGTCTGTCCCATCAGCAGATACGCTGCTAAGACAATGACTGCAATCACAATGACAGCTGGGACAAAGATGCCGGAAACTCGATCGGCAATACGAGCAATCGAAGCTTTCGTTCCTGCCGCATCAGATACCATCTGTATAATCTGAGCAAACGCTGTATCTTCACCAATCCTGACAGCTCTTGCCTTGAAGAAGCCGGACTGATTGATGGTTGCAGCGCTGACTTGGTCGTTGACTGCTTTATCAACTGGGATGGATTCACCCGTCAGCGCAGATTCATCTACTGCGGAGGAGCCTTCCACAATGATGCCGTCCACCGGAATCGATTCTCCTGGTCTGACGGCAAAGATATCGCCAATCTGGACTTCATCAATTCCGACCGTGACTTCCTGATCATCTCTGATGATGACCGCCGTCTTCGGTGCCATCTTCATTAAATTCTTCAATGCATCGGTCGTCTTTCCCTTTGAAAGGGATTCCAATGTCTTGCCAACCGTGATCAAGGCAGGAATCATTGCTGCGGATTCAAAGTACAGCTGATCATGATACAGCATCATCAGGTCCATATTGCTGGTGCCATTGGTCAGAAGATATGTCATCTGATACAGAATATATAAGGACCAGCCAAAGGATACTGAACTGCCTAAGGCAACTAGTGCGTCCATGTTTGGTGCGAGATGGAACAAGCTCTTGAAGCCTGAGATGAAGAATGCCTTGTTGATGATCATCACTGCTAAGGCAATCAGCATCTGTGTCACTGCCAGACCGATATGATTATGATTCAAAAATGCCGGGACCGGCCAGTTCCACATATTATGTCCCATGGTGATATACATCAAGATAATCAAGAAGACAGCTGACCACAGCAGTCTCTTTTTCAGCTTTGGTGTCTCACGATCCTTTAATGCATCTTCCTCGGCTGCCAATTTTGATGATTCCGTATTCTTAACAAGACCGGCGCCCTTCTTCTCAGCACCATATCCTGCACTCTCCACAGCTTTGATAATATCCTGTGAAGAAGCATTTCCTTCCACGGAAAGAGTATTTGTCAGCAGTGAGACCGAGACATTCTTTGTTCCCGGCACTTTCGCAACTGCCTTTTCAACATGTGCCTGACAGGAGGCACACGTCATTCCCGTAACAATATATTGATCCATTGTGTCTTCCCTTCTACTTCATCAGCTTCTGCAGCACATCGCAAAGCTCATCAATCGTCTCATCTTTTCCGTTGCGTATATCTTCCACCAACACAGCTGTGGATATGACATGACAGAAGCACTTTATTGAAGCTGTTCAATGCATTGGTAGCTGCTGACACCTGCATCAGAATATCAGGACAGTATTGATCATCTTCGACCATCTTCTCAATGCCTCTGATCTGCCCTTCTACTTTCTTCAGTCTTGTCAGCAGAGCTTTTTTTTCTTCATCCGTTCTCATCTTATGTCTTGTACCGCAGTGCGTACACGTCTGTTCTTTCATACTGGATTCCTCTTTCTTTGCATCTCTGTTATATACCCCCATGGGGTATAGTGCAAGAAGGATGCTCAGAAGAAAAAAAGCAGTTCCCTCAGGAACCGCTGTTTGATGAATTCTTCAGTTTGGTCTGTTCTGCATCATAGATGCACTTAGACAGTACTTTGTATAGGTTATCTGGATTGATCGGCTTGGTAATGTGTTCCTGCATGCCGGCTTCATGGCAGTGTTCGATATCTTCTTCAAAGGCATCTGCTGTCATCGCGATGATTGGGACCAGTCCTGCATCCTTACGGTCCATTTCACGGATGGTGCGGGAGGCATCCAAGCCGTCCATGAACGGCATCCGGATATCCATCAGCACAGCATCATAGTAATTTTCTGAACATGCCTTGAACATCTCGACACCTTCTTCACCATTGGCAGCGGCATCCACATGGGCACCGGCACTGCTCAGCATGACCTTGGCAATCTCTGTATTCAACGGATTGTCTTCACACAGCAGGATATGCCTGCCGGCAAGCTTGATCTCGGCTTTATTCTCAGCCCGTGTTTTCTCGTCCTGATCTGCTAATATCAACGGCAGGTCAACTTTGAATTCGGATCCTTCGCCTTCTTTGCTTTCCACCGAAATCTGTCCATTGAGCTGGGTGACAATGCGTTTGACAATTGCCAGTCCCAGTCCAGTTCCCTGGATGTTCCTTGTTTCAGGACGCTGATCCTGTGAGAAGCTCTCAAAGATATGCGGCAGGAACTCTCTGCGGATACCGATGCCATTGTCCTTCACAGACAGATGACAGGTATATCCTTCATAATTCTTCTCATCCCAGCGACGCAGGCTTCGACCCGGCCGCCGGAAGGTGTGTATTTGATTGCATTTGAAAGCAGGTTCAGGAAGATCTTCTGGAATTTCAAACGGTCAGTCCAGACAATGACATCCGGGCACTGCGTCAGATCTGTGACAAAGGTCAGTGACTTGATCTCGGCTGAAGGCTGCAGGGAAGTCAGCACTGCTTCTGACATGCTGCGCAGTCCTGCTGCTTCTGGAGAGTAGACAGATTTTCCGCTCTCGATTCTGGAAAGTTCCAGCGTATCATTCACCAGATCCAGCAGCAATGTACTGGACAGTTTCACTTTTTGAATGTATCCCTGCTTCACCTCAGGATCCTTTTCATTCAGCGCCAGTTCCGTAAAGCCTACAACGCCATTGAGCGGCGTTCTTAAGTCATGGCTGACACTGGACAGGAAGGAGGATTTAGCCTCATTGGCACGGTCAGCTGCCAGCTTTGCGGCACGCAGTTCTTCAATCTGTGCATGTTCACGCTGATATTGACTGGTCACATCCGAACGGCAGAGGAAGATCGTATCATGGTCTTCATTAAGATAGGAATACTGCAGGAGCTTATGGCGGTGTCGGCCGTCACTAGTAGTCACTTCAAAGGAATACTCGTAGATCGGTTTTTCCTTCAGTTCTTCAAGGATTGTTTCTAAGCGCAGCGCATGGCTGACAGCCTCTCGCTGGTCTTCCGCAACAACGCGGTCAACATCACCGTCAATCGCTTCCAGATAATCCTGATAATGTTCATAGCTCATACCGAACTGCATCGGCTTCAGACGGAAGAATCTTACTTTCCGTGACGGCACACCCAGAAGACCGACGATATCATATCCCAGCATCGTAAAGCGGCTGATCATCTGCTTCTCCAGGATCTTTTCGGTAATGTCATATGCATTCATGGAACAGATAATATGTCCACTCTGTGCAGAGACATACATCTGAACGACCAGGGAGACCCAGAACGGCATCTTGCCGTCTTCATCCCGCCGGTATTGTACAGCAAAGGAGGTATGCCCCCGCTGATAATTCTGGATCATCATTTCACGCTGGATCAACGCAGAGAATTTCTGACTGTCTTCCTCTGCATGCAGAGATACTGCAGCCTGCTTTACACATGCATCAAACGGAAGCGACGGATCGATATCCATGCCTCTCATTTGCAGTTTCTGATATGAAATAACTTTGTTGTCTGTCAGATCAACCAGCCATTCTGCAATCTTGTTTTCACTGCTGTCTAGATTCAGCAGATTCTGGCTTCCATTCAGACTTCTGACTTGATCCTCTGCTGTTTCATTGATGCCAATCTGTTTTGCACAGCCGGAAAAATAAACATAGATCAAATATGATCCATCAGAAAGTGCTTCTGCAATATTGCAGCAGTCCGCTTTTATATTCTCACTGCCATACAAAAAATGATAGGAAGTATGACAGGCGGTTCCCGGCTGTACTCTTGCATATTCCAAGGCATCAATGACAGTCCGGCGGTCATCTGCCGCAACAAGCTGCAGCAGATGATGCTCAGCATCCATTAATTCACTGCGGGTGCGGTGCAGGAGCCGGCAGAGTCCATCAGAAACTGCAAGCAGATCATAATTATCTGCCTGGGCATGAAGCACACAGAAAGGAATCGGCATATTTTCAAAAACTTTTTCCTGTTCTGGTGACAGGATGATTTCAGCAGTATCCATCTCTGCGCCCCCTTTCATGTGATGTATTTCAATGCAAATTTATCATAATTATCTAATATAACGCATCTATGCAAATTATAAAATCTTTGGCGCAGAATAACAATAAATTCTCCTTTGTTTCTGCAATTGAAAAGACTTCTGCTCCTCACAGAAATCTCTTCGTGTCAGATCAAGCTGCTGCCAGCTTCCCATACATAAGAAGCTTTCGCTTCTTCCTTCGATGTCACTATCATAAAAGAGGCAGGGTCACAGCAGGGTCACAAAATTGACCAGATTAGTCAAAACTTTGTGTATCCGCAGCTTCTAAAGCACTTTTCTGCCGGTAACTGCTTCAAATTGATACTTGACGATGCCAAGATCAATCATGGAATAGAAACCGCCAAGGGACTTTGCGGTCACCTGTTCTCCCTGCAGAGTGAACAGGAACTTCTGCTGATTGACAGCTGTCGGTGCCAGCATCACTGCTTCCATGCCTTCCTTGAACCATGCAGGCATCGTTCCTTCAAGCTGGCACAGTTCGCTCATCGGCTTGGAAGGGTGTGCAGCACCCTGTACAGCTCCATAACCCAATGCGATGACACAGGCAATCTTTTCATCATTCTTCATAACACAGTGTTTTTTGACCGTACCCTTGGATACTGTCATTGCGACCCAGCAGGTATTCAAGCCCAGCTGCTGTGCTGTCAAAACAAGCTGTTCCCCATAATATCCTGCCTGTTCCTCCAGACTGCTGCTCTTTTTGCCAATCAAGGCAATATAGTTCTGCACGCCTGTGAATTTTCCATAGTGTGTCATAAAACCATCAAATGCCTGCGGTTCATGCAGTACCATCTGAATATGAAGACCGCTCTCCTGATTGCATGCGTCAATTTTTTTCTGCAGCTGAGATGCTGCTGTTTCATCAATTTTCTGATCGATGTAGCTGCGTACAGAATGGCGCTGCTGCATAGCTTCCTGAATTGTCATCATCATTTTTCACCTTATTTCAATCACCTTTCTTGTCTCTTGTGGATCGTGTGCTGCCAATATACCTAAGCACTTTGGATCCTGTCTCATCTTCTGCACCCACTGCAGAGATTCTCTCATCTGTTTCTGATTGTAGACTGGTCCTGGGATCTTCAGACTTTCCCAGGAGTCTCTGTTATAACCGGTATCACCTACCAGCAGGACAAAGCCGTCTTCACCAGTCACCTGAATGGTTGCTGATCCCGGGGTATGTCCCGGGGTCAGAAATACTTTGACGCTGCCGTTGCCATACACATCCCAGGATTTTCCAAATGGTGCGGATGGATCATTGATCAGCGGCATCTGTTTGAGCGTGATATTCTTCCATGGGCGCTTCACATAGCGCACCTGTCCAGAATGGACTGCCCGCCATTCTTCCGGACTGACCAGGATCTGCTTCGCATCCTTGACTAAGCGCAGACCGGAATCATGATCGATATCCATATGTGTCATGAGCACCGTGATCTCGCTGGTCCTGTATCCCAGTGCTTTGATCTGTTCATCCACTGCTTCTCCCTGCGGCAGCCTCGGCTTGGAGGCAAACCACATTGGAAAGGTCAGTGTCTGGATGGGTCGCTGCCGGACATCACTGTCCCAGCCGGTATCGACCAGAATATTTCCTTTCGGATGGACAATGAAAAAAGCTTTCACCGGCAGCCAGATCCGTCTTTTGGCACTGCGGAAAAGTCCTGTATAGGCAATGGTATTCCGCGAGATGCTTCGATCAGGAACAGCAGGATCGACACCTACCTGTCCGCAGTTCAGTTCATAGACTTTGATCATCTTTCATCCTTCCATTCCTGCGGATATTGATTCTCAGCCGCTTGGCGCACGGTCCTGTCGACATGTTCCGTCAATTCCTTCAGACCGCTCCAGCATGTCTCATTGGCATCCACATAGTAATAGTTCATCGTCCCTGTCCGATGCATCTGGATCAAACCGGCATCCTTCAGGATCCTTAAGTGATGTGAAACGGCAGGACGGGAAAGATGGGTCCGGGCCGTAATGTCCGGCACCCGCATGCCAATAGTCTCATTTTCCAATAAAGCAATGAAGATCAGCTGTCTGGTCTCATCACCCAGGGCAGTAAAAACCTTCTGATATCTGCGGAATTCTTTCGCCAGTTTCCGCCGTTCCACTGTACATGCGTCCATTCTGTCTGCCTCCATCTAATTGGTTCGTTTGTTTAAACCATTATATCTTTCGAAATCCAGAAATGTTCATTGGGAAAGAAAATCGATACCATTCCATGCATACAAAAAGACCGGCTGTTCACCGGTCTTCAGCTTTAATATTTTTGTGAGACAAGCTTCATGAAAGCACGATAGTCACGGATCAGTGCATCGCACCATGCATCATATTCCGGATCTTCGATCTTGCATTCAGGATGTTCAGCAACATACAGCAGATACTTTTCAACGCCTTCCTTCAATCCGATCTCACAGCGGAAATCAGGAATGAGCTGCGTCAGCTGATACTTGGAATACATGTTGGAGAACTGCTTGTCACCAAGGATTGTTTCAATGCTGTCATACTTGGCTGCACATGCAAGCGTATCGGAAGAGATATGGCAGATCCGCAGCTTCTTACCTAACTGCAGCGCAATTTCTTCATAGATCATATCCCATGTAACAACGGCTGGATTGACTAAGTTGACCGTCTGGCCATTCGCTGCAGGATTGCCGATCATCTGTACAAAGTTATATGCAAAGTCATCTGCGTGCATCATATGCCAGATTGACTTGCCGTCACCATGGACAATCACGGACTTGCCGTTTACGATACGGCTGACAACACTCCAGCATGTCTCTCCCTTGATGCTTAACGGGATCCTGTCTTCTCCATATGTCTGAGAAGGTCTGACGATAACAACTGGGAAGCCGGATGCAGATGCTTTACGGAAGACATCCTCAGCTGCTTTCTTGTTCTGGCCATAACGGCTGAAACGGTTTGTCTGTCTGGAATTTTCATTCAGCCATACAATATTCTCATGATCAAAGGTGACGACCGTTGAGATGAAGAAGTACTGCTTGACTCTGCCGCTGAAGATACGTACTCGTTCAGCTGCTGTTTCTGCATCATAGATCAGGAAGTCTACGATGACATCATATTTCTCACCGGCAACTTCTCTTTCTAATGCTCCCGGCTCCTTGATGTCACAGATGATCTGCTTGATATTGACAGGCAGTTCTTTATGTCCCCTGTTCAATACAGTCACGTCATAGTTGATATCCTTTGCCAACAATTTCATTACAGATGTGGAGATTGTTCCAGTACCGCCAATCAAAAGTATTTTTTTCTGTTCCATACTTTGCCCCTTATTCTTACTGTTCTATTATATGACAAAAGCAGGCAGGACTCAAAATAAGAGAAAACATCCAGAGCCTCAATTATTATTGAAAGTTCTTTTATGTGCACTTTTCTCAATGAAAGTGCCTGTTTATGATATCTAGACAAGGATGTGCTGCCTATGTGGAGAGAAAGGAGCCTATTTATGACAGGCAGAACATATAAACAATTATCAAGAGAAGAAAGGCTTTCTATTGAATCCGATCTGAATGATCCAGACATCAAGCTAAAGACGATCGCTGCTCATCTGAACAGGGATCCGAAGTCGATCCGTTATGAAGTGACACATCGTGCAGTTGTGAGAGTCCGTTCCAACCAGCATAACAAGTGCGGTCTTCAGGACATCTGTACCAAAGTCAGGCTGTGCCCAGATTGCATCACTGGCAAGTGCTGTGAGTGCAGGCATGACAACTGCAATCAGATCTGTCCTGACTTCAATGACCATCCTGTGTGCAGCCGCTCTTCACGATGGCCCTATGTATGCAATGGCTGTGCAAAGCTGTCGGACTGCCATCTGCCGAAGCTGTTCTATTTCGCTGAAAAGGCTGATATCGATCACTGCCATTGCGTCTCTGACTGGAAGGAAGGATGCCAGAAATCCGAGAAGGACATGGCTGCCATCATCCGTGCATTCCAGAAAGGCATACAGAACGGGCTGTCCGTCGATGTCATCATCAAGGAGTATGGGCTCAACATCTCGACAGCGACTGCATATCGCTACATCGATGCCCATCTCATCCCTGCCGTCAAGAACATCGACCTCAAGCGCAAGACCCGTTATTCGCCACGTTCTTCCAGCAAGCCAAAGATCATTCCGAAGAACCCTGATTTCCTCAACGGGAGGAGACTGACGGACTTCAATGACAGGATGGAAAGAGACCCATCTGTGAATGTATGGCAGATGGACACCGTCATCGGGAAGAAAGGATCAGAGGAGAAATGCCTGCTCACACTGCTATATACCAGGACGAACCTGCAGCTGTATTTCCTTCTTGATTCCAAGACCTCAGAGAATGTCGTCAAGGTATTCGACAAGATCAAGGATTTCCTTGGACCAGACCTGTTCAAAGAGACTTTCACTGTGATCAAGACCGACAATGGCACTGAGTTCAGTGAGCCTCTTCTCATTGAGACAGATCCGCAGACTGGCGAGCAATTGATCAATATTTATTTCTGTGAGCCAAGGAGATCGGACCAGAAAGGAAAGTGCGAGAAGAACCATGAGCAGCTGAGAGAGATCATCCCTCCCGGTCTGAGCATGTACACACTTTCCACTCATGACATCAATTACGCATCCAATATGATCAACAACTATCCACGCAGGCTGTTCCATTACAAATCACCGTTGGAACTGTCCGTGCTTTTCCTAAATGAAAAGGTGCTGCAGCTCAACAGACTTACATCGCTTCGCCTCGATCAAGTCAAGCTCACACCTATTCTCCACTAAGCAGATCTGGCGGCACATCCTCAATCATCCTGCAAGGACTTTCCATGAGAATTCGAAGAAATTCTTAGAAAACCTGAGTTTTTGCGTGCTCATCCATATCTGTCTATACCTATGGTCTATCACACTTCACATATTTTGAGAATACCCGACCAGATGAAAAGTCCCTTATTTCACAGGAACTTTCCGTGATAAGGGACTTTCATTGAGAATTGAGCAAAACATCCAGAGAAAATGTATTGTATGATAGTAAAGAGGACGATATGGAAGAATACTCGATCATGACTCTGAATCTGTTGACTGACCACTTATTTCTGAATGGAAATCAGCGTTTTTCAAAGCGGGCGGAAGCAGTCAGCGAGATGATCCAGGAACTGCATCCAGATTTGATCGGTGTTCAGGAACTGACCAGGACAATGTTCCCTTATATGCAGCAGGTGTTCAAGGACTACGGCATCTTTGGGGATTCCCGGCATTCTCTGCTCAATGATGAATACTGTTCAATCCTGTATCGGAAAGACAAGTTTGAACTGATCGGCGGCGATACGAAATGGCTCTCACACACTCCAGATCAGGAAGGTTCAAAGCTGGTGAAGTCAGTCTATCCGCGCATTGTGACATTCGCCTATTTCAAAAATCTTGAAACAGAAGAGATTTTTACTTTTGCCAACACACATCTGGATTTCGGCCTGCCATCCATCCGCAATGAACAGGCAGAGATTCTTGCCAGGATCTTAGTGGAACGCGAAAAAGGAAGCTGTATGTTCGTGACCGGCGACTTCAACACAACACATGATTCAGATGCCCTGCACCTGTTCCAGAAAGCACATCTGGTGGATACTGTGAAGGATGAACTGGGTTCTACTCTCCGCGGCAAGATTGGTTCTAAAACAAAGAAGGATCATCCGATTGACCATATCTATGTATCCAAAGGAATCTCCGTATTGAATGTACGCAAGATCCATAAAAAGTATCAAGGCATCTATCCTTCTGATCATTATCCATTGATTGCCTATATTGTCATATAAAAAGACTTCAGTTTTGATCTGAAGTCTCTTTTTGTTATGCAGCTAAATGCTGATTGACGTAAGCAATGATGTTGGAAGCGTTGGCGTAAGTCTCTGCCTTCTCGCCATCTACAGCAACCAGTGTAGGCGCCTGCATGATGTCATACTTTCTTGCCAGATCCGGATGTTCCTCGGCATCGACAATTGTATAGGAGAAATTCTTTTCACCAAGCATCTGCTTGATCATTTTGCAGTTCGGGCATGTCTTTGTTGTGAACAGCAGGAATTCCTTAGGTTCAGAAACACTGACTGGCTTCTGTTCCTGTTCACGGAATGAAGATACTGTATGAGCCGCGCTGACATCTACTTTGTACGTTCTTCTATCCTTGAACTCCTGTGATTTGCCGGCATTCCAGTTCTTGACTGGACGGTAGTAGCCGGTAATACGGGAATAGACTTCTGTCTCAGCACCGCATTTCGGACACTTCCAGACTTCACCAGGGATATAGCCGTCATTTGCACAGACACTATAAGTTGGTGAGAGTGTGTAGTAAGGCAGCTTGTAGTTCTGGGCAATCTTGCGGACCAGTGTCGCAGCTGCTTTCCAGTCTGACAGACGTTCGCCTAAGAAGGCATGGAAGACAGTGCCTGATGTATACAGCGTCTGCAGCGGATCCTGTACATCCAGAGCTGTGAAGATATCATCGGTATAGCCGACTGGTAAGTGTGAGCTGTTGGTATAGTACGGTGTACCGTTCATGTTGGCTGTAATGATGTCTGGATACTTCTCAACGTCATGTTTTGCCAGACGGTATGTTGTAGATTCTGCCGGTGTTGCTTCAAGGTTGTACAGATCACCGTACTGTTCCTGATAGTCAGACAGACGGTTTCTCATATGGTTGAGCACTTCTGCCGCGAACTTCTGTGTTTCTTCATGCGTCAGATCCATGTGGAGCCAGTTTGCATTCAGTCCTACTTCATTCATGCCAATCAGACCGATGGTGCTGAAATGGTTGCTGAAGGAACCTAAGTATCTCTTTGTATATGGATAGAGACCGCCTTCCAGAAGCTTTGTGATGACTGTTCTCTTTGTCTTCAAGGAACGGGCACTGATATCCATGATGTGATCCAGTTTCTTATAGAAGTCTTCCTTGTCCTTGGCAAGATATGCAATTCTAGGAAGATTGATCGTAACGACACCGACAGAACCTGTTGATTCGCCAGAACCAAAGAAGCCGCCGCTCTTCTTTCTTAATTCACGCAGATCAAGACGCAGTCTGCAGCACATGGAACGGACATCACTTGGCTTCATGTCAGAGTTGACATAGTTGGAGAAGTAAGGTGTTCCATATTCGCTGTCATTTCAAACAGCAGACGGTTGTTCTCTGTATCTGACCAGTCGAAGTCAGGTGTAATGGAATAAGTTGGAATTGGATACTGGAAGCCTCTGCCGTTGTAGTCACCTTCGACCATTGTTTCGATGAAGGCTTTGTTGACCATATCCATTTCCTTCTTGCAGTCTTTATACTTGAAGTCCATTTCCTTGCCGCCGACAAGTGCAGGAAGCTCTGCCAAGTCATCCGGTACTGTCCAGTCCAGAGTGATATTGGTGAACGGTGCCTGTGTGCCCCATCTGGAAGGTGTGTTGACGCCGTAGATGAAGGACTGTACACACTGCTTGACTTCTTTATAGGACAGATCATCCTTCTTTACGAATGGTGCTAAGTATGTATCGAAGGAAGAGAATGCCTGGGCACCCGCCCATTCATTCTGCATGATGCCTAAGAAGTTGACCATCTGGTTGCATAATGTGCTCAGATGATTTGCCGGACCGCTGGTGATCTTGCCTGGAACTCCGCCAAGGCCTTCCTGGATCAGCTGCTTTAAGGACCAGCCTGCGCAGTATCCTGTCAGCATCGACAGATCATGGATATGAATGTCGCCGCTGCGGTGTGCATCTGCAATCTCCTGATCATAGACTTCACTCAGCCAGTAGTTGGCAGTGATGGCACCTGAGTTGGAAAGAATCAGACCGCCGACAGAATATGTCACCGTGCTGTTCTCCTTGACTCGCCAGTCCAATGCCTTCAGATAGCTGTCGACCAGTTTCTTATAGTCGAGCGATGTGCTCATGACATTGCGGATGTTCTGTCTCTGTTTTCGATATAAGATGTATGCTTTTGCAACATCTGCATATCCTGCTTCTGACAATACCTTTTCAGCAGAGTCCTGAATATCTTCAACATCAATGACGTCATCCTTGATCTTCTTTTCAAAATCACTGGTGACACGAAGCGCAACTAAACTGATGACACTGTCATCATAATTGCGTCCGCATGCATCAAATGCCTTTCTGACTGCATCTGAAATTTTCTGGATGTTGAAATCTGCAATTTTACCGTCTCTCTTTTTTACCTTGTACATCCTAGTTCTCCTTCAGTCCCCTGCATTCTGTGCCAGGAATGATCTTGGCAACAGCATCTCTGAGTTCTCTCATTTCATCCGCCGTATATGCGGTATAACAGCCTTCCTGGATCAGATTTCCACTGTCCTGGAACTGCTGCAGATAATACTTTTCAGTCGGTTTGATCCATTCAGCCAAGGCTAATAAATCTTCCTTGGTGTGCAGCTCTTTTACAACAGTGGTACGGAACTCATAATCAACGGTGCCCTTCTTCAGGAATTCCACTGATCTCTCAATATTTTCAATTGAGAAGTTCTCTGCATCCATGCCAACTGTTTCAGCCATATTTTGCTTTGCAGTTCTTGATATCCATTGCAACATAGTCGATATATCCGCCTCTCTACATCTTCCTGAAGCTTGTCAGGACGCGAGCCATTGGTATCCAGCTTGACCAGATATCCCATCTTCTTGATGTTCTTGATCATATCCAGTGTATCCTGCAGCATCGGTTTCACCGCCGCTGATGCATACACCGTCGATCAATCCTTTTCTTTTTTCAAGATATGACATGACTTCTTCCGGATCGTAGTATTCATAATCCTCCGGCAGGAAGACTAAATCTCTGTTGTGACAGAACGGACACTTGAAGTTGCATCCGGCTGTGAAGATCGTGCTGGCTACCTTGTCTGGATAGTCAAGCAGAGTCATCTTCTGCATGCCGCCGATTCTCAGGTTGGAGAAGTCCAGGTCTTTGTCTTCCGGGTTGAGCTTCTCACTGCTGTTGACTGCCACTTGATCAAAAAGTGTTTCAAAGGCAGTGAAATCAACTCCTTCTGCCAATACTGCTCTGCACTTATTGCGGTACTCGTAAATGGCATTGACAGTCTCGGCTGCCTTGTCTGTCGTATATAAGCGCTTGACACGCTTGTCTACTTCATCCTGTTTTGCCTGAATATATCCTTGATCAATCAAGCGCTGTACTGACTTGGTCGTTGTTCCCTTGTCTACCTGAGTTGCATTGGTAACGTCCTGCATTGTGACACCTTTATGCTCGTTAATATAGAGAAGAAAAATCAACTGACCAGACCCCATATCATACTGTGCCAATACATGATCGTAATATTTCTGCGTGTTTCGGTAGAGGATGGATAGATTCAGCATGAAGCTGCTGTTTTCTGCCATTGAACTCTCTTCCTTACTATAATAGTTGGATTTCCAACTATTTCTAGTTTTATTCTACCCGTGTGCTAAAAGAAATCAATATTTATTTAATTGAATTGTTCATATACACAACATCCTTTGAAAGGAATCATGAAAAATTATTGGGACACCATCTGCGAAAATATTTCAAGAAAGTAAAAAAAGGACTATACCTCTTCCTTTGCGGGGCTATACTGAAATTGGAAATTTTTATTTTCCCGCCTGGTTAAAGGAAGAGCTTCACAATCTAAAATTTCAAGAGTTATATTTGATTATTTCTTTGGTATCATTTTATGCAGTGAGTCGGAGGGGATAATGAATACGATAATGAAACAATTGAGCTGCCATGGGAAAATAAAACAGAAGATCATTCTTCTGTAGAAGTTCCGTCACCATTGACACAGGATGAGCTTGAAGAACTCATGCACGAAATTCGTTTCTGATAAAAGAGCGGTTCCTATCCGGGAATCGCTTTATTTATGTTGGCTGCTCCGCTTTGAAGTGTTTAAAGAAAATATATCACGTTCATTCATGCGTGCATGTCTACCTTCACACATTTTTCCACAATTCTATTGACACGGTTAATTCATATGGTATATTGATGTTGAAGAGTGTGTAACTGCTGAAATAGACAGGCATTAACTCATTAGATCTGTATTGTATCTAATGAGTTTTTTTATGCACACGAGGAGGTTTTATGAAATTTTTCAACCACAAAAAGAAAATATACAGTCCGTGTTCCGGGCAGGTAAAAAAGTTGAGTCAAGTCAATGATGCCGTCTTTTCAAAGGGACTTGCCGGAGAAGGATTTGCAGTCCTGCCGGAAGGAAATATCGTCGCCTCGCCGGTTGACGGTACGGTTGCCATGATCTTTCCTACGAAACATGCCATCGGCCTGACCGATGCTGACGGGAAAGACTATATCGTACATATCGGCATTGACACTGTCAGCTTGAAAGGACAGGGCTTTGAAGTTCTGGTCACCGAGGGACAGAAGGTCAAAGCAGGATCTCCTCTCGTTCGTGTCAACTTATCTGTTTTAGAGGAAAATCACCTTGAGTCTGATATCATCATTCTGCTGGGCAGCGGCTCAAAAATGAATTTGACCGTTTCGGGAAAGGTCATGTCCGGGCAGGAGGTTGGTACATGTGAATGACTATATCATTACATCAGTATTGAACCATAACACCGTCAGATGCCGTCATCAGGATTCACAGGCAGAACTGCTGGCTTATGGAGTCGGTATCGGCTTTCACCACAAGTCCGGAGATTACATAGACTCAAAGAGCTTCACAAAGCTGTATGAGATCAAAGATGTCAAGCTTTCACAGCAATATGAAGATCTGCTGCGCAGTGTCGACTTAGCAATCCTGGATGTTTCTGAAGAGATCATTGAAGAAGCCAGCCGTGAATTCCACATGGAAGCAGACAATCATCTTCATATTGCACTGCTGGACCACATCAATTTCAGTGTCAGACGCTATCGGGAACATATTGTCATTACAAATATCTTTCTAGAAGAGACGGAGTGCATGTATCCAAAGGAATTCCAATTTTCTAAGAAGATGCTCGACTTGGTCAATGAACGATTGAAGATCGACCTGCCGACTGCTGAAGCCGGTTTCATATGCATGCACATTCATGCCGCTATGCACGGTGAAAAAGCGAGTTACAGTGCGATGATGGTGCAGATTGTTACCGACTGCATGAAAATCATTGAAGAAAGATACCACATTCATTTAAGCCGGCAGAATTTTCTGTATCAGCGCATGGTGATCCATCTTAAATTTGCGGTCAAGCGTTCTTCAGAGAATATTCAGCTTGATAATTTTCTGGAGACAATCATTCCCGAAAAATGCAGAGGTGCATACGAAACTGCATCAGCAATTGCTGAACATCTCGCAGATACATACAACATTCAGATCAACGAAAGTGAAAAATGCTATTTAGCAATTCACATCCAGAATATCGTTTCACAAAAAGTATAGGAATCATACTGATCATAATCAGGTGATATGTGATGGGGAAAAGGATAGATTTTTTCATCATGCCCAAAAAGGAGGGAAAGTTATGTTCAAACAGCTTCAAAAGATTGGCAAAGCGTTCATGCTGCCAATCGCAATCCTGCCGGCTGCCGGCCTGCTGCTTGGTATTGGCGGAGCATTATCCAATCCAACAACGGTAGCTACGTATCCAGTATTAAACAATGCATTCCTGCAAGGTATTTTCCAGATCATGAGTTCCGCCGGCAGTGTCGTCTTTGCAAATCTATCATTGCTGCTGTGCGTAGGCTTATGTATCGGATTAGCAAAACGTGATAAGGGAACCGCAGCTTTAGCAGGCGTTGTCGGCTATCTCGTCATGAATGCAACCATTTCTGCCATGCTCGCCATTTTCAATCCAAAGGGTTCTGCGATCGATACAGGTGTTGTCGGTGCTATCGTTGTCGGCCTTGTAGCTGTTACGCTGCACAACAAGTACCAGAACATTGAACTTCCGCAGTTCCTTGGCTTCTTCGGCGGTTCTAGATTTGTCCCTATTGCCACCTCATTTGCTGCCATCTTCATCGGATGTGCCTTCTTCATTATCTGGCCTCCGTTCCAGAATTTATTAGTTTCACTTGGTGATGTCATTTCTAAAACAGGTCCGATTGGAACATTCTTCTATGGATTCTTGATGCGTCTCTGCGGAGCAGTCGGTCTCCATCATATGATCTATCCGATGTTCTGGTATACAGAACTTGGCGGTGTTGAGATTGTCAACGGCGTCAGTGTTGCAGGTGCACAGAAGATCTTCTTCGCCCAGCTTGCTGATCCAAATCATGTTGGACTTTATACTGAGGGAACACGTTTCTTTGCCGGCCGTTTTGCAACCATGATGTTCGGTCTGCCAGCAGCATGCTTAGCAATGTATCACTGCGTACCGAAGGAAAGAAGAGCTTCTTATAAAGGATTATTCATCTCTGTAGCTCTGACATCCTTCATTACCGGTATTACTGAACCAATCGAATTTATGTTCCTGTTCGTAAACCCTCTGCTTTATGTGATTCATGCATTCCTCGACGGTGTCAGTTTCTTTATCGCTGATATCCTGAATATTTCCATCGGAAATACATTCTCCGGCGGCATTATTGACTTACATTGTTCGGCATCCTGCAGGGCAACGCAAAGACAAACTGGATGCTCGAGATTCCAGTTGGTGTATTATGGGCATTCATTTATTACTTCTTATTCAAGTGGTATATCATCAAGTTCAATGTCATGACACCTGGACGTGGTGAAGATACAGTAAATGCTGATGGAACAGTTACATCTGAAGCTCCGCAGCTCACAACAAAGAGCACATTAAAGAAGACAGCGTTAAGATCATCGATGCCTTAGGCGGTGCAGAGAATATTGAAGATGTGGATGCCTGCATTACTCGTCTGCGCGTGTCAGTGAAAGATGTTGAAAAAGTAAATAAAGACGAACTCAAAAAACTCGGTGCAACAGATGTTCTAGAAGTAGGCGGCGGCATCCAGGCGGTCTATGGTGCTAAAGCAATTCTTTACAAGAACAATATTGTGGAGATTCTGAATATCGATGAATGACAATGAAAAGATCATTCAGTCGCTGAAGGGAAAGCTGATTGTCTCCTGCCAGGCACTTCCAAGTGAGCCGCTCTATGATGCTGAAAGAAGCATTATGCCATATATGGCAAAGGCAGCTGAGCTTGGCGGTGCGGCAGGAATCCGCTGCAATACCGTCCGCGATGTGGAAGCCATCAAGAAAGCAGTATCGCTTCCTGTCATTGCAATTATCAAAAGAGACTATGAGGATTCATCAATCTACATTACCCCTACAATGAAAGAGATTGACGAACTCATAGGCTGTCAGCCCGAGATCATTGCCTTTGATTTCACTGACAGGATCCATCCAGGCGGCATCAGTTCAGAAAAACTGTATCATCAGGTCCGGGAAAAGTATCCACATCAGCTGCTGATGGCAGATATCTCCTGTTTTGCAGAAGCTAAAAAAGCTGCTGAAATCGGATTCGATTTTGTTGGAACGACACTGAGCGGGTATGTGGAAGGACAGTTTCCATCCGACAGCCCCGATTTCGAACTGATTGAGCGAATCTCGCAGGAAACAAATGCCAGGTGCATTGCTGAAGGGAAAATCCATACGCCTGAGCAGGCCCAGCAGGCTCTAGCTGCCGGTGCTTACTGTGTTGTTGTAGGCGGTGCCATTACCAGACCGTTAGAGATCACTAGGAGATTTGCCGCAGTATTCAATCATTAATATTCCCCAATTAGAAAATGACGATCCAATATGAGATGAACTCACTTCATATTGAAATCGTCATTTTCAGTTTATTTTGTTTGATCTGCTGCAAAATGTTCAAAGATGAATATATCATAATCCTTCATGCGTGCATCGAGCTGCTGCTGTGAGCGGATTGTCCAGGCAACGGCTGTATTGTGATAGATGCGGTGGCAGATCCATCTGCTGAAGTTCTTCCAGTACACAGCATCATACGCAATGAAGTCAGGAACTGTTAAGAAGTTCTCAAAGAGATTCTGTGCAATGAAATACATGAACCAGTATTTCTTACGGTCACTGTTCGTCTTGGTGAACATCGAGCTCAGCTGGCCGCGCATAACATCAGGGCGATGATCTTTATACCACTTTACGCCTCTTGGATTAAAGCTCTCAATACAGTAGATACCTTGATATCTGCTCAATAGTGCATCTGCTTTTGGACATACCGCAAGTTCACGGTCACTGTTCTCAATCTTCAGTTCAACGATGACTGGACGCTGACCATGAAGCAGATTAAGGAACGCTTCAAAGGTCGGAATCTTTTCCGTGCTGTTCAGCAGATGAAAATGCTGAAGCTCTTCAAATGTATAGTCATATACTTTCCCTTCGACCGGCTGATTGTTCTCATCGCGGGCGATACGGCCAAGCTTGAAGTCATGGAAGACAACCGGGACACCGTCCTTGGTCAGCTGTACATCCATCTCCATGCCATAACCATGATCAACTGCATTCTGAAATGCCTTCAGTGAGTTCTCAGGATGGTCGCTGTCATTGTCATACAGGCCGCGGTGTGCAAAGTATTTCTGTTTTTTAAATGCATCAATGACTTCCATCTTCCGAAGACCAGGATGGATGAAGAAAAGATACAGGCAGAACAGAATCAGAAGAATATAGACAAGGATCATTTTACCGCCTTCTTAATTTCAATATCACCATGCTTTACCATTAACATTGTCACTCCAGCTACGACCATGAAGAAAGCACTGTATGGGAATAACGTCTGATAGGAAACATGTTCCAGCAGGAAGCCGGAGGCAATCGGTGTGAAGACCTGGGCTGCCATACTGAAGGTATAGTAGAGACCGGTGAACTTGCCGATATCTCCTGCTCTGCTCATTTCAACGACCATTGGGTAACTGTTGACATTGATGCTTGCCCAGCCGATTCCAACAAAGGCAAACAGGATGTTGACCCAGAATGCATACTGTACCGCAAACACTGCAAGCAGATAGCTGACTGCCATCAATACAATGCCGAAGAAGATCATCTTCTTGCGGCCGATCTTCTGAGAGATATTGCCGATTGGCAGGTATGCCAGAACGGCAGCGACTGTTCCGACCATCAGACAGTCTGCGTATTCACCATTGTGCAGGTTCCATACCTGTTCAACATAGCGTGAGAATGCTGTTGTCACTGCATTGTATGCGGTGAACCAGAAGAAGACCGACAGAAGCAGGAAGATCATTGAGCGCTTGACTTCCGGCGGCATCTTCCTGCCGGCAGCAGCCTTGGCTTCCGCTTCTTCCTTGTCTTCCATGTCCTCCTGTTCCACTTCCTTCATGCATTTATTTTCCGGAACAGTGATATACAGAACACCGACGGAGATGACCATGATGGCAACAATCGAAAGTGCCATCGGCATATAGTTGGTCAAGGAACCATCAGTTGGTGTATGTACCAGGAATTTGATCATCAGCAGTGTATAGACGCCGCCGACTGTTCCCATCAAGTTGATAATGGCATTCGCTTTTGAGCGCAGCGGAGCAGGTGTCAATTCCGGCATCAGAGATACTGCCGGCGAACGGTAGGTCCCCATCGCCACCAACAACAGCAGCAGAACAATGATGAATACTGCCAGCATTGTCGGCTGTGATGACAATCCCGCCAGAATGACCAGCAGGACAGATGCCAATGCAGTGCCGCAGAGAATGAACGGCATACGCTTGCCAATCTTCGTATTGACCTTGTCAGATAAAGAACCGAAGAAAGGAAGCAGGAACAATGCCAGGATGTTGTCCAGCGCCATGATGAAGCCGGTCAGTGTCTCTCCCATGCCAAAGGTATTCTTCAGGATCTTTGGTATCTCGTTGTCATAGAACTGCCAGAATGCACAAATCGATAAGAAAGCCAATCCTACCAGCATCGTGCGTTTGCGATTTAATTTCATAATGATGATCTCCTTGCATGTATATGCTTTGCTGTCTTTATTATATACGTTTCAATGCTTCCGCGAATCATCATCGGATATCATTTGTGTAAAATTTCTCATCACATTCTGTGTGAAATATGCTAAAAACTTGCAATTTCATTTCAAATCATGTATAACTTCACATGAATTGAAAGGAGGAACAGCTATACATGAGTCATCGTATTGAGTACCTGACGATCGATGGCGGCACTATTATTGAATACACAGATGAAATGGGTTATAAGCAACTGTTAGCAGAAGCAAACAACGGCATCATCACAATTCTAAATAGTAATCGCTATGACAGCAGCAGTCGCTGATTGTCTCGATCGCTCAGAAGCTAACATTCCAGAGGGAATGTGACATATATTGCAACATATATGACGACACAGCACGCGCTGTGTTTTTTTATTTCCAGACCGGCAGATTTTATATATAATGGACGGACGTGAGGACAAAAAAATGAAAAAGTACACAGATTCCATGGACATCAGGAAAGACACAAAGCTGGATCATCTGCTCGCACAGAGAAGAGCACCTCTTTCAGAAGAAGGTATGACCCATGTGCTGCAAGACCTGACTTTATATATTGCCGGCAATGTCGTCTTTGCGGCTGCTGTCTATCCAAAGGAAGAGGCACTGACAAAGATTGATATCCATGCCAAGGATATTGAAAAAGCAGATGTCATGCAGGGAACAGATGAAGAGAAGTACTTCCCTGTCTTTACAGATATCGACCACTTAAGAAAATGGAAGCCTGAATTGAAGAAAGGTGAATTCATTTATCTGATGGACAAACAGGACGTGCTCGACTTCCTCAACAACAATGAGAAGGTCGCCGCTGCGGTTGCCAATCCAATGGAAGATGATCTGCTGCTATATCGAATGCAGCTGCAGAATATGATTACCATAGGCAGAGACGCACAATAAAAAGATGAAGATCACTCTTCATCCTTGACTGACTGCTGAAGATCCGCTTTCAAGCGAGATCTTTTCTTTTCCTTTGCTTTCTTATCTTCTACAACTTTGCTTAACGGAATACGTGCCCCGCGTTTGACATCATTGTTTTCTTTATCCATTCTGCGCTGGGCAGCACCCGGATTCTTTTTCTTTTGTATCTTCATAGCTTGTCAATCAGATCATCAATCTGATCCAGAGAATCATTTGTATCCTGTGCAATGATCCTCTGCAGATTAGTCATGATGTCTTCCTCACCGCTTTCATTTTCTGAATGATACGGTTTCAGTCCATCATCCTGCCGCATGACTTCTTTCTTCTGCAGCAGCTTCATGACATCTTCTCTGGTAAATCTTTCTGCCTGGACTGATTCTTTCACTTCTTCTACCTTTTCCTGAGACTCAGATACTGTTTCTTCTGCCTTATCTTCATCTTCTGGGAAAGCTTCTTCCGGTTTGATCTCGGTCAGCCTCTGCGAGATTGCATCAATCTCATCTACTGAGATTACATCTTCTTCGGGCTGAGATGGGAACACAACAGCAGTTCCTTCTTCAACTGGTCTTTCTTCGATGTGGTCAACTTCCGGGACTGATTCTGTATGTGCCAGGACTTCTTCTATCTCTTCCTGCACATCTTCAATCTCCGGCAGGATTTCATCTTCTGATACATCAGCCTGTTCTTCTGCTGATTCTTCCACTGGCTCTGCATCCAGTCCCTCTGCAGGCTCTTCAGCAGATTCTTCAATCACAGGTTCTTCTGGAACTGTTTCTTCTGCAGCTGGTTCTTCCGGCTGTACAGCAGCAGAAGTCTCTTCTTCCTGCTTCTCTTCTGCTTCTTCTTTAACAGCAACCGGTCCTTCTGATGCTGCTTCAGCATTTTCTGGAACAGAAGCAGCTTGTTCTTTCTGACTATTGAGATACTTCTGCTGAGTCTCAATATCCTTTACGATATCATCGATATCAGCATCTTCGTTTGGATCAGAAGGAAGTTCTTCTGTCTGTGCAGCAAAGTACTGTTTCTGCGCATAGTGGAATACATTCTGTTCAAGACGGCGTGCACGGCGCGCACTTTCAGTATTCGGGCATGTCATGTCAAAGGCATGGAAGCATCCATGGAATTCCTTCAGCATGACTTCTGTCCCTGCTTCATATAAATGCTGGAAGTAGATCTTGGTCTCAGCATAGAACGGTTCAGTATCTGAAATGATGGAGAATGCCGGCGGCAGATCATGATACTCTGTTTCTCTTGCCGGGGCAAAGTATGGCGATGTCTCTTTCCGATCCCCACGGTACAGTTTCCAGGCGGCCAGGTTCTTCTTGGTATTCCAGACTGGTGCATGGTTGTGTGAGGATGTTTCCGTCATGCGGTCATCCAGCATTGGAAAAAGCGGCATCTGGAAAGCAATGTTGACTTCTTTTCTGTCTCTTGCGTATAAAGTCAGAGCACACGTCAGACCGCCGCCGGCACTTTCTCCGCCGACAAAGAGCTGGTCTTTTCGAATGCCTAATGAATCCGCATTGTCTCTCATCCATAGGAGTGTCTGATATGCATCTTCGATGGCTGCTGGATATGGTGCATCAACTGATCTGGTATAATCCGGCAGGATCATGACGCAGTCATCATCCTCAGTGAATTGATTTGCATACATGACTTCCAATTCCGGCAGGCCGATTGCATAGCCGCCGCCATGGAGCCACAGAAGTCCGGTGCAGTTATTGTTTTGATGCCCCTTCTTGGTTACAGCTAAAACACGCAGCTGTGTACCGTCTGCTCGATTGAGATAAAAGGGCTTCGCTTCTGTTGTAAAAGAGAGCCACTTCCCCTTCAGTGTTTTATCCAGAAAATCATTGTTCTTAATGAAAGATTCTCGGGAAGACGCTTGAAAAATCATTGCATAGAGTTCTGCATATCCACGCATCTCTCTTTTATATTTTGGCTGCTCGTGATTGCTCATAAATTATTTACCTGAAATTATTTTATCACTGATACGTGTATTTCTGTGCATAGATTGTAAACCAGCTGTACATAAAAGCTGTGCTCTTGCCAGGAGGCACAGCCTGTATGAAGCATTGATCTACTATTTCGTTTCTTCTAATAATTTATCAAACTTTGCGATAATATCTTCTTTATTCTCAGCTGTCCAGGTGAAGTCATAGTCAATCAATGAGATACTGCTGAGCTGAGCAAGGTTCCCAGAAGGAGACATATCATTTCGGACTGGACGTCTGTTCCAGTTCTCACTCTGTTCTTTCTGACATGCTGTTGATGTCACAAAGTCTACGAACAGCTTCGCATTTTCTTCATCAGGACAGTTCTTGACGATTGAAATCGCGTCCGGCACAGCCGAAGTTCCTTCACTTGGATAACAGTATCCAATATCAGGATTGTCGCTGTAGGTGATGGCTGATTTTTCAATAGTGATGCCAATCATATATTCACCGCTGGCAACTAACTTGTGACATTTGCTTGAAGATTCGAGGATATTGCCATCCAGATTATCAACAAACTTTTTGACATACTCCCAGCCTTTTTCTGTACCGCCATTTGCAAGGATCATTGTGCACAGCTGGGAAAAAGCAGATCCAGACTTGGAAGGCTGACAATAGGCTATCTTTCCCTTGAACGCTGTATTCAAGCAGTCCTGCCAGCTGGCAGGCGCTGCTATTCCAGCTGCTGCCAGCAGTTTCCTATTATATATAATGACCATCGGCAGCGGGCTTTCTCCGTTCCATGTATGGTCTGCCGCCTTGAACTGTGCATCAATGTATTGATCATTTGCACAGACATACGGTTCAAAGAGACTTGTATTTGCGGCCAGTGAATCAGCACCGCCTCCCCACAGCACATCCGCCACCGGAGCATCTGCTTCTTCCCTGATCTTATCAATCAATTCGCCAGTACCGCCGGCGATGATCTCTACTTTGATATCAGGATAAGCTTCCATGAAGGAAGTGACCGCTGCGTTCATCGGATCAGCATCATGCGGTGTATAGATGACAATCTTACTTGTGCAGGAAGCAGCTTCTGAAGTCTCTGCAGTTGGTGAAGCAGCTGGACCGGCAGTAGAAAGCGGTTCTGTTTTGGATACAGAACATCCGCATAACAATACCGTGAGCGCCGTGAAAACTGATGTGATTCTACATTTTCTTGTCATCAGGCTTTCACCTCATGCTTTCTTAATGCATCTTCAATCTCACACTGACTGATCAGTTCCTGCTCCAATGCCATTCGGTCAATCGGCTTGTCAACACGTGAGTTCATGCCAGCCGCAGTAAATTCCTGAATTGACTCATTAAATACATCTGCACTCATCGCAATAATTGGAATGGAACCCGCATCTTCACGATTCATTGCTCGGATCCTGCGGGCCGCTTCCAATCCATCCATTTCCGGCATTCTGCGGTCCATCAGAATCAGGTCATAATTCCATACTGCAGAATCAGTAAAGAGCTTTACCCCTTCTTTTCCTGTCTCCGCAGTATCCACCATCATACCAAAGCTCTTCAGGATCGTAGAGGCAATCTCTGCATTCATCTCATTATCTTCACAAAGCAGTACTTTTCTCCCCTGCAGGATACCTTTATCTTCAACACTCCTTACTTGGACCGCGCCTGCATCTTTTTCTGCATGCTGGATTGGAACCAGGACAGTAAACTGTGAACCTTTATTAAGTTCACTCTTTACTTCAATGGTTCCGTTCATCAAAGTGACGATCCGCTTCACAATGGACAGTCCAAGTCCCGTGCCAACTGCACTTCTGGCCTGCGGTGCTCTCTCCTGTGTAAATGGCTCAAACATCTTTGTTTGGAACTCCGGTGAAATACCGATTCCGTTATCCTTTACGATGATCCGGCAGTTGCAGCCATTGACTGCTTCTATTTCACTGACAACCAGATTCACTTCCCCACCTTCTGGTGTGAATTTGATGGCATTGCTCAGCAGATTTAGTATGACCTTTTTTAGATTCAAGCTGTCTACAACAATATATCCGCTGTATATTCCAGACAGATCCATATGAAATTTGATGTTTTTCTTTTCTGCCGCAGCCTGTATCGGTACAACGATACTTTCAAGCAAATCATTTGAATTGACCGTCTCCGGCTTCAGGGTGAACTTGCCGCTTTCAATCTTACTGATATCCAGTGTGTCATTGATCAAGCTCAGCAGGAATTCACCAGATATCTTTACTTTCTTCAGATAGTCCTGCGTAACCGGCTGATTGTCTTCATCCATTGCCAAATTTGTATAGCCGATAATTCCATTCAGCGGTGTACGCATGTCATGGCTCATATTTGATAAGAAATCTGACTTTGCCGCAACCGCTTCCTGGATCTGCTGGTTCTTTATTTTCATACGCCGGCCATAGATAATCAAACTGATAATTGCGGCAAGGATAAATCCCAGCAGGGTAAAGAACCATGCCGCAAACCGTGAATTAGAATACACCTGATCAATCAATGATCTGGACTCAGCCGCTTGGGATGCATCCTCAAACATCTGACTGATCTGCTGTGATCCTATTGAACTGATTGATTTATTCAGAATGGACAGCAGCATTGGATCAGCGGTATCCGCTACAGCTAAAGCAATCTGGAAATTGCCTCCCGCAATGCTCTGATACTTCAGTCCGCGGTATGAATAGCGCTTTTGATAATACTCTGCCTGCATTGCATCAATTAATGCACAGTCCACTGTTCCGCTTTTGACCGCCTGCAGACATTCTGAAATGTCATGATAGCGGTAATATGTATACCCAGTGCTTTCGATCTCACGGGTGAAATATTCCTGATACGAGTTTTCCGGGACCGCAGCAGTTAGTATTTCTGTACTGCTTCCGGATGTGACCTGCATCATGTTCATGGATGCAAATGGCAGAGTCAATGTCGTATGGTTGTCCGCCGCCCATGCATAATCATAAGGAAAACCGGCAATCACATCATAGGTGCCATCCTCGATTGAGGCCTGCGCTTCTTTTATCGTGTCCACTTTGGTGAAGGTGAACTGCAGGCCAGTGCGGCTGCCAATTTCTCTCAATAAGGCAATCACTGCTCCGCTGCATTCATCATAGCTGCCGCGGTAACAGACTGGATACCAGTCGGATAGACATACCACATTGATTGCACCATGATTAGTAATGTATTCTTTTTCGAGAGTTGAAATGATTGTTTCTTCTTCAGTTGATTCAGTATGATAACGAGAATACAATATCTCCTGGTAATAAGGGTTGTCCGTCTTCAATGCATTCATCGCTTTATTCAGTTCACTGAGAACATCATTATTTCCTTTGTATGTTGCAAAGTAATAGGAAGATGTCGCAAATTTTGCAACTGTACGCATGTTCACATCACTGAGCGAACTGACTAGATATGAATTGATCTCACCTGAAGTCATTGCCTTCTGCAGTTCTGCTGTTGAATGATAGTAGATGATCGTCGGCAAGCAGTCATTATCTTTACAGTAGTCCACAAAAGAAGCATTCATGCTGTTTTCATATACTAGTCCAACTGTCAGCTCTCCAATTGCATCAAAATCTTCATAGGAAACTGTATTGTTATCCAGCGGCACAACTAAATTGATCCAGCTTTCACCGGATGCCAGTGTTGAATAAGACAAATTATCATAACCGTTATCTGGATTGACATAATTCATAAGATCCAGTTCACCGTTCTGCAGTTTTTTGATGCCTTCGTCATATGTCACCGGTACAAATTCAAATTCCCAGTTTGCATATTGTGCCAAAGCCATCATATAGTCATAACTATAACCGCGGTATACATCCGTGCCTTGATCATATTCCTGAAAATTATTGATGGTGAAAAAACCAACTTTTACTTTACGCGATGCTGAAGTTTCTTCAGCTGCAGCAGGGAGCGCTGAGAACGCGTTAAAAGACAGATTCACAGCCAAAATGATATTCAAAAGGAATTTTGCTGTTCTGCCCCCCTAACATTTTAGTTTTCCCTCACTAAATGACTGCCTTAATTCTAGCATTAATAAAAGAAAATCGTGCCAATATATATAAATTAAATCTGCAGCAATGATGAATAAATCAGCTCTACAGCTGGATAATATGAATAATATTTCATACATGAAAGGTCTTCATACGTAGTTCAAGTCAATCATTCTTGTTTCTCGTCATTTGTAAATATACTCATTCATATAAGAGCTTATTCACATGTACCTGTGATCAATGATTCTCATACTTGGCAAAAAAAAGAACTCAGTTTCCCGAGTTCTCAATGTCTTACTTGAAGTAACGGTCAAGGAGTCCCTTGAATGCTTTGCCGTGACGTGCTTCATCTCTAGCCATTTCATGAATGGAATCATGTAATGGATCCAGGTTCAGTTCCTTGCACTTCTTAGCTAATGCTGTCTTTCCTGCAGAAGCTCCATTTTCAGCCATAACTCTAGCTTCCAGGTTCTTCTTTGTGGAATCACTGACACACTCGCCGAGCATTTCTGCATAACGTGATGCATGGTCAGCTTCTTCATATGCAGCCTGCTTGTAGAACATGCCTACTTCAGGAAGTCCTTCTCTCATAGCAGCTCTGCTCATAGCCAGATACATTCCGACTTCAGAGCACTCACCCTGGAACTCAGCTCTTAACTGTGCCTTGATCTCTTCTGGTACATCCTTAGCAACACCTACAACGTGCTCAGAAGCCCACTGCATGTCACCTTCAATGACTGGTTCGAACTTATCCTTGCCGACATGGCATGTAGGACATGTCCAATCTGCAGGCAGGTCTGCCCACTTGACGCCTTCTGCTTCTTCATCGTATACGTGACCGCATACTGTGCATCTATACTTCATACTGTTTTCTCCTTCTAGAGTTCAGTCGTTTCACTATGGAATGATTGTTGACTCTTTTCTCTTTCTGGTATCAGTTTCGTTCTTCCACCATTTAAAGTCAAGGATGATGCTCAGGATTGTTTTATAATGTAAAAAGGAGGTGTTATATGGAACTGGATCAGCTGTACAAAGAATGCCGGACATTCCGTAAATTTACACAGAAAGAGATTCCTGAGAAAGATATTAATGCAATCCTGGAGAATCTCCGCTATGTTCATTCCGGCAATAATAAGCAGACTTTGAATTATGTTGCTGTCTTAAGCAAAGAGAAAAGAGATGCTGTTGCAAAAGAGATCCACTTTGCGGCAATCCTGCCTCGTGAACTGGCAGACCCGAAACCGGAAGAAGAACCAACCGCATACATTGTCATCACTGCGCAGAAGGATCATACCAGAGTCGTTGACATTGATACAGGGATTGCGGCTGAATATGTTGTTGAAAGTGCATTTGAGAAAGGCATCGGCTCCTGCATGATGCTCAACTACAATGTTGTGAAGGTCAATGAGATCCTTGGTCTGAATGAAGACAGAATAGCTGTTATGGTCATTGCCCTAGGTTACCCTTCCCATACTTCAGAAGCTGTTGAAATCGGTGAGGATGGCAGCACTGCCTATACCTGCGATGAACAATATCATTACTGTGTCCCAAAGAAAACATTGAAGCAGATTGCTGAAAAGATATAAAAGAAACCGAGAGGGAGAACAAATCCCTTTCGGTTTTTATTGCTGTTTGATGTAAAGCAGTACCTGTGACCAAGTCTCTGGTGATAACTATTGATCTGAAGGAACCTTCCGCATAATGATGACCGGCAGTGCCTGATAGCCGATGTGGTCAAAGAATGCTGCAGCACCTGTGCTCTTGTTATCAAGCTCTAGACGATACGAGGATGTGTCCTGATGATTGTCCTCAAAGTACTTTATCATCATTCTGCCGATTCCTTTGCGGCGGTGGTCTTCATTGACGAAGACTGCCTTCACGGTAAAGTCTTCCAGATCTTCTTTGCCTGATGCAATGCCGACGAATCTGCCGTGGTCGCTTGCCGCAATGACTGAGCACCCTTCTTCCAGCCACAGCTCGAGCTGATCCTGAGCATATTCCAGATCAGATGGACTGTGATAGGCAGCCTGCAGATAAGCATCTGTAATATACAGTGCGTTCATCAGGTTCTTATCAGTGATCTCTACAATACGATATACAGACGGCTGCACCGGTGCAGGTTCTGGCTCTTTCTCTTCTTCTTGATAATCTTCATGAAGAAAGTCACTGACATCATCTTCATCTACTAACTCTACCGGTTCTGCATCATCCCAGACAATGCCATTGTCTTCACACCACTGTACTGCTAAAGCACGATGTGCTCTGTCTTCAAAGTGATACCAGTCTTCCAGTAAATGGAACTTCTCACAGGCAGCACGGAATCTGCGGAAGGCACCTGCACCTCTGATGGCGTTGCCCAGCCACTCCTGTGCTTCTTCATCATCAACTGTTTCAATGAATCTCTGCATATTGCGGTAGTCACCACGTTCTTCTCTGCCAGGTAATGGAATCAGATTTTCATTGTCATCATCACCATCCCAGACAATCTGCTGTGCAGCTGTATCATAAGCTGCTGCCGCCTGTTCATCTGCTTCTTCTATTGCTTCAATGACATCAACTAATTGTACTTTCATATCAGTTCTTCTCCTGTTCTGCAATACAGTGGCCTCTGAGGTCAATTCTTCCGGCGTGGATATACCATGCATGGATCATCTGCCGGAACTGCTCCTGTTCCTTCTTATTGTCAAAGGTGATCATTGATTCTGCTTCCTGCAGGATTTCCTTTTCCAGATGTCCATAATTCATATCATTCCACATTTCATGCAGGAGCAGTTCCAGATCATCTGCTTCTGCACCATTCTTGAGGAACCATTCCTTGACGCTGATGCCATATTGATTCAAGGTGTCAAAGTCATTGCGGTAGAGATCAAGCACTTCTTCCATGCTTGGAAGATAGTAGCTGTGCTTCTTCTGCTTCTCACGGTATCCCGCAAATACTTCACTGCTGCGCCATCCTCTGATGACAAATGAGTCTTCGATCATTACACATGTAATTTCAGATACTGGAATCTCCTGGAACAGTTCCTTCAAATTCGCGCTTTGATCAACATCTGGATTCTTCTGATACAGCTGCTTCATAACTTCCATCGGTGCATCTGCCCAATAATGCTGGATGATCGACAGACACTGCATCAGCCATACTCTGCTTCTTCTCTTACTGTCCCATACATCATCTTTGATTTTCAAGGCATCAGTCACTTCAAAGGGAATATGCCACGACTGATCTTCCTGTGAGCCATAGATCAGATCCAATCCATCGAGATGATCGATGATATCTTCATTCTCTATCTTCTTTCCTGCCATAAGATCAAGCAGCCCCTGCAGGATGTCATCTTCCAGGATGCCTAATCTCTGTTCCAGCACTTTTTCTTCCAGCAGTCTGCTGGACAGTGCCGTGCACACTGCGTCTTTCGCATCTTCAGTAAATGCAACACTGTACTCTGCACAGTATGCATGCAGAGACTCCATATCATACTTATGAAGACATTGTGCTAGTGTATTTTTCTCATTCATAGTTATTCCTCATCTATTCTTATTATACTGAATCTTCATTTGAACATCTCAATAGAATTCCAATCTGATCATTTTATATATTAATTTCAAAATTTCTTTTTTCTTATATATATTGTGATAAACTTTGGTTGAATAAGAATATTACTACACAGGTTCCATTCGCCTGTGAAACTAATATTCCGCACTTAAGAAGACCTGAAGGATACTCACCGATCGCTCAGGTCTTTTTATTGAATACTAAATATGCTGCATTTCTAGGCACATACGGAGTGTCTCCTCAGATATCAAAATCAAATTCCTGTTTATGAAAATGCTGATTCTGATAATCACTGACATATGCATATGCTTCAAGATCTTTTAATGAATGCAGTGTCTCTAAGCACTCTTCAATGTTATTTTGATTGATGAGGTCTGTTTCGAGGAACATCTTCATCGTCATTAGGTCATCTGCTTCTCCGACCGTACGCGCGGCCGCATCCAGATGTCCGGCAATCAATGCACGAAATTTTTCTTCTGTTTCTTTAGTCAGATGCAGAGGCCATTTGAGTCTAGCTGCAATCATCTTCATGCGCTCATCTTCAATAAAACCGGCAAACAGGTCATTGTCGTAACGTGCAAAATCAAAGAGACCATTCCTGCCGAATCCATCCAGCATATGCTGGCGCAGACGGATATCCTTCTGCGGGAAGTACACATATGCATTCCACTTGGAAAATGATACTCGCTCCATCCGGCAGGTCGTAAAGGCATCCTCATGGATCTCACGGATTGTTTTCCCAAGCATGATCGTATCCGTCAGACAGGAGCGGAATGCTTCTCTGCCAATGATCTCCACTGTTTCCGGGATTCTGATTTCTGAGGCACTGCCGGTGTACAGCAGCAGGGTATGCCTGGCAAGATCAATCAAGAAACCATCCTCATAGAGAAAAGCATCACTGCGACAGATGAAATTCAGATCACGCGGTCCATGACTGAAAGCATTCTCTTCAATTGTCCTAACAGAAGCAGGAATCTCAATCACTTCCAAATGTTTTGCTTTGCGGAAAGCATCCCTGCAGATCTTAACAGTATCTGTTTCAATGCTGTAGGAGATCTTGTCATCATCCTCACGGACACCAATCAGTTCTTTCCCATTCTCATTGATCAGATAGATGCCGTATCCATCGGTATGACATGCACTGCTCATAGTGCTATCTCTTCCGGATACTGCTTCTTGAATTCTGCGAGTTCCTTCAGCAGCTGTTCATTGCGCTTCTGCGTCATCAGAGCTTCATTGTATTTGTAATATTCTGGGCAGCCATGGACAGCAATGAATCTGGCACTGTCATAATCTACCGTCAACTGCGTCACAGCCAGCAGGATCTCCTGCTCTGTGCAGTTCTCTTTTAAGAAGACAAACATATTCTGCAGCTGTTCTTCAATAGAAGTCACTTCTGTCTTCATCTGATTGACCTGCTGTTTGAAATAGGAACGTACTTCCTCAAAATCCGTCTTCTTCAATGCGTCTTTTAGGAACTGCAGACGGTATTGATATGCATGTTTGTCTTTTGCCTGCATTCCCCCAGCAGCCATCTCGGCATGATATTTCTGATCTAAAGCATCATAGGTCTTCTGCAGAACATTATGAAAGTCACTGCTTTCTCCTGCTTCACGGAATGACGCAGTCATCTCACGCAGACAGGATTCCACTTCACTTTCACTGTGGATCTTTGCGGTGATGCGGTCGAGCATCAGATCAGTCACAGAGATCTTCTCATCAAAGGAGGCCTTCTGTATTCTCTGCTTTACTTCCTCGCTGGCTTTTCCGTGCAGGATATCCGGAATGCTGTATTCCTTCTGATACTTGCGGTATAAAGCATAGTAAGCCGCAAAATCATCTGTAATATGTTCATTGTGCAGATACTGTCCAATCAGTGTTTCATCGATTGGATAGTTCTTTTCTTCATACAGATACATTGCCTGTGAAAGATCTTCCCATCCACGCGGCGTGACATAGCTCTTGCCATCTACCGTTGTTTCCACATGAAAGAAATCTTCCCCGTGGATCTCTAAGAAGGACAGGATTGCCCGATGGATTTCAAAAGCAGAAGCATATTCCTTCCATGCTTCGTAATCTGGTTCTACCTGCATGACCTTCAAGCGGTCCAAGGTCGCAATATCAAACATTCTTGCATTGCGGTTGAACTCTGCCGGGTTGCCGGCCGTCACAATGACCCATCCTTCCGGCAGCATATGGTTGCCGAAAGTCTTATACTGCAGAAACTGCAGCATGCTTGGTGCCAGTGTTTCAGAAACACAGTTGATCTCATCCAGGAAGAGGATGCCTTCCTTCTTTCCTGAATGTTCCATATTCTCGTACACGGAGGCAATGATCTCACTTAGCGTATAGACTGATACATCAAATTCCTGTCCCTGGTATTTCTTATGTTCGATGAAAGGAAGACCGATGGCACTCTGTCTTGTATGATGTGTCATGGAATAGGACACCAGTGAGATGCCCATCTCAGAGGCTATCTGAGATACAATGGCTGTCTTGCCAATGCCTGGTGCACCGATTAGAAAGATCGGTCTCTGTTTCTCCAACGGGATCCTGTAGTTGCCATACGCATCCTTCATCAAGTACACGGTTGTACTTCTTTTGATCTGTTCTTTCGCTTCTTGTATATTCATGACGCAAATTCCTCCGCTGATACATTTACCTTCACTGCCCATGACGGCACAGCCGGTGCATCTTTCTCTTTTTCTATCATGATGAATGCTGTCTTGTACGGCGGCATGTTCTTAGGATATTCTCCATGTCCGTCGGTAAAATACAGCAGTCCTCTTAGATCCTGCAGCTGACCTGCCGCCTGCAGCTCTGCGATTCTTTGGAAGACCGGCCTGAAATCGGTGCCGCCCATTCCCTTGATGACAAGATGACTGATATAGTTTTCCAGTTCTGTCTGTGTATGGATGACCATCTCTTCCTGGATCTTTGCATCACACTGAATGATGCATACATTCATTTCTTCCTGAAAACTGTTCTGGCTCATCAAGATCTGATATGTCTTGGTGATGAATTTCTTGACTAGATTCCCCTGTGTAGAACCCGATGTATCAATCGCTATCACAAAGTCCTTGATGCGATGGTCCATCTGATATTCCAGCGGTTCGATCAAAGGCATCTTCTCATAGAGCGTCAGTCCATAGGTGTAATAGATATAATCGAAGGAATCGACATCCGGTTTCAGTTCTTCCTGATAGACCATGAACTTCTGCAGAAGAGAGGTAAAGTCCTCTCGGTTCTTTTTCACTAGTGAGAACTTACGGGAAAGTGTCCCCGGCTCCATTCCTCTAGCCTTCTCATAGCTTTCCGCATCAAGTTCCGTATTCTTCTTGATGTCGTTCCACTGCTGTTCCAGATCCTGCGGATCCTGCAGTGTCTTCTTTTGATCCGCACCCCAGATATCATGACGGTCCTGTCGGAACATCCAGGCATATCTTAATAAGACATTCCGCTCTTTCTCATGACTGCACAGATATGCATATATTGTCTCTGCATTTCCTCTGCCGCACTTGTCCAATGTTTCCTGCAGGACTCTTCTTCTGATATCATCTCCATCAATCTCGCACCGTTTCCAGTCCAGACTGAGGATGACATTTTCCACAGCCATATCAGCAGCTAAGTCCCAGTACTGTGTCTGCAGTCTTTCATAGGTGAACATATGCGTGAAGATGCAGTGCATGATGGAATGGAGATATAAACGAACGACCTGAGTATCAGACTGTTCGAACATCTGCATTACAATCGATGCCAGTCCATAGAACTGCTCTCCATCCGTGCCAAAAGCCACAGCAGCCTCCGACGAATTCTCATTCGGTGTATAGAACTCTATCGGCATCTGCAGGACTGCACGGTTCAAGAAAGGCATGTAGGAAATGATCTCCTGCTGAACAGACTTCATGACTTTGCCAGCCAGGCTCTGTGCCTTCTTTTCTTTTTCTATTTCTTTTTTGATATCCGCCATATGTCCATTTTACTATACTTTATCAAAGAAAAATCCGGCATTGCCGGATCAATAGCTCTCACAGTATCTTTGATAGAAAAATCTCCACAGTACAAACAGGATGATCAGTGTAATGACCCATGATAATGGGAAGCACATATAGAGGACATCCAAGGTTGGATTCAGCTTCCAGATCGTCCCGATATACAGCAGGCGTACCCCGACAATTCCCCCAGCAGCATTGCCACGGTTGGCGTTGTACTGTAACCCATGCCTCTTAAAGAAGATGCCGGAATATCGAGAACACCATTCAGCCACAGCCAGAAGACAACATACCACATGCGGATCATGCCCATATCAATAACTGAACTGTCATTGGTAAAGAAGGACAGGAAGAATCTTCCGAAGAACCAGGCAAGCGAACCGACAGTCCATGATGAGACGATCATCAGCAGGACCAGCAGCCACAAGATCTTCTTGATCCTCTGTTTCTCCCCTGCACCGGCGCATTGTGATGTAAAGGTAATGCATGCCTGTGAAAATGCACCCATCCCGATATAGACGAATCCTTCAATGTTGGCCGCAGCACTGTTGCCGGCAACAGCAGTTGAGCCAAAGCCATTGATGCCGCTCTGCACCGCAACATTGGAAATCGACCACATCATCGACTGCAGACCTGCCGGAATACCGATCTTCATAATGGAGGAAGCCAGCGAGCGGTCCATTTTGATCTTCCGCAGATCTAAGCGGATGCTGTCATTCTCTCTCATCAGCTGAATAGTCACCAGCACCGCACTGACACTCTCTGAGATCACCGTCGCAATTGCAACCCCAGCGACGCTCATCTGCAGGACAATCACAAAATACAGATTCAGGATGACATTCAGGATGCCGCCGATGGCCAGATACAGCGTTGGATGAGCAGTATCACCTTTGGAACGCAGGACCGCAGAGCCAAAGTTATAGATCAATAGAGGAATACTGCCCATAAAGTAGATACGCAGATAAAGTGCACTCTGATCTATGATATTTGACGGCGTTCCCATGAAGTCCAAAAACAGGATTGAACCAAGCAAGCCAATGATTGTTAAAAGAATTCCTCCCGCTAAGGCAAGGAAGTAGCTGGTATGTACTGAAGCTGAGATACGGTCCTTCTTTCCTGAACCTAGCTGACGGGCAATCACGATATTGGATCCGATTGCCAAGCCGTTGAACAGAGACACCATAAAGTTCACAATTGGACCGGTTGCACCGACTGCTGCTAATGCCTCCTGTCCAGAGAACTTGCCAACTACAATCGTATCCGCCGCATTGAAGGCAATCTCCAGCAGGTTCGCCATCATCAAAGGAACGGAAAAGATAAAGATATTCTTGATCAATGGTCCATGGACCATATCCATCGTCTGGTTAAATTTTTTCATTGTTCCCATTATCTCACACATTTGTTCGCATAAACTTCACATTTCATTCATCATATGAACAGATTGATTTTGTATCTTATAAGTGTCAAAAGGAACTGCATTCCTGATGACAGTTCATAATTTCTTTCCCCCCAAACTAAGAAAATTGAACTATCCCTTAAAGAAAGACCGTGCGAAACGGTTTTTTTCTTTTATACTGGATATATGAGGAAGAACTGATGAACTGGATCTATTTTGTAGAAATTGAACTGGTCCCGCTCCTGATGGCCGTTTTCGGCTGGCTGATGCTGCACCACTGTCCAAAGGACGATCAATCATCTGGTTGGCTACCGCACGCGCCGTTCCATGGTCAGCAATGATACATGGGTCTTTGCCCATCATTACTGCGGCAGACTGTGGTATCTCATTGGACTGAGCATGGCCGGTATTACCTTCGACATCTATCTGCCTTTCACCGCAAAAGCACCAGAATTCTATGATCATGCATATATGATTGTCCTATGGATCCAGCTAGCAGTGATGATCATTCCTGTCTTCTTCACCGAAAAGCATTAAAAGAACAATTTCCAGAGAATCATTAACACAAAAGGGACTGTCGATCAGTCCTTTATTTTGTCTGCATATTCTTTTAGGATTTCTTCAATTTCCTGGAGGGAATTGACCTGGGTCAGCAGATTCTTATAATGTGCCGCATACGGCATACCGGTCAAATACCATCCTGCCATGCCTCTCATCATCGGGATGCCATTGTACTCTCCTTCATAATCACAGAGTCTTTTGGCATAGTCATAGCACAGCTGCAGGCGTTCTTCGTAAGAAGGTTCCTTGAAGTATTTTCCTTCCAGCCCATTTCTTAATTCAGTCAGAAAGAATGGTCTGCCCAGCAGCCCTCTGCCGATCATGACTGCATCACAGCCTGTCTCTACCAGCATGCGCTTTGCATCATCCACAGTGCGGATATCTCCATTGCCGATGACAGGAATGGATACTGCATCCTTCACCATCTTGATGTATTTGTTGTCTGCCGCTCCTGTATATCCCTGCGCTCTGGTCCGGCCATGAACAGCAACTGCTGAAGCACCTGCTTTTTCTGCCAGCTGGGCAATCTCAACACAGTTGATCTGATGGCTGTCCCAGCCTGCTCTCATCTTCACTGTGACTGGTTTCCTGGCATGGCTGACAACTGCCTGAACGACTGCATAAGCTTCGTCCGGATGTGCCATCAGATAGGAGCCTGCTTTGGCCTTGATCACTTTCGGAACTGGACATCCCATATTGATATCGATGATGTCGCAGTCTGTATGTTCACTCAAGTATGCGCTGGCTTCTCCCATTGTTTCAGGATCATTGCCGAACAGCTGCAGAGAAACAGGATGTTCTCCCTTCGCTGTCGCACACATGTCAAACGTTCTGGCATTCTGATAATGCAGCGCCTTATCTGAGATCATTTCCGATACAACTAAGCCTGCTCCGTATTCATGCATGAGCTCGCGGTAGACGGGATTGGAAATACCAGCCAGCGGTGCCGCAACAATACGGTTGGCAATTTCAACGTTACCGATCTTCCACACTGTGCTTTTTCTCCATGATCTCTTTTAACTCTTCCGTGGAAAAGTCATATTTTGTACTGCAGTACTGACATACGATCTCAGCACCTTTGCCATCATCAATCATTTCCTGCAGATCTTTTTCATGCAGAGTGGCCAGGGAATCCATGAACTTTTCCTTGGAACAGCCGCAGTAAAAGCGTACATCTCTGCGGTCCAGGATCTTTGCGTCCGGGAAATACATCTTGATGATCTCTTCCAGATCTTTTCCTTCATCGATCAATTCAGAGACAGGTTTCTGTGTCTTGGCCACTTTCTCACAGAATTCAATTGTCTCTTCACTGGCCTTCGGCAGCAGCTGATAGATCAGACCGCCGGCTGCCTGCACCCTGCCTTCTGGATTGACTAAGACGCCAACCCCAACAACAGATGGGATCTGTTCAGATATCGCAAAGTAATAGGCAAAATCATCGCCCACTTCTCCGCTCTGCAGTGCAGATGTCCCTGTGAACGGTTCCTTCAGGCCCATGTCCCTGGTCACTGTTAAGGTACCGTCAGTGCCGATGCCCTGGCCGACTGCCAGATGTCCGTCTTCTCTGACTAAATAGACATTTGGATTGGCCGCAAAGCCTTTAACGTTGCCGTCTCCATCCGCCTGTGCCAGCACGGTGCCGATTGGACCTTTGCCATTGAGCACTGCCTGCACCTTTTCATTTTATTCTTCAGATCAGAAGCCATGATGGCAGTCACAGTCATCGTACGTCCCAAAGCCGCAATGCTTGTCGGCATGGCATGATGATGGACCCTGGCTTCTTCTACTAACGCTGTCGTACGGGCGGCGTGAATTCTGACTTCTCCGTTCAATGCGTCCGCAATGACAATTTCGTCTTTCATTTTACAATTCTCCTATATAAGCGGTCATTCATTTTTCTGACTCGGCGGGGATCGACTTTCAGCACCCTGCGGTCATAGGTAAAGAGACCGTTGCATTCATCTTCTACATCACTGACCTGTGTGTAGATGCAGCCGCTCAATCCTTTTCTGATATTGCCAAGGATCATTTTTTCATAGAGATGATTAATGGCATCATCCAGTACTTTCTTGTCCTTGAACTTTTTATATCCATACAGCTGATTGCACAGCGTATGTCCCCATTCAAGATAGGAATATCCGCCGAACTCACTCAGCAGCAGAATCCTCTTCTTATCCTTCTTATTTGCATGGAATGGGAAGAAGTAATCATGGATGCTGTTGAAGTCGCCGCATCCCTGATCAAACCAACCGGATGCACTGTCAACCAGACGTGTACGGTCATACTGCTTGATCCTGCGGGTCGTCTGCTCACTGCTGAACTGCCCCCATCCTTCATTGAACGGGACCCATGCAAAGATGGATGTCACATTGTACAGTTCCTCCAGCATCGCATCCAGTTCTTCATAGTAGGCAAGCTTTGATTCTTCACTGCGGACCAGCTTTGGATTGGAGCCGTCATCCTTGATATGCTTAAAGCCCAGAGACGGCAGCACACCCAATGTCTTCTGATCATATTCCGTAAACCCGCCGGAAGGCATATCCTGCATGACTAAGATGCCCATGTGGTCGCATAAGCTGTACCATCTTCGATTCTCTACTTTGACATGCTTTCTGAGCATGTTGAAGCCCATATCTTTAATGGTCTGCAGTTCATAGACCATTGCCTCTTCACTTGGATACGTCATCAGGCCGTCTGCACTGTATCCCTGATCCAAAAGACCGGACAGGAATAAAGGCTTATGGTTCAGGCAGAAGCGCATGATGCCGTTGGCATCAAAGGCTGCAGAGAACTGGCGCATGCCGAAATAACTCTTGACGACATCATCATCAGTCGAGACATATAAATCATATAAGAATGGATCATCACATGACCATGGATGGAAATCCGGCAGTGGCACGGTGTAATGCCCATCATTGGTAATGCCGCTGTGGATGACATGGCCGTCACAGGATACTGTAACAACAGCCTGTTCAAAGCTGCCGGCCGCATTGACATACACGCATGCATTGTCATAGTCCGGGGTGATCTTCAGATCATGGATTCCATGCGGTGCAATATCTTCAAGCCATACCGATCCCCAGATACCTGAAGAAGGTGTATACACATGCCGCTGTGATGGGTGACCTGCTTGCCATAGGCATACAGGCCAAGTTCACTGTCATCAATGATCTTCAGCATGATCGTATTCTGATATTTAACATATTCGGTGACATCAAAGCTGAATGGTGGATAGCCGCCTTTATGACTGCCGACCTTCATGCCGTTCATGAAGACAATGCATTCCATATCCACAGCTTCAAAATTCAGCCAGGTGCGGAAGGCATTTGGACGGTAGGCAAACTGACGGCGGTACCATACTGCCTTGGCCCGGTTCCAGCTGTTCCTCACTTCCGCTGAGCAGAGAGCCTAACGCAAAAGGAACGGTGATATTCTTCCAGCCGTCCTCTTTGGTGTCTCCGTTTCTTTCCGTAATCTGATACTGCCAGCTGCCGTTCAGGCTCTGGTAGCTGTCACGCTGCATCTGCGGGCGTGGATATTCAGGCAGCGGATGTTCGCGGTCTAATTTTTCTCCCCAGTCACTGATCAGTGTCATTGTTCTTCCTTCTGATATGCAAACATCTAACATACAACTTATGATTTCCGGTTCTTGTTCATGTCATGGCGGTGCAGCAGTTCCCCTAAGACTGTCAATCCAAGCGACAGCCCATGTGCCAAGGCAGAAGCAGCCAGCACCTGTGTCCAAAATGAGGAATAGGCAGATACTGTTTCACCGGCATAGGTGACATAAAAACCATAAATGACTGTAATTGCAAAAGATGTCAGGATCATGACAATCTGTGCCAGGAATACATTCCATTCCGTTTTCCGTAAGAACGTCAGGCAGAAAGGAACGGCACATGCCGCAGTCGCCGTCAGCACAAAGCTGAGGGACATGATATTAAAATAGCTTGTGATCATCATATACAGTACAAGGATGCTCATGAAAAGTCCCGTACCCAGTCCAATCAGGATACTGATCAGATTTCTTCTTGTGTTATCGCTCATAGCTTACCTCGGTACTATTATAATACGAAAAAATGTTCATAACGCCAGTTCACAAAAAACAACCGGAAACAGATGTCTCCGATTGTTTATCCCATTAATGCGATGAACTGATACATGCAGATGAAGTGGCAGATGCTGCCAGCTAATACAAAGCAGTGGAACAATTCATGATTGCCGAAGCCCGGACGGTTCAGCACTGCCGGTTTCAGCGAATAGATGACGGCACCGACGGTATAGAGAATTCCTCCTGCCAGCAGCCAGTTGAAGGCACCGCCCTGCATTGCCTTGAGAATTGCCGGCATGACCATCAGACATGCCCAGCCCATTCCTGTATAGATGACGGAGGACACCCACTTTGGACAGGTGACCCAGAACAGCTTGAACAGCATGCCAGCTGCAGCCATGATCCAGATGACGGTCAGCAGCAGTGTGCCTGCGCTGGACCCTTTTAAGGCAACCACGCAGATTGGCGTATAGGATCCCGCAATCAGCGCAAAGATCGACATGTGATCAACTCTCTTCAATACCATGTTCACTTTTTTAGAAACATTGAAAGAATGATAGGAAGCACTTGCCCCATACAGCAGGATCATGCTCATCATGAAGACGGCATAGCTGATCAAACTGCTGGTGGAAGCACCATATGCTGAGGCATGGATCAGCAGCAGCGGCATGGCAATGATGGCTGCGATAAAGCCGCCGAAATGCGTATATGCACTGACCGGATCTTTCGGATGAAAAGAACCGCTGGATTTCTTGACAGTATCGTGAAGCACTGTGTTTGTGGAAAGGGTTGTCATAGTCCACCTCCTTCAGGAAACACTTCCTGATGTGTCTCCATACTATCGGTTTTTAAATAACCTGTCAAGAGTTTTTAATATACATATTATCGGTTATGAATAATCAAAAAGAAAAACTGCATTGCTGCAGTCTCTCTATTGGTTACTTTTGATCATTGCTGTCCTTGAAGGATGCATCCTTCGGTGTATCTTCCGTTGTCAGCTTACTGGAAGGATCTTCAGACTTTTCTTCTTCCTGAACAGGTTCTTCTAACGGCTGTGTCTCTTCCATCTTTTCAGCTGGATTGGAAACAGCTGGATCAACTACGAAGTCTGCCGAGATATCTTCACCCTTGACTAAACGAGTGATCTGTTCAGCTGTGAGTGTCTCATGTTCTATCAAGGCATTGGCAATGCTTTCCAGTTCTGTCTTATGCTTTTCAAGAAGATCTCTTGCGGCATCATGGCAGCTGTTGACAATCTTACGTACTTCCTGGTCAATTTCAAATGCGACCTGACCGGAAACATTGTTCGGTGAATTGTAGTCTCTTCCCAGGAAGACATTCTCTGTTCCAGAGTTGTACTTGATTGGGCCAAGATCTGACATACCATACAGAGTGACCATATCCTTTGCAAGGTTTGTCGCTCTTTCAATATCATTGGAAGCACCTGTCGTTACATCGTCAAAGAACATTTCTTCGGAGACACGGCCGCCCATATAGGAAGTAATCGTAGCCAGCAGATCATTCTTGGTCTCCATCATCTTTTCTTCCTTTGGTGTCATCAGGTTATATCCGCCTGCCTGACCGCGAGGAATGATCGTGACTTTCTGAACTACCTGTGCATTATCCATGAACAAGCCGACAACTGCGTGTCCTGCTTCATGATATGCGACCAGCTTCTTTGTCTTCTCATCATAGGTGCGGGATACTTTTGCAGGTCCCATCATGACGCGGTCGATTGCTTCATCGACATCTGCCATGGTGATCTCTGTTTCGTTATGACGCACAGCCATGATGGCTGATTCATTCAGTACATTTTCCAGATCAGCACCAGAGAATCCTGGTGTTCTCTTTGCTAAAGCACCTAGATCCATGTCCGGCGCAAAGTGCTTGTTGCGTGCATGGACTGCAAGGATTGCCTCTCTGCCCTTACGATCAGGAAGCGCAACTGTGATCTGACGGTCGAAACGTCCAGCTCTCAATAATGCCGGGTCCAGAACATCCGGTCTGTTTGTTGCCGCAATGACAACAACTCCTGTGTTCTCTTCCATACCATCCATCTCAACCAATAACTGATTCAATGTCTGCTCACGTTCATCATGACCGCCGCCGAAGCCTGCACCTCTCTGTCTGCCGACCGCATCAATTTCATCGATAAAGATAATGCATGGTGCTGTCTGCTGGGCCTTCTTGAACATGTCACGGACACGGCTTGCACCGACACCGACGAACATTTCAACGAAGTCAGAACCAGAGATGGAATAGAACGGTACATTTGCTTCACCGGCAACTGCCTTGGCAAGCAGTGTCTTACCAGTACCTGGATGGCCTGCAAGCAGGATTCCCTTTGGAATTCTGGCACCCATCTTTTCAAATTTCTTCGGATACTTTAAGTATTCGATGATCTCTGCCATTTCCTGTTTTTCTTCATCACATCCAGCAACATCAGTAAATCTGACTCTGATCTTGCCTTCCAGCTTCGCTCTGCTCTGTGAGAATTCAAACGCTTTTCCGTTTGCGCTCTGCGCACCGTTCATCTTGTTGATCATCCAAACAGCAATTCCTGCCATTAAGACAAACGGAATCAAAGAGATCAAAGTATCCACAAACATGTTGGATGCCGCAGCATCTACAATAGTGACCTTTGCGTCTGCTTTGTTCAAAGCTGTCAATGTATCTGAAATTTCGTCATTGGTGGAAGGAATTGTTCCTTCAACCGTGACGCTTCTTCCGTTGGAATCCTTCACGCTCATCTTGATGGTCGTGATATTGGATCCAATCGATACATTCGCTGCTTCTATTGAACTGTCACTCAGCGTGCTCTTCAGATCCTTATAAGAAAGAGTCTGTGTACCGGCACTGCTGCTCATTGAGAACAAGCTGATGATCGCAATGATGACAATTAAATACGGCAGCCAGTTGATAATCTTGTTTTTCTGCATTGATTACTCCTTATTTACCTTGGTAACATTCATCCTTTAATACGCCGACATAAGGCAGGCATCTGTAACGCTGATCAAAGTCCATGCCGTATCCTACGACGAATTCATTTTCTACTTCAAAGCCCACATAATCGGCCTTCATATCAACAACTCTTCTGCTTGGCTTGTCCAGTAATGTCGCAATCTTTACTGAAGCTGCACCCTTGTGCAGAAGTGTCTTCTTTACAGTTTCAATGGTCCTGCCTGTATCGACAATATCCTCGACCAGCAGAATATCCAGTCCAATGATGGATGTATCCAGATCCTTGATGATCTTGATGTCACCAATGGACTCTGTTCCTTCATAGCTGCTGACATCCATAAAGTCATACTGAAGATCCAGATCAATATGCTTGATCAATTCAGCCAGGAACGGAACGGATCCTCTTAACAAAGCTACTACTAAAGGAGATTTCCCCTGATAGTCTTCAGTAATCTGTTTTCCCAAAATAACTGCACGGTCTTTGATCTCATTTTCACTGACAAGAACTTTCTTAATATCCTTTTCTTCCCACATCTTCAAAAAATCTCCTTAATTAAAGGATATTGTATCACATTGACCGTAGGCCTGTCAGAGAAATGCAACACATCACAGCCAATTCCCGGCACAAAAATAACATTATTCTTCTGGTCACAGAGGACCGGCCATGTCCGGCGGAGATATTTCGGGATCTTGCGGTCAATAAAGAACCGGGAGACCTTTTTCTGCCCATACCGGAGTGAAATTGCGTCCCCCTCATTGAAATTCCGCAGGAGCAGCGGATAATCTTCGTCTTTGAGGGTCACTGCATAGATGCCAGGACTGCCTGCTTCCACGGCAAAACACTCCTGTCTGCCGAGCGCTGTCAGTTCTTTTTCGCTCTTTAAAGTATATTGATATTCATGAAAGCCAGAGTGAAGGAAGAAGAAATGGCCCTGCTGGACAAGATACTGGCCATGGACAGGGATTTCAAAGTCATCCTGGGTCATCAGGATATGATCAATCTCTTTACTGTGGAGCAGTGAGATGCTGCTGCTTTCTTTTTCCAGCAGTGCATCTGAATTTCCACGTTCTTCCGGTTCAATGACCATTCTCAGCAAAGCTGACCTGTCGTCTTCTGAAAGAGCACGGTACTGATCCAGATTCACCCGGTCTACTTGGATCATTGTATTGACCCGGCATTTCCGTTCCTGCCGCATGGCATTCTTTGAAGCAATCTCATGCAGGATCATATCTCTTTCGAATCTTGTCATCGGTCCGACCGTCTCTTTACGGACTTTATTTCTTGCGTATGTATCATCCGCATTTGTCTCATCCACATAATAGCGGATCTGATGACTGATGCAGTATTCTTCCAGATCCTTTTTGGTATCCTTCAGCAGAGGTCTCTTTACCAAGATACCGTGATACATATTCTCTTCTTTCAGGCCATAGTATGCCGGCACCAGATTCTTTTCTTCCTGCATCATATAGGTCTCCAGCAGATCATCTTCCTGATGGGCAATCAGCACACCAGCGAACTGCTTTTCCTTGACCAATTTGACAAAGAAGTCATAGCGCCACTCTCTTGCCGCAGCTTCAAAGTTTCCCTCCCATTGGAAAGGCTCACTGCGTACATAGCAGTCAATGTGACGTGCATCACAAAAGGAACGCACATATGCCTCTTCTTCATCAGCACTGCTGCGGTGATGATAGTTCACATGGGCTACCACACAGTCAATGCCTGCTTCCAGGCACATTCCCAGCAGGGCCATTGAATCTGGACCGCCGCTGACTGCACATAGCCATTTTCCTGCTAATTTCTGCATGCCCTTATGTTATCACGAATGCAATGTCTCTTTCTATTGAGATACTTACAGGATTCCCGTCAAAGCCAGCATCCCTCTAAGTCTGTCCTTCACTTCTAAGAACAGCGCATCCTGTGGGTCAAGATGTGCCCGGACATCAAACATACGGGCAGTATTCAGAAACTTCATGTCATTCAGATACAGCGTACTGTTCTTGCGCAGTCCTTCGACTAAGCCAATCCGCATCAGGCATCGGTTCCCGCACGGGTTGTCAACAGGGTCATAAGCCCTTGCATATGCACTAGTATTGCTGGTCAAAGGAATGACCAGAGCCTTATGCATTATAATCGCGACCACAAGACCAAAATGCTGGTAACCCATCTCATTGAGATATGCCTGTCCATAATCCATCCAGCAGATATCGCCTGTCCTGACTTTGACACCTGCTTCTTCTCCGCACGTCAAGGAACCTCTGTCGATCCAATTCTCTTCCGAGATCATGCACCTGCCCACTTTCCCCGGCATCAGTTCCTGATACGCCTCCCGCATGCTCTGCAGGTAATGATCAATAATTTCTTCGTTGCACATAAAAAGCCCTCCCATCCTATATACACAGGCGGAGAGCTGTTTCTTTTCTATTTCTTTTCTGGTTCCTCGTCCTTCTCCTTGACGATATAGATTGGACGCTTCTTGACTTCCAGATATGTCTTTGCCAAGTATTCACCAATGATGCCTGTACTCAGCAGCTGAATGCCAGAGCAGAATAGAATAATAACAACAGTACTTGCCCACCCGGCAACAGGATCACCAAAGGCAAGCTTCTTTACAATGATGACAATAATGCCGATGACAGAAATGAATGAGAACAAGAAACCGAACCATGCGGCAAGTTCCAGAGGTCTTGTTGTATAACCGACTAAGCCATCAATGGCATAATGGAACAGTTTGCGGAAGGACCAGCTGGTCGTGCCGGCTGCTCTTTCGACATTCTCATAATCGATCCACTTTGTATTGAAGCCGACCCAGGAGAAGATGCCCTTTGAGAAGCGGTTGTATTCACTCATCGACAATACTGCATCCGTCATCTTTCTTGTCATCAGACGGAAGTCTCGCGCACCATCAACAATCTCTGTATCCGAACCATGATTCACCAGCTTGTAGAATAATCTGGCAAAGAAGGAACGCACTTTTGATTCACCTGTACGTGTAACTCTTCTGGTTGCACAGCAGTCATAGCTGCCGCTTTCTACCGTATCAATCATCTCTGGCAGAAGTGTCGGCGGATCCTGCAGATCAGCATCCATAACGACCACAAAATCGCCTTTCGCTTCCTTGAGTCCAGCATACAGTCCAGCTTCCTTGCCGAAGTTGCGGGAGAAGGAAATATAGTGGATCCGTCCATCTTTCAGATGATACTGTCTCATCAGATCCAATGTATGGTCACTGGAGCCATCATCCACAAAGATATATTCTGTATCAATATCCTTGTCCTTCTTTAAAGAAGCAGTGATCTCGCCGACCTTTTCACAGAACAGAGGAAGGACTTCTTCTTCATTGTAACAGGGGACAACGATACTCAGTAATTTGCTCATTTCATCTACCTCACTTGTCCGCTATTATTCTAACACGCGCAACAAGGAGAAAACTGAATCATCAGTGAAACTTCATCATCTGTGACTGCTGCAGTGCTCTGCAGCTTGGCACAGGCATCTCTTGTGGTGCTTTCATCACGGCTGCCAAAGAGATAGTATTTTCCTTCATTTGTCTGGATCAGAATGAATGGCGGAACGGTCGGATCAAGCAGCACTGTGACATTGCCGATCTGTGAAGCAGAGAACTTTCCTTCCAGATAATGTTCCATGCCAGTGCCCATCTTTCTGCTCAAGTGCTCAGGCAGTTCTTCCAGCAGAGTCACTTCCTTGATATCACTCAGCTCAATGCGGTATACCGTAGAGCCGGACTGCACCGTAAACTCCTGCGTATCAGAGGACATCAGGATATCCTGTGAGACCGATCGAGCCAATCCAGATTCCTGTGAAAGGCATCGCAGCTAACAGCAGTACAGTCAAAGCCATGAAGATCTTGCCTGATGTCCTTAGCCAGATTGATCGTTGAATTGACACCGATACGGTTGTTGATGATCAGGCGGGAGTCATCCTTGTTGTAGTAGAACAGTCCCCAGATCCAGTGGTCATCTTCATCGGCATACCATTCGTGTCCTGAATCCTTGGTCAGCTTTTCCTGCAGATGTCTTGTCTTGAATTCAATCTTGAAGGCATAGAAGCACAGCACCACCGTGATGATCAGGATCAGTGCCATTGACAGGACCGGCATCTGCTGCAGGAAGCACATGGATACTGCATATGCTGTCATTGCATAGCTGCAGATGATCCACATCTTGCCCCAGTTGTATTTGCGGATCCGGCTCAAGGCAATGGTCAGATCAGTATCTTCATCTACCATCTCTGCCTTGTTGCGGTACAGATAGCGGTAACCAATCCAGAAGGAAGCGCAGAAGGCTGCAAACATGATGTACATGACTGCCATTTCTTGATCAATGCGATCAGCAGAAGACAGATGATCCCTGACGGTGCAAATACCCATGGCGAGATCCATGTGCTGGAAGGAATGGCATCCATATTTACAGACAAAGTATGCTGTTCCTCCGGATGTATCCATCCTCTCTGGGCCTTGATCTCTCTTAACTTTGTGTTGGTTGAAATATAAGGAATATACGGTGCAACAATCGCTGCATCCAGCCAGATGAACCAGGATGTCATGACCGACATCTCATCATTGAAGAACATGCATGCACATGCCAGCACCAGCATGATGGCATTGACAATGATCATATTCTTCCGATACTTTGCTAAGATCTTCTGGATCTCTGCATCTTCTCTTGCTTCATATGGAAGGGTTACACCAACGGCAATATTCTTCTTGAACTTTGCTTCATTGATCAGCATGACGCAGATCAAAATCGGCATCCATCCAATCGATGCCCATAGAATAATTTTCAACATCATTTCTGTATGCTCTCCTCGTACAGCTTTCCGCACATCTCCATGACTTCATCTCTGCTCATTCCAGCAATGCGAAGTTCCGAGATATGAAGACGCAGTGCATTGACTGTCTTTGCATCGACCTTCGCCGGTGCGTTCGGTGCGACCATCGTTCCGCCTCTGCGGTCAGTCACGATATAGTTCTCCTGCTTCAAAAGCTGATAGGCCTTTGAAACTGTCATCGAATTGATGCCGGACTCATCCGCCAGTGCTCTGACTGTCGGCAGTTTCTCAGAAGGCTGAAGCTTTCCTTCCGCAATGCCAATGACAATCTGATTCCTTAGCTGCAGGTACAGCGGCATCTTGCTTGAAAAATCAAATTTCAAGATCATATTCTCATCTCCGTTTGTATTATTGAATATAATACATATAATTCAATAGTCAATAGGTCTGCATCAAAAAACAGACCCGAAGGTCTGTTTTATTGATATAGAAATGCACAGCAGAAGGATCCAACCAGATATGCGACTGCAATCACAATCAGAAAATACAGGATCTGTGCCTGCTTTACATGGCCCTTTTTCAGCAGTTTCTCATAATTCACTGCATCCATTGCAAACCATGTCACTGCAAATGCCAGAATATAGATACATGCTCTGACAATGAACTGTACTAAAGACATTACTTTGTTCCGAAGATTCTGTCTCCGGCATCACCTAAGCCTGGGACAATATAGCCGTTCTCATTGAGATGATCATCCAATGCAGCTAAGTACAGATCAACATCCGGATACTTTGCCTGCACTGCCTTGACGCCTTCCGGAGCACCGACCAGACATACTAACTTGATCTGCTGTGCGCCTCTCTTCTTGACTGCCTCAATGGCATCGATTGCACTTCCGCCAGTTGCCAGCATTGGGTCAACGATCATGACAATGGCATCTTCCATACCAGCAGGGAACTTAGCAAAATATTCATGCGGTTCCAGTGTCTTTTCATCACGGTACATACCGATGAAGCCGACCTTCGCTGTTGGAACTAATCTTCTGATTCCATCTAACAGACCGATACCGGCTCTTAAGATAGGAACGATCACAACTTCCTTGGATAATTCAAAACCTGTGCATGGAGCGACCGGTGTTTCAATATCAATGGTCCTGACCGGCAGATCACGGCATACTTCATATGCCATCAATTCAGCGATTTCATCAAGATTCTCTCTGAAATCCTTGGTACCTGTGCTGCTCTTGCGCATCTGTGTGAGCTTGTGAGTAATCAATGGGTGGTTCAGTACTTCTAACATTGTCTATATCCTCGCTCTCTTTTTTCTGTTCTATCTTATTCCAAATGCGCTTCAATCGCAACTGACAACAATGGTATACTTAAAACAATGAAGATCCTAATTACACCTTTGATCCAGCATCCAAAGAGCGATGCTTCCTATTATCTGACGCAGAACCTGGCAACCCTGCTGCACAGTCTCGGCCATGTCGTGGCCATTTCAGCAGATCAGGCCAATGCTTTTCATTATGCTTCTGCCTACCCTGCCCCGCAGCCAAAAACACCCATGTTCCGGCGGAAAAAAGAGAACCGTTCCTATGAAGAGTGGATGTACAACCATGGTGCGATTGATGAGGATTATCTCAATGAAGATATGTCGCTTCTTTTAGAAGCCATTGACCATTTTCAGCCAGACCGGATCCTGACCATTGACCGCCTGGCAGCCGTTTCCGCCGGCAGGTTAAAGACCATCCCGGTAGATGCTGTTGTTAATTCCGCGATGTATAAGACGGTTGTCTTTCCAAGCACAACCTTAAAAGAATATAATGCTTTTTTATCTTCCTACCGTCTGGAACAGGTCCTTTCCTTAAAAGAGATCTATGCCCAGTGCCAGAACCGCTTTGGCTTCGGTCCGGTTGAAACGCAGCCGTTCACCATTCAGACCGATGTGCACCGCATAGGAGTCGCTTCTGTCTATCCAATGCGTAAAGGATTGACCAACCGTGTCTGTGTCTTCTTTCCAGATGTTCACCGGACTTCTCTTGCGCTCAGAAAGATCCTGGCAGACGCCTTCCTTGGTGCCCCATATGCTGTCTATGCCTGGTATCCTGGCTGCAAGCCGCAGAAGATCCAGAATATTCACTTCATAGCCCATCCAAGAGCAGATCTGATTCCTGGTTCCATCTGTGTCATCCATGACGGCAATGACTACTATACAAATCAATGTATTGCCCAGGCAATTCCGCAGGTCATCATTTCTTCGCATGAATATGCAAGAATGTACAACGGCCAGGCTGTTCAAAGGAACGGCATCGGCAGATATCTTTATGAAGATGAACTGACCATGGGTAATCTATACGAGAATTTCCGCAAGGTGTTGGCTGATGACAGCTATTACGACAACAATCAGGTACTCAAAGAAAAGATCACCGCTCAGGGTGATCTAAGAGAAATTCTGAAATACTGGAAGCAGTGATGCTTCCTTTTATTTGATCAGGCCAAGATGACGGAAAGCATTCTCCAGCCCGTTGTCATTGACATCCGTAGTTACATAGTCTGCTGCCGCCTTGCATTCAGGTCCTGCATTCCCCATTGCTACGCTGTAACTGCATAATTCAAACATCGAGATATCAATCTTTGCATCACCGAACGCAATTGTATCTTCACTGTTCCTGTTCAGATACTTCAGCAGAACATCAATTGCATGTTTCTTGGTGATTCCGGCTGGGCCTAAGTCACCGAACAGTGCTTCTTCTCCCTTGCCGCCCCAGGTATTGGCAACCAATTCCGGGAACTCTTCCTTCGAATCCAGATGATCCTGATAGGATGAAAGAATAAAGGAAATCTTATTTACATCATCTCTGTAGAGAGCATCTCCCTGCAGATGAATGAAGCTGTCCACAAAGCCGCTGGCACTCTTCTTTGCTTTTTCAAGATCCGCACCTTTGCCAAGAGAATATTTGATCATGGTCTCCGGTCCCTGTTCCAGCATATAGTCATTGCAGTACATACCGCGGTTGGCTTCCAAGTAGAAGCCTAAGTGACGGTCATTGCACCAGTCAACAATGTGCTTTGTCTCTTCTTTAGTCAGTCCCTGATGCATGACGACCTTTCCTTCGGATTCAACATAGGCACCGTTGCCGCCGATCATACCGTCTGTTTCACATAGATGCCGCTGGGCTATCTCAGCCTTTGAGCATCCGGTACACAGATAGATCAGATGTCCGTTCGCTCTTGCTTCTTCAACTGCCTTGGCAGCGGAAGCCGGCAGTTTCGCCTCATAGTCGATCAATGTCCCATCCACATCCAAGAACACAATTTTACTCATACGTCATTTCTCCTGTATGTCCATTGTATTTGATAAACAGATTCACCGTGTTCCTGAATCTGAAATTTACTGCAGTACCATTTCAATCTGTTCTATTGTGACCGGTCCCTGACGCAGGATCTTCAGCTCGCTTCCTGTGCAGTCGATGATGGTGCTTGCTTCTCCAAAGGAAACATTTCCTTCCATCATGCCGTCCAATGTCGGACAGGACTTTTCAATCTCATCCAGAGATGTACATACTGGTTCTCCAGACTGGTTGGCACTGGTCATAAAGACCGGTGCACCTGCTGCCTTGATCAATTCTCGCAAAGCATCACTGGTTGCCATACGGATAGCCAATGTCTCCATACCGCCGTTGACATAGGCAGGCACTTCTTCCTTCTTCTTTAAGATAAAGGTAACCGGACCCGGCATAAAGGCACGGATCAGTTTCTCTGCTCTGTCATCTACATAGGCAATCTCTTTGATCTGATTTTCATCCGCACACATCACAGGAAATGCCTTAGTCAAAGGACGGTGCTTCACATCCCTCAGATTCTCCTGTGCCTTTTCTGAATCCATGCGTGCACACACACCGTAAACAGTATCTGTCGGAACTGACAGGACACCGTCATTTTTTAATATCTCTGCCATAGCAGCAATTTCACTCTGCGAATATCTTTTCATACTTACCTGAACATGGACAGCACCATTGAAAATACAACCAAAACGAGAATCAACATAAATAGTACTTTTGATAGCTTTTTGCTGTTCATTGCTTTCTCCTTTGCGCTAAAGTATTATAGTACGAAAAGCGAGGGACTGCATTATGATACGTTTTGACAGTGACTACATCGAAGGCTGCATTCCAGAGATCCTTGAAGCTCTGCAGCGCACCAATGAAGAACAGACCCAGGGATACGGGATTGATCCACATTGTGAACATGCCCGTGCATTGATCAAAGAGACTATCGGAAGAGAAGATGCGGATGTGCATTTCTTAGTCGGCGGCACACAGGCTAACATCACCGTGATTGATTCCATTCTGAAACATTACCAGGGAGCAGTCTGTGCTGAATCAGGGCATATCAATGTCCATGAGACCGGCGCCTTGGAGGCAACAGGACATAAGTGCCTGACACTGCCGACCAAAGACGGAACAATCACTGCTTCTCAGGTCGAACAGCTGATTGAAGATCACTATCATGGAGAATCTGTTGAACATACTGTTCAGCCAGGAATTGTATATATTTCCTTCCCTACAGAATCCGGCACACTGTATTCAAAAAAACAGCTGACAGATCTGTATGCTGTATGTCAGAAGTATGACATTCCATTGTTCATTGACGGCGCACGTTTAGGCTATGGCTTAATGGCACGCACCAACGATGTGACCATTCAGGATATTGCCAATCTCTGTGATGTATTCTATATCGGCGGCACCAAAGTCGGTGCATTGTTCGGTGAAGCCGTTGTCATCACCAATGACAAATACAAAAAAGACTTCCGCTACAACATCAAGCAGAGAGGCGGCATGCTGGCAAAAGGAAGAATGCTCGGTATCCAGTTTGAAGAACTGTTCACCAACAACAGATACTTCACCATTGCAAAGCATGCAATTGACCTGTCAGATAAATTGACAAATGCACTGCAAGGAAAAAGGATATGCGTTCTATTTCCCTGCTATGACAAATCAGATCTTCCCAATCTTATCCAATGTTAAGATGAAGGAACTTGCACAGAACTTTGCCTTTGAATCATGGGGCAAAGTGGATGATACACATACTGCTGTACGCTTTGTCATTTCCTTTATGACAAAAGAAGAAGCAGTTGATGGACTGATCAGTCAGCTATAAGAAAAAGGATTTTTTCCAACATTGGAAGAAATCCTTTTCATTTACTTTGTAGGGCTGGTGGACATCTGTGCTTCCTGTTTCCAGTTATTGATATCCCAGATGTTGTCATGGACTGAGAACCAGTTGTTCGGCAGGAACTGATAGCCGTTATTTCTGCTTGTATCCCAGTCTGCTGCATTGGTTGAAGATATGACATACTGCGTTCCCTGCTTTGCGGTATTGGTAATGAGATTGCCTGTAAATGGGTTCGCCGCATTCTCAATCACATTTGAGGTCGCAATTGTAGGCACATCCGCATTTGTCATGAATTCATCTGATGTTGTAAAACCGGTGCTGTTGAAATCCTTGACCATCAACAACGGTGCATAGGATTCCAGATCTTCAATGGTTGTATCTCCATCTTTCAGTTTCAATTCATCGAACTGTCCCAATGGGAAGCCATGATCTGCCACAAGGATGATTCTAGTGTTGTCATAGACACCGTTTGCACGCATGTAATCGAACCATTTGCCCATCTGTTTCAGAGAAGCCATGTTGATGTGATATGTCGGCAGCTCTCTCCGTCTGACATATCCATCGTTTCTCCATTGACTGTAAACCGGTCGCTGTTCTCAGCATCGTACTCTCTGTTGTCTACCTTGCCTCAGGCTCATATTCAGGTTCCTGTAGAATTGTTTCTGCATGTGTTGTCTCATTATCCATCATCAGGAAGTTATTTGATTCTTCCTCGGTGATATTGGTCATGTTCGACAGATTCTTCAGGACATTATAGTTGTCCATAAATGTCTGATCATATCCAGTAGCGGTTCCATCAGAGCCCCATTCCTGTGACCCCATATTCATTGATGTTCTTCTGCTGGAAATAGGTGCCGCTGTCATAGAGGAATACCTGGAATGGCAGAGGGGACGACTTCATCAAGCTGTAGCAGAAGAAGTTGCGGAGATTGTTGGTGTATACTGCGTTGTTTGCAGCAGAGTCATTGAATCTGCCGATTGTATGATATTTGTTGATATTTGAATACTCATCATAGATTGATAAATCAGTGATCCATTGATAGTTGCCGTAAGGCACATCACAGACAGTGACATTATATCCATTCTGATCAAACAAAACCGGCATGACCTTCAGTGCTTCATTCTGCTTATCTACTAAGGATTCACTGCTTCTTGCATTTAATTCTGTCGGTGTATATTCATAGCCGCCAAACAGTGCTGCTGAAGCAAAGTTCGTATGCCAGCCATAAGACAATGTATTGGAATAATACGTAAAGCCGTCGAACTGCTGTTCCAGCTGCAGGTCTTCATTCAGCAGATATGGAATATACGGTCCCATCGCACGGTCCAGCATAAAGACAACAACATTCGTTCCAGTTTTGCTTAAAGTGAAGTTCGGTGTATCTTCGGCAATCTCTGCTGCCTGTTCCTTTAATGGAGATACAGCAGTGCTAATCTTGTTCATATTCACAACAGACATGCCTGCAATCGCAATGATGCCGGTTGCCAATGCACCTGCTGTAAATTTCTTGTAACGGTTGAAAGTGACTGCCATAACAATGCAGAGGATAATGATCAGGCCGACATTGGCAAGCATCTCAACACCCGTAATCTTGAATCCTGCAGTATATACCAGTGCAGAGGATAATGTGCCAAACTTTGTACCAAAGAACATGTAATCCATGATGCTGATGCCGCATAAGATCCACATCACTTTCTCAAACATGACTTTGCCTTTTTCGAAGAAGCCAGTAGAATACACCAAACCAGATCAGACATGTTCCAAAGGACAGGCAGAAAGCACTGACCACATACCATAATGGATTATGGAAGTTATACAAGTCTACAATTCCTGCGGAGAAGAACTCACCACAGAAGAAGGAATCAAAGCACCAAAGATTACCGCCAGCAGCAATGCAGCCAGAAGATACATTTTGTATTTGGCACGGCTGCTTTGTTCTTTTCATCTTCATATGGATTGTCTGCTGTGTACCGCCATTTT
>Ga0268359_12554_pt1 | contig 56560 bp, 54 predicted proteins | sample BioMet11_FD_194416 | JGI IMG/M metagenome (GOLD analysis project Ga0268359, IMG submission 194416) | Sewage microbial communities from Oakland, California, United States - Biofuel 11 (PacBio Assembly) | ecosystem: Engineered > Wastewater > Sewage > Unclassified | place: USA: California | collected...
GCTGCTATGCATTTCATCTCCTAGTGCATCGAATATTGCCGAAAACCAGCAACCTTTAGGATCGATGCTCTCCCACACGATTTTATTGGGTATCCCTTTATACAGGGTTAACTCCTGACCAAAATGCAGTGGCATGGCAATGGCTCTTGCACCCTTAAGCACAAGATATTCACCAGTAAGTAGAAGTTTTGCATTGGCCCTTAGCAGCATTAGTCCTGATCAAGAAATTCCTTAACTGCACTATAGCTAACAGTCCGATTCCTAAAATATTCGAGCACTCGCTCGCGAGTAACGTTGTCCACACCCAATGAGGAGAGAATGTTGGAGAGATGCATCTTCATATGGCCGTGCTGTATTCCGGTGGTGACCAGATTCTTTACGGCTGAAAAATTACTGGCCAACCCCACCGAGGCCACAATGGCCATAAGCTGTGAGGCGGAAGGATGGCCAAGAAGTTCCATCGACGCCTTAGCCATAGGATGCAAATTGGTAATTCCACCAACTGTTCCAACAGCCAATGGCATGGTAAGGCAAATCTTAAACACATCGTTCTCCACCGTGCAGTTGCTTAAACTAGTATATCGCCCTGTTCTCGAAGCAAAAGCATGGGCAGCGGCCTCTGCTGCGCGAAAATCGTTTCCGGTAGCAATAAGTACGGCATCAACCCCATTCATTATTCCTTTGTTGTGGGTAGTGGCACGGTAAATATCAACACGGGCAATATCGAAACCTGTTTGTATTCGGTGTGCCAGTTCGGCACCGGTAAGTCCTTTCTCTACGCCATCGAGATCACCAATATTACATTGAGCCGAAACGGTAACGGTACAACCATCCACGTAGTTACTTAAAATGGACATTACAATTTGAAGGACCTCCTTTTTCCTATTATCCACCTTTACAGAATAGTAGCGCTTAAGCTCTAACGCAATCTCCTCCAAACAGGTATTGATGAAGTTGGCGCCCATGGAATCAACGGTATCGAACTCGGTATTTATGCGAAAAAGGTTGGGAACCGAGTAGGTTAAATTCTCTATCTCCAACGAAACAATACCACCTCCACGCTCCTCCATGTTTTTTATCAATGGTTTTATCTTCTCCAACAGCACAAATCGCAGAAAAGGCCAATTGGAAGTTAAATCCATTGGATTTTCGTTCCACAAAAAATAAATGTGACCCAATTTAGTGGTAGCGATATTTTCGACCTTGAACCCACCACGGTTCGCCCAGAACTTTGAACTGTAGGCAGCAGCTGCAACCACCGAGCTCTCCTCGGTAACCATTGGAACGTGGTAAACCTTTCCATCAACCATTACATTGGGTGCCACCGAGTAGGGTAAATGGTAGCTGGCCAAGGTATTTTCACTCATTTCAAGAAACTGCTTCTGCATATCCTCAGACTGGTAGAGCGAGAAATCAAAAAGCTTCATCAACTTTTCGGGGCGAGCAAGTGGAAGTGTTACCAGCTTCGCCTTTTCCTCCCTGGAAAGAGAGGAGAATCCATTGATAATTTCATCTGTCATGATAAAATGGTTTATTAATCTCTAACTTGAAGAAACGATTTTGCAAAGAGCAGTCCCTTAGCCTGGCCCTCAACGTAAGCCTTAAGCAGATTATAGTCACCACGAGCATACTTTAAAAACCCGGAAGCCTGGCCGTAAATGGCAGGCAACTTGCTACGGTTGAGCAGGTAAAAACCATCGAGAAACGACTTTACACCGCCCGATATAATAAGCTGCTTGCACTTTAACGGTTGGTTTTGCTGAACCATCCCATTCACCATGTTAAGCATCTCCTCGGCACTATGGCCAAGGAGCGAAAGTGGTTCATACAGTTCCTGCTGAACGGGTTCGCACCGAGCAAGCTCAACGCGGGCAAAGTTGGTTCCTCCAAATGCCGCAAATTCCAGCGCTTCAATCGGCAACCACATTATTTTTCTAAGGCTCACCGGACCAATACCTTGTCCAACCTCCTTCACAATAACCTTTATTTTTGCCAATGAAAGAAACTCCTCAATAATGCTGTATGGAGCATGATGTAACAAATCGCCTTCGGGCTGAAGCCACTCCTGAATAGGGTTCACATGAATTATTAGCCCGTCGGCACGCAAGCGATCGACCAATGCCAGTAGTCGCTCATGGCTTTTGTTCTCTAGCATCTGCTCAAGCTGTGCAATGCCAATGTTGGCATAAAAGGGCAAATCGTCGCCAATAATATCGCGCATATCAAAATCGGCAAAATGCGCCTCATTCTCCAGCAACATACGACAAGAGCCCAATCCCATTCCCATTCCAAACTCATTACAAGCCCGAGCAAGATTGGTATTGATGGTTTTAGCCAAAGCAGTACCACCAGTCATGCTACTCACCCAAACGGGCAACCGCATTGTCTTTCCCAAAAACGTAAAAGGTTCCAACCTGCCGCGGGTATGAGAGCCCATCAATGGTTCATAGTAAAACCGACGGTCGGCCTCAACAGCCTTTGCCTGCGAATTAAATGCCAAGTCGATGTGGTCTTTCTTCCTATCTTCCATGAATATAGCAATTATGTAAACCTTGAGGCGTTTCCGTTACAATCAACATTTTGAATTACCAACTAAAGATAGCGATTTAGAATAACACGCCAATCATTGGCTCATAGTTTACAACCAATTTGACGAGCAATTACCATTTTTAGAATTTCTGAGGTTCCCTCTCCAACGTGCAGTATTCGTTGATCGCGAAAGTGACGCTCCACTAAAGTGCCTTTAATTAATCCGTAAGCACCATGTATCTGACTTCCCTCCGTGGCTGCCTCGGTAGCCACCTCGGAACAAAATAGCTTAGCCATGGCTGCCTCCTTAGCATAGGGTTTACCATTATCCTTAAGCCACACGGCATGGTAAAGCAGCTGACGTGCCGCCTCAATCCTCGTGGCCATTTGAGCCAACTTAAAAGAGATAGATTGGAAACTCGAAATGGGTTTTCCAAACTGATGCCGAGTATTGGCATAGGCAAGCGACTCCTCGTAAGCCCCTTCGGCCAACCCGAGTCCCATTGCTGCAATGCTCAATCGACCGGCATCAAGAGTCTCTAGCATCAATCGTCCGCCCTTACCTCTTACACCAAGTAGGTTCAATTCTGGCACCTTAGTTCCCTTAAAGATGAGCTTGCCCGTGTCGCTTGCGCGCCACATTAGCTTTTTAACAATGCGCTCGGTAGCATAGCCCGTTTCACGAGGAATTAAAATGGCAGAAAGTTCACGACGTCCATTGGTTTCACCGGTGCGGGCCAGCAGGGTAATGCCGGCCGACATAGGGTTGGTGGCATTCGAGATAAATATCTTATGTCCATTAATTATCCACTCACTATTATCAAGAACAGCAGTAGTCTCTGCTCCCAAAGCATCGCTACCGGCATTGGGCTCGGTAAGTCCAAAGGCCCAAAGTTTTTCACCACTACACAGCATGGGAAGGTATTTTCTACGCTGCTCCTCAGTGCCGTAGTAGTATATTGGATTCACCCCCAGACAGTTATGTGCAGCCAAGGTACCTGCCTGAGAACTGTCTACCTTTGAAAGTTCTTCAACAGCCAAAACAAGAGCCATGTAATCAAGTCCCTGGCCACCATACTCCCTGGGAACAACTATGCCAAAGAGGCCAAGTCGTCCCATCTCCTTAGTTAACTCCTCCGAGAATTGTTCCTCCTCGTCGAGCTGAACGGCAAGTGGCCTTACGCGCTCTTCTGCAAACCGTCTAACTTTTTCACGAAGTTCCTCGTGCTTACTTGTAAGTTGATATTCCATATATGCTACAATTTTTCTAAAACAATAAGTTCTGAACCATCTGTAACCTGATCCATTTCGCGAACCAATACCCTGCCAATTCGTGCACGCTGGGGCGATGCAATTAAGTTCTCCATCTTCATGGCCTCAATTATCATTAAAGTTGAGCCCGACTCCACCACTTCACCCTCCTTAACCGGCAGCCTAATAACCCTACCATGAAGTGGCGAAATAACCACACGTTCTCCGGTTTCGAGCCGCGTAGCCTTTGGTTTGCGATTGCCCTCAGATAGGTGATACGCATGCATAATTCTAAAAAGACGACCTTTATATGTTAATGAAATACCCCACGAATGAAGGGTGTAACGCATTTTAGCAACTTTGCCATCCAGCGTTAACAACAATGCTGAACCCTCTTCGAAAATGTAGGAAGAGATCGACATCAATTTGTCGTCAATACGTATGCTTATAACCTTATCGGCCCGATAGATTGGAAAAGTCTCCATGTAATGATCGTTGTAATAAAATGACAAACGCTTAATCGCCGCCCAACCACCAAAGCTGCTCCAAACCGATTGGCTGTGCTTGGTAGAGTTTAATGCGATTGATTGTCCATACAGCTGTACAATGGTATAGCCCAGCACAACCTCAACTGGCAGATACCGCTCGGCTGCATACTCAATAGCCATAAAGCCGGCACTCTCAACCGAAATATTATTGGAAATAAATCGCGGGGAATGTAGAATGTGACTCAGAAAACCAAGGTTACTGGTAATACCATGCAAGTAGCTTTCCCTTAGCACAGATTGCATGCGTGCAATAGCCACACCTCGATTCTCTCCATGGGTAATAATTTTACACAGCATGGGGTCGAACAAGCCGGTAACCGTATCCTGTTGCTGCAAAGCATGCTCGAGTCGCAGCCACTTAAATAATGGAAACTTGAATCCGGATATTACACCGGTAGAAGGAGTAAAGTCGTTTTCGGGATCTTCTGCATAGAGCCGTATCTCGATGGCACATCCTTCAATTTTAATATGCTGCTGAGCCACTGAAAGGCCAAGTCCCATGGCCACCTCAAGCTGCATTTTAACAATGTCCACCCCGGTAATCATCTCCGTAACGGGATGCTCAACCTGTATACGAGTATTCATTTCCAGAAAGTAAATATTACCCTCTAGGTCGAGGATAAATTCTACTGTTCCTGCACTTCGGTAGTCAACTGCTGAAGCAAGGGCAATGGCATAGTCGATAATTTTATTTCTCTGGTAATTGTTCAAGGTAGGAGAAGGAGCCTCCTCCACGATCTTCTGGTAGCGACGCTGTATGCTGCACTCCCTATCGAAGAGGTGGATGATATTACCGTTGCCATCACCCACAACCTGAACCTCAATGTGACGTGCACTTGGAACAAATTTTTCAATATAAATTTGAGCGTTACCAAAAGAAGAGCTGGCCTCACGAACTGCCTGTTCAAAGTGCTCACGAAGAGCCGCTTCATCGATGGCTACGTGCATTCCCTTACCACCACCCCCACCGGCAGGCTTAACCAGCATGGGGTAACCTATCTTATCGGCTATGGTAAGGATCTCTTCGAGCGTTCCAGAAGCAGAAGGAAGCGTTGGAATATTAATCTCCTTGGCCAAATTCTTTGCAGCCACCTTATTGCCCAACGTGGAAATCGCCGAAGGTGTGGGACCTATAAAAGTGATCCCCGCCAATTCAACAGCCTCGGCAAAAAGAACACTCTCCGACAAAAAACCATACCCCGGGTGAATGGCATCAACACCACACCTAGAGGCTATTGATAACATTTTTTCAATATTTAGATATGTATCCACAAGCGTACCACCACCTAGTGAATAGGCCTCATCGGCCAGCTTAGCATGAAGAGGGTATCCTTCGTCGTTAGAGTAGACAGCCACAGTGGAAACGCCCATCTCTTTTGCACTTTTTATTATCCGAAGAGCAATTTCACCCCTATTTGCAATTAGCAATTTTGTTACCATAGATTTATGAAACCATTCTTTATTGTTAAAGTTCATCGCTACAATTAAAGGCAGCTTTTCGCTTCCCCAAAAACGCACTAATCCCCTCTCGTGCCTCCTCACCTAACCGCATCTCGGCAAGTATGCGTGAAGTAGCATCAGCCATCTCAACAAATGAATGGTTACAGCGTGTTTCAGAAATAAGTGTTTTACAGGTAGTTTGAGCGTTGGGAGCACCTGCAAGCAAGTCTTTCAGCACGTTACTCAACCGGTCTTCCATTTTATCAGAAGTCGCCACCTCCGAAACAAGACCAAGCGTAAACGCCTCATCACTGGAAAATCTCCGTCCAGTCAACATCAGTTCACGCATCTTCCCAGCAGTTAGCCGCTGTGCAACATAGGGCATTATGGTTGCCGGAACGAGTCCAAGCCGCACCTCACTAAACGACATCACCGTTTTTGACTCAGCCAAAACATAGTCGGACGAAGCCAATAGGCCAATTGCACCACCAAAAGCAAAACCATGTATCACCGCTACAACAGGTTTCGACAAATGATTTAGCTGATAAAAAAGGTTGGCAAGTGCCCGGCTCTCCTTTAATACCTCCAACTCCATTTCAGGCTTTCCCGTCTTGGCAAACGACGAAAGGTTGGCACCGGAACAAAATCCATCACCTCTACCTCGGATAACCAATACCCGGACGGTATTATCGTTTATTACCAACTCTAACTCTTGAGTTAGTTGGTGAACTAAGGCTGGACTTAGTGCATTTCGGGAGTCAAGTTCGTTCAACCACAAAGTACAAACGGCTCCATTCTGTGTTCGTTCAATCATAGTATCCATAACGTTACATCCTAAAAATTCCAAAATGAGGATCACCAAAAGGTTTATTTAGCGAGGCGGCAATACCCAAAGCCAACACCTTACGAGTATCAGCTGGGTCAACTACCCCATCGTCCCATAGTCGAGAGGTGCTGTAATATGCAGAACTTTCCACCTCATACTTATGTAAAATTTCGTTGCGTATGGCAGAGGCATCCTCCGTTGGCAGTTCTAATCCGCGCAACTTTAGCTGCTCCTCCTTCACCGAAACCATAACGTTGGCAGCCTGTTCTCCGCCCATAACCGCAATCTTTGCGTTTGGCCACATAAACAGCAATCTTGGATTAAAAGCCCTCCCTGCCATGGCATAGTTACCAGCACCATACGAGGCACCAATTACCACGGTAAATACCGGAACCGAAGCATTGGCCACCGCGTGTATCATCTTTGCACCATCGCGGGCAATACCACCATGTTCATGCTTTTTACCCACTATAAAACCTGTAATATTTTGAAGAAAGATGATGGGAATCTTCCTCCAAGAGCAAAGCTCCACAAAGTGTGCACCTTTGAGCGCACTTTCGGAATTCAAAAATCCATTGTTAGCAATAATTCCAACCGGATAACCCATAATACGAGCAAACCCAGTAACTAAGGTTACTCCATAATTCTCCTTAAACTCATGAAATCGGCTACCATCTACCATGCGAGCAATCACCTCGCGCACATCATAACCACGCTTTAGGTCGGATGATACAACACCGTAGAGTTCTTCCTCTAAAAAACGAGGCGGTTCAGGCTCATGCCAGTCAATCACTTGTCGTTTTGGTGCCGGTAAACTCTCAAAAATATTCCGGCATATTTCAATGGCGTGAACATCATTTTCGGCCAAATGGTCGGCTACACCCGATATGGTAGTGTGGACAACCCCACCGCCTAGTTCCTCCGTCGTAACCACCTCTCCAGTAGCTGCTTTTACCAATGGTGGACCACCAATAAATATGGTTCCCTGATTTCTGACAATTATAGTTTCGTCACTCATGGCTGGAATGTATGCACCACCAGCAGTACAAGAGCCCATAACCACCGATATTTGAGGTATTCCCTGAGCCGAAAGTCGAGCTTGGTTGTAGAAAATGCGGCCAAAATCATCGCGGTCTGGAAACACACGATCCTGCTCGGGTAAAAAAACGCCACCCGAATCGACCAGGTAAACACAGGGTAAATTATTCTCAACAGCAATCTCCTGTGCGCGCAGATGCTTCTTTATGGTTTCCCGAACATAAGTGCCACCCTTAACCGTGGCATCATTGGCTACCACCACCGTCTCACGACCATGAATCACACCAATACCCGTGATAATCCCAGCCGAAGGAAAGTTGTCATCATACTGCCCATTGGCAGCCATTGCCGACAGCTCGAGAAAAGTTGTTCCCTCATCAATAAGCAATTGAATTCGATCTCGTGCAAGCAATTTGCCGCGCTCCTTATGCCGAATTACCGCCCTATCAGAATCTCGAAAGACCAACGCTCTTAATCGATTGCGAAAGTCTTCAGCTACAGAATTATTCTCAGCAAAGTTTTTCTGAAATTCTTCAGAATGTGACGATAGAGAAGAGTTAAGTTGATACACTGTTGTCGATTTATGTTTATACAAGGCTAAACAGTGATGCCCGACTCTTTGTTTAGTGTTTATTAGAATTTAGAGAACAAATAATGTAAATATTAGCGTCAGAAATACTCGCTCTAAAATAAGAGCGATTTTTACTGTCGATTGGATGAAGTCACCGCAACGAATTAAGGTAGAAAATAGAGTAAAAGCCACAATGATATCATCGCCAGAGGCAATGATATCGTAAAAAAGTATAATCGATCCAAAATAAAGAATGAAGAACAGAAATTTTGAATCTAAATAAACAACTGCATAGCTATTTCCACGATTTTATCAGGAATAGTAGCAGCAATCCGTATATCTCCATACGGCCAAGGAGCATATCGAGTGAAAGAACCCACTTACCAATGTCGGGTATGAGATTAAAGTTGGTCATAGAGCCCACGATACCAAAACCGGGACCTACATTTCCCATGCAAGCAGCCGAAGCAGAAAATCCAGAAAGAATATCCACGCCCAATACTGATAAAAACACAGTGGAGGCAAAAACGATGAGTATATAAAGGGCGATAAAGAGCACCGTTCCGGACACCAAATCCTCGTCGAGGGTAATGTGGTTAACCCTAACCGGTATAACTGCGTTTGGATGCTGAAGTTTTTTCACCTGGCGTCTCAGAGTTTGAAAGAATATGACTACGCGATCCACCTTAATACCGCCCGAAGTAGAACCAGAGCAGGCACATTGCAATATAAAGAAGAGCATAACCAGAATAGAGAACGGTGGCCAAATGGAGCTATCGGCATTGGCAAAACCGGTGGTAGTACCCACCGAGACGACCTGAAATGCAGAGTAGCGTAGCGATTCAAACCAAGATTGATAAACGCTACTATGCACATTGATGGTGACTACAGCAACCCCAATAATCATCGAAAAAAAGTAGTAACGAGCAATCGATGAGTGAAAAAGATTGTTTCGCCGTAACATCACCGTAGCATAAATCAATCCAAAGTGAAGCCCCGAAAGAAACATGAATATGATAATAATAAGCTCAATGGTAGGGCTATTGTAGAACGCAACGCTTAAATTTTTTGTGCTAAATCCTCCGGTGGCAATAGTGGCAAAAGCATGGCATACTGCATCAAGCCACGACATTCCAGCCCACTTCAAAAGAAGAGACTCACTGATGGTAAGTCCCATGTAGACCATAAAAATAATCTGCATAGTTTTATTGGACCTATACCGAAAATTGTCCTTGGCCAGTGGAGAAAGTTCAATTTTAGAAAGGGATGTTTTAAGCTTTCCAAAAGCAGGCATAACCACAAGTGCAAAAAGGACCACCCCAATACCGCCAATAAAGTGCGTAGAGGCACGCCAAAAAGCAAACCCGGAGGTAGTGCCTCAATATTGTTCAAAATAGTGGAGCCAGTTGTAGTAAAACCAGAAACACTTTCGAACCATGCATTTGCCAGCGTAAATTCGCCACCCCCAAAGTACGTAAGGCAATAACCCAACCAAACAAGAAAATATCCAGCTGAGCACCACAATGGCATAGCCCTCCTTATTGTTCAAATCGGTAGTGTAGGGAACAAAAACCAACGGAAACACGGCAACAACAATGGTAACAAGTGCACTCAACAACAGTGGGAAGAAACCGCTGTCGTGATTATAGAGTGAAATTAAGGAAGAGATTATCATGAAAGCTGCGTTAAACAGCAGCACCATACCTACGGTTCGAATTACAATATGCCACCTCATAAAAAACTTACGCTAGTTATTCTGAACCTTTTTAACCAAAGAAATTAAACTATTTATCGCATCCCTCAGTTTAACAATCTCATCCTTAGTTTCTACGGGCACATCGAATGGTATCTTGAGTTTTACAAAATCATCCACCCCACGCGTAATCCGTATAATTGGTGCCACAAAATAGTGGATTATAAAGAAGTTAAAAAGGATGGTAAGAAAAATTCCAGCGATAATAGCAATTATCCCTGGCATTATTGCCCTGTAAGCACCATTCTCTAGATTGGAAGCATTAGTAAAAAGGGCAGCCTCATTTATGGTCATAAGCACCTTAACCGTTTTCGCTACCTCGTTATAGGCGGGGTTAATCTCCTTTACATACCATGTGCGATCGAGTTCCTGCCGCTTAGCCCTTTCCGCTAAGTTGGTATAAAGCATGGCCAACTTTTGGTGAGATGCTCGAATAGAATCCACCGACTCCTTCTCACCCGAAAGAGTAAGATTTCCCACTGCTGCCTTAATACCAGCATCAAATAGCTCTAATCCGCTATTTAGTTGAGCAATTCCCTCATCAACATCTCCTGTCATTACTGCCAACACGCCAGAATTCTCCGACTCAAGCGCGGTAAGCATCTGCTTCGAAATTTCTATGCTTCTATAGTTATCTTGTAACAATCCCGACACCGATTTCCCCAAGGAGGTAAGCATGTACATTGACATAGCCCCTGAAATAAGCAGAATGAAGCCCATAAGAACAAAGCCGCTCAATATTTTATTTCTTATCCCCATAGCATTACAATAATCGTTGAAACTAGATAAAGATTACATTTATGGTCAAATGCAATTATCGTGATTTTAAACCAAACCACAAGTTTCAGGATTTTTTTTGTATTAGAGAACCATTTAACGCAAGTTTTTTCTGAATTGGAAGTCTAAATGATAAATTGTTTTTTTTATGCAGCAAGAGTTGTTGATAAAAAGGATACTTGAGGGTGAAACAGAACTTTTTGAACTGTTGGTTGATGAACATCAGCATCGAGTATTCAGCACCGCGCTTGGAATGTTGCACAACAGTCAAGATGCCGAAGACATATCACAGGATGTATTCTTGGAGGCCTTTCGCTTACTCTCCAGCTTTAGAAACGACTCCAGTATTGCCACCTGGCTATATCGAATTACGGTAAATAAGTCGCTCAACCTTATAAAGAAAAACAAACGCTCCAATATATTACGAAGTATGGAGAACCTTGTCCAGGGAAAACAAAATCCGGCGGATCAGCTACAGGACAGCAGTCCTAATGCCCAAGAAAACATGGAAGAACAACAGCAAATTGCAATTCTACAAGCTACCCTCAACAAGCTACCAGAGAACCAACGTATAGCGTTCACCCTTAGTAAATATGAAGAACTCAGCTATGCCGAAATTGCTGAAATAATGCAACTTTCAATCTCCGCCATTGAGTCTCTAATATTTCGTGCTAGAAAAAAAATTGTGGATACAATAAAAAAGAGTGTCTAGAAGCGCAAGTTTTTGAAAATGAAAGTGTCTAAAAATAAAAATCAACACAATGAACTGCCAAGAATTTAGTAACGAGCTACAAAAAATGCTGGAAACAGGAATCACCCTGTCATCTCCAAAGCTTACCCAGCACATGGAGAGTTGTAGCTTCTGCACCAAGCAGTATAATAGAATTGTGCTGCTATTGAGTGTAATTAACAAGGAAAAGAATATGACTCCACCTCGCTCCATTAAATCAAAAATAATGGACACGGTAATTAGTGAAGGAAAGCACACAATACATATTCGACCAATACATTGGTATACTGCAGCGGCATCTATCGCAGCAGGCGTAATGCTTGGCATTCTAATTGGCAGTGCTACCTATTCCTCCTACCTTAACGTAAGTGCAACAAACAGCACTGAAATAGCATTACAGCAGGAATCATACTCTACACCAATGGATGACTTCATTTTTGCGAACAACGATCAGTAAAAAAATAACGCCATGACAATCGAAAAAAAAATACGGCTACTAACCATCACCGTGATTGTGCTTATAGCCACGAATATTGCCACCATTGCCACCATCTTTTTTCACCCGTACGACGGAAATTGGAACGTTAAGTCAAAATCGCGAGAAACAATGAATCAACAACTAAGAGATGGCAATTTTACCTCCAACCAGATGCAGATGATGAAGCAGGTTAGACATGGTTTTATGAACGAGAACCATGCCATAATGGACAGCATGCGAACTTTACACCAACAGCTGCACGAGGAATTGCTTAAGGACAAACCCGACTCCATCCACATCAATATATTGCTAAATCGGATTGGAGTGACCTATACAAATATGAAAGGACAAACGGTCAAGCACTTCTTGAAAATGAAACCTTTTTGCTCACCCGAACAGCAGCAGCTACTTCTCCAATTTGACGATCCCATGCAACGCATGAATATGCATGGAACGCAAAACAATCGTGGACGAAGAGGCCAACAACAAAATTAAGTAACTAAATGTTTCACGTAATAAAAACTAAATGTCATGAAAACAAAGTCGTTTTACACAGCTACCATGTTTATTGCTGCCCTTCTAATAAGTTCGGCAACTCTATTTGCACAACCAATGAATTCGAACCAGATGAAAGCAAAAAAAGGTGTTGGTATAGAAAATAAGATACCAAATCTTACAACAGATCAAAAGGCAAAAATTCAAGCGTTTAGGATTGATCACATGAAGGTAGTTACTCCTATCCAAAATGCAATTAAGGAGAAAAAAGCCCACTTGAATACCATCACTTCAACTGATAAGCCCGACATGGTAGATGTTAACAAGACCATCGACGAAATCTCCAAGCTTAATGGTGATTTAATGAAATCCCGCATAGCACATCAGAACCAAATTAGAAGTATCCTTACCGATGAGCAAAAGGTTTACTTTAATGCTCACATTGGCTCAGGCAAGGGGATGATGAACAAAGGAAATATGCAAAAAAAACCGTGGAATGAGAAACGGTAATGGCATGGGCATGAATGCACAACGACAAAACAGAGGTCAATTCATGAATGCACAGTCCGATTCTACAAAGTAGTATCCACCAAAGCATATGGTAAAGAGTCAACCCAACGGTTGACTCTTTTTTTTAACACAAATACACAAAACATATTCTTCCATAAGAGCGGAACATCTTACTCTAGCTAAACTTATTGAAGAGAACAAAGCCAACTCTCAAAAAAAACCGATAAAAAGTTGTGGATACTCTGCAACTAGTCAATTATTTTCATAAACTTGCAAAATATTTTAAGGTGTTTCTAAGCGAAACATTTTAACTTAACTCACTCGATTACACAAGCAATCTAGAGCATGCAAATAGTGCATGTGAAGGAGGGTGTAGAGAAAGAGGGTTTATTTCAAACTATTTTAAATGCCCATTGAAATGAAACTTTATCTTAACTCTCGGTCGAAAGCGGCAAAAAGAGATTACTACGCCAGGATGTTTTTTCGAAACCACATCCTCTATATGCTCCTTCAATCCCTAACCATTCGGTTGATTTGATTACTATTTGGGGAATTTATTAAGGGGTAAGACTAATTTGAATACCTCTTGCATCTTCATCATTCAGCAAAGCGAATTCCCTCTCCACCAATAATATTTGAGCAGCCTTTGAGCGCTACAAAAATATTTTCTTGAGTATTAACCAACATCAATTTTATGTGCGACGATGACCAAACAAACAACTACATTACGCTCTTTCTCTCCTTCGACAGAGGTAAAGAAAGAATCACAGGGTTTTCTGGTTGGAAATAGAATTCCAAAGGACTACTTCGAAACAGGTGGCGTTGGCGAAAGCGACATAGCTATTCACGCCGGCTCCTACCACCTAGCACTCAAAGCGGCCAATATTGAAATGGCCAATATTATGACTTACTCATCCATACTTCCTGGCATTGCCAACAAGGTTGAACGCCCAAACACCATTGAGCATGGGGCTGTTGTTGAATCAATTATGTCTGTTTGCACTGCCGATAAAGGTGAAAGAGCCTCGGCTGGCATTGTTTATGGCTGGCTTTACAACAACAAAACCAACCAGAAATTTGGTGGTTTGGTTTGTGAACATTACGGGAACTACGAACCTGTTGAACTTAAGTCGTTGCTACGAGCGAGCCTCGACGAGCTTTACTTTAATGGATTCTCCGACGATTATCAACTAAAGGACATCCATTTTCTTACCGAGAGTTTCATACCGCAAAAAAAATATGGCACAGCACTCGTCGCGCTTTGCTTCACATCCTATTACTATCCCATTTTAAGGGCATCGTAGCATGAAATAGAAACCAGCGGTGAGTTACTCGTTGTAACTCTATTCACCTTTAGGAAGTAATTAATTGAGTTTATCAAACATTACCGTAAACTGATATACCTTTGCAAAAAAGGTGCTAAGTTGCTTTGATTAAAAACCCACATAAACAAATGGAAAAGAAAGATTACTTAAAAGAGACTATCGAGCACGTGGACATCAAATCGTTTGACTCCACCCCCATTATCAATAGCATGCGCAAAATGTCGTTCACTTCACGCGAAGTGGCAAACGCAACCGACATCTATGATATGATGATCAACGACAAGGAGTGCTCCAACATACTAACCCTTGCAGGTAGCACAAGCGCAGGCGGTTGTATGCAGGTATATGTTGATATGGTAAAGAACAACATGGTGGATTGCATCGTAGCTACGGGTGCCTCCATTGTAGACATGGACTTTTTTGAAGCGCTCGGTTTTAAACACTACCGAGGAACTCAGTTCGTAAACGACAACGTACTTCGCGACAACTACATCGACCGCATTTATGATACCTTCATAGATGAGCAGGAACTCCAAACTGCGACTCAACCATCAAGACGATTGCTGATGGTATGAAACCCGGTGCATATTCCTCCCGCGAATTCATCAAAGAAATGGGTAAATACCTTGTTAAGCACTCCGTAAAGAAAGATTCACTCATCCAGGTATGCTACGAACACAATGTGCCCATTTTTTGCCCTGCATTCAGCGACTCTAGCGCTGGCTTTGGATTGGTAATGCATCAATGGGAGCGTCCCGACGCACACGTATCTATCGACTCCGTAAAGGATTTTCGTGAACTCACCATGATCAAGATAGAAGCCAAGGTTACCGGTCTATTCATGGTTGGCGGTGGTGTTCCAAAGAATTTTACCCAAGATACCGTTGTATGCGCAGAGTGCCTTGGTTTTAATGTTCCCATGCACAAGTATGCCATTCAAATTACCGTTGCCGATGTTCGCGACGGGGCCTGCTCCTCCTCTACCCTAAAAGAAGCTTCGTCGTGGGGTAAGGTAGATACCACATACGAGCAGATGGTTTACGCTGAAGCAACAACAGTTATTCCGCTCATGATTAGCTACCTCTGGCATAAGGGCGATTGGAAAAAGCGCACAAAAAAAGAGTTTTCAAAAATTTTCGACAAGAAATAGTCGTATAACAAAAGAGCCCTTCATCAAGGGCTCTTTTATTTATCAGCATTTAAAATAGGCTATAGGCTGTTTTTAAGAATTTCGAGAACCTTATCCGGCGTAACACTACGTCGCTCACCCAATCCAACCCAGCCACGATCCTCAAAACGTTTAATAATCTTCGAAAAATTTTCGGCACCAACGCCATAACCAGTAAGCTTAGTTTTAATTCCCATCGATTGAAAAAAGACTTCCGTTTTATCGATGGCAGCTAAGGCTTTTTCACGAGTTGTTCCACTTTTAATATCCCAAACTCGCTCAGCATATTGAGCCAACTTTACCTCTTTATCATCGATCATAATGCGGAGTAACGAGGGAAGAATAATGGCAAGTGTTACACCGTGCGATAAGCCATGAAAGGCGGTAAGTTCGTGTCCAATCATGTGAGTTGCCCAATCGGTAGGAACGCCACAGCTTATAAGTCCATTAAGCGCCATGGTAGCCGACCACATTAAATTAGCCCTAACATCGAAATCGCGCGGATTACTCAGCACCTTAGGTCCCTCCTCAATCAAGGTTTTAAGAATACCCTCTGCCATTCTATCTTGAATAGGTGAATTGGTAGGATAGGTGAGATACTGCTCCGTTACATGAACAAAGCTATCAACAACACCATTAGCAACCTGGTTCAACGGCAAAGAGTAGGTGGTTGCAGGATCGAGAATAGAAAATTTTGGAAATAGCAATGGGCTTCCAAACGCTAACTTCTCTTTTGTTTCCGTTTTAGAAATAACTCCTCCACTATTCATTTCCGAACCGGTAGCTGCTAGGGTAAGCACTGCCCCAAATGGAAGCGCCTCCTTAATGGGTAAGTGTTTGGCAAGAATATCCCATTCGTTACCCTTAAAAGGAACTGCCGCCACAATAAACTTGGTTCCATCAAGCACAGAGCCACCACCCACTGCCAGAACGAAATCGATCTTTTCTTTACGAATAAGCTGCACAGCCTTCATCAAGGTTTCATACTTAGGATTAGCCTCAATTCCACCAAACTCAAACACGGAATACCCCTTAAGTGCATCAAAAACTTGATCGTAAATACCATTCTCTTTAATACTACCGCCACCATAGGTAACCAGCACCTTATGATCTTTAGAAATATACTTTGGTAATTCAGCAATTTTACCCATACCAAAAATTATTCTTACCGGATTAAAAAATTCGAAGCTGTTCATATTTTACAATAATTAGTTTCTCAAAAAACAGTATTTAGAAATAAGCACCAAGCTATATTGACTATACTCTAAAATACACAATTAAGCAGTAAAAATAGTGATAATGCAACAATCACCACCAAGTCTATAAATGAAATAACAAAAAAGCATCGACAAGGGCACAACCTAAAAAACAAAAAAATCAACAATTGCAAAAACCAAACACCATAGCTAAAGAGTTAATTGAGAAAACGATTTTGTTCCAATGGTGCATTTTTACCTCCACAAGTTAATTTTTTTTGTTGTTTTAGCTTACTTTGTAAAACAATGAATCCTGATACCAATACCTGAAACGATGGAAACAGCACAAAAGCTTAAGCAACTCCGCAAAGAGATGCAAAAAAAGGGCATCTCAGCAGCTATAATTCCTTCGGGTGACACGCATCTGAGCGAATATGTTGCTGAGCACTGGAGAACACGTGCATGGCTATCGGGCTTCACCGGCTCGGCAGGAACGGTAGTTATTACTGAAAAAGAGGCAGGGCTATGGACCGACTCGCGCTACTTTCTACAGGCAAAGCGGGAGTTGGAGGGTTCTGGAATTGAGCTATTTAAAATGGGCATTGCCGGTACGCCAGCCATTGAAGAGTGGCTACTAAACACGCTACCCAAGAAGGCCGAAATTGGCGTTGACGCCCGCCTATTCTCCGTAAACCAGCTGGAGAGCATGAAACAAAAACTACGATTAAAGAAATTTTCATTAAAACATATTGCCGACATTGGCACAAAAGACTGGGAAAACCGTCCACGCCTACCCAAAGACCCCATATATATTCACGACGAGGAGATTGCGGGAAAACCAATCACCACTAAGATTACCGAGCTACAAAAACAACTCGAAAATACTAGTGCAACTGTCACCATCCTTTCGGCACTCGACGATATTGCTTGGCTCTTTAACCTACGAGGATCGGATGTGGCATTCAACCCAGTTTTCTATGCCTACGCAGTTGTTTACCTCGACCGGGTTCTTCTTTTCGTGGATGGAAGCAAGCTGCCCCCCGTGGTTCTGCGCACCCTGAAAGCAGCAGAGGTTCACATCTTCGAGTATGAAGAGTTGAGTCATGTGGTGAAGAACTTCTCAAAAAAAGAGCGCGTACTCATCGATCCTGCTCGTACAAGCCATGCCACTGCGGGTATGATTCCTGAAAATTGCAAAATCATCAGGCAACTTTCGCCGGTAACCATGGCAAAGGCGTGCAAAACGGAGGCAGAACTGGCCGGCATTCGCGACGCCATGGTAAACGATGGATTGGCGCTGGTGGAGGCGCTCCACTGGATTGAAACCACGGTAGCCAGCAACACGCTCACCGAGCTCTCCGTTGGAGAAAAATTCAAAGAGTGCAGAGCCAAGCAGCCCGGATTTATAGGTGAGAGCTTCGAATCGATTGTAGGTTACGCAGACCATGGCGCCATAGTGCACTACTCCGCTACCCCTGAAACAAGTGCAAAGATACAACCTAAAGGTTTTTTGCTCATCGATAGTGGCGGCCAATACCGCAATGGTACCACCGATATCACCCGTACCATTCACCTATCCAAGCCCAACGAGGAAGAGATGGTTGATTACACCTTGGTGCTACGGGGCATGATTGGTTTGGCCATGGCCGTTTTTCCGCGCAATACCCGAGGCTCCAACCTCGATATGCTGGCACGCCAACCGCTCCTCTCCCACCACCTCAACTATGGTCATGGCACCGGACACGGCGTTGGCTTCTTCCTCAACGTTCACGAAGGACCGCAAAGCATCAGGCTGGAGGAGAATTCGGTAACCATTCAGCCGGGCATGGTTTGCAGCGATGAGCCGGGGGTATACCGCGCTGGCAAACACGGCATCCGCATTGAAAACCTCATTGCCTGTGTTCCATCCGAAACCAACGATTTTGGCAGCTTTCTGAAGTGGGAAACGGTTACCCTTTGCCCCATTGACCTTAAACCGGTAAAGAAGGAGATGCTCTCCAAGGCTGAACTGGACTGGCTCAACGCCTACCACCAAAAGGTTTACGATACGCTATCGCCAAGGCTGGTACCTGAGCTAAAGGAGTGGCTGGCCGAAAAGACGAAGGCGATATAATTGCCATCAAGAAATTTAAAGGCAAACTTTGTTAAAATTGAAAATGGAGTATGGCAACATACTCCATTTTTTTGTCTATTAATCTCCCCTCCTAAGCAGCGCCAAACACTCCACGTGAATGGCTCGCGGGAAAAAGTCGAAGGGAATGAGCTGCGCCACCCGGTAGCCATGCTCCGTTAACACAGCAAGGTTTTTTGCCAGCGTTCCGGCACTGCAGGAGAGGTAGGCCAATCGGTCGAGACGACCTCTGTCAACAATCCAACCGAGTACCTCCGGCTCAAGCGACAATATTCATTGTTGATTTTTTTAGGTTAACCTATTTCAGTGAAGAACTTTCAATGGAATCCTTTCTAGCGCATAAGCTCTCCAGCGCCTTTTCGTATGCCTTCTTGGCATCATCCAGTTCTCTATAATCGTACATTTTACGGTAGTAATCTGCTAGTTTAAAATTACACTGGCTATGATAATCATCCATCATTTCAGGATACTTATCAAGTGGGATTGAGCTAAAAGGTTTTCCATCGGTAAGTAGCGAATCGGCAAAGCGAACTTTTATAAAGAAATCCTCATAGGACTCAAGCCCACATGATCTCCTAGCCCTATTTATGCTCTGTAGTTCATCCTTGCAAACCAATTCAGGGCTTGCCACTACAATGTAGCTATTAAATTGTCTTACAGGTACCCCGTAATCGATACCACCATACGCGAGTAGATCTGCAAATCGATAACGATCATAGTTGCCGTTGGCAACCTGCTCCTTCATAAAATCGGTGAACCCAATGGTATTAAAGTCGCACTTTGCTAGAAACTGAAACGCATACCAATGGTTCCTAAACACGGAATCACTTTTTACCCTCTCGCTATATGCTTTGAATTGAAAAAAATGGAGTATTGGAAAATACAATTTTCCACCAACATCCAGCTGAAATAAGTTATCAACTTCGTGCGAAAGGGACATGATGGTCTTTGCATTCGCCACTACTACCTGAGCATAAGCTTCCATGTTCGTTGCACGAGCTCTATTTGCCCTTTGATCCTCCTCTGATATTCCATTCACTACCTCATCAAGATTCTTACCCATAACCTCTATTTGTTTTGCCTTGGAAATGGGATGCGTAATTGTATCGACGCATTGTCCTATGTATGCGGTTCCATACCCTTTGCTCAGCAGAAGCACAAAAAGGGAGTCAGCGACCTTGCTATTTCCGCTGTTCTTTTGGCAGATGGCAAGGTTGTATAAATCGCGGTAGTCCGGATTCTTCACACAATGCATGGCCGAATCGTAAAAGGAGATGGCATTGCCATAGCTGCCGCTGCAAATAGCGAGCTCTGCTCTATTGACCAGCCGAAAGTATTCGAGCCTCTCTTTTGGAAAATTAATTTCCTGAGAAAAAGCGCCAACAGCACCAAAAACTATAAATAAAAGAGTTGCAATCTTTTTCATGATAATTCAACAATTATTACAATATACTTTGGAGTTCAGCCCTCTAAACTAACTGCTTGCGACCAATAGTGCTAGACCTTTCTGTCATTTCTATTAGACAGCAGCATGCTAATTATTAACAACAGGGATGATATAATCCCAATAAAATCAGAATGGTTGTTCTTCCAACTCAAATTGCTGAAATCCATATTTACAACTATTACCACCAAAAGAAATGTGGCAATTGCAACCAATGACAATCGAAATGTTTTCATGTGACGACAAAATTTCAATATGGACAAAACCCAACCCGTCAATATCCAAATCGGGATATAAGCATGGTGATACTTTGCATAATTACCCCCTTACTCCATCGTTGTGATCTCCACCTTCTTTATCAATCCAACCTTTGCAAATGCATTAGGAGATGCGTAGTGTAATGATAATCCTAAAATAAGAATTACGGCAACTCGAAGAAGCCAGCGAAAGGAGAAAAATTTGAGATCGGGCTTTTTGTAATTTGAAAACAGCATAACTACCAGTGAGATTAAAAGAGAAAATCCTCCCACCCTAATTGCTGTAGCAGATCCCGTCCAATGGTTCAAGGTGAAGAGAATGCCCATTAGAACAACCGAACAACTCCAGAAGGCCAACTTAACAACAAAGGATTCGATTGCCCCTACGCGTGTTTCATCAATAACCGCGAAGGCAGAAAAGAAGTATGCAATTGACAAGGCAGTAAGATCCAACATTATAATTACGCTAACATTGGCATGAAAAACGATCTTCAAAATCATGGCCAATAAAAAGATGACGGCCAGTATTAACTCATACTTATCGAGGCGTTGGACAATATAATTTCCAATTTTAACATACAAATTTGGTATCATAATCATATTTTAGTTATTAGGTTTTTCTGGGTCATTGAATTCATTATAGGTCATTTTGCTGCAACAAACTGAAAATTATAAATAATAATACAATAACTGATACAACAATGAAATATCTATTTTTAATAATCTTCATTGTATAATGATTATTTGCTAGAATATGGATATTTTAAACCTGCTACAAAACAATCAATAACTACAGAATCATTTACAATAATTAATCTATTACCCACCCAAACTTAAAACTCTTTTTCATAAGCCCAAGTAATTCTGGTATAATTGTATTTTCACCAACCAAATTTAATTATTAGGTTTTGCTTAATACCTTTTCAGACTATAAAATCAACCCCTAAGTTTCCCTAAAGCACAATCGCCACCCCAATATGGAGTGGCGGTTGCATAAAGAATGAGTTGATTTGGCCAGCGTAGCCAAACGGTATGCTAGCGGGGCAGGTAGCGCGAAATGCGGCGGGCCAACCGGCGGAACTTGAACACCTCAAAATAACGTGCAAGATTGCGTGAGGCGTTAGAGAGGAGCATCGTATATAGCACCGCTCCAAAAAGCCACAGCACCATAGTATTAAACCAGTATGTAGGTATCAACAAACCTCCAATGCGCTTAACTGGGGCGTAAAATTGCGCTCGGCCGTAGCGATTATCGGGTATGGTAAACACAGGCTCCTTACGTCTAACAAAGCGGTCGTTGTCCTCCACAATTTTTGTGAGGTCGTTATTGCTCAGCACAACGTCGGCAAGAGCATCGTTGTGGTATTGCTGCTTTAGTAGTAGCACTCGGTCGTTTCCGCCCAACCGTGCCTCCAATTTATGGTAAGCTCGGTCGCGCTGACGCATAGTACTATCAAATTTGGCACTAAACACCATGCGGCAATCGGCCAAGTACCGGAGCAAAGAATCGGGCAGCAATTTCCCATTAAGGGACGGCGAAACATTCACATTTTCGAGAGAATCTAATCCTTTTAAATGAAGTTGCACCTCGAGAATACCATTGGTAATAACCTGCCTGTTATGATATTCAATCTCTGGCGAGGTAACAAGCGCGAGCTGTCGAGCGTGCTCCTGCACCTTAAGCTGCAACGCAGGAATAAGGTAGTTGAAGTAGTAGGAGCAGCAGCTCAATTCCTGATCAAGTGCAACAAAGTTACGCTCAAAACGGTTAGACCGGAACTGCTGCACCATAAGCGCCTCATACGACCAGCGCGAAATCATTAAATCGCCAATCACCGGTACGTAAAGCTGTGAAGTTACGCTGCGATGCAGCTTTGGAATGGCACCACTACACCGCTAAAGAGCAGCTGCGGCACCAATATAAGCGGTATGGTAATGTAAATAGCCACTACCGAGGAGAGTGCAGCAGATATATTGAGCCCCACCATGTTGGCGGTAAAGGCGGTACTAAAGAATATGAGCCAGTAGCTAAAAAACATGCCACGGATATCCAACAGGGCATTTCCCACCGACACAAACAGCAGCGCCTGAATGGCGGAGATGGCCAGCATCACCAAAACTTTGGAGTTAATGTAGCTAAAGTGACTAAGGTGAAGAAATTTCTCGCGCTCTCGTATACGACGATCCTTAATAATTTCCTCGGCACTCACGCTAAGCCCCATAAAAATAGCAGCAATAACGCTCATGAAAAGAAACGCGGAAATATTATCGTTGAGACCAAACATATATCGAGTTGCCACCCCTGACGTGGACGTAGCATAGCGGGTAAAAAAGCCAATAACAAAGGCAAGTATAGGTGCCTCCAACATGCTAATGGCAAGATATTGACGATCGGCCAGCTTGGCCATAACGTTCCGTTTCATAAAAATAACCAGCTGCTTTGCACGGTTGGGAATCTTAAATGCATTGGAAGGCAAGAGGCTTTTCTGTCCACATTCCACCCGCTTTAGCTTTGGCTCCACCCGCTTTTGGTAAATGTCGTACCACTCACGGGCACTTCGCTTACGCTTACGGGTAAGTCGGCCATACTCATTCACCACGCGAGCCTCAATAATTTTAAGAATCTGCTCGGTATTCACATTTCCGCAGGCGTAGCATTCGCTCTCGTCGGCCTTTAGGTAGTGGGCTGCAGTGCGAAAGTAAACTACAGCATCCATAGGGTTTCCCTGAAAAATAATGCGTCCACCGTGGTCCATAATGAGCAGCTTGTCGAAGAGCTTAAACACGTCGGACGAGGGTTGATGGATATTCACCATCACCAGCTTTCCCTTAATGGTTTGCCGCTTGAGCATCAGCATAACCTTCTCTGAATCGTTGGACGATAGGCCAGAGGTAGGCTCATCAACAAAAAGCACGGCAGGTTCGCGCATCAGCTCCAACGCAATGTTGAGCCTCTTACGCTGACCTCCGCTGATAAATTTGTTGAGCGGATTCCCCACCTTAAGCTCCTGTGCCTCCACAAGGTCGAAGTCGAGTAGACTACGATCCACCACCTCCCGCAATTCAGCCTCAGAATGGTTGGCAAAACAAAGACGAGCATTAAACAACAAATTTTGATTAACAGTAAGTTCCTCAAGAAGAAGGTCATCCTGTGGAACGTAACCCACAAGCCCCTCTATCTCTCTTCGCTCTTGATGAATATCGAACCCATTAATACAAATCTGACCCGAATGAAGTTTCTGATTACCGTTGAGCACATTGAGCAGAATAGACTTGCCCACACCACTGTTGCCCATAATACCAATCAGCTGACCGCTCTCCGCCTGTATGCTGAATGGATAGATACCATTATCGGTTCCCCTATAGTGAAAAGATATGTTGGAGGCAGTATAGCGAATTTTCTCCTTAGCCAACCCAATGATAAACTTGGAGGCCACCTTGGAGTAGTATATGGGGTCGGTTTTTGGACTTCGAATTACGGATCCCACACCAAAGATATAGGCCCGGCCAACCTTTATATTGTGACCGTTAAGAAAAAGGTTATTCTCTCCAAAATACTTAATAAGAAAGGTGTTGGTGCTGTCGATATGCAGCACATATATTTTGCCCTTGAGTTTCTCACTCAGGTGGTGCTTCATTTTTGGATGCGAAAAGTTGGCGTTGGAGTCTATCAGCAGCAACTTTTCGTTGATAGGCATATCCTCCTCCTGCTGCCCCAGAATAAATTGCTGAGCATTATTAAACTCAAATTCGCTAATCCGGAAGCTAGCAGCGAGTGCACGAATTAGCTCCAGCCGCTTTTCTGTAACCACCTCACCATCGTCCAAAAATTCAATAAGTTGCAGCACCAACCACATTTTATGATACTGCTCAAGCTCATGATTTATATGATCTATAATTTCGTTTAAGGCTTGAGAAAAAACAAAGGTGCCCTCCCTCTCCTCCAGATGCTTTGCCTCCTGGTGAAACAGCTTAAGCATCTCATCAAATTGCGCCAAAAACACATTCATTTGCTCATCGCCAAACTCCTTTTCAAGGTAGGTTTGTACAACTTCACGGGCATTTCTTCTTGATCCATTCTGCTCCACATCCACCAAAAAGGCGAAGAGTTGCATTAGCACTTTCAGTATCGATTCATTCATCTCTGCATGATTTTTGGCCACCTAAAAATAGCAAAAATGCAGCGAAGTTTGAACGGAAACTTCAAGTAAAGAGAAAGGCATACTGGATTTTCTCATACCGGATGGAGAAAACACTCGAAACAATCTCATCCAGCTGCGAAATAAAAACCGCTACACGGTATCGTTCACTTAATCGCATCTCCTTAAGACCTAAAAAGTCCTCTCTGCTGCCAGCGTCGCCTAAAATTCCTCCCTCAACAATTTCAGTAAAGCTGTATCTTCGCAACACAATTCTATAATTAACCAACAACATACAATCCGAATGAAACGTGGCCATCTCATAACACTAACGTTGATAGTAATAATTGCGTTTGCACTCTTCTTCCTGTTCAGCAAACAACCATCAATGCAACAAGTTGTACAATCAGAAAAAAGGATGACAGAGATAGCTGGATCGGCCCTTGAACTACCAGCTCTTTCACCTGACGACCACCCGGTAATCAAAAGGGGATTCACCCTGGTTTACAGCAAAAAAGATGAAGAGCCAAAATGGGTTGCCTACGAGCTATCAACACGCAACTATGTAAAGAGAGCCAAACGCTCAGACAGGTTTGAACCAGATCCAGCAATCACCACCGGCACCGCTACCAACGAAGACTATCGGCACTCCGGCTATGACCGTGGTCATCTTGCCCCTGCCGCCGACATGTCGTTCGATGCCGAAGCACTGCAGGAATCGTTTCTCTTTAGCAACATTACGCCACAACGGCCTAAGTTTAATAGGGGGATTTGGAAGATATTGGAAGAGGATACCCGAAAATGGGGAGAACAATATGGCACCATATTCATTACCACCGGCCCCATCCTTAGTCAGGTTGAAGAATATATTGGACCCGACAAGGTGACTGTTCCCTCCCGCTTCTTCAAAACACTGCTGCTCTATTCGCAAAATCGCTTCTGGGCCATTGGTTTTATCATTCCAAATAAAGAAACGGCAAAGCCCGTATCAGCCTTTGCCGTTCCTATAGACAGCGTAGAAAAAGCCACTGGACTCGACCTCTACCCAAATCTACCCGACTCGGTAGAAAACGAGGTAGAGTCGGCCCGAAGCCTGCCGCTATGGCTACTCAACTAAAAACTTAAACACCAATTTTTTAATATCCTCCCCAATAAGTGGAGCATGCGCATCATTGGGAAAAAACACGGCAAAGTACCCTGGGGTCAATTTTAAAAAATCACGAGGTGAATCTCGGTAGAACGCAATATCCTTCTGCGGATCGTACGGTGTGGTTTCCTGATGGCACATCGAAAAAGGGCACCATCCAATTTCCTCGTTACCTTCCATTAGCAGCTGCAAATCGATGTAACGCCTATGCACCTCTAGCTTTGCCTCATGACGCGCCTTGCCCACGCCACTGAAAGGACTTACAAAAAGTTTTTCGCCTTGCAGATAGATTGGACCTGCCTCATAGTCAAACACACCTTTAGCCAAATAGTCGTTAACCAAGTCCAACCCCGGAAGGAGGTTTCGATACATTAACAAACTCTCTTTTTTGTCAAAAATCATTGGGTTATCTCTTTATAGTCAAACATCTTCTTTCTATCCCACTCCAACCAATACTTAATCGAAAGTTCGCGAACCATGTTCCAGTATCCATTGGTAAGATTCCCATATTTTACAATACCATCCGATATATCTTTAGCGGCCTGTTTAGAATATTCTGATTTTAAGGTTACCTGCACCTTCCGTCCGTTGCACGTAAAAATAGCCGACGGTAGTGAAGGCGGGGTTGTAAGCACCTCAATGTCGCCACGACCAAGCGTTGCCCCGGTGGATATTTGAAGGCCATCGTTCAGGCAACTAACAGGCGGATAAAATCCGGCCAACGACTTCACCTTCATCTTATCGAGCCCAACGCCGAAGTATTCACGGGCAAAGAGGCCCATTTTGGCACCCACAATGGAGTAAATGCCCAAATGCTGGTGTATTTCATTGGTTAGCACTGCCAACTTCCACTCCTCCATTCCATGCCGCTTCTGAATTTCCAATGCCACGGGAGCCACATCGGGCGAGAGCACATCAGGCGAAACGGGAAAATATTCAAGAACAATTCCCCTCAAGGCAGTACCCTTGATCGGTGAAGAGCTTCAGAAATCCATCTGCAACCATGGAGGTATCTTCAATATGTACATTTGCTATGCGAGGATTTTGCACCTCGGGCTGAACGGTGAATAGCGAAGGGAAGGCGAGATACACTGGTATCATCTCGTCCCACATCACAAAGTGGCCTGCCTCTAGCTGGTGTTGTAACAACTCAATCTGCATACGTTGCCATATCAATTTGGCCAGAGGTAGACCTGATTCATAAACTTTATCCAACAAACTTTCCGTTAATTTTGGATAATCCTCTGTGGGCTGCCCAACAAGGTGAATATTTATTGGGCGTTTCTGTAGTTCAGACCAATCGGCACCGCTCACCTCAGGGTTGTAGCTAGCCTTACCTCCACCATAGAACCAAATTACACGACGAAGATTAGCCACTTCACCGTGCTTCTTTATCCAACGGTTAAGAGTGCTGATTGGTCCAAGACACACGTAAGTAATCTGTTCCTTGTTCCCATCAAACCATCGGGTAAGCGAATCGGAATAGGCCGTTAATTCAATAGCTGGTAACTCGGCGATGTCCCATATCTGTTCACTAGCCTTACGCCACATTGGATTCTGGCCCAACTCAGCACCAGCAACAACTGGAATATTAAGCCCTGACTGCCTAACTAATTCGCGAACAGCGGCAGCTCCAGTTTGTGGCGAGAGACCACCGTCGGTACAAACAATACCTAGAACTTTAAAATCATTACTCGAAAGAATTGCGCTAATGGTCATGAAATCGTCGGTGGCACAATCGGTATCAATCACCAATGGTATGGTGGCTGCCTCCTGTGCCATAACCCTAACATGGAAGTTAATCAATACAATACACGCAATAAGTCCTAATTTTTTTATCATTATTTATCCATTATTCAAGTTGAGCAAAAGTATAAAGAATTTTAGAGTTGAACTATGCAGAATTATCAATGGGTTATCGACCTAGATTATTTGAGGTAAAAAGGCATTTTTTCGAATTCAAATGAACTTCACCCCAAATAAGAAAGGAGTTCATTTTTTTTAAAATAAAACTCCTTCCGTTGTCGATTTGTAATTAATGTTAAGCCCTTAGAATACCCTTGTATGCAGAAAAGTAGACGAAGAAGAAATAGATATTTAACAAAGCAACCACTGCCGCTGCACCAATGCCAGAAAAATCGAGGAAAAGGTGAAAGGCTACAATGTTAACACTGATAGGCGCAAGGAACAATAATGCCAACGGAACAAACTTATTTAAGACCAAAAGGGCACCCACAAGCACCTCAACCACGGCGACCATTTTCATCATATAGCCGGTAGCCATAAGGGCTTCACCAAAACTATCAGCGGCAGCAGGCATCGGCATCGCGGGCAAAAATCCAAAAAACTTATTTAAGCCCATTATCAGCAAAAATACGCCGAGCACAATTTGTAATACCAAGTTAAACTTCTTCATTATCCTTATGGTTAAAGTTATAAACTGAGGTTGATCCAGAAAATACGATACAAATTCTACACTATCAAACAATCAACATATTACGAACAGATTAGTTCGATTCACAAAAATTTTTGAACACCATTATTACTTGCGAACTTTTACACTAGCTTTGTTTTCCAAAACATCGAACATGAAAGCATTATACACCATTCTATTGCTCATTCTCTCAAACACATTTATGACTCTTGCATGGTATGGTCATTTAAAATTCAAGGAAATGAGGTGGTTCGAAAACTTAGGCCTCATCGCCATTGTACTTATCAGTTGGGGCATCGCACTCTTTGAATACTTCTTTCAAGTTCCAGCAAACAGAATTGGCTACAAGGGAAACGGTGGGCCCTTTACATTAGTAGAATTAAAGGTGATTCAGGAGGTAATCACGCTCTGCGTATTTACCATATTTACCCTCGTGGTTTTTAAAAACGAAACATTTAGAACAAACCACATCATTGGGTTTGTATTTCTTGTCCTAGCAGTTTATTTTATTTTCAAAAAATAGGCAAACCACCATCGGTTTTATAGTTAAAAAGTGAAGTAGCATAAAACTATGAATTACAAACTATTTCGGCTGCAGGGTATTCGTAAACACAAAACAGAAATTTCTATCTAGCTGCGGGTTATGAAAAAGATTACTTTTAAAGCAAATCATCTATCAACAGATAATTATGACCTACCAAAAGAATCAGTTCATCAAACTTGTTATACATCTTAGTGAGACTTTATTAACTTTGCGTAAAAATAAGGATATTGGAAACGCTCAAGATACAAAGTGCTATTGATACGCCAGAGGTAATTTTCGATCCTCAATCGCTCTTTTTTTCCATATCGGGAATTTCTCATCCTGAAAATGCCAAAGAATTCTATACGCGTATATTGATTTGGCTTGATGAATTCTTTGAAAGAAACCAGCAAACAACACTTGGAGTTGTTACCATGGAGCTTTCATTTCGCTACATAAATTCCTCATCCTACAAATACCTTCGTGAAATTCTTCGTAAACTAACTGTTTTCCATAAAAAAGGGTTCCAAATAGAGGTTGTTTGGAAGTATCAAACCGACGATGAAGATCTACTTGAAGAGGGTCAAGTTCTGCTTGGGCTGCCGGATATAAAACTTACGCATCGTTTTGAAGCCGTCGACAACATCTAATTCTCAATTTAATACATCATACACCTCCTCTTAAATTCGTTGCTAAAATAGCAAGCTGGTGTATATTTTCCATCCCAATTAAAATCGGACACCAATATTAAACTTTTTTGCTACTTTTGGCAATTAAAATGAAACAGTTATGGCAAGCATTAGATCACTGAAAAAGGATATTCAATTTTTAACCGACGAGGTTATTTCGGATTGCTACGTATACATCTATCTCAATCCAGGGAAGAAAACGGATTCCGCAGAAAAAATTGCGCTAGATGCCGACAATCTTCGTGCTTCTTTAATCAACAAGATTCACAACTGCGGTAAATTCGAAAATTCGAGGAAAAAGCAAAGCATACTTCAAGGGTTTATTGAAAACCTTGTAAATGATGTAAATAAGCAGTTCGAGCAGCTTAGTGAGCTTAGCAAGAACTAATTAAGCATAAGCCCCACCACTTGGGGCTTCTTTATTTTTACTCTCCCCCATGCTTCAAGATTTTGATGAGATTATCCCTCGTGAAAATACAAGCTGTGTTAAGTATGATCTGAGGGAAAAGACATTTGGAAATTCGGCCGTAACTCCTTTGTGGGTTGCCGACATGGACTTTGCAACGCCAGTATTTGTAAGAGATGCCATTTCGCAACGATTGGCACATCCTATTTTGGGATATACCATACTTTCGGAAGAGGCTAAACTTGCCGTTGTTGGATGGGTAAAAAGACAGCATGGCTGGGTGGTAAAACCCGAATGGATAACCATGTGTCCTGGCATTGTTCCTGCCATAAACATTGCCATTTGGCCATCACCAACCAAGGCGAGCAAGTGGTTATACAGCCACCCGTTTACACCCCCCTTTTTTAATGCCATAAACGATCACCAGCGAATAATGGTGGAAAACCCCCTTGAGTCCAATAAAGATGGTTACTACCAAATAGACTTCGATCACCTAAAGTTGCTCTTTGCTAAAGGTGCTAAGCTGCTCATCATTTCGAATCCCCACAACCCCGTGGGAAGAGTATTTACTTCACAGGAGCTCGCAAATTTAGCGGAACTGGCTATACGCTATGGGGTAGTTATTGTTTCCGATGAAATTCATTCGGACATTATAATGCCCAATCATCGGCATATTCCACTTGCAACTATAAGCGATGCAATGGCACAACAAAGCATTACCTTTATAGCACCAAGCAAAACATTCAACGTTGCTGGACTATCAACTGGAGTAGCCATAATTCCCAATAGCGACCTACGAAAAAAATTTGATACCCAACTCAATGCCCTTCATATTGGCATGGGAAACATATTTGGAATAACCGCTATGCATGCAGCCTATACACACGGAGATAAATGGGTAAAAGATTTAAATAGTTACCTTTATGGTAATTTTGCCTCAATTAATGAAATTATACAGATAAGTCAACTCCCAATATTCACTAGCAATGTGGAGGGGACATATCTTTCATGGATTGATTTTCGAAGTCTGAGGATGAATCAAACAGAGTTAAATCAACTGCTAATTAAGAAAGCAAACGTTGGGTTAAGTGATGGCACCATATATGGAAAACAAGGCGCAGGTTTTATGCGACTCAATGCAGCATGTCCAAGGTCGCTACTGAAAGATGCCATGGTGCGAATAGTTAATGCTATAAAAGTCCGATAATAACATGAAAAAAATACTAGTAATTACCCTTTTACTTTCAGCGACGTTTACCATACAGGCCAGCACAAATGGAAGAACTGACAGCCTCTTCAACTTTAGAATATATAGCGACAGCCAAGTATTAAAGGACTCCTTAATTTCCATTTTCAAGATGCACGAGGCAACGCCTATGGTGATGTAAACGGCATGGTGATAATGCAAAACGGCAAAATGCTAGGAGAAGCATACTACGGTTTATTCTCTAGTCAAACTCCCTTCCCCATAAATTCCATTACAAAAAGTATTGTTTCACTTACCTGCGGCATTTGTGTAGAACAAGGCAAGTTTAAAACAACTGACTACATCCAACAATATTTACCACAGTACGATTCCCTCTTTAATGCAGATCCCCAAAAACAAAAAATCAGAATATCCGACTTGCTTAACCAAACTACGGGTCTTGCTTGGCAGGAATGGTATCCAGACTACACATATTCCTACAACGTTCTCAACGTGCTTAAAAAATCGACTAAAGATTGGGGCACAATTGCTCTTGAGCAATCGATGGAGACAAATCCAGGTGTGCGATTCAACTATAACAGTGCCGCTGTTGAACTCTTAAAAGATGTAATGGAATCAACCTGCCATACAACGTTAGACTCAATTGTATACAAAAATCTTTTCTTTCCTGCAGGTATTAGGGTTAAATCGTGGGATAGCTATCAGGGAAATGGACATCCATCTTGGGGCGGCATTACACTACAAGTGCGTGAACTGGCTAGGCTAGGAGAACTTATACTCGAATCAAAAAATAGCACTAGCAATATTATTCCAAAAGCGTGGGTAGACCAGATATTCACGCCAAAGGTAAATGCTGGAAACGAAACTTTTTACAGCTATCTTTTTTGGCAAAAGGATATAAACAATCATCAGGTGACATTTGCTGCAGGTTTGGGCGACCAATATATTTATGTTGTGCCGTCACTAAATCTAGTATTTGCCATTACCTCAAACAATTATTACAAGTCATTTCCTATCCCAGGACCAGAGCGACTTCTAAATCGCCTCATGGAAATACTTGAACAAAAGAGGTAAAATCGAGGTTTTACTGTTGTGCTTTTTCGCTCAAAGAACAAACTACTAACAGTAATACTTTGAACCATGACTGACATTAAAACTAGCTATTTAGGATTAGAACTCCAGAATCCAATAATTGTAGGAGCAAGCAACTTGAGTGATTCAGTTGAAAAAATTACCAAGTTGCAAAAAGCCGGAGTGGGAGCTATCGTGTTTAAATCTCTCTTTGAAGAACAAATTCAGCTCGAGGAGATGGAGATGGAACAGGAAATGGAAGCCTATAATGAGCGCCATGCAGAAATGATTAGCCTCTTTCCCAACCTAAAATATGCAGGTCCAGAGGTACACCTCCAAATGATTAGAGAAGTTCGAAAGGCTGTTTCTATCCCACTCATTGCAAGCATTAACGCAGTATATTCCGATTCATGGGTTGAATATGCCAAAAAGGTAGAAAAAACAGGCGTCGATGCCATTGAAATCAACTTTTATCACACCCCAAAAGATTTTGGCGTTGCCGGCTCCGTAGTTATTGAAGAACAGCTAGATATTCTTAAACGAATAAAATCGATAGTTTCCATTCCTATTAGCGTAAAGCTTAGCCCATTTTACGCTAACCAACTCGAAGTTATATCACAGATGAGCATGGCTGGAGCAGATGGAGTGGTACTCTTCAACCGCTTTTTTCAACCCGACATCGATGTAGAAGAAGAGCGACTCATTCAACGGATTACCTTAAGCACACCCGACGAAATGCTCCTTCCACTAAAGTTTACCGGACTACTCTTTGGACATATCACAGCCGACATTTGTGGTGGAACCGCAATTAGTAACGGTCAAGATATTGCAAAAATGGTTCTAGCAGGTGCCTCAGCAGTACAGGTTGTAAGTGCATTCTATCGTAATAAAATAAGCCATGCGTCAACCATGATTAAAGAGTTGGAAATGTGGATGCAGAGGAAGGGATATCAAAACATACTAGATTTTCAAGGAAAACTCTCCAAAAAAAATATCAACCTCCCATTTGCATACCAACGATCGCAATACGTTGACATACTGCTCAATGCAGAATATCTACTAAAGCAAAAAGCACTTATATAAATGGAATAAAAACTGGAGGGTCTTTCTTTTCGAAACACCCTCAAGTTTTAAATATCAATCGACACCAACACAATCATAATACAAAGGACTACAATTTTATTAATTTTCAGAATACAAGAAACATGATTTTGGGTCTTGTGGTAAACGATAGGCTCAACAATCTTCCTTAATTTAAAATACTAAGTTAATGTCGATTGTTTGAAACTCGATTAAAGATTGAGCAGGACGGAAATGAAAAGGATGGTCCTGTTATTTACTGGATGAGCCGCGATCAACGCTAAACGACAAACTGGGCGCTACTTTACAGCCAAAAAATTGCAATCGAGAAAAATAGACATATTGAAGTTATATTTGGCCTCTCAAGTTCATTCCTCAATGCCTCTGAGAGAAGTTACAATTTCATGATTGGTGGTTTAAAAGAGCTGGAGCAAGGATTGCAGCAATACAACATCCCATTTCATCTTAAATACGGAAATACGGTCGATGAAATTGTAGCATTTGCTGAATCAAGAGGTGCATGTATGCTGGTTACTGATTTTGATCCCGTAAGGTTAAAGCAACAATGGAAAAAAGAGGTATCACAACGATTAATGATTCCAGTAGTGACTGTTGATGCACATAATATTGTGCCATGCTGGGCGGCTTCCAACAAGCAGGAATTTGGGGCCTATACCCTTCGGCCAAAAATCCACAAGCACCTACCAAACTACCTAACGGAATTTCCCATGCTTCAAATCCAGAAGTATGCTCTTCCACCAATTAAAAACAGTTGGAATGCAATACACCTCGAAAGCACGGTTGATATGCCAGCCCTAGAATGGATAGCGCCTGGTGAAAAGGCGGCCAAACAAACTTTAAAAACATTCATCGCTCAACGACTTGATGGGTATGCCCAAAAACGAAACCTTCCCGAACTTGACTGGCTTTCGCATCTATCTCCTTACATTCACTTTGGAATGCTATCGGCACAACGGGTAGCGCTCGAGATTCAAAAAAACAAAAATGACGTAAGAGACAAAGACGCATTTCTGGAAGAACTGATTATTAGACGTGAATTGGCAGACAACTATTGCTACTACAATAAAAATTACGACTCCTTTCTTGGCCTTCCTTCTTGGGCACAGGCCACACTAAACCAGCACAGACAAGATGAGCGGGACTACACCTATCCCTTGGAAGTCTTTGAAAAAGCCATAACGCATGATCCTTTGTGGAATGCAGCACAAAAAGAGATGTACTACAAGGGAAAAATGCATGGTTACCTGCGCATGTATTGGGCAAAGAAGATTTTAGAGTGGACAAGTTCACCCGAGGAAGCATTGAAAATTGCCATCTACTTAAACGACACCTACTCATTGGATGGTCGTGATCCCAATGGCTATGCGGGTATTTCCTGGGCAATCGGAGGCCTTCACGACCGAGCTTGGTTTGAACGACCAGTATTTGGAAAAATTCGTTATATGAACGTTAATGGGGCAAAGCGTAAATTTGATGTCAACGCCTACATTAAACGTAATGATTAAATAGCAACTTAATCCAATTGGTCTCAAATTAATCCACTATTTTTGCCATCACAGAAGTAAACTTCCATTGTTTTGGGCAAACCGACAAGTAGTTGCTTATCTAATGTTAATCGTAAGTAATGAACCGTTTAATTAATCATCTAATCCTAGTAGCATTAATCCTACTAAGCACAACAAACCTCGTTGCCCAGCAACGACCAACACTTATTGTTTTATCAGTAGATGGTTTTCCGTTGGGATTATCCACAACATGCCAACACTCCCACGCTCGACTCAATTGCAATTGTTGGCCTTAGAAGTGAAATTATTCCTTCCTTCCCAAGTAAAACCTTTCCTAACCATTACACCCTAGCTACGGGATTAACACCCGATCACCATGGAATAATCTTCAACTCGTTCTTTGCTAACGACCTCAACTTAAACTATCGGAGTAACGAAAAATCATCGGTTCAAAATCCTGATTTTTACGGTGGCGAGCCTATTTGGAATACAGCTGAAAGACAAGGTGTGAAAAGTTACGTTCTGTTTTTGGGTAGGTTCAGAGGCTCCCATCAATGGTAGACATGCAACACGCTGGTACCCATACCAACAAAACATACCGTATCAAGCACGAATGGATTCAATAATCAACTGGTTAACACTGCCTGAAGATCAGCGTCCAGGCCTAATAATGGTTTACTATCACGAACCGGATGGACAAGGACACCACTTTGGACCAAACTCCAAAGAGGTTGAGAATACAGTTGAAAATATTGATCAAACCACTCACCTCACCTTTTCTTTAAAATAAAATCGCTAGGTTTATCAAAAGATGTTAACGTCATAATCACCACTGATCACGGTATGAGTTCAACACCAAAAAAGAACTACATAAACCTTGATAAATACATCTCCAAAGATTTAGTTGCTGACATACAAGGCAATTCACCGGTATTAAATTTCCGGTTGAAAAATGCCAGCGATTCCATTAAACTTAAACGCTCAGCGCAGTTAAAGGATTGAAGTTTTATACCACAAACAACATTCCAGCCCAATTACATTTTGGTTCAAATTCACGAATATTACCCTATCTTGTTGTTGCCGACTCATCCTACTCCATTAGATTTGGGACTCTCAATTATGCTTCTAACGGTAACCATGGCTTCGACCCCCAGATAAGAGACATGCATGGAATATTCTATGCAACAGGACCCAGCTTTATCTCAAGGTCAACCCTATGCTCATTCCAAAATGTAGATTTATATGACCTTATGGCTAAATTACTAGGCATTCAACCGTCCATCAATGATGGAAACGAAACCACATTCCAAAACGTCATAAATTGCAAGTAACAAATAAATGAATCTCGAAGCTACAATTCTCTCCACCGCATACCTGCCACCTATTCAACTCTTTGCACCACTAGTTTTCAATGACAAAACACTATTGGAACAGCACGAAAACTACACAAAACAGACATATCGGAATAGGTGCACCATTCTTGGAGCCAATGGCACACTCGATCTTATTGTCCCAATAGTGAAGAATAGCGGGATCAAAATACCCATTAAAGATGTACTCATAGACTACGCCACACCTTGGCAAAAGATTCACTGGAAAGCAATAGAATCAGCCTACAAGAGTTCCCCCTACTTTGAGCATATTGAGGATTCTCTGAGACCATTCTATTACGAACAGACTAAATATCTATTCGACCTTAACCAAAAACTAATCGACACACTTCTTGATTTTCTTGAAATTAGGCCCAACATTGAATCAACGAAAGAATTTACGCACGATTATCCAGAAGGTTATATCGACCTTCGAGGCATAAGTCCAAAACATGAAAATAAAGCATACTCCTTTAATTGTGTTCCATACTACCAAGTATTCTCTCACAAGCAACCATTTGTTCCAGATCTAAGTATCATCGATTTAATTTGCAACGAAGGGCTTTTCTCCGTAGATATTATGAGAAAAACCATATAAAAAATGGCCTAACAATAATAATGCTAGGCCATAAGTTCTTAAGAGCTAACTCGTGCAATTTTACGACTAAAATCTGTATCCTAGGGTAAAAACTACCTGATTCTGCTTATAGGTGTCTTTTACAACATCCTGATTTCCATACAAGAAAGACTCGTTTTTACTAGTAATATTGTTAAAGGCAAAATCCATATAGAACGTGGAAGATCTAAGTCCAACACCTGCAGCAATTACAGTTGTGTTTGCATTATCATTATAATAACCAGATTTATAAGGGGTTCCGTAAAATGCATATCCTCCTCTAAAATAGAGGGCTCCCTGATGAAATTCAGCCCCTACCCTAATATTATTTGAAGCGTTAAATGTTTGAGTAATTTCATTATTCTCAACATGAAACGAATACCCATCACCACCATCTCTAAGTTTCATAGAAGGGTAATTTACCCTCTCATAGTCAACATTTATGGCCAGCTTATCTTGATATAAATAGGCTACACTTCCAATAAAACGGTAAGGTGTAATAAGGCTATAATCGTACTCTCCATTAGGTGAATAAGCATCTGCATAACCTACATCAAACTGAGAACTCATATAGCTATTGTAGCTATCCTTTAAATCGAAAAAGGTGGGAGTATGAAAGGCTACACCAACGCGCAAACGTTGAATGGGCTTGTAGATAAAACCCAACTTAAAGTTATAGCCACTTCCAACCGTTTCCAAGGTTTGGCGGTATAAAAGGTTCTGAAAACCACTCGCACTTGAGCCAACGATATCCTCGGTGTATTCAGAAGTTTTGGAATAGTATAAATCCTGAATACCAATGGTCCCACCAAAGTAAAATTTATCGGACACATTCCCTGCAAAGCTGAGCGTATACTCCCCTAACGAACCTTTAGTTGAGATGGAATTACTTTGATAAACTGCTTCTCCTACTAATAATGGACTAGTAAATGAACCGTCGGTTAAGGCATCAACTAAGAAGGAGTTCCATGCCAATATGGCTGGCCATGCTCCGGTGCCGTAATTAACAAATGGATCCAAGTTACTATTATATGGATCGGGAATGGTAAGCATGTCGGGGCTAGTTAATCCATAACTTTGAACTAAAGCATTTGCATCTGCTGCGAACTGATCCGTAATGGAAGAAGTAGTGTTCAGTGCAGTGGTGTAAACATTGGAGTTGTAATCCCTTAACTTGTTATAGCCTACACCAAAGTTAAAGTTTACCAGGCTAGTTTTATCTGATTGGCCTGTTCCCCGAAAGGTGGTTACCAAACCAATATTACCAATTCCAAAAGCAAATCGGTTATCCGTTCCACTATTGCCTAAATACTTAGACGTGGCATTATTGAAACTAAAAGTGGGCGTAAATGAAAAATCGTTTGCCCTAAAAGTACCAAGACCAGCTGGGTTTACACTGGAAGTAGAAAAATCGCCCCCCAAAGCGCCAAAGGAACCAGCCATCCCTGTAAATCTTGCAGTTCCAGAATATATATTGGCCGAATAGCGATAGGCATCAAGAAAATTCTGCGAATATCCATTGGCTGAAAACACCACCAAGCCAAGGATAATTATACTAATACGTTTCATGGTACTAAGTTTTAAGCGTTCAACCATTAATTACCTTCTTCTTCGTGTAGTACCTGAATTACTACTGCCGGAATTGCTGTTACCTGAATTGCTGGTACCCACCGACCCTGTAGATGCAGGTCGACGATAAGTATTGCTATTTTGATTGCTTTGGGGGGCAACCGGTATAGTGCTACTATTTGAGGCAGGCCTACGATAATAGTTGCTAGCAGGGGTTGTAGTTGCAGGCTTGTTGGTATTAAAATTCTGCCTCAATCCACTAGAAGGTCGAGTATAGGTTGGAGTATAGTTGCTCGTTGTTCCAGACCTTCTACCTGTAGTTACTGACGATGGCCTTGTGTATGAATTTGAGGTATTTGCAGGTCGTCTACTATAACTCTGAGAATTATTTACATTACCAGTAGTTGTGGCAGGTCGACGAGCATAAGAGTTACCGCTATTCGGAGTTGTTGAACGTCGCAATGAAGTTGAGTTACTTCTACGCAGGACGTTTGGTGATACAGCAGAGCCAAAATTAGAGTTTCTCATGCCATAGTAGTATGGTCGATGGTTTCTGCCCTCATTGCCATAATCGTTATAGTAAGGATAATGACCATAACCCCAGTCATTCCAGGCATAATATGGGTTATAAAACGATAGTCCAAATCCAAAGCCAAAAGGATAAAACCCATAATCGAAAGCAGAATAGCCAAAACCAAAATAAAGATTGGAAGAATATGGATATCCATAGTCACCATAGAACGAGAGACTGGACATAGGTTTGTACCAACCGGTAGACATATATTTTGGTTCAACCCAAACATGTGAACCGTAAATTATCACGTTGTAAAATGCAGGATCGTAAGCCGAAGCATACCATAGTGACGTTTGAAGATCGCTATAATTTAATGAAGGATCTGTCCGAGCCGCATCTCTACGACTTTGTGCATCCTGATAGCTATCGGCAAGAATTGCGTCATAAGGATTTTCATTTTGCTGCTCCACACTAACGGTATCGGCATTAAAATCAGTATCAGCAACAGCATCCGACATTGAGGTATTCATTTTTTTCTGCAATTCAGAAATACGAGGATCGTTGGAGTTTATAGGATTCATCTCCGGCTGCGTGGATGCTGCAGTGTAGGTTCTATTTGGATTGTAGTATACATCATCGGCTCCCGGATCGGTAGACGTAAGGTAGAAAGCAGAGGAACACCCTGATAGCATCCCCACTGCCAAAACATGGTTAATAGTTTAGTTTTCATGGTAATCTCCCTCCCAATTTTTATGAATAAAGTGTAATATTTACTTACTTTGCAATTGTTATTTCTGATGTAAAAATTGCAAATATCATACCAAAGATTAAAAATGGCCAAAGAACTTAAAGAACTTACAAACAAAGATGAGAATTATTCTCAGTGGTACAACGATCTTGTAATCAAAGCAGACCTTGCAGAAAATAGCGCGGTTAGAGGCTGTATGGTAATTAAGCCCTATGGCTATGCCATTTGGGAAAAGATGCAGCAAGCGCTCGATCAAATGTTTAAGGAGACTGGACACGTCAATGCATATTTCCCCCTTTTTATTCCAAAATCGTTTTTCAGCAAAGAAGCCGAGCATGTTGAAGGTTTTGCCAAGGAGTGTGCAGTGGTAACCCACTACCGATTAAAAAATTCTCCTGATGGCAAAGGAGTGGTTGTTGATCCTGATGCAAAATTGGAAGAGGAGCTAATCGTGCGACCTACCTCGGAAACCATTATTTGGAGCACATATAAAAACTGGATTACCTCCTATCGCGATCTTCCAATTTTATGCAACCAATGGGCGAATGTTGTTCGCTGGGAAATGCGCACCCGTCTTTTTCTGCGCACAACCGAATTCCTTTGGCAAGAAGGGCATACTGCTCATGCTACCAAAATAGAGGCATTGGAAGAAACAGAAAGGATGATTGACATATACGCAACCTTTGCCGAAAAATGGATGTCGCTTCCTGTTATTAAAGGCGTGAAGTCGGAAAGCGAACGCTTTGCAGGTGCATTAGAAACCTATACTATTGAAGCACTAATGCAAGATGGTAAGGCCCTGCAATCGGGCACCTCGCACTTTCTTGGTCAAAATTTTGCCAAGGCATTCGACGTTCAATTCACCAACAAAGAAGGTAAATTAGAGTATGTTTGGGCCAGCTCCTGGGGCGTTTCTACCCGTCTGATAGGCGCATTAATCATGGCTCACTCTGACAATAACGGACTTGTACTTCCACCTAAATTAGCACCTATTCAAGTAGTTATAATTCCAATCTACAAAACCGATCAAGAACTTGACCTAATTACAGAAAGGGTAAAAGAATTAACGGCACAACTAAAGGCAAAGGGTATCTCCGTTAAATTTGATAACCGTGACAATCAGAAACCAGGTTTCAAGTTTGCTGAATACGAACTTAAAGGTGTACCATTACGTTTAGCCATGGGGCCTAGGGATTACCAAAATGGAACCATAGAGGTTGCCCGACGTGATACTCTCAGCAAGGAGACGTTACCAATGGAAGGGATTGCCAACAAAGTAGAGTCACTACTAAACGAAATTCAAGACAACATTTACCAAAAGGCGCTTAAGTTTAGAGACGCAAACATAACTAAGGTAGATAGTTACGATGAATTTAAGCGATTACTTGATGAAAAGGGTGGATTCCTACTTGCTCATTGGGATGGAACAACCGAAACAGAACTAAAGATTAAAGAGGAAACCAAGGCCACCATTCGCTGCATACCACTTAATGCACCCCTGGAGGAAGGCAAATGTATGGTTACCGGTAAGCCTTCACACCAAAGAGTGATTTTTGCTAGAGCTTACTAAATCTTTCACCGAACTGAAGAATAAAAAAGATGGGACCGTAGTCAGCGTGTTCCATTTTTTTTTACTTTAGAACTTTAAATTACTAACGAAATGGCAGAAAAAAAGCATATCGAAGCGAAGGAATTAATTATTGAAACGCTATCGAATAAAGCTAGTTTAAAACAAAACATTTACGACAACACCTTAGAAGTGTTCGACCAACTCAAGGAGGTTCTACACGAAATTACTACCGACATAAACCTAAACATCAAAGGTCTCGATAAAAGAGTGAAACTCGAATACATTGACAGAGGCAAGTTCGATGCGGAAATGAGGATGGCCGGCGATGTGCTGTTTTTTAGTATGCATTCAAACATATTCGAATTTGACAGAGATCACAGCGTTTGGAAACTCTCCTACGTAGAAGAGGATAAAATGAGAAGCTACTGTGGCATCATAAACGTTTACAATTTTTTATCCGACTCGTTTAAATACAATAGGTTTGACGACCTAGGATACCTCATTGGCAGAATATTTGTGAACAAAGACATGCACTACTTTGTAGAAGGAAAAAGACAAATGGGATTTCTTTACAGCAATTTTGGTTCTGCTATAATCGACAAGGTTGCCCTTCGGAAAATAGTGGAGACATCCATGCTTTACACCCTCGAATTCGACCTTCTAGTACCACCATACGACAATGTAAAAATTGCTTCCGTAGCTCAAGTTACAGAAAAGATGGCTAATTCAAAGTTACAAACAGGAAAACGTCTCGGTTACAAGTTCAATTCTGACGATGTTCTGGAAGAAAAGTAAGTAAATCTATTTTATTAGCCTCATCAATCTTTTTGATCAGAAATAACAACCTTCAATGGTGCCATCAAATACGAACAACTTGCAAATGCCTAAATAAATTACTAGTTTTAGCAGCATAAAAATTAACTAAATATCACTGCCCCCTTATGAATCTGACTTTTAACTTTATAAAGTCCGTATCGAACATTTACGACGAAATGATTGAAAACGGGTTTTCGTTGGTATACCTTGGAGAATTTAGCCATGATATAACCAAAATGTTTACCCAAATGGCAGAGTCGGACATGGAAAAAAACAGTGAAGAAAGAGCTGTACAACGCAAGGTATACCACGTAATGGTTGAAACGCTCCAAAACATGAACAAGCATTCCGATGAGATTAAGGAGAGCAACATTGGAAATGGCCTATTCATAATCGGGAAAAAGCAGGATACCTACTACATTATAACATCTAACAAAGTAGCAGAACACCATAAAGAACCATTGGAAATAGCTCTAAATCAAGTAAATGCGGCCACAAAGGAAGAGCTCAACCAAATGTATCGCAAACAGATTCGCGAAGGCAAGCTCTCGGATAAGGGCGGTGCCGGACTTGGCCTTATTGATATTGCCAGAAAAATTGGGGAACCTTTAAATTACCAGTTCTTGCAATTGGATGAAAAAAATTACTTTTTCATCCTCAAAGTAGAAATAAACTCGAAAAAATTCGGAAAGGAAAATTAACCTCAACAAAACACGTTATACCTTTCCATAGCTATGGACAAATAATGGAAGGTAAAGACATATTAAACCATATTATTTTACCAGCAACCATAATGATTTGGTTGCTTTTTCCATTTAGATTGTCGGCAAAAATCAATTCCAGTGTAGACACTCTTAATATAAAAAAAGGTCAAATACTAGTTACCTCGACCAATAAACTTAAAATCAAAAACGACACCACCATAATTTTAGCCGATTCGGTCGACTTTGTTGTTGTAAGGGATGATGCCAAAGGAGATCGGCTGTATAATATGCTAAGAACTCAAGCCGCTAAAAAAGGGATAACCAATAAGCTATTCCAGCTGTTGCTGAGCAATAATAGCTCGCCAACAGCACCTACAGAAGGAGAAATTTCGAGCAAGGAAGATCAGCTTGCACCCTTTTCGGGATTACCCATAAGAAGTATTCGATATGTGCAAAACCCAGTGTTTACCATCAACGCTAATGATACGTCCTCAAACCAGAGAGAGTTAAAAAAATGGGGTAATAGGCTGCATTCCAACACACGGCAATACATTCTCAAAAATAATACCTTGCTAAAAAATGGCGAGCCTTTTGATCCTTATGCTGCAGTTGAGAATGAACAGTTTTTACGGAACTTGCCCTTTATTGCAGACGCGCAAATCATCGCAAAAAAAACGCATAACAATGATTCGGTGGATGTGGTTATCACAACTAGAGATGTATGGAGTAACGCCTTCCATCTTGAGGTATCAGATCCACAAAAAGGTCAATTTTCTGTTTACGACAGAAATATTGCTGGGCTAGGGCATGAATTTCAGGCCACCATATTATACAACTACAATGTGGTAAACAATATGGGGTTCGATGGCGATTATCAAATCAACAATATTTCTGGCAAGTTCATTAATGGAGACGCTAACTACCATGACGCATTTGGCGACAAATACCTTACCCTATCAGCAACGAGAGCATTCAACCAAACTCGATTAAAATATGCAGGGGGAACATCCTACAATATTCGTACACAGCCAATTTTTATATTTGATTTTGACAGCATCTATGTGGTTCAATCACAAACCAAAGATATATGGATAGGTCGTAGCTTCATTCTCAATAGGGGTAATAAATTTGCGCACTATAAAAATCAGCTATCCTTTTCGACACGACTTACCAACTATTCTTTTGGAAGCATACCACCAACGGATAAGACCTATAATCCAGGGTTCCATTCCAGAACAATACTGCTAGGGGGCATAACATTTTCAACCCAGCGGTTTTTCCAAAACAGCCTTATTTATGGATATGGTAAAACTGAAGATATTTCTCAAGGGTTAAAGTTGGAGTTCAACGGTGGCTATGAAAAAGGAGAATACAATGAAAGAACATACTTAGGCGCAATATTCAGTATAGGTAGAATGCATTCCTTAGGATACAACATGCTGAAGTTTACCATAGGCTCTTACATTCGTAGAGGAAAACCGGAACAAGGAACCGCAAGGATTGACTTCCGCCAATTTTCAAACTTATGGCGGTTTAGAACGGTTAAATTCAGACAATTTTTAAATGTAACATATACAGAAGGATTCAACAGATTTTATGGAGAAGGAGAAACCATTCTTCTTTCATCCAATGATGGTATAAGGGGTCTCCGAATGCCCGAAATTTCAGGAACGAAAAGGCTCAACATTAATGCAGAGGTAGTTTGTTTCACCCCATATACTCCAATGGATTTTCACGTAGCCCTTTACACATTTTTTGACATGGGGCTGCTTGGACAACCATCGCAAAACATTTTTAAGGGCTCTTATTACTCAGGGCTTGGTTTTGGAGTTCGAATGCGAAATGAAAATTTAGTTTTTCGCATCCTCCAAATTCAGCTAGCATACTATCCTCGACTCCCTATTGGATCGATACCTAACTACATCAACATTTCGGGAATTCAAGGTAGCCACTTTGAAAACTTTTATCCAACCCCACCGGAGCAGGTTAAGTTTGAGTAAAAAGACAGCTGTTTTATAAACAAAACCCAAAGCCAGGGTGTTTCATGGAAGAAATAAAAACATTAAACAATTAACATCATGGCTGTATTAGTAGGAAAAAAAGCACCTGCTTTTAAGACAAAAGCAGTAATAAATGGCGGTGAGATTGCCGACAACTTTCTCTGGAGCAATATGTAGGGAAAAAATATGTTGTATTCTTTTTTTATCCAGCAGATTTTACCTTTGTATGTCCCACCGAAATCCTTGCTTTTCAAGACAAGATTGAGGAATTTAAGAAAAGAGACACAATCCTTGTTGGATGCTCGGTTGATTCTGAGTTTTCGCACTGGAAATGGTTGCAAACGCCATTAAACGAAGGTGGAATAAAAGGCGTTACCTTTACATTGGTAAGCGACCAAGCCAAGACGATATCCGAAAACTATGATGTATTAGCGGGAAACTATGAATACAGCGAATCCGGCATAGTAGAATTTAAGGGAACACCACAGGCCTATAGAGGCTTGTTCTTAATCGACAAGGAGGGTATCGTGCGACATCAAGTAGTTAACGATATGCCGTTGGGCCGCAATATTGAAGAGGTATTGAGGATGGTTGATGCACTGCAATACTTTGAAGAAAACGGAGAAGTTTGTCCCGCCAACTGGGCAAAGGGAAAAAAAGCCATGGTGGCATCTCAGAATGGAGTAAAGGAATACCTATCTAACAAATAAGGTGAGCAGAAGAAAACAATAAAGGCCCGGTATATCCCGGGTCTTTTTCTTTAATCAACAAACTGCTAACTTTGAAGCGTGAGAAGAACCATATCATTTACAACAGAAAAATTAAGTATAACACGACTTAAATCGAGGATATTAAGTTACTGTGCTAGTTTTAAGCATTCAGCATACTATGACACTAACAACTTCCATTATAGAAACGAAAACAACTATCATTTTAAGGAATATGAGCTAGTAGCAGCGGCTAATTCCGTTGCACTATTCACCTCAAAGGAGCAAAGTTTTACTACATTTAGCCAATACCATGCCAAAAAAGCCGATTGGTTTTTTGGTTATCTCTCCTACAATCTTAAAAATCAATTTTTCCCGTTAACGACCAACCATATAAATGAGTCAGGATTTGCCGATTTTTTCTTTTTTCAACCAGAAACAGTATTCTTAATAAAGAATAATATAATTGAGATCCACAGCCTATTGCCAAAGGATAAATTGGACTGGCTAGTTGAAGAGATTACCAATACAAATAACATCAGAAAAAATGAAGATGCAATTTCTGAAAGGCCTATCGCCATTGTACCAATTATTTCAAAAAATGAATATCTCGAAAAAGTAAATATTTTGAAGAAACATATTCAACGAGGCGATATCTACGAGGTAAATTTTTGTCAAGAATTTAGACAAGAAAACGTGCATATAAACCCTCTTGAACTATTTATTAAGTTAAAGACAACTTCGCCAACTCCATTTTCTGCATGGTTTCGCCAGGACAACAGCTACCTGCTGTGCGCCAGTCCCGAGCGCTTCCTTAAACGAAGTGGAAATTTTCTCCTTAGCCAGCCAATTAAGGGAACATGCCCAAGAGGCAACAGTGATAGAGAAGACCGCGATAATCTAGAAGCATTACTCCAATCGAAAAAAGAGATTGCTGAAAATGTAATGATCGTTGATTTGGTACGAAACGATCTCTCTAAAATTGCAGCAAGAGGCTCCGTTAAGGTTCTGGAATGTTGCCGTCCATACCAATTTCCACAAGTTTACCAGCTCATTTCCACCATATCCTGCATACCTAAACCGGAAGTTAATTTTAACGACATAATAGAAGCAACATTTCCCATGGGTTCCATGACTGGTGCTCCCAAACTAAGGGCCATGCAATTAGCAGACGAACATGAATCGTTTCAAAGAGGTATTTACTCCGGGGCCGTTGGTTATATAGCACCAAATGGAGATTTTGATTTCAACGTAGTAATTAGAAGCCTTGTTTATAACCACACAAATGGATATCTTTCGTATGCCGTTGGCGGTGCAATTACTATGCTTAGCGATGCACAAAAAGAATACGCTGAATGCTTAGTTAAAGCTAAGGCAATAATAGATACACTTACTCAATGCCATGAAGTTAACAATTAGTAAAACTGTTTCCGATTTTTTCACCAAGCATGACCTACTCAACTCAAAAATAATTGTTGGAGTTAGTGGTGGTGCAGACTCCATGGTACTTCTCCATGCATTAAAAGCAAATGACTATAACCTTAGCGTTGCGCATTGCAACTTCCAGCTCAGAGGTAATGAGTCGGATGAGGATGAAATGTTTGTATCCAATTACTGTGACAACCATCAGATCCCCTATTTTGTTAAACGATTTCAAACCGAACTTTTTGCCAATAAGCAAGGCATATCCATTGAAATGGCCGCTAGAGAGCTACGCTACACCTGGTTTGAAGAGCTGAGCAAGGAGCATGCAGCAAATTTTATTGCCATTGCCCACAACCAAAACGATTCTATCGAAACATTTTTTCTAAACCTCACAAGAGGATCCGGAATAAAAGGGCTTCAAGGAATTAGACCAATTAGCGGAACAATTATAAGGCCACTAGTTACCGTAAGTAGAGAAGAAATAGTAACCTATGCCAACACAAATCACCTCAACTATAGAACAGATAGCACAAACCTCACCGATATTTACCGCCGTAATTTTATTCGACACAATATTATTCCCCTGTTCGAAGAGCTCAATCCGTCCTTTGCATCAACCATGGCACAAAATATATCACTGCTTAACAGCTATCAAGCCATGATAGAGAATCAAGTTGATGCGGCAAAAACCAACTTCACAAAAAAAATCTCCGATGAACTGCACATCCACATAGCTCAACTTATTAAAACTGCAGGCTGGAAAAGTATTCTCTTTGAAATCCTCACGGAGTATGGCTTTACAGTAGGTGAAGTTGAACTTGCGGCTACACTAACTACAGCACAAACGGGAAAGCGAATTGAATCGACCACACATACCCTCTGGAAAAATAGAGACAATCTCGTTGTTGAACACAACCATTTGCAAAATAGCGAAGGAATAACCCTTACATCACTTGAGGGAAAAGTTGATCTTCCATTTAAAATGAGTTGGGAATCGAAAGTTCTTGCAGGAAAAACCTTGCCACGCCAATCCTCCATGGCCATTTTTGACCCAAACGTGCTAACATTCCCCCTAACACTGCGAAAATGGAGGTATGGAGATACTTTTATCCCATCGGGAATGAAAGGAAGCAAGAAGATTAGCGACTTTCTCACTGATATAAAGGTAGATAGCCACCGGCGATCCACAATTTATGTTCTCGAATCGGGAAATAAAATTGCCTGGATTTTGGGATTACGAATTAGTGAGCAATTTCGCAAGCATGGAAAAACTGGACCTGCCATTATATTTCAAATGCAGAACGACTAATTATTCTCCAAGTTCGCTCAATTCAAGCCAGCGATACTCCTTCTCCTCTATAATCAAAATTAGCTCGGCTACCCGCTTCGATTTTTCAACTAATTGAACAGTAGAAAGAGAACCAAAATTTAACTCCTTCTCAACAAGGTCCTTTTCATCATTAAGCACCGCTAACTCTTTTTCAAGGAGTTCCATCGACTTCCGCTCCTTAAAGGACAGCTTCCTTGGACGCTCCACATCTGATTTTTTGCCCTCAACCGCCGGCTTTAATTCCTTCTTCTCTTTGCGATCATGCCTTTCCCATGAACCTCTCCATTCTCGCAATTCGGTGTATGAACCAACAAAATCTTTGATAATACCCTCACCCTCAAAAATGAAAATATGATCCACAACCTTATCCATAAAGTATCGATCGTGGGAAACAACAATTACACAGCCGGAAAAATCACGCAGGTAATCCTCCAGTATATTTAGCGTGAGGATATCGAGATCGTTGGTTGGCTCATCAAGCACTAGAAAATTTGGGCTTTTCATAAGAATGGTAAGCAAATACAAACGCCTTTTTTCTCCACCGCTAAGCTTATATACAAAGTTCTGCTGCATATCGGGAGGAAAAAGGAAATGGGTCAAAAATTGTGAAACGCCCAACGTTTTATCCTTACCAACCTTTACAACCTCCGCAATATCACGCGCTATATCTATTACCTTTTTTGTTTCATCAAATACAAGTCCATCTTGTCGATAGTAACCAAATACAACCGTTTCACCTACATCAACTGTTCCGGAATCGGGTAATAAATCGCCGGTTGCAATTCGCAGGAATGTTGTTTTTCCAGTTCCATTATCACCAACAATACCAATTTTTTCAAAGCGATTGAATGTATATGTGAGATCATCGAGAATAACCTTATCACCAAAATTCTTTTTAATACCCTCCAACATGAGTATTTTTCCACCAAGTCTTCGAGTAGAAGAGTTAATTTCCACTGATGAATCACGTCGTCCTGCTCCAGCCTTATCCTTAAGGTCGTAAAACGCATCAATTCGATACTTAGCTTTTGTTCCTCGAGCTTGTGGCTGCCGACGCATCCACTCCTGTTCACGTCGCAGTAAATTGGTGGCCTTTTCCACGGAACTAGCATGCGCATCAATCCGCTCTTGCCGTTTCTCGAGAAAATAAGAGTAGTTACCCTTATATTGATAAATTGCCTTCTCATCAATCTCCACAATATCGGTACAAATCCGATCGAGAAAGTACCTATCGTGCGTAACCATAAGCAAGGTAATGGATGTTCCGGACAGATACTCTTCCAGCCACTCCACCATTTCCAAATCGAGATGATTAGTTGGCTCATCAAGTATCAGCAAGTCAGGTTCATTAATCAACACATTGGCAAGAGCCACCCGTTTACGCTGCCCCCCCGAAAGTTCACCTATTTTTTTATCAAGAAAATCGACTTTGAAACGCGTTAAAATCTGCTTTACACGCACCTCGTAGTCCCAAGCCTTGAAATGATCCATTTGCTCAATTAACTTTCCCAAATCAAGTCCCGGATGGCCTTTCATTGCCAACTCATAGTTGCGTATTAGCTCCACCATTTGAGATGAAGAAGCAAACGCAGCCTGATAAACTGTTAATCCCCTCTGCAAAAGCAGGATCTTGTTCAAGATATCCTATTCTAAGATCATTTCTAAACACCACTGATCCATAGTCAGCACTATCTTTCCCGGCAATAATATTTAATAGAGTTGTCTTACCAGAACCATTCCTTGCAACCAATGCCATACGCTGATATTGGTCAACAGAGAATTTAATATCAGAAAAGAGAACCAAATCACCAAACGACTTACCCAACCCTTCAACCTGCAAGAAAGAAGCCATACACATAAAATTTCCCAAAGGTAGCTTCAATTCCTCAAATCAGCAGGTATATTTTAACAACATTGATAGATAATGAAAAGTGCTACCTTAGAGGCAAAAACAAAATGACCCGAAAAGAACTCTTTAATCAGGTTATTACCTACTTTAAGGAAACGATGCCAATCGCAGAAACAGAACTCCATTACCGATCACCATACGAATTACTGGTTGCCGTTATACTCTCCGCTCAGTGTACTGACAAACGTGTAAACGAAATTACCCCTCCATTCTTTCGGGTGTTTCCATCTCCAAAGAAGTTAGCGGAAGCAGAAGTTAATGAGATATTTGAAGCCATACGTAGTTGTTCCTACCCCAACAATAAAGCAAAACACCTATCGGGCATGGCAAAGATGTTAGTAGATCAGTTTCAGGAGGAGGTGCCTGCCGACATCGAAGAGCTACAAAAGCTACCTGGCGTAGGACGAAAACAGCAAACGTAATAGCCTCTGTGGTATTTAATAAACCAGCACTTGCTGTCGACACCCATGTATTCAGGGTAGCTGCAAGAATTGGCCTTACGGTAAATTCGAAAACCCCACTGGATACGGAAAAAACAGCTGGTGACCTTTTTTCCTGAAAATTTGCTCTCCATTGCCCATCATTGGCTTATACTACATGGACGCTACGTTTGCATAGCACGAAAACCAAAATGCGATGAATGCGGACTTACCAATATATGCAAATATTATAAGCAATTGAATAAATGAATTGAGCTTAAAGCGAACTGCCGGGCTTATTGTGACAGCAGAAGAAAGAGCCATAATCGAACAAACGCTATAACGTAGTTTTAAAAAGAAGGAGGTAACACAATGGCTAAAATGGCCTAACTTTTCCTATATTTACCTCATCAACAGGTCGCATACACTAGACAAATGGAAGAAGATCGTTCCAATTTATTTGCACAGCTAAACCATGATGAATTGCTGAATATATTGAGCAACACACCAACCGGCTTTGCAATTATTCAAAACGAAAAAATATGCTTTTGTAACAGTAACTATGCGAGTATTGGTGGTTATGATGTTTCAGATTTAAGTGGCAAGCCACTACTAGACATCGTTCACAAAAAAGATAAAAAACTACTCCGTATTTTAATTGCCAAAGATTTTCCGGAGATTAAAAACAAAAGACGAAACTCCTTAACATATCGCATACTAGACAAAGAAGGCAATATGAAATGGATCAAATCGCATATTGCCATTATTAAATGGAAAGGGGAAATTGCCATTCTCGATAGCGCAATTGATTTTACACAGCAAAAACAAAACGAGGCAGTTGTTCTTGAAGAGGAGAAAAATTTCAGACTATTGTACAATAGCATTGATGACTTAATCCTGATTGTCAACAGCACTTTACACATCATTCAAACCAACAATGCTACACTTAGAGTCTTAGGATTCAAAGAGCATGAAATTCTTTTCAAACCACTTAAGGAAATTCACTCAGCCGACATTACGGCCCTTTCAAAAGAACTTTTTGACGATCCCCGCTTACCAGACAATAGGGCTATCATAACCGATGTTTACAAATCGAATGTGAGGCACTGGTTACTGAAACCTCCATCATGAGAGGAACGTGGAGTGACCGCCCCGTATTATTTCTCTTTAGTCAAAACATTAACGACAAAAATTAATGCTGAAAAGGCGATTAAAGCTTCCGAGGAAAAGTTTCACAAGGCCTTTGAGACTAGCCCAATTAGCATGATTATTAACACCATTGAAGGCGGATTATTCCTCGATGTTAACAATTCATTTATTAGAACTTTTGGCTATACTAAAAAAGCAGATATTGTTGGCAGAACAACAGCAGAGATCAACTTCTATGTTGAACCAACTGACGGGCAAAGCATTCGAGATAGCTTACCCATCATTAACCGCATTGAAAACAAAGAGATACTTTTAAGAAAAGCCAACGGGGAGATATCAACAGTACTTTACTCTGGGGAAATTATCAACATTCTTGGGGAAGATTGTATCATTTCGGCCATCAACGATATTACCGAGCGGAAGAATGTTGAAAATGCACTTCAAGAGCGCACTGCCCAACTCTCCTCCATCCTTAACAACCTCCCATTCTTGGCTTGGATCAAGAACACGAAAGGCCAATTTCTTGCTGTTAACGATGCCTTTGCTAATCACTATAACCAACCCACAGAAGAAATAATTGGTTTCACCGACTTCCAATTCTGGCCATACAAAAGGCGACTGTTTTTAAAGAAAACGATGAATTGGTTGCCACAACACGACAAAAAGCTATTTTTTGAAACAACAGAGGAGATCAATGGCAAGACAATTCACTGGGAAACATTTAAATCGCCAGTACTGAACCTCGAAGGGGAAGTAATTGCAACAACGGGTATTTCACGCGATATTACCGAACAAAAACAATATCAACTTGAGCGAGAGAATAACTTACTATGGCAGGAATGTTTAACAGACTTCTCCTTCACCTTAGCGTCTAGCCCAAACTACCAGAACATTCTAGAAACACAATTTGCAAGGATTGGACAACTCTTAAGCCTTTCACGAATTTTCTATCTTGGAATTGTGGAAAAGCAAATTGTAAAGTTAGAATATGAATGGTGTAGTTCGGAAGTGAATAAAAAAAAGGAGATTGCCGTAAAAATAGACCTGAGCGCCCTTGCCGACTTCAATATTTCATTAACTGCCGGTGAAATACTTTCTATAGACAATGCGCTGGATCAACTACCTCAAAGTTGGCATCAACTTCTAATCCATCGAGGAACGAAATCGGTTTTAGTAGCGCCAATAGTTCAGCATTCCGAACTGCAAGGTGTGCTGTGCTTTGAGGAGATTAAAAAGTATCGTTCATGGAAAAAATTTGAAATAGAAGGATTAAAAACAATTACCAACTTACTCTCTTCTGCAATGGAGAGAATGCAAGCAGAAGCACTATTAAGTAAAAGTGAAAAAAAATTCCGAGAATTGCAGAACAACTTCCCGAATCAGTATTTGAAACCGATCTAAAAGGCAAAGTAACCTATGCCAACGATCTGTTATATAAACAATTTAGCCAAAAGAAAGAACCTTCATCATTCCTCCTGAAAAAATTGGTCAGCAAGAAAGATACAGTAAGATTCGAGGAGATTTTTCAAGCTGTCATTAAAAACCAGCAGTCTCCCATTGGCGAATTCATTGCAAAGCGAAGTTCAAACGACGAGTTTCCTATTCTAATGCACCTTAGCCCAATTATTGAAGATGAACAATGTGCCGGTACACGTGGGCTGCTCATCGATATTTCGGAAAGAAAAAAACAGGAAATTGAATTGTTGGCTGCAAAAGTGGCAGCAGAGAGAGCCTCGAAAGCAAAAGAGGAATTTCTTTCAGTAATGAGCCATGAGATTAGAACCCCTTTAAATGCAGTAATCGGGCTTGCCAATTTGATGCTACAAGAAGAACCACGTATCGATCAAAAAGAAAACCTCGACACCCTTCTTACATCAGCACAAAGCCTACTAGCCTTGATCAACGACATTTTAGACTTTAGTAAAATCGAGGCAGGTAAAATTACAATTGAGCAGCGACCAGTAAATCTTCAAAATTTTGCTCAACGAATTACCAAAACCTTTGAAGTTGCCATCGCCAACAAAGGACTAACCTTCGTAACAAAAATTGATAAAGCTCTTCCTCAAACAATTATAACCGATCCATTTCGACTCAATCAAGTTGTAATTAACCTAGTGGGTAACGCCATTAAATTTACCCCAGAAGGTACCATTACCCTAAAATTAAAAACGCTTGAGCAAAAGCAAGATAAAACTCTCGTGCGCTTTGAAGTCGTTGACACGGGTATTGGAATAAAAAAAGAAAACAGATTGAGATTTTTAAAGAGTTTACCCAAGCCGACAATGCCATCACCAGAAAATATGGTGGAACGGGCTTAGGCCTCGCTATCAGCAAAAAATTGGTAGGCATACTGGGTGGCGACATTAAAATCAAGAGCAAATCTGGCGAAGGCTCCACTTTCTTCTTCGATTTGTGGCTTCCCATTTCTCAGCAGGAAGAACAACGACAAAATTTCAGAACAAGCGACAACGATACAAACGAAAAGCCACTCAAAGGCTACAAGATTTTAGTTGTTGAGGATAATGAAATTAACAAGCTCATCACGCAGAAATTTCTCACAAAATGGGGTGCGGAATTTTTTCATGCTGAAAATGGACAGATAGCCATCGACATGGTAAAAGGTAACGAATTCAGCAGCATACTTATGGATATTGAAATGCCAGTAATGGGCGGCTATGAAGCCACACAGAATATCAGAAGGATTAATAAAACTACATGCCAATCCATCCCTATTATTGCCCTTACGGCATCAGCACTCCCCGACATTCAGGCTAGAATTAAGGATGCTGGAATGAACGATTTTCTAATTAAACCGTTTAACCCAAAGGAACTAAAGAAAAAATTCTTTACTGGCTCAAAAAATAAAGAACTTTGAAACATTTACCCATTCAAATTTAAACGAACAGTAAGGGATTGGCAATGTATAACCACTTATTTTCCTCCATATGAAAAGACTAATCACTTTACTCGTCATCGTTACGTTGTTTATTTCAGCTAACAGTGCATTCGGCCAAGAGTTACCACCTCTCAACAAGAAAATTATCGACTATGTAACCACCGTAATAGGAAAAAAAGTAGATCGAGGGGAATGCTGGGATCTTGCTAATAGAGCACTTACCGATAACAACGCCGATTGGGATGGCGAATACAAATATGGGAGACGTATTGACCCTAAGAAAGACATTGTTATGCCAGGCGATATTATCCAGTTTGAAAATGTTAAAGTGGTTTACAAAAAAGATAACACAACCACTACTGAAATGATGCCCCACCATACAGCAATTGTATACAAAGTAATTTCAACCGGAGTATATGAACTAGCACACCAAAACACAGGATTTTCGGGACGTAAAGTTGGCCTTAGCGAATTCAATCTCGAAAACATGGTTAAGGGACGTATCTATTTCTACCGCCCAATTTCAAAATCTACTTCTACTCATTAATAAATATCTTAATAATCTGTCAATAAAACTGATATGACTAAGAAGTTAGTTACCCTGCTACTCATCTCATTATTAACCAGCAGCTTGTATTCTCAGGAGATAACCTTTTCCATTAATGGCAGCAAAGCTGCATTCGCTAAAATCTTTCGTATTCATGGAAGCAAAACTGAAAAAGTGGACTCCATACTGCAAAAGAACTCAAAATTCATCTTTAAGCCAGATTCATCCTTTACCGAAGGAGAATACCTTTTCGAACTACCGGGAAATGATGAAATTCATTTCTTATATACGGGCTCAACCTTTATGGTTCAAGCAAACGACAGCGCATTGACTAAATCGGTAGTGTTTAGTAACTCTCTAGAAAACAATATATATAGTGCCTTTAACTATCAAAAGGAGCTATTCACTACAAAAAAAGAGGAGCTAGAAAAACTCGCAATAAAAACATCCAAAAACAGGAAACAGAAGCAAGCCAACCTAACGGAACTGACGAAACTGCAAAGGAATATTCAACCAACAGCCTTGGTCTGGCCCAAAGAAATCCAGGGTTACTCGCATCCACCATAATAAAAGCAAGCATTAAAGTTATCCCCCCTGATTCCCTCTCCTCTCCAGAACAAATAAAATGGGAACAACAACATTTCTTTGACAATGTTGACCTTTCGGACCCAAGACTTGAATATACTGAAGTAAGTAGTAATCTAATTTGGAATTATCTCGAACTATTTTTCAACACCAATCTCGATAAAGAGACTCAAGAAACCATATTTAAAGATGCGTTAAACAATCTTTTTGGACGATCGGATATTGCAGAGAATCTCATACTGCTTTGGGCAAACGAACTCTTCAATACATTTACAGAAACCGATTACGACGGGCTAACAACATATCTATGGGATGCCTTTATCCAATCGCATTGTAGCCAAAATGATGAGCAAACCACCTCACCTGCCGATATTGAAAGAATAAAAGCAACGGCTGTCGGGAAAAAAGCATACGATTTTTCCATCTCAACCGACAAAGGAGATTTGACACTTTCAAATTCTGGTGCTAACTATACGCTTGTTCTTTTTTGGGCCAGCTGGTGTCCTCACTGCATTCACGAACTACCTATCATAGAAAAGATTTTTGATAATTTTAAATCCAAAGGATTTGGAATAATAGGTATTTCAGTAGATTACGACAGATCGGAATATGCCAAGTTCATAAAAACGTATAAGGTTGATTGGCCCAATTCATTTGCCGACCAATCTTGGCAAAATGACATCTGTTACGATACAACGTGACAGGTACACCAAAAATGGTGTTGGTGGACAAAAATCTCACCATTATTTCGAAACCAACAACACCCGAACAATTGGAAGCTAAGCTAATTGAATTGCTTGGAAAGTAAAATTCATCTATTTGCTATTCGTTAGTGATCCGTATTTACTATCTTTACTATAGATTTTGCGTTAATACAACTTCATAATTAAGTTGAATATTTATAACATATAAGCTATGGCAAAAGCGATTACCTATTGTGCAATATTGCTTCTTATACTCAGCGGATGCAATGGAAATAATTCGAAGAAACAGGAGC
>Ga0268359_12580_pt1 | contig 56248 bp, 62 predicted proteins | sample BioMet11_FD_194416 | JGI IMG/M metagenome (GOLD analysis project Ga0268359, IMG submission 194416) | Sewage microbial communities from Oakland, California, United States - Biofuel 11 (PacBio Assembly) | ecosystem: Engineered > Wastewater > Sewage > Unclassified | place: USA: California | collected...
ATGTATTAATTTTTGATATTTCATAACTTTTAAGGGGGATTTTACAGATGAAGAATTATAATTTAGCAATATTGGGCGCTACCGGCGCAGTTGGACATGAATTCATTAAGCTGTTAAATGAAAGAGATTTTCCTTTTAGCAATTTGAAATTATTGGCTTCTTCCCGTACTGCAGGTTCAGAATTAGTTGTACGTGGTAAGACCTATAAAGTTGAAGAATGCAAAGCTGATTCTTTCAACGGTATTGATGTAGCATTATTTGCCGGCGGTCCTATTAGTAAGGAATTCGCTCCTATTGCTGTTAAGTCCGGAGCTGTAGTAATTGATAACTCCAGCACTTTCCGTATGGATCCTGAAGTTCCCCTGATTGTTCCTGAAGTTAATCCTCAAGCTATTTTGAAGCATAAAGGCATTATTGCCAACCCGAACTGCTCCACTATTATCATGGTTATGGCCTTGAAACCCTTATATGACCTGTCTCGTATTAAGAGAATCATCGTTTCCACTTATCAAGCTGCTTCCGGAGCCGGTAAAGATGGTTTGGACGAATTAGAAAGACAAATTAAAGAAGCTGCTGCCGATGAAGAAATGCAAGCTAATATATTCCCCGGTGCTGCTTCCCCAAACATTATCCTTTGGCTTTAAACCTCATTCCTCACATTGATGTTTTCCAACCTAATTTGTACACCAAAGAAGAAATGAAGATGGTCAACGAAACCAAGAAGATTTTCGACGACTATGAAATGGGGAATTACCGCAACAACCGTACGTGTACCTGTGTACAGAAGCCACAGCGAATCCGTAAACATCGAATTAGAGAAGGAAGTTAGCCTGGAAGCTATGAGAGAAGCACTCAGCAAGTTCCCCGGTGTAATACTCCAAGATGATCCCCAAAATCAAATTTACCCAATGCCCTTATATACCTCCGATAAGAACGATGTATATGTAGGCCGTTTACGTAAAGATGAATCCGCACCTCGTAGCTACAACTTCTGGTGCGTAGGTGATCAGATTCGTAAAGGCGCAGCACTGAACACCATGCAAATTGCTGAAGTTATGATTAAAACGGTTGGCTATAATGCGCCAGCTGTAAACAGTTTGAACAAACATAAACTTAGGAGAACAATACTAAATGAAAATAATCGTTCAAAAGTTTGGCGGTACTTCCGTAGCCTCAGTAGAAGCTAGACAAGCAGTACTGAAAAAAGTTAACGAAGCAATTACCAATGGCTTTGCACCTGTAGTTGTTGTTTCTGCCATGGGCAGAAAAGGCGCACCCTATGCTACAGATACCCTTAATTCGGCGTCTTAAAAGAAGCAAATGCCAAAGTATTACCCCATGAACTAGATTTGCTGAATGGCTTGCGGTGAAATTATTTCTTCCTGCGTCATGGCAGCTACCCTGCAAGCAGCAGGCATTAAAGCCAAAGCCTTAACAGGCGGACAAGCCGGCATGGTTACCGATTCCAACTATGGCGAAGCTAAAATCAAAAACATTCGTACAGGCTATTTAATGAGTCTCCTGGAAGAAGGTATTGTTCCTGTCATCTGCGGCTTCCAAGGCGAAACTGAAGATTTGGCAGATATCACTACCTTAGGCAGAGGCGGTAGCGATACCTCCGCAGCAGCCTTTGGCGCAGCCTTAGATGCTGACATGGTAGAGATTTATACAGACGTGGAAGGCGTCATGACTGCTGACCCACGTATTGTAGAAGATGCCAAGATTATGAAACAAATTTCCTACGGTGAGATTTGTGAAATGGCTCACCAAGGTGCTAAGGTTATTCACCCCAGAGCAGTTGAAATCGCCATGGCCCATAATACTCCCATGGTAGTTAAATCAACCTTCTCTGATGCACCCGGTACCCTGATTTCCGGTGCCATTACCAATAAAGTAGTAGAAAAAGACGGCATTAAGAGCAAACATATTGCCAGCGGCGTAGCTAATCTGATGGGTATTGCCCTGTTTAATGTTACTTTAGCTAATGATGATACCTCTAATGGTAAGAAATTGCTGGATACCTTAGCAGAAAATGGCATTAGTATTGGCAGTATCAGCTTACAACCGGACTCCATCAGTTTTGCAGTTTATAATCCTGACGCAGAAAAAACCAATAAGGTTTTGAAACTGCAAGGCTATAAATATCATTATGTACCGGAGTGTGCTAAGGTTTCCGTGGTAGGAACCGGCATGGGCGGAGTTCCCGGTGTTATGGCTACTTTCGTTTCTGCTTTAACAGGTCAAAATATTCAAATTATGCAAACAACTGATTCTAACACTACAATTTCTGCTATAATCAAAGAAAAAGACGTTAACCAAGCGGCTAACGCTTTGCACAAGGCTTTTAAATTATAGGAAGGTGAATTTATGAAGAATCCATATTTTGGTAGATTAATTACAGCAATGGTTACACTTTTTAATGAAGATGGTTCTGTGAATATTAATGGCACTGCCGATTTTGCAGAATGGTTGGTTGAACATGGTTCTGATGCAGTATTGGTATGTGGTACAACAGGCGAAGCTCCTACCATTTCCGTTGAGGAGAAAAAAGAGCTGTTTGCTGCTGTTCTCAAAAAAATTAACCATAGAGTACCGGTAATAGTTGGCACCGGTTCCAATGATACTGCCGGTACCATTAAGATGACCCAATTGGCTGAATCTTGGGGCGTAGATGGTGCTTTGTGCGTAGGACCATATTACAACAAACCTACCCAAGAAGGCTTCTATCAACATTTTAAAGCAATTGCTAACTCTACTAAATTGCCGATTATTGTTTACAACGTTCCCGGTCGTACAGGCACCAACATTTTGCCTGCTACCATAGCTCGTTTGGCTAAGGATTGCAAGAACATCGTAGCTATTAAGGAAGCTGCCGGTAATGTAGCACAAACTGCTGAATTATATCGTGTGGTTCCCAGAGAGTTTTCTATTTACAGCGGCGATGATGGCCTAATTCTTCCCTTCATGTCCGTTGGTGCTACCGGACTTATTTCCGTACTAAGCAACGTAGGCGGAGAACTGTTGCAAGAATTAATGCAGAGCTATGAAAAGGGCGATGTACAAAAGGCTAAGGATCTTAACGCTAAGATGGTTCCCCAAGCTAAGGCTATGTTTATGGTAACCAATCCTATTCCTATTAAAGAAGCAGTTACAATGCTTACTCCTTTTAATGCCGGACCATATAGATTGCCTATGTGTCCTATGAGTGCAGAAGAGAAAGAAAAATTTACTAAGTTGTTGATTGAAACAGGCTTAAAGAAATAAGGAAGGCGCCTACAGGCAGACGCTGACCTCCTGAGAATTTGTTTAGGCTGAACCATTTAAATATGTAAACAAGAAAGAACACTATCTGGCGGGGTAGTGTTCTTTTGCGTTTCATATATAAATCATGCTATAATAATATGAAGTATTTAAGGAGGAATAATTAATGAAAACGAAAGAAACAGTCTCTCCTGAAAAGACCAAAACCAGAGTATATTTTCTAGCTAGTGAAGATGTTAAAAGTCTAGCCAAGTTACCTCTGGGTAATTTCATAACAAAATTAGTGCAAGAAGAGAAAGAGAGTACTAAAGAAGGTAAGCTTACCGTGGCTTTTTATCAAGGCCAGGGCCAAATTAAAAAACTTGTTTTAGCCGGAGTAGGTTCCTTACAAACGGATGGTGCTACTAAATTGCGGACCATCGCCGGTACGGTAGCCAGAACTTTGGCTGCAGATAAAACAGGTGGTAAGGCCGAGGTGCTTACTTCTTTTGTTTTAACACCTGAGTACTTAACTGCTATAGCCCAAGGACTGTCTTTAGGTTCTTATTCCTATAGGGAATGTAAGACTGACAAGGATGCTCCCAAGCCCTGTGAATATACTATTGTGACTACTTTGCCCAAGGCAGGTCATCTAGTTAAACAAGCCGAAATATTAACTAAAAATATTTGTCTGGTAAGAGATTGGGTTAATCGTCCCAGCAATTACTTGTATCCGGAAGTTTTTGCCAATATTGTGCAAGACTTTGCTAAAGAACTTAAGCTGTCCTGTGAAATATTGACTAAGAAAGATATGGAAAAGAAGAAGATGGGAGCTATTTTGGCAGTAGGCCAAGGCTCCGTACATGAACCACGCATGATTACCCTTAAATACCAGGGTGCAGGCAAAGACCAACCCTATATTGCTTTTGTAGGCAAAGGCGTTTGTTTTGACAGCGGTGGTATTTCCCTAAAATCAGGCCAAGGTATGGGGGATATGAAGGACGACATGGGTGGAGCCGGAGCTGTGTTAGGCGCCATCAAAACCATTGCCGAGCTGAAGTTACCGGTGAATGTGATGGCAGTAGCAGGCTGCGTGGAAAACATGCCCAGCGGTCATTCCTACAAACCCGGCGATGTAATTACCTCTGCCAGCGGTAAAACTATTGAGGTTGCTAATACTGATGCAGAAGGCAGAATTGTTTTAGCTGATGCTGTTTGGTATGCTTGTGAAGAGGGAGCTGCCAAAGTGATTGATTTAGCTACGCTAACAGGTGCTTGCCTGGTTGCTTTAGGTATGCATACTGCCGGTGTTTTGACTAATAACAAAGAATTTTCCGATCAGGTTATTGCTGCCGGGAAAAGGTCGGGGAGAGCTATTGGCTTTTGCCTTCCTTACCGGATGTTCGTAAGCTGCTGAAAGCTACTACCGGTGATGTTTTAAATGAAACAGGCAGATGGGGAGGTACCATTAGCGCCGGTTTATTTATAGAAGAATTTGTAAAGCCACACACACCCTGGGTACATTTAGATATTGCCGGACCGGCTAATGCCGAGAAAGCAGAAGGCTACTGGACTCGCGGTGGAACCGGTTTTGGCGTAGCTACATTAGTACAACTGGCTAAGGAGCTCTAAAAATGTTAGCTGATTTGCATATTCATACTGTTTATTCAGATGGTATTTATACACCTGAGCAAATTCTCAATATGGCTGAACACGTTGGCATTAAGGCCCTCGCCATTACAGATCATGATAATACCAATGCCCATGCCAGAACCAGAAAATATCTGGCAGAAAAAGGCTATGATATTAAATTTATCCCTGGTGTAGAGATTGACACTTTTTTTGGCAGCAGAGATTATAATGTGCATGTTTTAGGCTTTTACTTTAACGCAGACAATCAGCTGCTTCAGGAAAAGCTGGCTTGGACAGGTGCCGGCCGGGTAAGAAGAATCAGTAATATCATCAAGAAGATTCAAGACCTGGGCTATGACCTAACCGTAGAAGATGTAAAAAAAGAAGCCAAGCTGAGCATGAGTATAGGCAGACCTCACATTGCCAGGGTGATGGTACGCAAAGGTTATTTTCCTTCCATCAATGAAGTATTTGATACCTTGATTGGCGAAGGCAAGCCTTGTTATTGCAAGCAGGAAAAACTTACTCCCCAAGAAGCAGTTGAGGTTATTCATCAGGCAGGTGGCATTGCTTCCTTTGCTCATCCCAGTGAAGTAGGAAGCAAAAAAGCAGTTGATGCAATTTTAGCCCACGCAAAATTTGATGCCATAGAAGTCTGGCATCCTTCGGCTCAAAAAACTCATGAAACAGGCCTTTGGCTGAAAAAAGCCAAAGAACTGCAGCTGATGACCAGTGGGGGAAGCGATTTTCACGGCGATCCCAGAAGATATCCTTCTGAGCTGGGAATTTTTGAAGTAAAGTATGCAGATGTAGCAGATATCATAAATTATAAATAAGCAGGGAGGAGTCGTCGTGCAGGTAGTTGCCTTTGTAGGGCCTAGTGGTACCGGTAAAAGCTATAGAGCTATCGGTGTCGCCCATAAACATGGCTGTGATGCCATCATAGACGATGGCCTTCTTATCGAAGGTACGAAAATATTAGCCGGAACCTCTGCTAAAACGGAGCAGAATAAAGTTCAGGCTGTTAAACGTGCTATTTTCATGGAAAAAGACCACTGTGCTTTGGTAAAAGCAGCTTTAACCAAAAGCAAGATTCAGAGAATCCTGGTAATTGGCACTTCCGATAAAATGGTGAACAAAATTTGCGAAAGGCTCTGTATTCCTCAGCCGGAATCTTATGTGCATATTGAAGATATTGCTACTAAGCATGAGATGAATAAGGCCAGGGAAACAAGAATTAAGGAAGGCAAGCACATTGTGCCGGTGCCAACCATTGAGCTTAAACCACATTTGTCCGGCGTTTTAGTGGATTTGCCACATATACTTTTTGGCAGGAAAAAGAGTCGTGTGAAGGTTTCTGACAAGTCCATAGTAAGGCCTGCCTTTAGTTATTATGGCAAAATCACCATGAGTGATTCCATAGTTAATGACATTGTGAAAATTGTTGTTTCCAAACGCAAGGAACAAGTAGATAAATTATCTTCAATTAGAGTTCAAAGACCAACTGATGCCAATAAGGGCATGACTATTTATTTGGAGCTGGTATTATTTTATGGCGTAGATATTTTTGGTACGGTTAAAATACTGCAAAATAAGATTAAGGAAAAAGTAGAATTAATGACATCCATGCCGGTGCGTAATGTTAATGTGTCGGTGCGTAGCTTAACGGTGAAACCGGGACAAGTACCGGTAAAAAAAGAATCGTAGGAAGAGGTGCCATATGGCTAAACTTTATGTAGAACCATTTAGTGGTATTAGTGGCAACATGTTTATGGGCGCATTGTTCGATTTAGGTGCTTCTCTGCCCAAGGTAAAAACAGAGCTGGCCAAGTTAAACATTGGCAAGTATGAAATCATTTATAAAAAGGTGGACAAGTGCGGCATCCATGCAACTCACTTTGATGTTAAGCTTGGTGAAGCAGGTACTGCTACTTTTGCAGAAGCAGATTTGATTGAAAAACCTGAGCATATTTTGCTGGACCATGATCACCATCATGACCACGACCATGAACATCATCATGAACATGAGCACGAACATGAACACCATCACGATCATGAGCATGAACATGAACACGAGCATCACCATGAGCATCGTAATTTAGCTGATATTTTGGAAATCATTAATAGTTCCGGATTATCTGACGGCATCAAGGAAAAAGCCAGTCAGGTTTTTACGGAATTAGGCAAAGCCGAAGCAAAGGTACATGGCAAACCTTTAAATGAAATTCATTTTCATGAGGTTGGTGCTGTGGATACCATTATTGATATTGTTGGCTCGTTGCTAGCTTTGGAAGATTTACACATTGATAAGATTTATGTAGGTAAGCTGCAAACCGGCAAAGGCTTTGTTCGCTGTGCCCATGGCTTAATGCCTGTGCCGGCTCCTGCTACTGCCGAGCTCATAAAAACTCTGCCTAATTATCAAGGCGAAATTGACAAAGAACTGGTAACTCCTACGGGAGCTGCCTTGATGTATGTACTGGCAACGCCTACTCCCAATAAACCTGCTGATTTTACTACCACGGCCATTGGTTATGGTGCAGGTACCTGGGACCTAGCTATCCCCAATGTGTTGCGCCTTTATATTGATAAGACGGAACCCAGCGAAGTAAAGGAAGAGGATTTACTGGTGGCAGAGTGCAACCTGGATGATGTTACCGGCGAGATCTGTGGCTATACCGTAGAGAAGCTGATGGCACAAGGTGCTTTAGATGCTTGGTATACGCCTATTTATATGAAAAAATGTCGTCCAGCTTATAAGCTGTCTGTTTTATATCAACGCTCTATGCAGGAAGTTTTTGAGCACATTATTTTCACGGAAACATCTACTTTGGGTCTCAGATATCATCCGGTGGACCGTACAGTTTTAACAAGACATTTTTATACTATTAATCTGCCTCAAGGCGAGGGTAAGAGTTAAAGTGGGCTATTACAAAGGAATTTTAGTTAACATAGCGCCGGAATATGAAGAATGTGCCTTCCTAGCTAAAAAAGCTAATATTTCTTTACAAGAAATCATGGCCTTAGCCATTGAAGAGGGAAGAAAAATTGCCAAACGGAAACTTTGAGGAATTCATTACTTTATTGCAGACTAAACTGAATAGCTTGGTAACAGAGCCTATTCAGATTAAGAAAATTAATTATGGCCAGCAATTAATTTTGCAAAGTCACAAAGAAAAAGTAATCCTAGCTGTTTATAACGGTAAAAAAGCCGTAAGCTGGTTTGGGGTGGCCAAAAAGGAGCTTTGCAAAAAGCTGCGGCAGCAGTAGTTGATTTGACCATGGCTCAGGCAGAGCCTGAAACCAAGCAAGGACCAGCCACCTTATCTCTGCTGACCAAGTGTCCAGATTTTGATTATCTGTGGGCAGGTAGTGACGAATCAGGCAAGGGCGATTTCTTTGGCCCCTTGGTTGTAGCTGCTGTTCTCATTAATAAGGACATTGCCGGGAAGCTTTATAATTTTGGGGGTAAGAGATAGCAAAGAATTATCTGACAAGAGAATTTTAGAGTTAGCAGAAAAGATTGAAGCCCTGGCACCACTTCATGCCGTTTTACCCTTGAAGCCGGAAGCCTATAATCTGCGCTATCAGCAAATGAAAGCCCAAGGCTATAATTTAAATCATCTCTTAGCGGCTGGGCATATAGCTGCTCTTACGAAAGTATTAAAGGAAGATAAGCAATGTCATTTTGCCCTGGTTGATCGCTTTAATCAGAAAAATAATATTGCTCAAGAATTGCAACGAAGCTTTCCTAATCTTACCGTGGTGCAACAGCCACGTGCCGAAGAGGATATGGCCGTAGCTGCCGCATCTATTTTAGCCAGAGCAAAATTTGTGAACATCATGCAGGAATTATCTACCTTGGCCGGCATGGAATTGCCTAAGGGTGGAGGAGAAAATGCTACAGATTGTGCTAGAAAAATTTTGGCTAATCATGATGAAGAGTTTTAAATAAATTGGTTAAGAAGCACTTTGCCAATTATCTTCGGCTTAAGGACTAAGCTGTGAGGTAAGTTTTAGTTTCAGCAAGATAAGTAGATAAGTGATATAATAATTAGCAGCACTAAAATACAAGGAATTTTCCTTAAGTTTGGTGGTTAAAGCATGAATAAACAGTTATTGCGGGTGTTATGCATATTATTTGTAATAGTAATAGGCATTTCTGCAGCAGTAATATACTTTACATTTGATAGAAGAGCTTTTGAATATTTAGCCATGTTCCAGCCATGGTATCTTTTGCTTGCTTTTGCTACGGTTTTTATAGGTCTGTTTTTTGATGCAACTAGGTTAATTACCTTAACTAAATTGTCTGATGAAAGCATTAACTATAAACATGTTTTAAACGTAGTTTTAAGCAACTATTTTTTAGCTCTGCTAACGCCCGGACAAAGTGGTGGCGGTATCGCCCAGTTGATGTTCTTAAAAAGAGCCGGTGTACCTGTAGCAAAGGCCACGGTGATTATTATCGTCAGGATATTTATGTCAATTTTGTTTCTCATGGTAATCATGCCATTGGTGTTTTTCCTTGATCCATCCTTGGTTTCTGGTTTGCCTACAGGTGTGCTGGTACCTATGTGTGTGCTCTTTATCGTATTACCTCTTTTGCTGGTTCGCTTGTGTACACAGGTAGGATGGAAAAATGGCTAATGCGTTTTTGTATGCGTTTTTCTGACAAAAAACAAGAAGCTATATTTTTGTGGTATAGAGATTTCCAACAGGCTATGTTTTTATTAGGCAAGCACCCTAAAATGGTTTTAGGACTTTATTGAATCAGGGCATTAGCTTGTTAGTTATTTATTCAGTGGTACCTAATTGTATGCTGGCTTTTGACATTGAGTTTAAGTGGAGCGTTAGTCATGAGCCGTATGTGCTTATTGAATCTTGATACTTTATTTCACACCGACAGCCCGGCTGGGGCAGGTGTAGGCAGAAGGCGGGCTTCTTATTACTCTTTAATTCTTTGGTACCTAGCGGCCTGGCAGGTGTGCTGGCAGTATTATGGCGTTTCTTTTGTGAGTATGTACCCTTTGGCCTAGGTGGCATTGTGACTATCAGGGCTTTTGGTACTGATGTAATTACGCAAATTCGTTCCCGGAGGAATATAGAATAATGAAAATTTTGGTAACCGGTGGAGCAGGATTTATTGGCTCTCATGTTTGTGAAGAATTGCAAAAGAAATTATGCCGGAGCTGAAGTTACGGTTTGGACAATTTGGCTACAGGCTCAAAGGAAAATGTTCCTGCCTGTTTTAAGCTTGTCCAGATGGACATGCGTAGCCCTGAGCTAACCGCCTTCTTTGCAGAAAATAAATTTAATAAGGTAATTCATTTAGCGGCTCAGACCTTGGTTCCTACTTCCTTAAAGGATCCTGCCTTAGACGCTGATCTTAATGTTCTGGGATTAATCAATGTGTTGGAAGCTGCTCGTCAAACCGGTGTGTCCTCAGTAATTTTTTCTTCCAGTGCTGCGGTCTATGGTGATAACGCTCATTTGCCACTGAGAGAAACTGAGAGGTTACTGCCTACTTCTTTTTATGGTTTGACTAAAGCTGTAGCAGAAGAGTACCTCAGGCTTTATCACGATTTATATGGCCTTAATACTACTGTTTTGCGTTTTGCTAATGTGTATGGTGAACGGCAGGGCATGGCAGGTGAGGGAGGAGTTATTAGCATTTTTGCCAAAAAGCTGGCTAATGATGAAAAAATTGAAGTCTATGGTGATGGTAATCAAACCAGGGACTTTGTTTACGTCAAAGATATTGCCAAAGCGCTTTGCTTAGCACTTGATCACCAAGGCTATGGTATCTTTAATGTTTCTACAGGAGAGGAAGTTTCGCTCAATACTTTAATAGAAGTATTTGAAAAGGTCATGGAGAAAAAGCCTCAGGTTGAATATCTTAAAGTTCGAACGGGCGATATCTATCGTTCGGTGTTATCCAATGTTGCCATTGGGAAGGCTTTAGGGCTTACTCAATTTACTCCCTTAGAGGTGGGACTCAAGGCTACGTGCGGATTTTTTGAATTTTCTCAAAAATAAATGAATTTGTTTTTTGCTTGCTAAAATTGTGACAAAATTGTATACTGTATGTGTGATTAGAGGGGTAACGAAGCCTAATAGTTGGGGGTGGTTTCAAGAGGTTTCTTTTGTAACGGTCTTGCTCAGATGTAGAAATTAAATCATAGGAGGGAATTTTATGAAAAAATTTTTAGCATTCTTGATGGCATGTATGGTTATGGGCACCTTGTTCGCAGGTTGCGGCGGTGGCGCAGACACAAAGAAAGACGCTGGCAAAGCAGCAGCTCCTGCAGCTGGCGGCAAGAAATTCATTAACATTGCAACCGGTGGTACTTCCGGCGCATATTTCCCTATCGGCGGAGCTATTGCTGATATTTTGAACAAGAACGTTAAAGGCGCTAATGCCAGCGCACAGAGCACAGGTGCTTCTGTTGCAAATATTAACTTGTTAAAACAAGGTAAGGTTGATTTGGCATTGGTACAAAACGATATTTCCAGCTACGCAGTTAACGGTACTGAAATGTTCAAGGACAAAAAAGTTGATTCCATTAAAGCTTTGTGCACCTTGTATCCTGAAACTGTACAAGTTTTGACTGTTGATGGAACTGGTATTAAAACCTTAAACGATGTTAAAGGTAAGAGAGTTGCAGTAGGTGCTGCAGGTTCTGGAACCGAAGCTAACGCTCGTCAGATTCTGGCTGCTTATGGTATTACCTACAATGATATTAAAGTTCAATACTTATCCTTCGGCGAAGCATCCGGCGCTTTGAAAGATGGTAACGTTGATGTAGCATTCGTAACTGCTGGTTTCCCAACAGCTGCTATTCAAGATATCGCTTCTCAAAACAAGGTTGTTATGCTTCCTGTTGATGCAGATAAAGCATCCGCTTTAATTGCTAAGTATCCTTTCTATACCAAGGTTACCATTCCTGCTAAAACTTATGCTAGCCAAGATAAGGATTGCCCTGCAGTTGCTATTCGTTGTATGTTAGTTGTTAGCGACAAGATGGATGATCAAACTGCCTATGATATCGTAAAGGCTATTTATACTAACGTGGATCGTTTGAAAGCAGCTCATAAGGCTTGCGCCGTTGTAAGCAAAGCTACCGGTAAAGATGGTGTTTCTATAAAGATGGCTGCCGGTGCTGATAAATTCTTCAACGAGAAATAAGTCTGGTTAATGAGCAGTAATTGTCTTAAACGTGACCGGAGTCCGGCTGAATCCGGACCTCGGTCACTTTTATGTGTATTCCTTTTAGTGGTAGCTATTTTAATAGCAGGTATTTGCTGGTATGGAAATCAGTTGGTCATTTCGGTTATACCGGAGGACAACCTACAAAAATATATATTTCCAACCCACATAGGTGACGAGTGGTATTATACTTATATTCATTCTGTGCAACGGACCCCATGTGATGAATACTTTACCATTAAAGGTGTCGATGACATGGTTATGACTCACACTGTTTATCAATCTTACGGTGTAGGCTTACCCTGTTACCCTGATGACGGAAAGTTTACTTTAACCAAAGATGGGCATTTCATATTAGAAATGAATCGCCCTATGAAGAATGTGGCCTTAAGAACACAGCCAATACCCCAACAAAGGCTTTTTATTAACGGCCAGGAATTAAAGCTTTACCAAATTTACCCATCCGGTACATTAGTAAAGGTAGAGGTAACTAAGCGTTATCAGATTTGGTTCCAATAGGAAGGGAGGATTATGTTCCATGACAGAAATGGAAGAAATAAAGAAAGATGCAAGTGCAGCAGAAGCAGAAGCTGATGTTAAAGGTGCTCCCAAAGCCATGTCTGCTGATGAGGTTCTGGAGAAATTTGATCCTGAGTCAGGCAAACGTAAATTAACAGGCACCTGGGATAAAATTGTTTCAGCAATTTGTATTATTTTTGCACTTTTCCAGTTATATACTGCAACCTTTGGTGTTTTGGATGCTATGTTGCAAAGAGCAATCCACTTGTGCTTTGGCTTGGTATTAATCTTCTTGTTATATCCTGCTTCCAAAAAGTGGGATAAGACCAAGATGAATCCTTTAGATGTTATTTTCTCTATTGTTGGTGCAGCTGTTACCTTGTACATTGTTGTAGAATATCAACAATTGGTATTGCGTGCCGGCATGAATACCCAAACCGACTTTATCATCAGCTTGATAGGTTCAGTCTTGGTTATTGAAGCAGCTCGTAGAACTGTTGGCTGGCCAATGATTATTGTGGCTTTAGCCTTCTTAGTTTACGCTTTCTTAGGCCCTTATGCTCCCGGCATTTTGGCTCACAGAGGCGTAGGCATGGAAGAAATGTTTGGCCATTTGTATTACACCACTGAAGGTATTTTTGGTACACCGCTAGGCGTATCTTCCACCTTCATTTACTTATTCATTCTTTTTGGTTCTTACTTGGAAGCTACCGGCTTAGGCAAGTTCTTCATTGACTTGGCAAACGCAATTGCCGGTTGGGCTGCAGGTGGTCCTGCTAAAGTAGCAGTATTGTCCTCAGGCTTGATGGGTACCGTATCCGGTTCTTCCGTAGCCAATGTAGCAGGTACCGGTTCCTTTACCATTCCTATGATGAAGAAATTAGGCTATCGTCCTGAATTCGCCGGTGCCGTTGAAGCATCTGCTTCTACCGGTGGTCAGTTAATGCCTCCTGTAATGGGCGCTGCTGCTTTCTTAATGGCTGAATTCGTTGGTGTTCCTTACATCGAAGTAGTTAAGGCTGCTGTTATTCCTGCTCTGTTGTATTACACAGGTGTATGGCTAGGCGTACACTATGAAGCTAAGAAATGCGGCTTAAGAGGTATGAATAGGGACGAGCTACCGAAGATTAGTAATTTGATTAAAGAAAAAGGCCATTTGGCTATTCCTTTGATCATCATCGTTTACTTATTGGTAGCTGGTTATACTCCTACCAGAGCTGCACTTGCTGCTATCGTGTTGTCTATTGTTTGTGCTTGCCTGAAAAAGAGTACCAGAGTTTCCTTTGCAGATGTTGTTAATGGCTTGATCTCAGGTTCTAAAGGCGTTCTGGGCGTACTGATTGCCTGCGCAACAGCAGGTATTATCATTGGTGTTGTAACTAAAACCGGTGTTGGCTTGAAAATGGCTACTGCCCTTTTGGATTTAGCAGGTGGCAAACTGTTACCGGCTATGTTCTTCACCATGGTAACCTCTTTGATTTTAGGCATGGGCGTTCCTACCACTGCTAACTACGTAATCACTTCTACTATTGCAGCTCCTGCCTTAGTACAAATGGGCGTACCTGTTTTAGCAGCTCATATGTTCGCTTTCTACTTTGGTATCGTAGCCGATGTAACACCTCCTGTAGCATTAGCAGCTTATGCCGGTGCAGGTATTGCCGGTGCTAATCCTATGAAGACCGGTGTTATTGCCGCTAAGTTATCTATAGCAGCCTTCATCGTTCCGTACATTTTCGTTTTGTCTCCGGAAATCTTGATGATTAACGCCAATGGCGCTGCCATTCTTCAAGCAATGCTGACTGCACTAGTTGGTATGTGGGGCTTGTCCGTATCTCTGATTGGCTATTGCATCAGACCCTGCAATATGTTGCAAAGAATTCTGTTCTTCTTTGGCGGTTTACTCCTGGTAGATCCTGGTGTAACTACTGACCTTATTGGTGCTGCAATTCTTGCTGCTTTGTATATGTGGCAAAAGATGCAAAATAAGGCTGATGCTAAAAAGGCAAAAGAAGCTTAATTCTTAAAATTGTTTCAAAAGTGGGAAAGTTCCCTTGAAATAGGGGATTTTCCCACTTTTCTTTTTTTTGTATATATATTGTAAGAAACATTGCAAAATAGACCCATACAATGTATAATACCCCTTAGGAGATTGTTCGGCTAGCTTTACACAATATATAGCTTTGTTCGGGAATCCAAATAATATAGGAGGTGTTTTTTTGAATAAAACACAGCAACAAAAGAAAATACAGATTATTCCTCTAGGCGGTCTGGGAGAAATCGGTAAAAACATGACCGTAATTCGTTATGGTGACGACATGATTCTGGTTGATGCAGGACTTGCATTCCCAGATGATGATATGCTTGGCATTGACCTGGTTATTCCTGATACAACGTATCTCTGGGAAAACAAGGACAAGCTAAAGGCTATCTTCTTGACACATGGTCACGAAGACCATATTGGCGCTTTGCCATATGTGATGAAGGACTTTGATGTGCCTGTTTATGGTATGCCTTTAACTTTAGGCATTCTACAAGGTAGATTAAAGGAGAATGGCGTTTCAGACGAAAAATGCAAAATTGTTAATTTAAACAGTATTGTAAGAGTGGGCCCCTTTAGGGTTGACTTCATCAGAGTTAATCACAGTATTCCTGATGCAGTAGCTTTGGCTATTCATACTCCCGTAGGTACTATTGTGCATACCGGCGACTATAAGTTTGACCAGACTCCTGTTGATGGACAAGTAACTGAGTACAGTAAATTAGCAGAATTAGGAGATAAGGGTGTACTGCTCTTATTGGCTGATAGTACTAATATTGAACGTCCTGGTTTTACTCCCAGCGAAAAAGTCGTTGGTAAAACTTTGGATGAACAATTTGCACTAGCCAAGAACAGGATTATTGTTGCAACCTTCTCCTCTAACGTACACCGTATTCAACAGGTAATTGACAGTGCTGTGGCTAATAAGAGAAAGGTTGCTATTTTAGGACGCAGCATGGTTAATGTTGTTAATATTGCCATTGAGCTGGGCTACTTAAAGGTTCCTGAAGGTGTCTTGATTGACATTGAGGAAAGCAAGAATTATACACCAAAGCAAATTGCCATTATTACCACAGGCAGCCAGGGCGAACCTATGAGTGCCTTAACCAGAATGTCCAACAGCGATCACAGGCAGGTAACCATTACCCCAGGTGATACTGTTATCATTTCTGCTACTCCAATTCCCGGTAACGAGAAGGGCGTAGCTCGTACCATTGATAACCTGTACAAGCAGGGTGCTGATGTAATTTACGAAAAAGCCTTAGGCATTCACGTATCCGGACACGCCAGCCAGGAAGAAATTAAGCTGATGCATAATCTGGTAAGACCTAAGTTCTTTATGCCTGTCCATGGCGAATATCGTCACTTGGTAAAGCATAAGCTCTTAGCTCAATCCTTAGGCATGCCCAAGGAAAATATCGTTATTGCCGAAAATGGTTCTGTTGTAGAATTAACTAACAACTCCATTAATATCACCGGTAAGGTAACTGCCGGCAAGGTGCTGATTGATGGCTTAGGAGTAGGGGATGTTGGTAATGTAGTGCTGCGTGACAGACGCCAGCTTTCTCAAGATGGTATTGTCATCGTAGTAGTTTCCATTGACAAGAATTCTTATTCCGTAGTTTCCGGTCCTGATATCGTGTCACGTGGTTTCGTTTATGTCCGTGAATCTGAGGACTTAATGGATGAATGCAAGGAAAGAATCGTTAATGCTTTGGATAAGTGCCGCGATAATAATGTTACCGAATGGGCACAATTGAAGACTGCCATCAGAGATTCTCTGGGCAAGTTCCTCTTTGAAAAAACCAGAAGAAGACCAATGATTCTTCCTCTAATCATGGAAGTTTAAGTACACTAGTTTAAGAAGGTATGTGCATGGAAAGAAAAATTGCGAAGAAGACAAGAGAAAATCCCTCAGCGTTTGAACATGTGGAAATAATAGGCGTAGTGCTATTTGGACTAAGCTTATTCATGTTCTGCGCTTTAGTGGGTTTTAACGTAGGTTATATAGGCAACTTTGCAGCCAGAGTCTTAAGATACGCTCTGGGCAGAGGTGCTTGGCTTTTGCCTATCTATTTTTGTGTCATCGGCATGGGTTATTTGCTTAAACATGAAAAAATGGTTCTTTCCAAAAAATTCTTTTCTATCCTTTTAATTTTAGTAGCATTGCTAAGCTTATTTCACTACGCCGTTGTACCTGACGGCAGTGAAATATTACCTGAATATTTACCTACCGGTGGTGGCCTGTTAGGGGGCACCATCGTCTTTCTTTTAAAGAAAGTGTTAGGTAATGCCGGCACTCTTATTGTTTTGAGCGTGCTAACCCTGGTTGGTATTGTTCTCACCGGAAAATTTTCTTTAGGGCAATCCTTAAAGATGGCCGGACATGGTGTAAAAGTAGGCGCAGTGAATGCTGCTCATAAGTTTGAAGACATTCAACAAAGACGTAGAGAAAGAAATTTTTATAATCAGGAAAAAGAAGAAAGTAAACCAACTTATCATGAGATGCTGGAGGAAGATCCTAAGGATATCGTGCAACCTATCTTTAAGTTTACTCCTGCGAAAGTAGAAAGTAAGGCAGAAGAACCGGTTGCTCCTAAGAAGGAAGAACCGCCTAAGCCTTATAAGCCAGTGCTGCCTCCTCATAAGAAAGAAGGAGAAGCATCCTATGTATTTCCTTCTTTCAATTTGCTTCATCCTGTGATGAAGATCAACAAGAAAGATTTTAAAGAAGAGATTGAAGTACAAAGTGAAATCATCGAAAGAACCTTATCTGACTTTGGCGTGCGGGCTACATTGGTTGATGTGACTAAGGGACCTGCCGTAACTCGTTTTGAACTTGCTCCGGCACCCGGCGTAAAGGTCAACAGAATTCAAAATCTATCTGATGATATTGCGTTAAAGCTGGCTGTTACCAGCGTTCGTATTGAACCTATTCCCGGTAAAGCTGCCATCGGCTTGGAAGTACCAAGTAAGACAACTGATCCGGTAAGTTTCCGCAGCATCGTAGATTGTGATGCAGTGCGTAATGCCAAAGGTAAGCTGTGCGTTGGCTTGGGCAAGGATATTTCCGGTAATGTCATTGTTGCAGATTTAAGTAAGATGCCTCACTTGTTAGTAGCAGGCTCTACCGGTTCAGGTAAAAGCGTGTGCATCAATACCATCATTGCCAGTCTGTTATATAGAGCAACACCGGATGAAGTAAAACTTATCCTGGTAGACCCTAAGGTTGTTGAATTAACTAACTATAATGGCATTCCTCATTTGCTGACGCCGGTAGTAACCGGTGCTAAGCAAGCTGCTTCAGCCTTGCATTGGGCAGTAGTAGAGATGGAACGTCGTTATACCTTGTTTGCCAACGCCCAGGTTCGTAAGATTGATGATTATAATGTACATGCGGAAGAAAAACTTCCCTTTATTGTTGTTATCATCGATGAGTTATCCGATCTTATGATGGTTGCTGCAGTAGATGTAGAAGATGCTATTTTAAGACTGGCACAAAAGGCCAGAGCAGCAGGCATTCATTTAATCCTGGCTACCCAAAGACCGTCTGTTGACGTTTTAACCGGTACCATTAAAGCTAATATTCCTTCCCGCATTGCTTTTGCTGTTTCCTCCCAAATTGATTCCAGAACCATTCTGGATACCAGCGGAGCAGAGAAGCTGTTAGGCAAGGGTGATATGCTGTACTTCCCTGTAGGAGCCAACAAACCCTTGAGAATACAGGGTGCGTTCATTGCTGATGATGAATTGGCCAGAGTGGTAAATTTCATTAAGGCTCAGGCTATTCCCACCAAGTTCGAAGAAGAAGTTACAACCCAGGAACTGAAAGGCTCCAAGAAAAGTGAAACAAGCGAAAACCCTTCTTGTCAGGAAGAGGATGAATTGTTTGAAGATGCAGTTCGTTTGGTCATGGATACCCAACAAGCTTCATCTTCCATGCTGCAAAGAAAATTTAGAATTGGTTATACCAGAGCAGCCCGCTTAGTTGATACCATGGAAGAAAAAGGCATTGTAGGTCCTGCCGATGGCAGCAAGCCTCGTGCTCTCATCATGAGTAGAGCGGTAATTGAAGATAAATTCTTCAGTAATAAAGATCAACAGGAGGAACATCACAATGAGTAACATAGGTGAACGTCTCAAACAAATTCGTGAAAAAAAGAATTTATCCATTGATGATGTAGCAGCAGGTACGGGAATTCGCGCCCAATACTTAGAGGCTTTGGAAAACAGTGAGTATGCCAACATTCCCGGTGATGTTTTTATTAAAGGCTTTATTCGCAATTATGGCAATTACTTAGAGCTGGACGGCAATGCTCTGGTAGAAGAATATAAGCAAGGCACCAAGCCTTTGGCTTCAGCTGTGGAAGAAGCAGTTGCTACTCCTGAGGAAAATGTACAGGCAGCTGTTAATGCTGCGGAAGAAAGAAATTTGCAAAGAACTAAACCCAAAGCTTCCTTTGGTCATGGCCTTAAAAATGCCTGGGAAGATTTTAAGAGTTTTATTTATGATAACATCTACGAAACTGTAGACGAAGAAGATGATGAGGCTGAGGAAGAAGCAGCTTCTCAACCTACTGTTGCTGCCAAGGCACCTCTTCAAAAAGAAGAACCTATGGAAGCTACTCGTAAGATTAATCTGGAGCCTCAAGCTCCTGTTCCACCACCGGTCAAGGTTCAACCTCGCCAGGCAGCACCTGTTCAACAGGCAGCTCCTCATTATGCTGAACCTGTTAAGAAAGAAAAAAGTTCTTTCTTTAACTTTAAGGCTTTTGCCGGCATGTTCACTGTGCTTATTCTCATCTTTTTTGGCGTTATGGCATATTTCATGTTTAGTGGCAAGGGTCCGGCAACCAATACCCAGACTACTAAGGTAAATGCCGGTGTTAAATCTGCTCATTCTACAGAAAACACTGCCACAGATGCAGCAACAAATAAGGAAGAAGATAAGAAGCAAGTACAAAACAAGGATGCCAAAGCAGCTACTGATACTAAAGCTGCTGATAAAAACAAAGCTGACAAGGATACAGTAGCAGCCGGAGATGGTGAAGGCGTCACTGTGGAAATCACTTATAAGAAACCTGTTTGGACACAAGTAACTGCAGATGGTAAAGGTATTGAAGCTGCTACCATTCCGGCAGGTACAACCAAGGTATTCAAAGGCAGCAAAGAAGTTAAAGTAAACTTAGGTAGTATTCGTGATGTAACTATTAAGGTTAATGGCAAGGAAGTTCCTTACGGTGAAAAAGAGTGGGGAACTGTTACCAAGGTTTACAAGAAATAATTTGAATTTACTTAGTATAAAAGGAGACATATTTTGAAGATTGGTGTTGTAAGTTTAGGTTGCCCAAAAAACTTGGTCGACTCTGAGGTTATGTTAGGCCTCATCCAAGCAAGAAAATGGACTATTACTAATGAGCCCGATCAGGCAGATTTGCTCATTGTTAATACCTGTGCTTTTATAACCAGTGCCAAGGAAGAATCTATTAACACTATTTTGCAAATGGCAGAATACAAGGTAAATGGCCATTGTAAAAAACTTTTGGTAACAGGCTGCCTGGGACAACGATATGCTCAGGATCTTTTTAATGACATTCCTGAAATCGATGCCATCATTGGTACCGAATGTTACGGTGAAATTGGTCAGGTTATTGACAGGGTACTAAAGGATGAACGTTTTATCTATGTGACACCGCCCCGCAAATACACACAGCCTACGGACAGGGTATTAACTACGCCGTCCTATACTGCATATCTAAAGATTGCGGAGGGCTGCAATAATTGCTGTTCCTTCTGTGCCATTCCCTTAATTCGTGGACCGTATCGTTCCAGGCCTTATGAAGAGTGCGTAACAGAAGCTAAGAAATTAGCTAAACAGGGTGTCCGCGAATTAATCGTAGTAGCCCAGGACACTACCCAATACGGCAAGGACTTGTATGGCAAACTTAGATTAGCTGAACTGTTAAGAGAGCTTAATGCTATTACTGAATTAAAATGGATTCGCGTTTTATATTGTTATCCGGAAAGCTTTAGTGACGAGCTAATCGAAGTGATGGCTCAGTGCGAGAAGGTTTGCTCTTATGTGGATTTGCCTTTGCAGCACGCCAGTGATACACTTTTAGCCTCCATGAGACGGCGTAATACTACCGCTGAGGTAGAAGCCCTAATTGAGAAGATTCGGGCTAAGGTTCCTCATGTTTGTCTGAGAACTACTTTTATCGTAGGATTCCCCGGGGAAACAGAGGAGCAATTTCAAGAGCTTATGACCTTCACTGAGAAGATGAAATTTAATTGTGCCGGTGTTTTCACCTACTCCCAAGAAGAAGGAACCAGGGCCGGTAATATGCCTAATCAGATTCCTGAGGAAGTAAAGCAAACTCGTTATCATGAACTGATGGCGCTGCAAGCTAAAATTTCTGAAGAAATCAATCAAGCCAGAGAAGGTTCTGTAGAAGAAGTTCTCATTGAAGGCTTTGATGACGAAGATGCAACTTTGGCTTTTGGTCGTTCCCGTTGGGAAGCACCTGATATCGATGGTAGAATCTTTGTGGAAAACGCCACAGGCTTAAAGCCCGGCGATTTCGTCAAGGTCAAACTGAATCAGGGCTTTACTTATGAAGTAGTTGGCGAACTAGTGCAGGGGGCAAACAAAAAATGATCGTAGAGGTATTAAATACCGGAACTGAATTACTTTTAGGAGAAATCATTAATACATCTTTTCCTTATTTATCCCGCAACCTTAATGATGCAGGCTTTAATGTTTTGTATCAATCTACAGTGGGGGATAATGAGGAAAGATTATTGTCCAGTCTGGACATTGCTCTGAAAAGAGCAGATATAGTAATTACCACCGGTGGTTTAGGTCCCACTCGTGGCGATATTACCAAAGAAATGGTAGCAAAGTATTTGGACTTACCTTTGGAATTAAGCACCATGTGGCTTAGCAAGCTAGGTGAATATTTTAAAACTAAGGGCACTGTCATGACGGAAAACAATAAGAAGCAAGCCTACATACCCAAAGGTGCAACAGTTTTCAATAACGAGGTAGGTACTGCTCCCGGCATTGCAGTGAAAACCAAAGCGGGCAAGATTGTAATTATGTTGCCCGGACCTCCTCAAGAGGTTGAGCATGTCTTTGCTACTGCAGTGATGCCTTACTTGCGTAAGGAGTTTGCTGCCCAGGGCGTGATTCATTCTCGTGTCCTTCACATGAAGGATATTGCTGAGTCTACCGTAGCAACTATTTTAGATGAGGAAATCACTCATCAATCCAACCCTACTATAGCAATTTATGCTAGAAAGGGAGAAATCGTAGTGCGGATTACTGCCAAAGGCCAGACCTTAGCTGAGGCCCAGGCGCTAAACGCAGCTACCGAAGCAAAAATCAGGGCAAAATGTGATAAATATATTTATGGTGTTGATTACGAAACTCTGGCTGAAGCTTTAGGCAAGAAGTTAAAAGCAAGAAACTATACCATCAGTTGTGCTGAATCTTGTACCGGAGGACTTACCTCCAGCATGATTACTGATGTACCGGGTAGCTCTGAATACCTTATGGGTTCCGTAGTTTCCTACAGCAATATGGCTAAGCATAAAGTTCTTGGTGTTAAACAAGAATCCTTAGATAAGTATGATGCAGTAAGTGATGTAGTAGCCAAAGAAATGGCCGAGGGTGTTCGTAAGTTGTTTAATACAACTCTGGGCGTTTCCATTACAGGCATAGCTGGTCCCGGTGGTGGCACTGCCGAAAAGCCTGTAGGTTTGGTTTACGTCGCAGTAAGCAGTGCCAAGAGCACCACCGTTAAAGAATATCGTTTTAAAGCATCTCGTAGCACCATAAAGCTACGTAGTGCTATGAGAGCCTTATCCATGGCTATGGATAAGCTAGAAGAATTATAGGAGAATATATGACAACAACGTTAGAAAAATTTGGCGATTTAGAACTGGATAAAAAGATTGTAGCAGCCTTAGTTGATATGGGCTTTGAGGAGCCATCCCCAATTCAAAAGGAAGGTATTCCTATTGCTTTGGAAGGCAAGGATATGATTGGCCAGGCTCAGACCGGTACCGGTAAAACCGCCGCTTTCGGTATTCCTATTTTGCAAAACATGGATATACACGATAAGCACATTCAGGCACTAGTAATGTCTCCCACCAGAGAACTTGCTATTCAAGTGGCTGAAGAAGTTAGTAAGATTGGTAAACATATGAGAGCAAGAGTACTGCCTGTTTATGGTGGCCAACCTATTGATAGACAGATTAGGGCACTGCGTAATGGCGTGCAGATTGTCATTGGTACCCCTGGTAGATTATTAGATCATATTCGTCGTGGCACCATTAAACTTGATGGCGTCAAATTCCTGGTGCTGGACGAAGCAGATGAAATGCTGGACATGGGCTTCATTGAAGACATGGAAGAAATCATTAAGAACGTTCCTGAAGAGCGTCAGACCATGCTGTTCTCTGCTACCATGCCTAAGGAAATCTTGGGCTTAACCAAGAGATATATGCATACGCCTAAGGTAGTTGCTATTCATAAAGAAATAGTTACTGCTCCCTTAATTGATCAATACTATTATGAAACCAGAGATAAAGTAGATGGTCTGTGCCGTATTTTGGATACTGCAGATAACAGCAAGATGATTATTTTCTGCCGTACCAAAAAAGGCGTAGATGAATTGGTTAGCGCTTTGGGAACCAGAGGCTATTTAGCTGATGGCTTGCACGGCGACTTAAGTCAGAACCAACGTGATAAGGTCATGAAGAAATTCCGGGCCGGCAACAGTGATATTCTGGTAGCTACTGATGTAGCAGCCAGAGGCTTGGATATCGATAACATTACCCACGTAGTAAACTTTGATATACCTCAAGATCCGGAAAGCTATGTACACAGAATTGGTAGAACCGGTCGTGCCGGTAATACCGGTATAGCCATTACCTTCATTACTGCCCGCGAATTCCGTCAGTTGAAGTTAATTGAACGTACCATCAAGACCAAGATTATTCGTGGCACTTTGCCTACCACCGCTAATGTGTTGGAAAGACAAAGAGACCAGATTCTTACCAAGATGCAAAGTGTTCTGGAGCTTAGCAACTACCAAGATTATTTGAACATTGTAGAATCCTTGGAAATTGATTATAAGGACAAAGATATTGCCGCTGCTGCCTTACAATTGATGCAAGAAGGCAACAAGGCTTTGGAACCTGCTTCTGAACCTGTAGAGCCGGAAGTATTTAAAGTAGGCCGTAGTGACTATCGCAAATCTGACAGAAAACACAGAGATCGTGATAGCTACAAGCGTAGAGAACACGATAGTGATAAGCATGAAGGTAGCAAGAAGGAAAGTACCAAGCGGGAGAGCAGCAAACGCAAAGACAAATCTGAAGGCAAGCATGAAAGCCATACTACCTATGATTTGAAGCACACCGGTGCAGCCCGTGGTATGGTAAGAATGTTTTTAAACATTGGTACCAATGCTAAAATTACTGTCCGTGATATCGTGCAAGTAGTAGCAGAAAAAGGCAAGATTCCTGCTAAGGATATTGGCCGTATTAATATTTATGACAAGTTTAGTTTCTTGGAAGTTCCCTCCAAAAATGCTGAAAAGCTGCTTAACGCAATGCAAAGAAGCACTATACGAGGCTATAAAGTGAACCTGGAGCCGGCGAAAGCCAAGTAAACCATCATGCAGTGAAGTATTAGGCAACTTACAAGGAATTAAAAAGAACATCCTAACAACCCTAGAAGGATTGTATGATGTCCAGATTCCTCAAGATCAGCTGCTAACTGAAGAGCTGGCTGAAACGCTGAGGAGTATTTCTTCTGCCCTTAATCGGGAAATTGCTGTACTAATTTCCCGCAGTGGCAAGATTGAAAGTGTTACGGTTGGTAATAGTGCTGACCTTCGTCCTGAAAATTTAGAAGTACGCAGAGGGCAGGGGAGACTTTCGGGTATCCGTTGTCTCCATACTCACCCCTTCACTGTTTCCGATTTAAGCAAGGCGGATCTTTCTGCACTAAAGAATATGCGCTTAGATGCCTTGGCAGCTATTGGCTGGCGAGACGACAGCACACCTTCTATGGTATCCTTTGGACTTATTACGGATAGCCTGGAGGATGAGCAATTAATTACGGAAACCTTTGGACCCTACGGTCTTAAGGAAGCAGCCTCAATAAATTTCACTAATTTACTTAATACGCTGGAAAAGATTTTAGCACAAAAGGTTAATGGTCATTCCCTGGCTGCTGTGGAAGAAAAAGCGGTACTTATGTCCTTGGACTGGCAACAGAATGACCTGAAGTGGACTGCTGAAGACTCCCTGGAGGAACTAGCTCTCTTAGCTAAGACAGCCGGTGCCACTGTGGTTGGTCAGTTCATCCAAAAGAAAGCCAAACCTGATCCTGCTACCTTTATTGGTGCACGGTAAGGTCAAAGAGCTAGCTACCTTTATTCAAAATAATGATAGTAGATTTATGTATCTTTGATGAAGAATTATCACCTGCTCAAAACCGCAATCTGGAAGAAGCTCTTGGCAGTAGAGTCTTAGATAGAACTGCTTTGATTCTGGATATTTTTGCGGGACGTGCTAATTCCAATGAAGGCAAGCTGCAGGTAGAGCTTGCTCAATTAAAATATGCTTTGCCCAGAGTCATGGGACAAGGCGCAGTCTTGTCCAGATTAGGCGGTGGCATTGGTACCAGAGGTCCCGGCGAAACTAAGCTGGAAGTAGACCGTCGTAAAATCAGGGAAGAATTTCTTTCCTGGAAGGTCAAATTGATAAGCTTCGTTCCGTACGTGTTTTGCATAGAACCAAACGGACAGAAGAATAACATTCCGCAAGGTAGCTTTGGTTGGCTATACCAATGCGGGCAAGTCGACTCTCTTAATACCTTAACTAATGCTGATGCCTATGTTATGGATCAAGCTGTTTGCCACCTTGGATACTACCACCAGAGGCTTAACCTTGCCGGATAAGCAAGAGGTTATTTTAACTGATACGGTTGGTTTTATCCAACGTTTGCCACATCAATTGGTAGCTGCTTTTAATCAACCTTAGAGGAAGTTACAGAAGCTGATTTACTGCTTCATGTTGTTGATATCAGCCATGAGCTTTATCAGGAACAAGCCGCTGCTGTCTATGATGTTTTAGCTGAATTAAAAGTTCAGGATAAACCTATCATTACCGTTTACAACAAGATTGATAAACTGGAAAAGCGATAATGAGAGAATGAGAAATTTAAGCTCAGAAGAAATACTGTCTTTATTTCTTGTCAGAAGAAATTAGGCTTAGATAAGCTGTTACAGGCTTATCAGCACAAGCCTGAATTTATCTAACAGAGAAGTTACTTTATGCTTCCCTTATGATGCTGCAGGTGTTGCAGCCAAGCTTCATGAACTGGGCACTGTAGAAACCAGAGCTATGAAGAAAAGGGTATTATTGTTAAAGTAAAATTGAATAAAGACTTATTAAAAAATTATGAACAATATATTATTGAGGATAACGAAAAGTAAATCCACAATAAATAGTAAGTGCACAATAAAAAGTAAGTACACAATAATATGAATATGAATGCTTATCTATGAATGAATAGCGATTATCAAATATCATTTACGAAGGTGGAAAATAGTAATGCTGAATTGGGATGAAATTGAAGCACAAGCTTTAGCTGCTGTAGAACAACAAACTAAAGCTCATGAAAGAATTGCGTTGTTCAACACTAAGAAAGTTTTAGCAGCTTTTGCTAAGAATCAGGTAGCAGATTTCTATTTAAAGCCTTCTACCGGTTATGCTTATTCTGATATTGGCAGAGATAAGCTGGATGCCATCTACGCTGATATTTGTAAAACGGATGCAGCTTTGGTGCGTTCTCATTTTGTTTCCGGAACACATGCTATCTCTACAGCTCTTTTAGGCGTTCTAAGATATGGTGATGAGATGATTGGTGCCACCGGCACGCCTTACGATACTTTGCAAACGGTTATTGGTACTGCCGGCAAGGTTCCGGGTTCACTTCTGGACATGGGTATTACTTACAAGGAAATTCCCATGGAAGGTGGTAATCCTGACTTAGCAGCTTTGGCAAAAGCTATTACTGCTAAGACCAAGTTGATTCATATTCAAAGATCCTGCGGGTACAGCAATGTGCGTAGAACTTTGACTGTTGATGAGATTGGTACAATTTGTCAGGCAGCTAAAAAAGTAAAACCGGATATTATTTGCTTTGTTGATAATTGCTATGGCGAGTTCATGGAAGAAAAAGAACCAACTGAAGTTGGTGCTGATTTAATGGCCGGTTCTTTGATTAAGAATTTAGGTGGGGGACTTGCTCCTAATGGTGGTTATATAGTTGGCCGCAAGGATTTGGTGGAGCTGGCTTCTTACAGATTGACAGCACCGGGTTTAGGCGGAGAAATGGGTGCAACCTTGGGAGATACAGCCAGAGAGTTTTATCAAGGCTTGTTCCTCTCTCCCCACGTTGTATTACAAGCTCTAAAAACTGCTATCTTTGCTGCTCAAGTCTTTAAAGATCTTGGTTATAAGGTTTCTCCTGAGCCTGATGCCAAACGCAGCGACATTATCCAAGTAGTTACTTTAGAAACTGCTGCTAAGCTTTGCGCATTTTGCGAAGCCATTCAAGCCAATTCTCCCATAGATGCTCATGTTAAACCTATTCCTTCACATTTGCCGGGTTATGCTGATGAAGTTATTATGGCAGCCGGAACTTTTGTTCAGGGTGCGTCTATTGAATTAAGTTGTGATGGTCCCATGAGACCTCCTTATAATGTTTACTTCCAAGGAGGTTTAACTTTTGAGCATGGTATTGTGGCTATTATGGAAGCAGCCAAAAAGATTGGCGCATTAAGATAATATTTAAAAATAAAGCCTCGCAGTTTTATTTTTAAATGCGCCGTCTTCCTTGCGAGCAAGGAGCTTTGCGACGATGAGAGCAATAGGAAACGGCCATGCGATAGCTGTCCATGAAGCAAGCTTGTAAAGCGAAGCTGAATGGTAACAGCGAACCACTGGGCACCATTACTAGACTACAGGTGCCCGTGAAAATAAAATGCGAGGCTTTTGTATTATGAACTTAAATTTAAACAAGCTCACAGTTTATTGCCTCGGAAACCGTGACGCCTAACGGCTTTTTAATGGTTTCCTCTGGCAAATAAACCTGTGAGCTTTTGCCTGATTTTCTTATTTTTTAGTGTTAATCCTTGAAAACCGCATGAATACTAGGGGTTGCAAGGGGTGACCTCCGAAATTTGCGTTTTGAGCCGTTTTTTAGAAGGGGTCCTAGTGTTTGTACCTGTAAAATTGAGCAATTTTAAGTAATTTGTAAAAAATAGAAGAACTTTTATAAAAAAGATATAATTTCTTTCGTTTAAGAGGCACAAGAAGATGGCAAAGAAAATGAACAACAAAAAAAGTCAGTTAGGATAGAACAATCTCAGTTCATCCTAACTGACTTTTTGCAGTTGTGACACATTATTCGCCGCTTATCACGCAGCCTAATTACAAGATTCTAAATACAGCTATAACTTTGCCCATGACCTGAATATTATCTCCGCCCAAAATTGGATTATAAGCCTCGTTTTCAGGTTGTAAACGTATTTGCTTAAGCTCGCGGAAAAAACGCTTAATAGTGGTTTCTTCGCCGTCTATGAGGGCAACAACTATATCACCATTGTTAGCAAAATTCTGTTTACGTACAACAACATAGTCATGCTCTAAAATTCCGGCATTCTTCATGGAATCTCCAACTACAGCCATCATGAACACATCGTCCTGACAGCCGATTAAATCTAAAGGAAGAGGGTACGTTTCTTCAATATTTTCCACAGCAAGAATAGGTTCGCCGGCATGCACAGCGCCAACTAAGGGCACAGGTACCATGGTTTTTTGACGCCAGGCAGCATCCTGAGTTAAGCATAAGGTTCTAGGTTTATCAGGATCACAACTTAAAACGCCTAAATCAACTAATTTATGCAGGTTAGCATGAACGCTGGCACTGGAAGATAAACCAACAGCTTTACCAATTTCACGTACAGAAGGAGCAAAGCCTTTACTATAAATATATTCTTTGATATATTGGATAATCTGTTTTTGGCGCTCGTTTAAACTAGACTCGTCAACAGCAGTAACGGTATTAGAACCATTTTTAACCATATGCAATTCCTCCTTAGATATACTTATCTAAAGTTTAGTATACCAAGGCAGTTCGTTTTTGTCAAACATTTGTTCATTATACAGCTGTCCGATAATATATATTATGTAAAACTTATTAAAACTAAATAAATAACGCCGGGCTGAGGTTCTATCCTCGTTCTCCCGGCGTCAGCAAAAATTTACATAAAATTATTTTGTCTTGCTTGGTTTAACAACTTTATTAACTGTTTTAGCTTTGCTTGTTTGGTTAGCTGTAGCTGTTTGAGCAGCTTGTTTTTGTTCTCTGATAGTTTGTATCCTGGAGCTTTGTGGTAACTTGGCAGTCGGTTGTTGCACCTTGCCCTTAACCTGCAATCTCTTAAAGGATTTTACAGCTTCTGTAAAGGCTTGCATTTTTAAGTCATAATTAATTGTATCGTCCGTATTGAATCTTAGTTGATAACCAATACCTTCTGGTACAAATAAATATGTGTTTACTACAAACACCTTCTTTAAATCATCACTATCAGTGAATTGAATAATGCTACCATTTAAACCGTCTATTACTACAGGTTCATGTTTTACGACAGATACATTAGGTGTGTATTTGGTAATCTTATCTACAAATGCTTGTTCAGCTTCATTTAAATTAGCGCTGGTTGCATTGGCCAGATCAGAGAATTCATTGGTTTTAAAAGCCCTGATCATAGCATTGTCTTCATGAACACTGCTTAAGGAACGAGCAAAGACTATATTGTCAGCCTTTAAAGTATAACCATGCCAGCCGGCCGGTAATTCTAAGGACATTCCTAACAAGTTGGAAGTTAGAACATTGGTATCAGGATAATGAGGCTTCCCTATTTTTAAATCACTGGTTACAGCCTGTAAACCCTGTTGAGCAATATTCTTTTCAGCTTCCGGAGAAGCTACGGTAACAACCAAAATTTTATCATTTAATAATTGGTAAGCTCTGCCGGTAATAAACTTTCTATTTAAAGTAGAATCCTTAGGAGCTTGGAGAGCAAAACTTACGTCTGCGTCAGCGCCGAATTGCAAGCTGGTTGTTGCTGGTTTAGCAGCTTTTCCCGATTTATCCTGAGTAGTTTCTGTCTTGGCTGTGGTATCAGCAGCTGTTTGTGCAGCTCTAATTGCTTCCAGACGGTTTTTTAAACTACCCTGGGGCTTTTCCTGCTGCACAGCAGTAGTTCCAGTTTTACGGTCTACTAGGGCTGGTTTAGCAGTAACAGCTTGTGGAATAAAAGTAAAATCAGAAAAATCTAAAGTCTTTTGTAGGAAGGACGTTAAATCTTTTTTCTGATCCTCAGAATATTGACGAAGAGGAACAGAAATAAAATTAGGCATGCTGTAAATATCAGCACTGACTAATTGATTTTTGCCTACTACAAAACGTATGCCGGTTGTTGTATGAAAAATTTCTTGAGAAGCAGCCGGTATACTAAGACGATAGCCACCACTTTCCGGCTTGTAATACCTTTGCTCTGCATTAACCTGGGCCGTAAAACCAAGGCCCAGAGTTAGTGTAGCAGCAAGGATAATGTTTGTAAAACGATTCTTCATTGTTGACATCAGATCCTTACTTGGTGATATTTACCCTATCATCAATACTGGTTTGAAACTTCCCCTATCCGCTTATTATAGCAGATATTATTTACCATTTATATAATTATCGATTTCTACAGCTGCCTTCTTGCCGGCACCCATAGCAGAAATAACGGTTGCTGCACCGGTAACAATATCTCCACCGGCAAACACACCAGGGAATGGAGGTCCTTCTTTTTCGTTAACAGTAATGAGGCCCTTCTTATTGGTAACAAGGTCAGGCGTTGTGCTTCTTAGCAAAGGATTAGGACCTTGTCCAATGGCAATAACTACCATGTTAACATCAAAGACATGCTCGGAACCAGGAATTTCTACAGGGCTTCTTCTACCGGAAGCATCAGGTTCTCCCAATTGAGTTCTGATACATTTAATGCCTTTGACCCAACCTTCTTCAGTGCCAATGATTTCAATAGGATTGTTCAACATATGCAGTTGAACACCCTCTTCTTTGGCATGGATTATTTCTTCTTTACGAGCAGGCATCTCTGCTTCGCTTCTGCGATAAACAACATAAACGTTTTCAGCGCCTAGTCTCTTAGCAGTACGAGCAGCATCCATTGCTACGTTTCCGGCACCAACAACCGCAACGTTCTTGCCAACATACACAGGAGTTGCAACCTTAGGGAATTTGAAAGCGCCCATCAGGATTAACTCTGGTTAAGAATTCATTGGCAGAATAAACAGCGTTTAAGTTTTCGCCTGGAATATGCAGGAAGTGAGGCAAGCCTGCACCGGTACCAACATAGATGGCCTTAAAGCCTTCTTCATTTAGTAATTCATGAAGAGTAAAGGTACGTCCAATTACTACGTCAGTCATAATGTGTACGCCTAGAGAAACTAATTGTTGAATTTCATGTTGCACAATGTCTTTAGGCAGACGGAATTCAGGAATACCATACATCAGCACGCCACCTGCTTTGTGGAGAGCTTCGAACAGTGTTACATCATAACCCATCTTAGCTAAGTCTCCGGCACAGGTTAAGCAGCTAGGGCCACCGCCAACAACGGCAACCTTAATGCCCTTCTTGGGAACATCAGCAAACTTTACAACATCCTTGCCTGCAGCTCTGGCATGATCGGCAACGAATCTTTCCAAACGGCCGATGGCAACAGGTTCACCTTTAATACCCAAGACGCAAACTTTCTCGCATTGGTTTTCTTGAGGGCAAACACGTCCGCAAATAGCAGGCAGATTGCTTTTTTGTTTAATGATGCTTAAAGCTTCATCAAACTTCTTTTCAGATACAGCATGAATAAATTGAGGGATATCAATGTTAACAGGGCAGCCTGTCATGCAACGAGGTACCTTGCAGTTTAAGCAACGCTGAGCTTCATCAACAGCAATTTCAGGAGTATAACCAAGAGTAACTTCTTCAAAGTTTTTGTTTCTTACATCAGCCGGTTGTTCCGGCATTGGGTTTCTCATTCCTCCACGCATTTGCAATGACCTCCGCAACTATATTCTACTGCTTCCATGTTTTTGTACATCTTACCACGTTGAATCAGGTTAGCCCAATCAACTTGGTGAGCGTCAAACTCAGGACCATCGCAGCAGGTGAATTTATTTTCGCCGTTTACTCTGACTCTGCAGCCACCGCACATTCCGGTGCCATCAACCATGATACAGCTGAGGCTGGCTGTTGTGCGTACATTAAACGGTTGTGTTGTTTTAGCCACATTCATCATCATGGGAACAGGTCCGATAGCTACAACTAAATCGACCTTATCTCCCTTTGCCAACATGTCATGAATAGGTTGAGTAACGAAACCATGAATACCTTCAGAACCATCATCAGTGGTAATGATTAATTCATCACTAATCTTGGCCATCTTGTCTTTCCATAAAATCAAGTCTTTGTTTCTGCCACCAATAATGGTAATAACCTTATTACCAAGTTTGTGGTAAGCTTCCGCAATGGGATGAACAGGAGCAACGCCAATACCGCCACATACCATGACAACGGTACCGAACTTGCCCATTTCAGAAGGGTTGCCTAAGGGACCTAAAATATCATGGAAGGAATCACCAACTTCAAAGTTTTGGCAAATATGTCTGGTAGTATTGCCGACTTGCTGGATAACCATGGTGATAGTACCTTTTGCTGCGTCAGAATCGCCAATGGTCAATGGAATTCTTTCGCTGTTTTCGTCTGCCAAAACCATTACGAATTGTCCTGGCTTGCATTTGTGGGCGATTAATGGTGCCTCCACAGTAAATTCAACGACTGTTGGTGCAAGCTGTTTCTTGTCTAGAATCTTTACCAATCTTACCACTCCCCTAAGTTAAAATTTTATCAATGTGTTGCAGTTAATTTCTGGGCTTGTCTAGTAGCCTCGGCATAAACTTTTTCAGTATCAATTGTGAGCATTTCACCCCGTTTCATCAGTATTTTGCCGTTTACAAGTACGGTATCTACATCTGTGCTATTTGCTGCATAGATCAATAAGGAAATTCTGTTATTACGTGGGTACCACCAAGGTTTATGCATATCATAAAGCACAATATCTGCTTTTTGATTTAAGGAAATAGTGCCTAGATCATCATAGCCTAAAGCTTTAGCACCATTGACAGTAGCCATTTGCAAGGCTATTTGGGCAGGTACTACAGTTGAATCACCGGTACTGCCCTTGGCCAGGATGGCAGCTAAGCGGGCTTCTTCTAACATATCAAGATTATTGTTGCTGGCAGCACCATCTGTACCTAGAGCCACATTAACTTTTGCTTTAAGCATATCAGCAATAGGTGCTATGCCGCTGGCTAGCTTTAAATTGCTTTGTGGACAATGTACCACAGAAACATTTTTCTTAGCCATAATGGCAATGTCTTCAGGGGATACATGCACGCAATGTGCTGCTACAGTAGGAAGCTCAAAGAGCCCCAGGCTATCCATCAGAGCAATTGGTGTATAGCCATACTGCTTCTTACAATCGCTTACCTCACCTGCTGTTTCAGCCAAATGAATGTGTATACTGCAGTGCAATTCTTGTGCTGCCTTAATGATTGTCTCAATGGAAGCAGGCGGACAAGTATAAGGAGCATGAGGTCCTAACATTATCTTAATTCTGTCAGCATCATAGCCATGCCATTTATGAAATAAATCAGTATTTTCTTTTAAGCGTTTGACTGTATCGGACAGCTTCGGTCCGATAATGCCACGGGATAAGGTGCAGCGCATACCGATATCGGCAGCAGCCTGAGCAGTCTGATCCATAAAAAAGTACATATCAGAAAAACAGGTTATGCCGTTTTTCAGCATTTCCAAAATAGCATGCTGGGAACCCCAATACACTGTTTCATCATCTAGGTGCTCTTCAGCAGGCCAAATCTTTTTGGTCAGCCAATCCATCAGCGGTAAATCATCAGCATAGCTGCGCAGAAGATTCATGGCCACATGAGTATGAGCATTGACAAAACCAGGTACTGCTATGTGATCTTTGCCATCAATTACTTCCTTACCCTCAATGGGCTCGGCACCAATATAAGAAATGTGGTGACCTGTAATGCCAATGTTATAAGTTTTGCCATCATTTTTATCAATGATTTCTACATCTTTTATTACCACATCATATTTCATAGGAACTCCTCAGTAAAATCTATTTAAAACTTTCTACGTGGAAACCACCATAATCTTTTAAAGCATGCTTACAAAGACAAGTTGCCGGAACAGGCTCAGAAAAATCAATAAAAGCTTTAAAAATTTCTAAAACCTGTTGGTTCATTTTTTCCATGGCTGCCGTTACTTCAGCATGGGTTAAAGGCGTGTCAGAAATGCCGGCACCCATATTAGTGATAACGGAACAGTTTACGTAGCACATTTCTGCTTCTCTGGCTAGGAGAACTTCAGGAATAAGAGTCATTCCCACTACCTGCGCACCCAGTTGAGCAAGCATCTGAACCTCAGCCTTGGATTCATAGCGAGGCCCTTCCATGCAGGCATAACAGCCTGTAGGATAATAAGAGTAATGCAAATCCTTAAGTACCTTGCACAATCTGGCACGAAGTGTTGGGCAAAATGGTTCAGTAAAATCTACGTGAGCCACTTTTTTTATTTCACCATTAAAAAAAGAATAGGTACGATTCTTAGTAAAATCTATAAATTGATCGCACACTACAAATTCATTGGCACGAACAAATTTATTCAAGGAACCTACTGCAGTAGTAGCTAAAATTTCTTCGGTACCTAATTTTTTTAAGGCCCAGATATTGGCATGGTAATTTATTTTGTGCGGTGGTAGTACATGGTTAACACCATGTCTGGCCAAGAAGCAAACTTGGTTACCATCTACGTTGCCAATTTCAATAGCAGCATTACCAAAAGGGGTATGCACTATCTCAGACTCAAGACCTAAATAGCTTAAGCTTTCTTTTACACCACTACCACCAATAATAGCAATTTTTCTCATTTTGCCTCCTTATTAACACGTGCAAGAAGAGGAACAAGATCAGTTAGTTTATCTATGGTATAGTCAGGAATAATAAATTTATTCACAGTTTCTTTATCGTAAGGTGACCAGGATACCCAGGTTGTACGACAACCTGCAGCCTGACCACTCATCAAATCATATGGACTATCCCCCACTGCTAAACAAGCCTGGGGATCAAGATTAAGTAAGGCAGCACCTTTGGCCATAGGCTCAGCCTTAGGCTTATGCTCAGTGCATTCTTCGCAGGTAATGACACCATCCATATATTGTCTTAGCTGAAGGATATTTAATCCCTTCTCTGCCAAGTAATGCTTTTTGGAGGTCACAACTGCCAGCTTGTAGCCTTGCTCTTTCAATTGTCTTAACCCATCAGCAACATAGGGAAAAGATTTTATCATGATATCGTGATATTTAAAATTATGTTCACGATAAACTTCTAACGCTTCTTCCAAGGGAACGCCTGGTAAGAAAGCTGCCAAGCCATCTCTTAAAGGCAAACCAAAAGTAGAAACAATTTCTTTTCTAGAAGGTTGTTTTTGGTGGTAATGCTCTAAGGTTGCCTGCCAGGATGCAAATATTAAATCAGTGGTATCACCTAATGTGCCATCAAAATCTAAAAGAACGCCTTGTAGTTTCAAGATGCCAGCTCCTACTTGTTTAATTGACTTACTACTTATTTTACCATAATTGTAGGTAAATTTAAAGAATTTACGAAAAAAGTGCCTATATTCCATAGGCACTTTTTTATGATTATTTGGAATTCTTAGGTAAAACTATCTGTTTCGGACCAATTTCAGCCGATTCAGGTACCAAAACATCATTAAAGCTAATGCTTCTGGTATGAGCAGTATGGCTCCAAGTATGATCATGACGATGGAACCAGCCTATAGCGGTAATAGGAATCCAGCTGTAAATAAAGATGGGATATAACAATAAATAGAACCAGGACTTCAAGGAAGCATGTATCTTCAAAAGCACAACTACAGGGAAAATATATTGGCCTACACCAATGACCTGCCAAATCTCATAAGGCAAGATAGCATACAGCACGTTGGTATAGAACGGTACGAAAGTGTAAATGTAGCTGCAAATAATAAAGAAAGTAGAAATCAACAAAAAATAAGGTTGGAACAAATCAATGATACCATCCAAGAGAACGATATTGCCCTGCTTTAGGCCTTCCTTTAAAAGCTTAGGAATGTATCTGCTGCCTACGTCAAAATGGCCTTGAGCCCAACGTATGCGCTGATTCCAGGCTTGCTTAAAGGTAAGAGGCTTCTCATCATAAACAATGGCATCATGCGCCCAGGTGGTAGGAATACCATCTAACAGGGACTTCATGGTAAATTCCATGTCCTCTGTCAAGCAGGTAGCTCCCCAACCATACTTATGCAACACATCAGTAGCAATGCACATACCGGTTCCGCCTAAAACGCAGGACAAACCAATATTGTACTTAGCCAAATGCCAGATATGATTAATCATCCAGAAGGAAATAGCAAAGACACCGGAAATCCAGGTATCATTAGGATTCTTGGAATCCAAATAACCTTGAATGATTTTTTCACCTTTACAGTATCTATTGTTCATCTCCATTAAAAAGTCTGGATGAACTAGATTATCAGCATCAAAAATGACAACGGCATCATATTGCTTGGTCATGGCAAACAGCTTAGTGAACATCCATTCCATAGCAAAGCCCTTGCCCTGCTCCATAGGGTTATCATTATGTCTTTCAAAGACCTGGCAACCGGCTGCAGAAGCAATCTTGGCAGTATTATCATTGCAATTATCGGCAACAACAAAGATATCGTATTTATCATCCGGATATTTTAACAGATGCAAATTTTCAACTAATTGACCAATTACTTTTTCTTCATTGTGAGCAGCTATAATCACTGCAAAAGTAGTCCGTGGATCCAAAATCTTTCTTTCTTTTTTGCGAGGAAATATGCCAAAGAAAGAAATAACAAAATAGTAGATCGTAAAGAATACTATCAGCAATTGTAACGGAATCATAATGATATCAAAATAACTACTCATTATTTAAGCTCCTTCAATTATTGCTCATAGGACTTATGAAATGCTTCGACATAAAGCTTATTGATTATACCACAAATTGTGTAAGTAAACATACAAATAAATGGCCAGCCACTAAAATTAGTAAATAACATATAAATACCAATGGCAGCGGACAGGATAACAGGGCCCTTAAAAAGTGGGTTCCCCTTTCCTTTGAAATCAGGATAACGAACATTGCTGTACATGATGATGGCAATAGCTAAGGTGCCAATAGCCACAGCTAAGGGCGGAAAGTTAAAGCCGGAAACTACATAGGTAGCTACCACACAAGCACCGGCCGGAATAGGCATCCCCTGAAAATAGCCATGTACCGCAGAAGCGTTAATATTGAATCTAGCCAATCTCATAGCTCCACCAAAAGTAAAAAGAGAAGCAATGATTTGGCCGCAAATACCTAAGGATTCTAAAGCATAAACATAAATAAGAATAGCCGGAGCTACGCCAAAAGAACAAACATCGCACAAGGAATCTAATTCCTTGCCGAATTCGCCTTGGCAATTTAGCAACCTTGCTGCCCTGCCATCGCAAGAATCAGCACAAACTGCTAAAACAATGAAAATGGCAGCCCAGAAAAAATCATGCTGCATGGTTAAGAATATGGAAAGCACACCAAGTACCAGGCTTAAACCACTGATACTATTAGGCACTATACGTCTCGGATTCATTAGTTTTTCTGCCTCCCAATGACAGTAATACCACCTTTTACCTTATCGCCTTTGTGAACCAGAATTTCTACAGATTTGGGCACTACCAATTCTGTACTGGAACCAAATTTAATCATGCCGTAACACTGGCCTTGCTTAACAGTACGACCAAGGGTAACCCAGGAAACAATCCTACGAGCCAGGATACCGGCAATCTGAATAACCAAAATACGATTTTTTCCATTCTCTAAACCGATGGCATGACGTTCATTAACTACCGGCGCTTTTTCCTTATAGGCTGGTACAAAAGACCCGCAGGTATAACGCTGATACTTAATCTCGCCACCCATGGGACAGCGATTAACATGCACATCAAAAACAGAGAGAAAAATCGTTACCTTAACAGCATCCTCGTTTAGAAATTCTTCATCATAAAAATTATCAATGGCCATAACTGTTCCGTCAGCCGGAGAATATAAAATGCTGTCGTCTATCTTAATGTCACGGTCAGGATTACGGAAAAAATAAACAAAATAAACAGCAAAAACAAGCGGAATGATGGCAAATTCTTCACCCATAAGTGCTCCTAGCAAGATGGCCACTAAAATACTTACGATGATAAATGGATAACCATCTTTAACAATATGGATATTGGACATTTGCACACCTCCTAGTCATAACTATAATATTTTACCACAAAGATTGTGGCTTGTCTATTTACTTACCACTACATTTAGCGGTAAGTACTTTAATGACAAATTCAGGCAAGACTAACATCCTTCCCAGACGGCTAGGCTCCTTATAAAGCCTGAATAACCATTCCAGGGAAGCATCCTGCATCCATTTGGGAGCACGGACTGCTTTGCCTGCTAAAACGTCAAAACTACCACCTAAGCCTATCCGTAAATAGGGCTTAAGCTCCTTACTGTGATCTCTCAACCAATACTCCTGTTTAGGAGCCCCTAAAGCAACAAATAAAATATCTGCTCCGCTGGCATTAATATCAGCAATGATTTGAGAAGAGTCATCAGGTTTAAAATAGCCATTACGACAGCCAACTATTTGCAAGCCGGGAGACATTTTCTCACATTTGCTTTTGGCAAGCTCAGCAATACCAGGAGCAGAACCAAAGAAATACACTTTAAATTTATGCGCCGGAGCGGCTTTAATCAGCTCCAGGAACAAATCAAAACCAGCCACTCTTTCCGGCACGGTAAAGCCTAGGGTTCTACCGGCCCAAACGGTTCCGGCGCCATCAGGCAAAACACATTGGGCGTTTTGCAAGATAGCCTTATAAGCCGGATCCCGTTGGCCCAGCATAATTATTTCTGCATTAGCTGTTACCACGTTGGTAACCAATTTTTGCTCTACCCTATCTACCAAATATGCTACAGCCTCTGACATAGCAAGAGGATGCACCGGTATTCCCAGTATTTCCATAGTAGGGATATTATTCATAGAAAGCACCCGCCTGCACGATTAAGATTATTCTACGTAAGGAACTTACGATGGTAGCATTACGATTAATGCATTTGTATTTGTAGACAGGTCTGCCTACGCTGCCACGGTTAAGCTCAAGATGCAGAATGTTGATTGATTTTAAAAACTCTAAATACTTACGAATGGATACTCTGGAAATACCAACCTTCTTGGAAATTTCCTCGGTAGTAAAGTTGCCATCAATTTTAACAATTTCCTGCCAAACATTGTACAGAGTTGTTTTTTCCAAGCCTTTAGGAATCTTGCCGGTAATATTCTTGCTTCTATTGAGCAAGGAATAATCCAGCTCAGTTTGGGACAAAGCTCCTTCTTTGCGGCAGATTAAATATCTTTGTTTATAATTATTAAGGGCAATGCTAAATCTTTCAAATTCGAAAGGCTTAATAATATAATCAAACACACCTAAACGCAAAGCTTTCATGATTCTTTCTTTGTCATTGGCAGCAGAAATCATAATGATATCTACGTTAATACCCTGGGAGCGAATGTCTTGTAATAATTCCATGCCATCTTTGCCAGGCATGAACACATCAAGAATTACTAAATCAACATTTTGGCTTGTTAAATATTCTAATGCGTCTTCACTGTTTTTACTGGTATGGGCCAATCTAAAACCATCTAATTGATTAATATAAACTTCATGCAATTTGCTAACCATAGGATCGTCTTCAACAACTAATACTTTAATCATTTTTGCACTCTCCTTGTAAAGGGATTTCTACGGTAAATTCAGTTCCATTGAGTTCATCAGAATCTACACTAATGGTTCCGTGTAAATCGTCTACATGTTCTTTGAGCAAAGCTAGACCATAGCCATGTCCTTTTCCTTTTGTAGTGTAACCTTTTTGGAATATCTTTGCAAGCTCCGTTTGGGGGATTGCTTCACCATTATTGGATACCATAATTACTAATTCGTTTTCATAAGTTAGAATTTCCAATAATACAGATCTGTCATTCTCTTTTTTCTTTAAAACATCAAAGGAATTCTCCAACTAAATTGCCAATGATGATAATCAAAGAATTCATATTAATCTTCTTACTTAATTCTGCTGGGAAACTACTTTCCTCTGACAACTGCGAAGTCAACTAGTAATTCGTGAGACCTACTCTTCTTGGCAATGAGGAAACTGGCAAGAAGCGGATCCTTAATACGAGCAGTAATATCCTGCACTTCATTAGCATCATCTTCGGTAATGTCAGCAATATATTTCTTTAGCTCATCATAATTCTTAGTATAAATTAGGCCATTAATAACATGCATCTTATTCATAAATTCATGAGTCTTGGCCCTTAAGGCATCAGCGTAATTAGTAACACCGCTAAGCTGCTCAGCCATTTCTTGTACACTACCCTTTTCCCTCAAGCTTACTAAAATACCATCCAGCTTACCATTGTTTTTTAAGGAATCACATCACCTAAGGTTGGTAAGCCGCTTAAGGAAAGAGCTACACCTTTTAGGGCTACACCGGAGTGCAGCACATCCTTTAAGGCGTCCACCTCTCCCAAGGTGGCAAAGGGTTGATTTAGCACCGGCAGCTGAGTATCAAGGCCTGCTTTTTTTAACAAGGCTTGACCTTGACTATTAATAATACGCACCATTAACTTAGTATCTGTAACAAAAATTCCTTCGTTAATAGTATCTAACAGAATATTTCTTTCTTCCATGATATGAGCAATTTCAATGGGCTCGTGTCCAAATAAAGTCTTTTTAATACCATAGGCTAAAAGCCAGGCTCCTAAAAGTCCAAGGGCTAAGCCAATGGACCCTGCCACCACCAAGAGGTTGAACATTGAAGCGCTAAGGGCCCTGCCACTGGCAGTTTGGTAACCAACCAGAACATAGCCTAGCGGTTTATTGTCGTTATCAACAATGGTTTTAGCATTTTGACTCTTAAAAATATTAACCGGCAAATTATCTAAGGCAATTAAATTTCCTTTTTGGGTAACCTCGTCATTCAATAAGGATTCATTAGTCGGATTATAAATAGAAACAATGTTTTGCTTTTTGTCCAGAACAATGATACTGGCTTTAATTGCTTGGAAATACCTTTCACCGTATCAGCAATCAGAGCTTCATCAACCGGTGTCTTCCTCAAAGCCATCTTAATGGATGGAGCCGTGGCAATGGCATTGGCAGCCATATCAGCATTATCCTCCAATTGATGGTTCACATAAACATCCATATGCTTATCGATAAAGAGCATGTTTAAGGAAACAACAATTATCAGTCAGACAAAAAACTAACAGCATAATTTGTTGATAAAGTTTTAACTTATAATTACCTGAATTCAAACAATATCTTATTCATGATTATTCCTTTACTGCTTGGCAAGCGCTAGTAGTTACAAGGGAACAAAGTCTCCGGTAGCATAAGTAGAATATTAAATTGCTTCTGCTTCAGTAGGAACATTACTAAACTGAATATCAGGATTACGTTCTAATATCCAATTTAAGTGACCATTCATTACTTACTAAAATTACAGGACGCTCTTCTTTATCATACACAAGCATACCATTATCCAAACCTTTAATATCCTTCTAAGGCTTCTTTCTTACCATAAACCCAGCGGGCTACGCTGTAGCCAAGCTGATTCATTAGTAATTGAGCACCATATTCGTTAAGCAACCGATACTCCAATACCTCCAGCTGCAATTCACCTACTACACCAACCACATAGCTTTCCATACCAATGTTTTTTGCTGGAAAACTTGAATGGCGCCTTCTTGAGCCAGCTGAGTAATACCCTTTTCAAACTGTTTCCTCTTCATGGAGTCTTTAGGTTGGATACGGGCGAAAATTTCCGGTGGGAAAATAGGGAAAGTCTTCAAATTGAATTTATTTTTTTCATTACAAAGAGTATCACCGATTTGGAAAATACCGGGATCAAAGACACCGATAATATCACCGGGATAAGCTTCTTCTACGATGGAACGTTCTTGGGCCAGGAACTGCTGTGGCTGCGCCAGCTTCACAGGCTTACCGCTTTGCAGATGATAAACTGTCAAGCCCTTGGTAAAGATACCTGAGCAAATTCTCATAAAGGAAATTCTATCTCTGTGAGCCGGATTCATGTTAGCCTGAATCTTAAAAATAAAGGCTGTGAAATCAGGATCATCAGGAGATAAAATATCTCCATTTTTCAAGAGTCTGGGTTGCGGTGACGGTGACAACTCCAAGAACTTTTCTAAGAAGCTCTGCACACCAAAGTTAGTCATGGCACTGCCAAAGAACATCGGAGTTAATTCGCCGTTACGTACTTTGTTCAAATCAAAATCTTCCCGGCCAAATCCAGCAGCTCAATATCATTTAAGAGATTTTGATAATTATCCTCCCCTATTGCTTCAATCATGGCCGGATCTTCTATGCTGCCGGTAGTGGATTTTAATTTTTTGGAACCGTGTGCGGTGTCATCCTCAAACAGCTCCACAGTTTTTTTCAGTCTGTCATAAACACCAAGATAATGACCGTCAATACCAATAGGCCAATTAATTGGATAAGCACGAATACCCAAAACCTTTTCAATTTCATCCATTAGGTCCATGGGAGCTCTGCCATAACGGTCCAGCTTATTGGCAAAGGTAAAGATAGGCAGCTTTCTTCTGTGGCAAACCCAGAATAACTTCTTGGTTTGTGGTTCCACGCCCTTGGCTGCATCTATAAGCATGACTGCACTATCAGCAGCAATCAAGGTACGATAAGTGTCCTCACTAAAGTCCTGGTGACCAGGAGTGTCCAAAATGTTAACACGATAGCCTTCATAATCAAATTGTAAAACACTTGACGTAACAGAAATACCACGCTGTTTTTTCGATTTCCATCCAATCGGAGACAGCGTGTTTATTGGCTTTTCTGGATTTAACTGATCCTGCCAGATGGATTGCGCCACCATACAGTAAAAGTTTTTCGGTTAAAGTTGTTTTACCCGCATCGGGGTGTGAAATAATAGCAAAAGTTCTCCTCTTGGCTATTTTATCTTGTAAATCAGACATTAAAGGTCCTCCCAAATAAACACGTATGTTGGATTATTAAACTTATTAAATTAAATAAATCCACTAGTATTATAGCAGATTAGATTATAAAAAAACACCACAAAGTTACGCTTTGTGGTGTTTAATGTTCATCTGGTCGGAGCGGTGAGATTCGAACTCACGGCCTCTTCCACCCCAAGGAAGCGCGCTACCAAACTGCGCCACGCCCCGAACACTTTGCTATTATAGCTTTTTTCAGTGCTATGTGTCAAGTTATTTACAGTATTTTTGCACCATTTTTTTCAATATTTACTATTTTATACTCTGCCTGCATCTTATGAGCAGCCATAGCTTGAACCATAGCCTCGCCGATTTGTGTGGCATTAGCAGACAAGGGTGCATAGGCCATTAAAGTAGAACCGGCTCCAGAAATAATGCCCTGAAAGGCTCCGGCCTGACGGGCTGCGGCAATGGCATCCACTGCACCCGGTATCAAGGGCAATCTATAGGGCTGATGTAATCTGTCTTCTAAAGCCAAGGGCAAATCTGTCAAATTACCGGTTAAGAGACAAGCCACTAGCAATGAGGCCCTACTCATGGAAAATACAGCATCCTCCATGGGAACCTTAGCCGGTAGCGCTGCTCTTGCTTTCGCGGTAGCTAATGGCATGGCAGGAATCAAAGCAATCAATTGAAAAGGCTTCGCCGGCATGAGCCTGACGGAATGAGCTTTGCCTTCTTGCATAAAGCTAATGGTAAAGCCTCCTAAAATAGCAGGAGCCACATTATCCGGATGACCTTCCAACTCTGTTGCCAAAGCAATCAAAGCTTCCTTAGAATAAGTCTTGCCGGTTAAGGCATTGGCAGCCAACAGGCCTGCCACAATGGCAGTAGAACTACTGCCTAAGCCACGTGATAAGGGAATTTTGTTTTTCATGTGAATCCTAAGGCCTGTCCTTTTTTTCATGACCTTATTCCACAGCTTGAAAAAAGAGAGAAAAGCTAAATTCCGAGGGGATGCTTTCATAAAACTAGCGCCCTCGCCTTCCACTGTAAGCTCTAATTTTTCGTTGGGTAACAGCTCATAAGTAAAAGTATTATATAAGGTTACAGCCAGCCCTAGGGAATCAAACCCCGGTCCACAATTGGCAGAGGTAGCAGGAACCTGTACAGTTACTGACTTTTGAGATTTTTTTATCATTGTTTACTCCAGGTTATTATCTTCTACTCTTATTACATTGGATACTTTTTCTACTACGGGCAAACCCTTCAGGGTAGCAATAGCCATTTGTAAATTAAACTCAGAAACAGCGTAGGTAATTACAACTAATTCTGCCAGATTTTCTACTTTTTGTTTCTGCACTACGTTCTTTAAGCTGACATTCTGGGCACCAAAGGCAGAAGTAATGGCAGCCAAGACGCCTGGCTTATCCTGTACTAACAAGCGAATGTAACAGGGAGACATGATGTTTTCCGGTGCACACATATGCTTGGTTTCAAAGCAGGCAGAACTAATTCTGCCTGTGCAATTATATAAAATATTACGGGATACATCGATGATATCACCGCAGACAGCACTGGCGGTAGGCATTCTACCTGCGCCTCTGCCAAAGAACATGGTATCTCCTACTGCATCGCCATTAACGAAGATAGCATTATAAACATCATTAACAGTAGCCAGAGGATGACTTGCCGGCAGCATGGTAGGCTGTACCCGGACGATGATACCATTCTTAGGATCATTTTTAGCAATGGCCAATAGTTTAATCACATAACCTAATTCCTGGGCATATTCAATATCTCTGATATTAATTTTTTCGATGCCCTCTACGGAAATATCTTCTAAGGTTACTCTGGTGTTAAAAGCAATGGAGGCTAAGATAACTAACTTGCGAGCTGCATCTAAGCCACCGATATCAGCAGTAGGATCAGACTCTGCATAACCTTTGGCTTGTGCTTCTTTTAAGACCACATCAAAGTCCATATGTTCCTTGGACATCTTGGTCAGCATGTAATTGGTTGTACCATTCACAATGCCCATGATGGAATTAATCTTGTTGGCAGCTAAGCAACATTTTAAAGGACGAATAATAGGAATACCGCCTGCTACTGCTCCTTCAAACATAAAGTCCACATTAGACTTTTCAGCCTCAGGAAAAATTTCAGCAGCATATTTTGCTACTACATCCTTGTTAGCAGTTACTACATTCTTTTGATTTTTTAAAGCGTCAATAATATATTCCTTGGCAGGATGTTCCCTGCCCATTAGTTCTACAACGATATCGATATCAGGATCAGTCATGATATCGTTAATATCATCAGTTGTTGGCAAAGAAGCATCAAGCGCTTTAACCTTCTCCGGATGACGAGCAAAAACTTTCTTAATCTTAACAGGAACTCCTACTCTCTTGCTGATTTCAGCGGCGTTTTGTTTTAGTACTAATATTACGCCACCACCTACAGTGCCTGAACCTAATAGTCCAAGATTAATTTCTTTTTTCATGTTATCCCCCTCAGTGCATTAGTCAACTTGGCCTAAAAGTTCCAAGCGTTTTACCCCATCAATTAATCTAATTTTATCTAATAAAGCTTCTAAATCGATGGTTAAGAATTTTGTTTCAATGGAAATGGTAGTATTGGCTACACCCTGTAAGGGTATGCCTTGGTTAATGGTCATGATGCTACCGGATTCGGTAGCTATGGTATTAAGAACTTTAGATAAAACGCCTGCCTTATGCTCTAACAGCAAGGACAGGGTAATGATTTTTTCTTTGCTGGCATCATAAAAAGGAAATACATAGTCTTTGTATTTGTAATATGCACTTCTGCTCAAGCCAACTTTGGCTACTGCCTCGTTTACTGTTTTAAGTTCTCCTCTTTTTAAAATATCCTTGACCATAATTGTCTTTTTAATGGCTTCAGGTAAAATCTCGTCACGAACTAAATAGAATGCCGTTTTCTGGTTTTTTTCCATATGGTTAGTGTCCTTTCCACAAACATATTACTTTGCGTACAGAAGACATTATAGCACACAAAAAATAAACATGCTACTCTTTTTTGCCAGTTCTGCTCATCAAAGTTTGTAAAGCTTCTTTTACGTCTTTATCATTAAACAAAACCTGGTAAAGCTGCTCTATAATAGGCATTTCAATACTGTTTTGTCCGGCCAACGCATAAACAGCTTTAGTCGTCATGATACCTTCAATGACCATCTTACTATTATTTTGTATATCAGCCAGGCTTTGACCTTGAGCCAAAGCAACTCCGGCTTTATGATTTCTGCTTTGAGAGCTTTCACAGGTGGCAATCAGGTCACCCATGCCTGCCAAACCATTAAAAGTATCGTTCTGAGCTCCTAATTTGAGCCCTAAGCGTTTTATTTCAGCTAGACCTCTGGTAATTAAGGCAGCCATGCTATTATCGCCAAAACGAAGACCACTCATCATACCTCCAACTAAAGCCATGCAGTTTTTCACGGCACCGCAGAGCTCTACTCCTACTACATCGGTAGAGGTATAGGGCCTGAAATATTTATTGATGAAAAGACTTTGTAAAAGTTCAGCTACAGCTAAATTCTGGCAAGCTATCACGGTAGCACTAGGCTGACGCAAAGCAATTTCTCCTGATAAATTAGGCCCGCTCATGACGGCAAGAGCCTTGGCCTTTGGCAGAATGGCAGATAAGATTTTGCTCATGGTTTGGTAATGAATTGGTTCAATGCCCTTGGTGCAAGAAAGCAGCACCTTATCCTCGCAAGCAGAAATATTAGCTACTTGTGCAGCTACCTCAGACATGGCTTTAGAAGGCACAACAAAAACGAGCACTTGTGCTCGTTTAACTGCTAAAGCCAAATCATTTGAAATTGTAATGGTAGAAGCTAGCTTCAGATTAGGTAAATAGTCAGCATTGCAATGAGAAGCTGCCATGGCCTCTGCCTTGGCAGCAGTTCTAGACCATAGCAGTACATCATGACCATTGTCATTTAAAATTTGTGAAAGCACAGTTCCCCAACTACCTGATCCGATAACGGAAATTCTCATGACTAATCTTCCTCTTGTTTGTCTTTATGTGACGAACTAGGTAAATGTCCCTGCTTGATTTTGCTTTCTGTACCATTAATTAAACGGACGATATTATCTTTATGACGAATGATGACAAAAGCTGCTGCAGCCAAAGCAAAAAGAATCAATTCCAGAGGATAACCTCTGTAGAAAGCCGCAACAGGCGCTAGGAAAGCAGCCAGGATAGAGGCTAGGGAAACATACTTAGTAACGAAAACAACAGCTGCCCAAACCGTTAATATGAAAATGGAGACATCGGGCATGAAGTATAAGAGAACACCTAGGCCGGTAGCAACTCCCCGTCCTCCTGTAAAATGGAGAAACAGGGAAAAGTTATGTCCCAGCAAAGCAAAAATAGCTGTTAAAAGTTCTAACTGTAAATTGTTGCCGAAGAAGAAACGAACGATAAGAATGGCCAGTACGCCTTTGAGCATATCACCTAAAAGGACAAAAGAGGCCATACGAGCTCCTACGGTACGGAAAACGTTGGTGGCGCCGATATTATGGCTGCCATATTCCCGTATATCAATACCGCAGATCATTTTTACGAATACCAATCCGCAAGGAATGGACCCTAAAAGATATCCAATTATCGCTGCCAAAAGTGATGCCATGGTATTTACTTATTCGTCCTCGTTCTTTCCTCTAATGATAATTTGCAAAGGTGTACCTTCAAAGAGGAAAGCTTCCCTTAGCTTATTTTCCAAGTATCTCTCATAGGAGAAATGCATGATTTCTGGATCATTAACAAATATTACAAAGGTAGGCGGTCTAACCTTAACCTGGGTGGCATAAAGAACCTTTAGTCTCTTGCCTTTATCCTGAGGTGGAGGGTTGATAGCAACCGCATCAGTTATTACTTCGTTTAAGACAGCAGTGGAAATACGCATAGCGTTAGCTTCAGCTGCAGCTTTAATCAGGCCCGGCAATTTGGAAATTCGTTGCTGAGTCAAAGCAGAAACGAAAGCAACCTGAGCATACTGCATGAATATTAATTCCTTACGCAGCATTTCAGTAAAGCGTAAGGTAGAAGAATTATCTTTGGTATACAAATCCCACTTGTTAACAACCAGGACTGCACCCTTGCCTGCTTCATGAGCATAACCGGCAATCTTCTTGTCCTGCTCTGTAACGCCTTCCACAGCATCAATAACTACCAGCACCACATCAGAACGGTCTACGGCACGCAAGGAACGAATGATGCTGTATTTTTCAATAGGCTCATCAATCTTGCCTTTCTTACGCATGCCGGCTGTATCGATGAACAAATAACGCTGACCTTCTTTGATAACAGAAGTATCAATGGCATCCCTGGTTGTACCGGCAATGTCACTGACAATGGATCTGGTTTCACCTACCAAAATATTAAAGATGGAAGACTTACCAACATTAGGTCTGCCAATGATGGCAACCTTAATGATATCTTCATCATCGTCATTGGAGGCAGCTTCCGTAGGAAACTGTTCTACAATGGCATCTAATAAGTCACCTAAATTAATATGATTGGCAGCAGAAATAGGAATAGGCTCACCTATTCCTAAGCTGTAGAATTCATAAATGGCTGCATCCTGTTGAGGAGAGTCTGCTTTATTAACAGCTAAGACTACAGACTTTTTTGATTGTCTTAGCAGCTTGGCAACTTCTGCATCTTCGATGGTGATACCGCTTCTGGCATCACAAACAAACAGAATGACATCTGCTTCATTAATGGCAATCTGGGCCTGTTGACGAATAGATACAGCAATCTCGTCGGTACTTTGCATTTCAATACCGCCGGTATCTACTATCATGAATTCATTATCTAGCCATTCAGCATCAGCATACAATCTATCTCTGGTTACACCTGGAGTATCTTCTACGATTGAAATACGATTATTAGCGAATATATTAAACAGAGTAGACTTGCCAACATTAGGTCTGCCGACAATGGCTACAATGGGTTTACTCATAAACTTCCTCTTTCTTAACTAGCATTTGTTTTAATGCTATGTTTTAAACACTTATTTATTTTTTAAAGCATTACAGGCAGCTAGAACATCGCCTGTAAAATAAACCGGTACCTTAGTTAATTGTGGTATGGACTTAGCACCGGTAAGCAGCATGAAGTCCTGCAAATTATGGAGAAGCTTCTGCACCTCTCCGGTAGCATTGTCTACTCCACCATCAACCAGAAACTTTAAAATGTTGCCGGCCATACCAACAGCCTTGGCTCCTAAAATCAACGACTTTAAGATTTCCAGGCCTGTCCTAATACCACCTGTAGCAATTATGCCTTGGGAAGAGGACATAACCCTAGCTGCCTCCAACAAGGTAATGGCTGTAGGCAGTCCCCAGGTACTTAATTCAGTATTTGTGTCAGAGAAGCGGGCTGCTTCGATGGCCATGAAATTGGTGCCACCGGCGCCACCCACATCAATAATATTTACACCAACATTAGTCAGAGCTCGAATTTCTTTGGCAGCCATGCCGGCACCTGTTTCCTTAACGATGACAGGCACAGAAACTTTATTAGCCAGTTCTTCAATGTGTTGAAGAAAACCGCTAAAGCTTCGTTCCCCTTCTTCCATGGCAAGCTCCTGAGCAACATTCAAATGAATCTGGAGAGCCTGTGCTTCCAGCATATCTACTGCTCTTTGGCCCTCAGCAACAGAAGCTAAAGGACTCACATTGGCAAAGATGATGCCTTGGGGATTTTCCCGCCTAACCACAGTAAAACTATCCAGATAATTATTGCTCTTTAAAGAACCATACTGTGAGCCCACTGCCATAGCACTATGAGTGTTCTTGGCAACCTGGGCCAGCTGTTTATTAATTTCTGCTGCTTCCTGGGCTCCTCCGGTCATAGCATTAATGATCAGGGGATGCTCCAAAGTAGGAATACCGGGCAATGCTGTAGCTAAAGAAATTTGGCTAAGATTAATTTCCGGCAGACAATTAGGCACAACATGAACCTGGGAAAACCCATTGGACAAAGGACCGTCCGGCAAAGCCAGAGCATATTTAATATGATCGTGTTTGCGGTTTTCCCTGGTTTTCATTTTGCCACCTCAAATTTATTCAGCCTTGTTTTCTGTTGCAGGTTCTTCTGCAGCAGCAGTTTCATTTAACTTAGCGCCCAAGTCTTGGGACAAAGCAGGTTTTTCTTCCATGAATTGACTAACTTCTGCTTTTTCAGCATCTTCCTTAGCCTTGTTAATGCTTAGGGCAATCTTCTTGCCGTTAGTATCAACATGGAGAACTTTTACTTTAACTTCTTCGCCAGACTTTAAAACATCTTCCGGTTTCTCTACACGTTTGTCAGCAATTTCAGAAACATGAACCATGCCTTCCAAACCGTTAGGAAGCTTTACGATGGCGCCGAAGGATAAGAAGCGGGTAACAGTTCCTGTTAAAATTTCCCCTTCTTTAATTTCTTTTGCTTTGGCTTGCCAAGGATCTTCTTGCAAAGCCTTTAAGGACAAGCTGATACGTTTTCTTTCAGGATCTAAATCCTTAACATACACATCAACTTCGTCTCCAACTTTATATTTGTCAGCAGCCTTTACACCCTTTTCCCAGGACAATTCAGATACGTGAACTAAGCCTTGTACGTAAGGTGCAATTTCTACGAACAGACCGAAATCAACAACGCTCTTCACTGTACCATGTACAGTGCTGCCTACTTGTAAAGTAGCAAAAGCTTGTTCTTCTGCAGCTGCTCTTGCTTCTTGTCTCTTAGCCTTATCAGCTTCGTAAGCTTCATGCTTAGCGTTGGCTTCTTGTCTTAAAAGATTACGTCTGGACAAAACTAAACGCTTCTTTTCAGGAACGCATTCCAAAACCTCAGCGTCCATTTCTTTGCCTTCATAATCTTTAATGTTTTCTACTCTCTTGATATCCAGATGAGATGCAGGAATAAAACCACTTACCGTTTGATAAGCAACAGTTAAACCACCTTTGACAGCTTTGAGGCCTTTAACCTTCAAAACTTTGTTTGCGGCAATTTGTTCAGGCAGCTTGGTCCAAGCTTCATCAGCCAAGGCTTTCAATCTGGACATTACGACTAAACCATCTTGGTTTTCGCTGGCAATAACTTTCAGGGTAACCTTATCCCCTACTTTTACTGTAGGAGCAACTGTTTCTTTGGTTCCGCAGACTATCCATTGGTCAAAAGCCACGGAGCCTTCGCTTTGATAGCCAAAGTCAACTACTACCTCCTCGTTGGTAATAGCTACCACAGTTCCTTCTGCTACCATGCCGATATGCAGCTTCATGCTTTCCTTTTCACCCAATAAACTTTCCATTGTTTCCATAGTCGATACAGCCTCCTCAATAATTTCCTCAGGTGTTGAAGCACCTGCGGTTATGCCAATAGTTTTGGCGTTTGTTAACATTGCTAATGTGATTTCCTGATGCTTGTTCTAAATGATAGCATCTGGGATTATAGCTTTTTACCAAGTCATATAAATGTCTGGTATTGGCACTATTACGTCCACCAAAAACTAAAACCTACATCTACTTCCTTAGCTAGCTTGGCCGCAGCCTCTTGTCGCTCTTTAGTTGCTGTACAAATAGTTAACACAACCTTGTACTCACCGGGATGAGCACTTCTGATTTGCGACTAAGAGCTCCTCAAAGCGCTGGACGCTTCAAAGGTTGTCTGACTAACCACACCATAAGAAGCTTGCTTAGGAACAAGAGCAATATCCTCTTCGTTTTCCACCACAATTGCATTAGGTCCGGCCCATGCTAAAATGCTTTGCACTTCCGGATGGTGCTTTTCGCCAATGATGATGACGAAGCGACCTTCCCGGGCCAGCTCTTGAGCAGATTGTTGTGCCTTCTTCACATGTGGACATGTAGCATCAACCAAAGTTAAACCCTTGGCCTTCGCCTCTTCATAAACAGCAGGTCCTTCACCGTGGGAACGAAAGATTATTACGTCCCCTGCCTTAAAGTCATTTAAACTTTGGGCACACGCTACAGACTGCTTCGCTAAGTTTTCTACTACTCTGGGATTATGAACCAGCTCACCCAAGGTGGCAGTATTATTATTATACCCTTTTGGCGCCTGCTGTGCAATCTTCACCGCTCTTTTTACGCCATAACAAAAGCCATAATTATCAGCTCTGACAATTTTCATGAATAAAACCTCAAATTTTGTATTTTTCCAGCAATAAGCCTATGTTTTCCATTAATTCTCTGCCTTTTTCGTCAATTTGCTCTTTGTTAAGCTTTTCGTCTTTAAAGGACAAGGGTTCACCAAAAACCACTTTGATTTTAGGCCAGAAGGATTTACGTGCCGAGAGATTAGAACCAAGCACAGCCATAGGAATAACAGTTGCTCCTGTTTTATAAGCAAAGGTTAAAGCGCCCGGTTCAGCAGGTCCTAGTTTACCATCCTTACTTCTGGTACCCTCCGGAAAATTCCTAGGCACAAATTATTTTTTAAAATACTTAAGGCAGTCTTAATGGCTTGCCGATCGGAAGCTCCTCGTTTCACGGGAAAAGCACCCAGAGATTTATAAATAGGACCCAGCGGAAAAGTAAACAACTCCTCCTTGGCCATAAAATGCACAGGTCTGGTAGAAGCTGTTCCTACCAAAGGCGGATCCAAAGACTGACATGGTTACTGGCAAGCAGTACAGGGCCATCCTTAGGAATATTTTCTCTGCCAATGACTTCAAACCTGTAGATAAAAGTAAATATGAAGTTAAAAAAACATTGGACAAAACGGTACCACATGATCAGGCCTCTTTACATAATTTTAAAATAGCATTAACTACCGTGGGAATATCCATCTGTGATGAGTCTAAATAATGAGCATTGTCTGCACACTTTAAAGGTGCTATCTTGCGCTCAGAATCAAACTTATCACGACGGGCAATATCTTTGGTAAGGTCCTCTAATTTTACGTCCATACCCTTTTCCTTAAGCTCCAGAAAACGCCTACGGGCTCTTTCCTCCACTGAAGCAGTGAGAAATACTTTTACATCAGCACCAGGGAAAACAACAGTACCAATATCCCTGCCATCTAACACAACTCCACCGGCCTTGCCTAATTCCCTTTGAGCATCAACCATGGCTTCTCGTACCCCTGCAACAGCAGACACAGCAGAAACCTCATGGGTAACTTCTAAGCTTCTGATTTCATTGGTTACTTCCTGTCCATCTAAGAAAACACGATTAACACCGGGGTCTCTTTGAAAGGTAATTTTTGCTGCTTGGGCCAGCTTAGTAACAAGCTCAGGACTAAGGGTTCCTTGCTTGCCAAGAACTTTAAGGTTACTGCTCTGTACATAGCACCGGTATCAAGATAAACGTAGCCTAAAGCTTCAGCTACCTTTTTGGCAATGGTACTTTTGCCTGCACCGGCCGGTCCATCAATAGCAACAATTAGATTTTTCATGATTTACTCCTTCCCTTCTGCCAGAAGGCCTGCATTTTCTCCCGCCACATAACCAGAGGAAAAAGCAGCTTGTAAATTATAACCACCGGTATAACCATTAATGTCCAAAACTTCACCGGCGATAAAAAGATTCGTGAATAGCTTAGAGCCCAAGGTTTTAGGATTAACTTCTTTTAAGCTAATGCCTCCGGCGGTGACGATGGCTTCTGCCAAAGGTCTGGTGCCGGTAATAGGCAAGGTAAAATTCTTTAAGGTAGTTACCAATGTCTGTCTTTGCTCCTTGGTGATTTGATTAACTTCTTCCTCAGGAGATAATTGGCAGGCCTTAATGATTTCCGGAATAAGACTTTGGGCAACAGTTTATCCAAACCGTTAGCCAGATGCTTACGACTGAATTCTTTAAAATCTCTTTGCAGCCTGGCATCTAATTGCTCCACAGCTAAAGCAGGTTTTAAATCAATAACCAGTTCAATAGTCTCGGCTGCCTTAAGTGGCATTTTTTTCGCTTAGGCTTAAAATGATAGGTCCTGAAACGCCAAAATGGGTAAAGAGCATTTCTCCAAATTCCTTACCTACTATTTTTACCATTTACCACCAGAGAAGCGGTAACATTTTTTAAAGATAAGCCTTGTAAATTCTTTACATACTCTACAGGACATTCCAAGGGAACTAAAGCTGGTCTTAAGGGCACAACGGTGTGGCCAATAGCCTGGGCCATTTTATAGCCATCTCCGGTAGAAACCTGTGCCTGGATAGCTTGCACCTCCTGTAGCTAAGACAAAAGCATCGGCCGTAAACTCACCCTTCTTGCCACAGGCAACTGCTACCACTTTATTCTCTACAACTTCCAGCTTGGTAACGCTGTGACCTGTTAAAATTTCACCTTTAGCGTTTAGGAAAATTTGCGCAAGGTATCTACTACATCCATGGCCTTATCGCTTTGTGGAAAGACCCTATTGCCACGTTCCACCTTAGTAGGTAAACCATTGTCTTCCAACAGCTTAATCATGTCTTCATTGGTAAACTGACCAAAGGCGCTATACAAAAAGCGACCATTGCAGGAATGTTTCTAATCAGCTCCTGAATGGAACACTTATTGGTAATGTTGCAACCTGCCCTTACCTGTAATCAGCAGCTTGCGTCCTACCTTAGGCATCTTTTCTAAAATTATTGTATGGGTACCGGTGCTGAGAGCTCCTAAACCAGCCAGGAGACCTGCAGCTCCTCCGCCTATGATAATGACTTACTCATGTTTCCCCACTATCTCTTCCAAAGCTTGTAATTCTTCTTCTGTAAGTTCTCTATACTGACCTTTTTCAAACCATCTAAGGTTAAGTTGGCCAGCTTAATGCGTCTTAAATGACGAACCGGATAACCAATGAAATCGCACATACGACGAATCTGGCGATTCCGTCCCTCATGAATGCTCATGGTAAATTCTGTAGCAGACTTAGTTTTATTACGAGCTATCAGCTCTACAAAAGCAGGTGGCAGTAAGACCATCCTCCAAGGGTACGCCTAAACGGAGAATGTCCAGCTTCTCATCCGGCACTAAGCCATCTACGGTAACCTCATAGGTCTTGACTACTTCATGGCTGGGATGGGTAATGCGTTGCATTAGGTCTCCATCATTAGTCAGCAAAATAAGGCCTTCGGTACTGTAATCCAAACGACCAACCGGGAACAAACGTTCTGGAATGTCGGCTATCATATCAGCTACGGTTTTACGACCTTGAGGATCCTTCATGGTGGTAACTACACCACGGGGCTTATACAACAAAACATATTTACAGCTAACAGGTTTTAAACCTTTGCCATCCACCGTAATAAAAGCCTTAGGGCCAACCTTCACACCTAATTCCGTTACTACTTTATTATAACTTTTACTCTGCCGGCCAAAATTATTTTTTCACATTCACGCCGGGAGGCTATGCCAAAAGCGGCCATAACCTTTTGTAGTCTTTCTAATTTTTTCTTCTTTTTCTTCCATAAGTTCTCCTAAAAACACACCGGAATCTTACGATTCCGGCTGGTTTCTTTCTTGTTCTTTTCTTCAGTGTCTTCGGCTGGGCCGGTTAAATCAGTTGTCTCTTGAGTATCAATTTTTTCTTGTGCATCAGCTGTTGCCTGTGTATCTACAGAAGCAGCTGCTTCTGTAGCTGCTGTTGCTTCTGTAGTTTTCTGTAACTTCCTGTTTTGTCTCAGTATCTGATGATAATATTTCACCATCACCATTGAACAAAACTCCTTCTTGCACCTCTTCTGTTTTAGCAGAAAGAATTTCTTCAGGAATTTCCGGCAGGTCATGTAAGGAATCTAGTCCAAAGGTAACCAGGAACAAATCCGTAGTACCATACAAAATAGGACGACCTATAACATCTTTCCTGCCTGCTTCGGCAATAAGCCCTAAATCCAGCAAGGTGTTTACTACCCCCATCTACCTTAACGCCTCTAATAGCTTCCATCTCGCTTCTGGTAACGGGTTGCTTAAAGGCAATGATAGCCAGAGTTTCCATGGCTGCATTGGATAATTTTATTTCTTGTTGAGCTACTAATTTTTGAATGGTGGTAAAAAGCTCTGGCTTAGTGGTCAATTGAATGCCACCTGCTACCTTACGGATGCGCAGTCCTCTGGCTTCACCGGCATAGGAAGTTTTTAAGGCTTCCACCAGCTCGGCAGTCTCTGCCTCATTTAACTCCAGGACAGCACCGATTTTATCAAGCGGCATTGGTTCCCCGGCAGCAAAGAGCAGTGCTTCTAAATGTCCTAACAAA